>Ga0068630_1000029_pt1 | contig 29844 bp, 42 predicted proteins | sample InSIn4gowninarea_FD_77433 | JGI IMG/M metagenome (GOLD analysis project Ga0068630, IMG submission 77433) | Clean room microbial communities from NASA Spacecraft Assembly Facility at Jet Propulsion Laboratory, Pasadena, California, USA -... ... | reverse complement strand
TCAGTACGCTTCTGCTTCGAAAGTGGAGCATGATTTAGCGCGTAGTGAAGTTGAAGCCCGAGTTGTAGACATTAGCGCGGGTCATACGAATGGTTTAGGGTTGGGGTTGATTGGTGGGATTGGTACGGGAAAAACTTATGTCGCGTACGCGTATGCGAATGACGCGATTGACACGCGTCAAATTAAGCCGGGAGAAATTATTCATGGTAGTGAGAACTCTATTTTGAGTCCGATTAGCATTGGTACGTGGGCTGAAAAGAAAGAGTATCGGGATGCTTTTGCTAATCCTCGTATTCGAATGGTCATTTTAGATGATGTGGGTCGAGGGTTGTTTGTGAACTCTGAATCTCGGTTGGGGATTTACGATTGGGTTTTGGATGAGACGTGGAAAAATGACCGTATTTTAGTGATCACAACAAACTTGGATACGGGGCCTTTAGCGGAACATATGGGCGCGGCGGCGTATGATCGTTTCAAGGGTTTGATGTTGCGTAATGGCGCTCCGCGTCCTATCAAACTCAATGAGGGTGGAAAACGAATCAAGTATGGTCATGAGAGAGACAAATAATCAAGATCGCAACTGTGTGTGACGACATGACGGTTGCTGTACGCTGACTTGTTACAGACGGTAGAAAATGCGTAGGTTTATTATTAAATGCGTGCCAGTGCACGCCTGTCCGCGTTAGAGCAGGAGACATGACCTACGAACGTGGCGGGCTTCCCACTCGCCCTCCTGTGTACCCGCAGTACGCGGCTACACAGACGAGTGGCCCTGCTGTTGACGTAGTAAACGTTGGGCCTCGTATCGCTTCGTTCGGTCCGGTTTTGAATTTTGGTTCTTTAGATAGTCCGTTGTGGATTCCGGATGAGCCTATTCGACGGTTTACGTTTTCTTGGCTTGTACGGTTGCTTTCGGCATTTATTGTTTCTGCTGTCGTTCTGCTCGCTCCTATGGGCGCGTTAGCGTACGCTGCCGATCAGTTAGCCGGGCCGGTAACGAGTTTAGGGACTCAACAAGTTCCTGGTGGGTTACCTCCGGCAGAGTTACCTCAAATAGCGTCTGCTACTGGTGCTTACGAAAGTTGACAATGTATCCTAGTTTCTTTTCAGTTTTGTTCGCCGAACCACTTAAGTAAGAGAAAACTAAGTTTGCTGTTTCCAACTCGGACATAAGTCTTTCCACGGCAGCAGGATCTAAGTCCTCGTCGTACATGAACACTGCGCTGGAAAGATACTGTCCGTTCCAACGGAGTAGACCTTCGTCATCTGCTAAGTTCCAAGTAGCAATGAACAGCAGTCGAGCATCCCGAGAGATAAGCCCAATACTTTCGTCTTCCCAAAAGTCTGGCTTTACGGTTCTGATTCTAGGCATAACAGATTTATCTCCGACTCATTTTGTGTAGTAGTTCTGGCGTGATGGTCTTCTCTTGACGAAAAATGTTACAAGAGCGATGAGCGACTGCAATGTTACTGGGGTAGTCAAAACCACCTGGTGATCTGGGGACAAGAGGACCATGCATGAGTCGTTCATCCCGTTTCGCTGAATCGTTCACGTACTTATTCACTGTATGAGTGTGTGTTCTCGGCATCGCATGTTGGAGTGTGTACTGTTTCTCGGACAGGTGAACTTTTGGGTAGTGTTGGGGATGCGTCGGGTTTAGTCGGTATACTTCGGGTACGTAGAGTTGTCGAGGCGAGTTAGGTAGGTATGGTTGTGAGCGGAGCGTCTGTAGGGTTTGGTGCTGTTGTTGAGCGTCAGGCTGATTTGCGTACGGATGACGGTGATCATGAGCGGTTTGCTCATTACGCGGATAAGAACCAAATTATGGCTGCGATGGTGGAGGGGACGGTTGTTGAGGCGTTGTGCGGTAAACGTTGGGTGCCGTCTCGTGATCCGAAGAAGTATCCGGTGTGCCCGGATTGCAAACGTATTTATGACGGGTTAGGGGACTCGTCAGGGAAGTCGTAACGGCGTGTCTGACGGTCGTTAGGGGCACGTAGGTCTTCTGGCCCGCCTATGATGGTTCTAGTGCCTTACAGGCAGTGTGAAAGGCTACGTGTGGCGTTAGGGGCAGGTTCTTCTGTTGGATAGTTTAGGGTGGAGTGTAGAGAGTGTCTGATATGATAGTGAATGGTGTTGTTGAGTCGGGGTGGCCTGCTGAGGGTAGGTTGCGGACGTTTCCTCGGCGTACGTGCACGGTCGGTTCGTGTCAGGTGACGTTGACGTATGACGGGACTGCTGCGTATTTACATAAGGATCGTGAGACGGGTAAGTTTGTTGTGTTTTGTGGTGCGTGTTCGCAGAATGTTTCGTTGAATATGGCGTTGCGTTTTCCGTTGGTAGTGTTGTAGCCCGGTTGTTGGCTGGTTAAATAGTTCGGGGCTACCAAACGTTGTTTGGTAGCCCCGAACTATTTGTTGTTAGTTGCTTGAGCGTGCTCGGTTTACGTCTACGGTGAGTGGTTCGCCGCCGCAGAATGCGTTGGCTGGTACGTAGGCGATTCCGGTGCGGAGGTTGATGACTCCGGTTTGTGGGTTGAACGTGATGCCGGTGACGGTGGTGTGTGCGAAGTCAGCGGTGAACGTCCAGGTGGGTACTGTTACTGATGGTTTTCCTGGGAATCCTGCTTGTTGCCAGTTGATTCCGAGGGTGTCGAACCAGCCTCCGTGGGGGGAACCTAGGGATGGGGTTCCTACTACGGGTTGGTTTGGCGCGTTTTGTGCTACTCCTTCTCGTATGGGTGTGGAGCCTTTTTGCATGACGAAGGAGGTGGCTTTGTTGCGTGGGTTTCGTACTTCACCGGTAAGGTTAGGTGCGTTCCATTTTGCGTTGCGGGTTTTTCCGTCGTCAAGGACTTGGTAGGAGGTGGCGGTTCGTCCGTCGAAGTTTGGTGGGCCGTCGGTGTTGCAGGCCCATTTGGCGTTGGCGGTTCCGTCGCCGCATTCCATTTCGGTGAACTCGTGGTTGGGGTTCCAACCGAGGCTTACTCCTCCGCACCAGACTTGCCATCTTACGCTGGCGTTGTCGTAGGGGAAGGTTCCTCCGCAGGCGACGATTTCGGTGGGTGGGATTGCTCCGGTGCGAGCGTCTGGTGTGGTGTAGATGCGTTGGGTGCATGCGACTTGGCGTCCGGTGGCGTCGAGTTCGTAGCGTCCGTATTGGTCGCTGTAGTAGTCGAAGTTTTGTACGAAGTTTTGTCCGCACAAGGCTACGCTTTTCATGCCGCTGGTGACGAATGCGCTGAGTGTGGTTGGGAAGTTGATGGTTCGTGATGGTACGGCGGGGTTGTTCATTGGGCCGAGGCCGATTCCGCCTACGGAGTATGCGCAGCGGATGGCTTGGTCGTTGTAGTGGGGTGGGTCTACGCATTCGTATTCGGCGTCGTTGTCAATTTCGGTTCCGGTTCCGGTTCCGTCTCCACCGTTGTAGTAGCGGTAGTAAATCCAGTGTACGCCGATGTATGGTCCCCACGGGGTTGTTCCGGCGCATTGTCCTGCGTAGCCTGGCGCGTTGAGGGGAGCGGCTGGTGGCATGTCAGGGAAGAAAGCGTACCCGTCGCTGCGGTAAGGAATGACAGGGCAAGTTGTAGTACAACCTCCACCGCCACCGCCTCCACCTCCACCGCCTCCACCTCCACCTCCACCGCCGCCTCCACCGCCGCCGCCTCCACCGCCGCCTCCACCGCCGCCGCCTCCGGTTCCGGAGCAGGTGTGGCCGACGGTAGGTACGCATGACGATTGAGCGCTAGCGGGTTGAGCGTTGAGTATGGCGACGAGGAATGTTCCTAGGAGTGCCATGAGCACCACTAAAGCATTCGTGCGTAAAGTCGCTTTGTCTCTTAGTAGTGGGTTGATCATGGCGAGAATCCTTTCGTAGCGCTGCGCTCACGTTCTAACGGATGAGGCAGGTTACGGAAAACATTATTCTGCTTCATCTCAAATGTCGGCTTATTACAGAGAGTGCTTAACGGTGGTGTTAGGCAGTGTCGGCGATTCCTTCGGATGAGCGGAAAGTGGAGCGCCATCCGTCAATAAGGAAAGGTTTTTCTTGAGCGGTTGCCGCGTCGGTGTTGGGGGTGAGCCAGTAGGTGATGGTTTTTCCTAAAGGTGCTTTCATGTTTTGTCCGGTGGCAACGTCGGTGTAGCGAGCGTTTGCGGTGACGGTGTAGGTCATGGAAAGTCGTGGGCTGCCTGTTGATGTGTCTACGCCTACTTCTGCGGGGGTGAAGTTTTTGTCGACGAAAACTCCTGGGCCGTCTGTGCGTAGTCGCGTGTCGCTTGCTTGAAGGTCGTAGAAGACGAGGGATTGTACGTTTGCGGCAGAGTCGATACTGTTTCCTGCGTTGGCAAGGTCACGGTCGAAGGAGGCGCGGGCGGTAGGGGTCATTTGGTCGCGTACGAATGCGAGGTCTTCAGGGGTTAGTTCGTTAACTTTTTTGGTGGCGAGGTTTTCGTTGTAAGAGTTTTTGAGAGTGTAGTTGACGGTTGATCGGTAGGCTGCCATAACGTTGTCGGAACCGAACTGGTCAGCGGCTGGTCCGGTGAAACGTCCTTGAGTAGCGAATTGTTCTTCTGTGGGGGAAGCGTCACGTTGAGGAGCGGGGTTAGCGGGAGCGGTCGCGACGGGGGTGCTGTGGGCAGGAATGTTCGCTGAATGGTCGGTGGCGGCTCCTCCACAACCTCCTACGAGAGCGGTAATGAGCATGGTGGCTGCGACTTTACGTCGAGCGCGAGTCCATGCTTCGCTGACGACGTTTTTCCAGGCGTGGAATGTTGCGCCGTCGGGAAGAATTTTTTCTTTTACTTGCTCAAACGCGGCGTTGATTCTGTTGAGAATGGAACGAGCGCGAGAGGGAGTAAGTTTTTCGTCGTACCTTACTTGGAAGTGTGTTCTTTCAAGGAATTCTGTAACTTCTTCTGCTGTAGGGTCTGCTACTCCAAGGCGTCCGCCTTCTCGTTTCAGGTCGTGGAAGGTCCGTTGAATTTCGACGCCACCGAGCCCTGTTGTTGCTTGTGCGTAGGAGGTGATGGCGGAATTCCCCGGAGTGCTACGGCATGACATGAAGTGGGGCTCCCGTTTCGGTGTTCGCTCGTGTACGCTTTATCCCTAACGGATTCGTCCAACTATTGTTAGTGACAGAGCGTAAAGTTGTGGGTCTTACGTCGTATCGGCACATGCGTGAGGGGCGTTACCAGATGGAAGAAATCTGGTAACGCCCCTCACGAGTTGGGTGTAGAGTTATTTAGGTTCGTCGGGGATGAGCGTGTCGCTGGTAGTGAGGGTGCCTTCCCACGCGTCGATGAGCCACGGTACGTCTGGTTGTCCTCCTGGTACGGCCCAGAAAGTGATTCTGCGAGTGAGGGGAGAGCGAATGTCTTTTCCGTTGAACTTGCCTCTAACTTCAGCCTTGAGCGTGAATGTCATGACGAGGCGTTTTTGTGTTCCGATAGTGTCTACGTCGGTAACGGCAGGACCGTCGATAACTTGGTTGGTAACGAGAGGGTCGGTTTTGGCGACGAACTCGTCGTTGCTGAGGCCGTAGGCGACGAGCGCGAGAAGGTTGCGTTGTGAGTCTTCGTTGGTCGCGCGGGTGGTGACGTTTTGTTGCCAGGCGGCGTAGCCAGCGGGGGTCATGTATTTTTCGACGAAGGAGAAGTCGATGTCGCGTACTTGTTCTGCTCGTTTGCTTGCGAGTGTTCCGTTCCAACCTAGGGTTGATTCGAAGCGAACGAAATGCTTGTACGCTTCCATGACTCTATCTGCGCCGAACTGGTCGGCGGCTGCGCCAGTGAAGGGAGTGAGTTCGATTCCGTAGAATGGGTCGCTTGCGGCTTCAGTGTCGCCTGGACTGGGAACGGCAGTGGGTGTTACTGGCGCTCCGGTGGCGGTGGTGTTAGGCCCGGCTGTTTTTACGGGCGCGTTGGTTCTGGGTAGGTCGTTGTTGCCGCAGGCAGTAGCGCTTATCGCTAAAGCGGCGATGAGCGTTGCTGTTCGGATTCTGTTTCTGTTCATGTTTTCTCCCTAACTACACTAGCCGTATAACTGATTTTGTGGGCTATTATTTCTTATCGGTTCATTTTGTTCGATTGCTGAACTCGCGTATACCTATTGTTACTGTAAAGAGTAGCATAAACCCTAGGAGTGCTGCGGCAAGCAGCGCAAATCTGTTTCTTATGGTGTGGTTTGTTTTTTGGCTGTTGGTAGCGTTTGCTGCGTTGATAGCGGCGACTAAGGGAAGTGCTGATGTTGGCACGGCAGGTGTTGCGGTAGTTGGCGTAGTGGAAGCAGGGGTTGTGGTGTTGGTGCGTGTGGGGGTGACGGGTTGAGAGTTGGTTGTGGTGGAGCGTTGGGAAGGTTCAAGTTTCGGGGAAGGTGACGTTGGCGTGCGAGTATTGGGAGAAGTGGAAGGTGTTGCGGGAGGTGCGGGAAGTTCCGGGCGTGCTGTAACGGCGTTTGGGAATGTTGGCGTAACAGGCAGGGTGGGCAGCGCGGGCGGGACAGGTGGTGATGGTAACGTTGTGGGCGGAGGAGTCGTTGTAGGAGTGGTTGACGGAGGGGTCGTTCCCGGCATGTTCATGAAGAAAGGGCCAATAGTTTGCCCAGCAACCGTGATTGTTGCGTTATTCATTCCAGCCCGTGCAAGGAAAACGATTTGTGCTTGCCCTGAACTGTTTATGGATTGAGTTCCAACGATATGGTCGTTGACTTTTCCAATGGCGGTAAGGCCGGTAGGGTTGCATGCGCTGACAGCAACGTTGAGATAGACAGTATCTCCGGGGGATGCAGGGGAAGGCCCGGCGAATCCACCGTAAATGTTACAACCTGCAGCGCGAGCGGAAGACGCGGTAAAGAAAGTACTGGTAAGGGCGCACGCCAGGACGCTTACCTGTATGAACTTTCTGTTCATGAGCGTCTCCCTGGAACGTTCCGACGGGTCCGGTTCCTAACCGGGTACTGTTCCGTTTAGGGTGTTCATCATGAACAGTATCGTATAGTTGTTTACTATGCAAATTTAGCATAGTAAGAGTGTCGGACTAGTACGTAAAGATACTGTTATGACTATTTCCGAAGCATCTGACGGTAATGCGAATTTGAGAACTGCGCAGGATGCTTATGAAGAGAACGGGCGTCCTTCATATGTTACTAACGACATGTTGTCGTGGATGACTGCGGCTCAAATTGATGCGGTAGTGAGTTATCCTAGAGATGTGCTTAATGCTTATAAGGATTCGGTTCGGGGAGAGCCAGATTTTTAGTTTGGAAGTTAGTAGTACTGATAGGGTCCCCAACACGTTGGGGACCCTATCAGGCTTCGTCTTCGGTTACGTCGTCGTCAGCGAAGAGTTCTCCGAGTACTCGGTCAGCGAGAGTGCTGTCTGCTTCGAGTAGGTAGAGTAGTGTTCGCATAACTTTGGAGGCTTCTACTTCGTGTTGTAGGCTGAAAAGCCGTAGAAACTGGTGCTGGTTTCGTTCTAGATCGAGCGTGTAGCGTGTTACTTTACGTGGTTCGCGAGGGCGTCGCGCTTTACGAGAGGCAACCGCTGGACGAGTCGTTGGTAAGCCTCCGACTTCCGGGCGTTGTACACCTGCGAGGGATGCGTTAGTAGCCTCACTCATGCCGTGTTCTCCTTACTGCGCCCCTTAAGGCGCTTCCCTTTTCGTTCTGGTGAACGAAAAGCCTATTCTTTTATCGGCGCTTCGAATGAGTTGTTCACCGAGGCGTTGTGGAAGTGTTGCTCACTACTCCCACAATCTCGGTGCAGTAGTGCAGTAACTAAACAATCCCGTAGCGACGAATCTTTTATCTATTTCTACTGTGAGTTATGGGTCTGACAAACTAGTTCGTAACGGAAGCAGAAGGAGAAGGAACTGCCGGAGTTCCGGACGGGTCAAACGTAGGAACAGGCGCAGAGACGGGACCCGAAGAAGTAATAACCGGAGGTGGCGTGCCATCCGCTCCCGGAGCAGTCGATACGGGATAAGCCTCCCTAAACTCTCGAATAGTAGGAGCAACTAAACGCTGACATGTTTGGCTGGCACCCCATACCGAATAAGCAATCTTCCGATTCGAAGGTAAAGGCCCTCTACGCCGCTCCCACGGAGCAACGAGCATTTTGAATTCAGGTTGAGTTGTAGCGATCTTTTCTAACGCCGCTATATCAGCAGGTGTTGCCGCGTTCGTGTAATAAACAACCATCCACCCATCCCACAAGTTCCGCACTAATTCTTCTGCCTGTGGAGCCTCCGGATCTTGCGGTGCCCAGAAGCCAGTGGAAGCCGGAGGAGTAGGCGCACCCGTTTCCCAGAACTTACCAAACATGGGAACGATAGTACGATAAGCCTGACGTGCTTCTCGTCCGTCAGGGCGCGTTGCCGGAACAATACCACTCTCCCGAGCAATCCCCTTGAACTCAAAGGTTGCGCCGCAACCACCAATAAGGGCTTGGCTTGATGCGCGTCGCGCTAACCCTCCTCCTGGCACGTCATAGGTTTCTGCGTCAGAAATCCCGAACAATACCCACGCGAAACCTCCGCCCATAAGAACAAAGAGTAATGTAAGCGCTGCTGTACTCTTCAACGTTCGTGACCGTATTTGAGTACGGCTGAGAACTGGCCGGTTACTTCCTTTAGCCCACCACGGAACTTTCGGGGAGGAAGTAGAAGGTATCTTCATGACGGAAGAACCTACGGTAGGGTCAGGGACGCTCTGATGTTCGTTGTGTTCTGGCACTGTGGTGTTCTCGGCACGAACGGTGTTACTCTTCGCTTACTAAGCAGGGTCAAAGTTGTTGAGTAACCGTTCAAGCGCATCATCCACAGCGGAAGTAACGTTCACATCATTAACGTCAGGTACAAGTTCATTCCATCGCCGGAGTGCTTTCATAACACTTCGTCGGGCTACGGCAACAGTTGTCGTCGTAGAACCGTACTGGTCAGTTCCTGTGAACATGAAATGTACATGCCCGTTTTTGTGGCCGTCAACGATAACATGAACGTTTCCTACGCCTGCATTTCCATGAGTAAGCGCGTCGTCGAGAAGGTCCCGTGAGAAACGGAACCTAAAAATTTCGTCTCGTACACTAACCCATAAGTGAACCGCGAACGGATCGCGGGTAGAATAACGTAATACGGCACTACCTTCATGTGAGTCTTCCCTGCCGGAAACTCGAATAGCGACAGGCATTGTATGTAAGTGTAGACCCGATGAAGGTGTTGTGGTCCGGCGAGTTCTGTATGAAAGTTGAACGCGAGATGTGACGTTTTTGAATAATACCCAACATAATGCAACTATCGTCAATGTTGCTGTAGCGATAGCGAGGCTGAGCATTTCCGCGTCCTTCCGGTAAGATGACGCGGATATCGGCATGGAATTGCTGGTCCTTCACTTTTCTGTAGACTTACTGCACAATGTTGTGTTGCGAATGTAGTTGTTCTTCTAACTGTTTAATTTTTGCGTTTTCTTTTAACGCTTCGTTGGCTTGTTCGTCAGTAAGGTCTGGGTTAGAGAGAACGACAAGTAAACGTTCTTTTTCTTCGTGAATCCACAGTTCAAGAACGTCGTAAACGGCACGGAAAGCCATTCTTGGGATAGAGATAGTTGTCGTATCTGACGAGTTTCCGGTGTTGAGGTCTTCAACAGTTAACTCGTGTAGCAGCGAAACGAGGTCGGGAATGAAAGATTGTACGTGTGCTACCCAATGACGGCCTTCTTTTGCTTGTCCTGTCTCTAATGCTTTTTGAATGGCGTCCCATACTTGCATGTAAGCAGGGTGCACGAACATTGGTTTCGTAATAAGGTCGATCATGGGAACGTTGACGGTAGGATATTGAATGAGAAGTTTAAGGAGTGTCCGTTGAGGTTTTAGCGTTAAGGACGACGCGGCGGGTAGTTGCGGGTTCGTTTGTTCTTGAAGTAGCGTTTCGTTGGCGAGCGTGCGCGCTTCGGCTCGTTGGGTTTGCTTTTCTTTACGGAACGCAGTTTCGTACGCTTCAACAACTCGCCCGATGGGAAGTCCTAGCCAACCAGCAAGCCGGGCTGTGTATTCGCCTACGAGGGCTTTTTCTCGAACGCTTAGCAGGACGGGAACGGACGCTACCAGCGCGTTTACTTTACCTTCAGCGGTGTTGAGGTCATATTCGTGAAGTTTAGTTTTGAGAACGAACTCGAACAGTGGAATGCGGTTGTCTACGAGTGCTCGTACGGCTTCGTCTCCTCGGCTTTGGCGAACTTCGCACGGGTCTTGCCCTTCGGGGTCTACTGCGACGTAAGTTCGAGTTTGCCATTGAGAGTCTAACTCGAATGTTCGTAATGCTGCTTTTTGTCCTGCCGTGTCTCCGTCAAAAGTGAAAACGACTTCGCCGTGGAGAACGTTGTCGTCTGCGAGGAGCCTACGAATTACGCGTACGTGATCTTCTCCGAATGCCGTTCCGCATGTAGCAACTGCAACGTCTACACCTGCTGCGTGACACGCCATTACGTCTGTGTATCCTTCGACAACTACAGCGCGGCGGTCTTTCGCGATACTTTTACGTGCTTTGTCTAATCCGAAGAGAACTTTGGACTTTTTGTAGACAGGAGTTTCTGGCGTGTTCAAGTATTTCGGGCCGTCGTCGGAGTCGAGTAATTTTCTCGCGCCGAACCCGATTACGTCTCCGTTGACTTCTTGAAGGGGCCAGATGAGGCGTCCTCTAAAGCGGTCTACTGGTGTTCCTCGTTTACTTTCGGACATGAGTCCTGAAAGAAGAAGTTCTTCGTTGGAAAACCCTTCGCTATGCAGGTGTGTGTAGAGCGCATCCCAAGAGTCAGGGGCGTAACCGCAGAAGAAATGTTCAGCGTTTTCTTTAGTGAATCCTCTGTCGGCTAGAAACTGTCGAGCGACGCCTGCTTCTGGGTTGTTGAAAAGTTGAGTTTTGTACCAGTGGGCTGCGGCGTTGTTCGCGGCGAGTAGCCGTTGGCGTTGGCCTGGTGGAGTTGAAGGACGAGTGTCAGTATGTCCTGATTCGTCGTATCGAAGAGTAATTCCTACTGTGTCGGCGAGACGTTCTATTGCTCCTACGAAATCTAGGTGTTCTATTTCTTGGAGGAAAGTGATCGTGTCGCCACCGACGTTGCATCCGAAACAGTTGAATAGTCCCAGGGTTGGGTTTACTTGAAACGACGGTGACTTTTCATCGTGAAAAGGGCAAAGTCCTTTGAGTTTACCGCTGCCTGCGCGGCGTAGCGTCAGGTATTGGCCTACGATATCTTCTATGTTTGCTCGGTCGCGAACAGCCGCGATGTCCTCATCGAGGATGCGGGCCATAGCACTTTCCTTTACTGGCGGGAGTGTTGATTATTGCAGTTGAATCGGACAGTTGAAATGTCGGTACCGTGTGATGTAATAACGCTAGTAACAGTATGACGGTTAGTTGTTAACGAGGAGAGTGTTAAGTGCTTACCGAATCTTGTGATGTTGTGCTGGCTGACCCGTTTGGTAGGGACTCTTTCATTCCTGTTGCGGCGAGTTTACGAGCAGGTGATCACGTTACTTCTTTAGATGGGGTGACGTTTCCTTGTGTCATGAATGTTGTGGGCCGTACGGTTCGTCCTGATGGGCTACATTTGTTTCTCGGTAGTGATGAGGACGTTAGGGAAGTGGTTGTCGAGTTTAGCGCTGACGTGGCGATTGAGCCTCCTTTCTAACAAGAATGCTTGACATTCAGGATACGGTCGTATATGTTGTGTGTAATGAACGTTACGGAGGATAGTTGCGATGAGTAGTTCCGCGCACGGCGATTTGGACTGCGGCACAGTTGAGAGCCTTCTTACCGAAGCAGTTCACGACGTTGAAGTTCTTCGTGATGAAGTAACCGAAGTTACGCGAGTCGATTCTGCTCGTAGCGCCGAGTTGGACGCGCTCCGGTCTTCAAACAACCTTATGCAAGCCCTAGTGAATGATCTTCGTAAGAAAGTTGAAGGTCTTCAAGGAGAAAATGCCGCTCTCACTAGCCAAGTATCGATCATGTTTGACGAGTTAGCAGCCGCAGAACGCGATACTCTACCTACTGGCACGGTAACGTTTGCTAGCGTAACAACCACGCACGTGGTAGACATGTATCGTCGTATTTCTCGCGTAAACCGTGGCCCTGTCCCACCATCAGTACACGCTGCTGTCGAAGCGGCGGCAGCGACAATCCGAGAAGTAATGCACGAGGCGGGTCAAGTAGAGACAGAAAAGGTTGTTCGGCGTGAAGTTCGCCGTCGACGTAGGCTCATGCCGTCAAGGACGCGTAGGATGACTGGTGCTCCGCGACCTACTGTACGAACTCGTAAACTACCTAACTCGTAACGAGTTACGGTAATGTTATGAGTTACGGTAACGTAAGAAGAAACTGTTGCGGTGGTAACGCGTTTCCTGCTTCATCTAAATAAACGATAGACCATTCTTCATTATCTCGCGGAGCACGAAGTACGTCTGGAAGTCTTCCTGCATAAACTTTCCCGTGATTTGCTAACGTCGGGGGAAACTTCCGCGTAGGAATCGTAATGCTACTCGTAGGCGTCGACACTTGCACCGAAGCGACCGTATCTGCAACCGCTCCGAAAGCAACTACCCCGCCGCTCGGAAGAACCGCATACTTAATTCCAGCAAGATTACCTGTACCTCGCGTCACATCTCCCCATCCACATTGAAGATTCCACACAGCCGTACGTGTTGCAGCAGATTCTCCAATACCTAAACAAACTCGTTTACCGTCATCAGGAAACCCTGAAAGTTGCCATTTTGGCCCTTCAGTACTACGAACAAGACTCTCACCTCTAGTTTGTTTCGCTACTTGAGTAAGGTCTTGACCGGAATAGAAAACAGCAAGTAACGCGCCGACAACACCAAGTCCGGCTAGCGCTATTTTCTGGTGAACATCAAACATGACAGGGCTCCACTCAGTCTCTTCTATTGTATCGGCCACGGAATCCCTGACCCAAACGCCGTTTAGCCCGTACGCTCATATGGCGTACGGGCTAAACGGCGTTTTTTAGTTAGCAGTTGTTACCATTGCGTGTAGAACAGAGCATCGTTAGAGTACGAAAATGTGTGCGCTTGGTAGGAAACGGAAGAAGATGCGACGTGCGTGTCGGCTTGCGCTGGAGAAGGCGACGCGAGTGTGGTGACTGCGACGACAGGTACAGCAGTAAGCGCTAGAGCAACAGCAAAGCGGCGAGAGGAACGAACGAGAGAGCGCATAATAAGCCCTTCATGTACTAGTTGAAGTATAGCCGGGTTATGCACCGGACTCTACCTGTTTACTCTTCTTTTGGGAAGACTTTTTTCAAGATTCTTTAAAATATTTTTTGACCCTCACATTTCGTCTCGTAACTGCGGCACCTGTCGGACGAAATGCCGAGAATGTACCTATGACTCGTCCTACATTACCTCTTGATCCTCGCATTTCCATGCTTACTCCTGACAAACTCCGCACTATTGTCGAATCGTCAGGAGCGGTCGTCACGAAAGAATGGGATTATGTTTACCCTCCAGAAGAATACGGTGATGGGGTTAGAGGACATCTTGTCTTGTATTTAGCGCTTGCCGACGGTTCTCCTGTAGGGAACGTTGGGTTCTCCCGAGTAGCCGACGATAACGGTAATGCTGTTTACCAAGTTTCTGACTATTGGGATGATCGCCACCCTATGAAGGACCGCGATAGTACTTTCGTTGTTGACAATCCGAAAGGTTTCTTGCGGTTGCTTACAGCATTCGTTCCGGCAGAATGAACCTTACAGAACAACGTATTGCCTGCCCGTTATCGTTGTGGTCCGGGAAAGTTGGGTGCTGTCAATGGTGCGGAAATACTTTGCCGTCAGCACGGCGGAAAACGTGGTGTTCTGATACGTGCCGTCGAGTTTGGGAAAGAAACCACGTGTGGCGTAAAGCCGTCGTTTATGCTCGTCGGCGCGCTAAGTACCGTTGTTCACGGCCAACATGTTCTGCTGAAAAGTTTGATGTAGAAATAAATCATATCACTCCTCGTGTCGGACAAGGGTATGGAGTTGGATGCCATAACCATCAAAATCCGGACGCGCAAGGAGAGGGAGGTTTAGAAGCATTGTGCCATAAGCATCACGTAGAAGTAACAAACTTGCAAAGGGCGGCTCGTAAAGCCCGACAGGCTTGACAAGACTATGTTCAGTTGGCGATGCGGCTAGTAGAATGTTCTGCCGATACGGTGAAGTAAGTGAAAATAAATGATCGAAGTTGTCTACACCGGGTAGAACAACAATGTTCGTTTATATATCGCAAAGTGTGATAGGCGAACGCGGAGGAGCACACGCCATGCGGCTCGGAAAAGCACAAGCCCGCTACGATGACTGGGTAGGGTCTATTGCGGTGGACGATGATTTAGAAATGCTGTACGGAGCAGCCGAGATTAGTGTTCAAGAATGGCACATTTGTGGGGTAGCGGTTGAAGGGGAAGGTTCAAAAGTTCTACTTTGCCGCGTATTTGCTGTTCCTTCAGACGCAATCAAGTCCTACGATGATTGGGCAAGGTTAGCAGAGGAAGGCGGAGGTTCCGTGAGGGTATCTGAGTTCCGAGTTCCAGAACAAAACCTTGTTGATCTTCCTTTCGCGGCAGGTGTTAGGCGCTGGTCAATGCACTTAACGTTAGGGAAGGCTCTTGCTCACAGCAATATCGACGTAAGTGTTGAAGAAGCCGTTTCTGCTATCAGGTTCGTTTCGTAACTTTGCGCAGCAACATGTTGAAGCCTACCGCAAACATTGTGGTAGGCTTCAACGCTTTAACGCCTCATGCTTGTATGGAACGAAATTATTGAGCAAACGTTAAGTGCTTGGTGTCGCTACGTTATTACGCTTCTGTCTCGTCATGAGAGAACACGCTAAGTGCTGAACCGGGAGCGGTAGGTTTACGAGGAGAATCATTGCTGCCCGCGCCTACTTTAACAAGTTCTTGAGGGTCTAAATAAATTTCGACAAAATCACCATCATCGTCGCCTAGATGATGCTTCTTGCACCATTGTCTAGCGTTACGAACATCGTCGAGTTCTGCATTTCCAAGAAGATATTCACGGAAAGCACTAGTAGACGGGTCGGTTGGGTCCGGCGGAGGAAGCGCTGTTGCGCTGGTCCACTCCCCTGTTGTCCATTCAACAGTGCTGCCGTCAGTAAGAAGAAAAGCGATACTACCAGGACCGGGATCTTCAATTCTTTCTAGCGCGTTGAGGAATACGACGCTGTTGTTGCTCAGGCGTACTCGCCAACTGTACACATCATTATGGGACATGTGTTAACCCTACGCGGTTATCGGCTTAATGTCAAGAGTGTCTTCAAAAGACCTGTTTACCTCTCATCAAAAATCCAAGAGAAAAGTAATAAGTGCAGGTCAACACGCAAAAATGTCGGAGAAGTGTGGTACACTATAGGTACATCAAGGGAAGGGAAACGATGAGTCAACACGAAGAAAACGAGCGATACGACTTCGACGAAGAGTTCGAAGAAGACACGTGCGAACATGAACGAACTATTCTCGCAGAAGACAGCGAACCTTATGACCGGCTCTGCAGCGACTGTTAAGCAAGGCTGTACCTGACGGAGGAAGAAGCGAAACGTCTTTCAGATCGAGATGACCCGCACTTCTACATTACAAGTGACAACGAAAAAACTGTCCACGGTGGACCCTACAACACGCCGAGAGAAGCAGAAGAAGCGGCAGACCTTTTCGAAAGAGAAAACCCTCTCGGCGCACTAGAAATTACGTACCGCCACACTAACGGCGATCCAGCATAGTTACGACCAGTCAGCGTTCACTGTTTCATCTTCAACTTTACCTGTAACCCACACCTCACTGAATGCTACGTTTGCGTCCTGAAGAACGTCAGTAACTCCCGCAACAGCAACAGTCGCATCTAATGTTGCTACCACGTAACGAGCAGTAACTATTGTGCCTTCAGGTTCAACAATAGACCATACGTTCTCCGGATGCGAACCGGCATTCCACAAAGTTTGACGAACCCGTCGTTCAGCCTCCTCGGAGTCTTCTTCCGTAGGGAAAAAACGAACGTGAACAGAAAAACTCTCTACCGCATCAACGTTGAGCATACGCAACATTTACCCACCTATAACAAGAATATACTTTCTTAGGAGAAACCATGACAGATACGGTAAACGACTTCGCAGCGTTCGTGCTAGACCTTATTGCAGAAGGTTACGGAACGCTCCCTATTTTTGCAACAACGGAAGACGCGGAAGATGCAGAAGCGTCAGAATACATCGCTCTTGATCAACACCTTACCTTAAATGGAATTCAACGAAATGTTGTAGCGTATTCTGCTGACCTATTTGAAAGTTTCGTTAGCCTCCTTACTGCTGACCAGGCAGAGGTTCTTTACGACGCGCTTGCTCGCCCTACCCGTCGCTCTTAACCAGTTAGGAAATCAAATGAGTTCAAACGTTATCGCATATTGGGACGACGCTCGCGAAGTAGTTGTTATAGCGCGAGAGAACGGACAAACGTTAGCAGTTTTCAATAGTCTCGAAGCAAAATCTTTCGGTCAAGAGGTTCTTTCGGCAGCCGACAAGCAAGACACGGGATACTCTGACTTTCTGGAACAGTAACAACACTCCATGTTATTGACCTTCAACACAGTGTTGAAGGTCAATAACATGGTTGAGGGCAACCTCCTAACACGCCGATACGTTCACTGGTGCATCACGAGTTTGAACGCTACACAAGATGAAGCGTCCGGAACCGCTGATAAAGTACACATACGACGTTAAGGAGGTTCCTCGTGGCGAATAGCCCCGCTCCCGGCGAAACACGTTCGGGTAGCCGGTGGCCCGACCCGTTTGACCTTCACAAAGTCAACCCTGCCGCGCGCCATTATATCTCGTTCATTTTCTCTAGCGGACTTCTAATCCTCGTTACGTGCGCGTTTCTTACCTGGAAATCAGCAGAACCGCTCGGCATTAACTTTCTTCTCCTGTGTGGTTTGTACTTAGCGATAGGTTTAGTTCCGCCCTTAGATTTGGCGAGAAGCGGCGGAGCGCATTCGCTCTCTTACCGCTTCAACGAGTTCCCAGCACTCATCGGTATCGCTATTGGCCCGGCGTTTCTTGTTCCCCTAGCCGCTGTTATCGCTGAAATACCTTTTTGGCTTCAAGGGCATTACGGAAGTAACGCCCAAACTCGTTACAAAACGCCGTTCAACATAGGACAAACTGCCATTACGGTCGGAATGACCGTACTCATAGGCTCTTTAGGAACTCCCCCTATCAGCCTGATTGCCGCTGCTATCGTCAGTAACATTTTCGGTGAAATACTTATTAGCCGAGCGATTGTCCTCGTCACCGGAAACAACAACAACACGTACATGAAAGAGAACTGGGACCTAAGAATTGGGCTTCCTGTTCTTGTTGCGCTTCTTGCTACTGGCCTTCTTGCGTTACCTGGCGACGGGCGCATCATGATCGCTGCGATTCCTACAGTTCTCATTCTTGCTTACAAAGTTTCTGACGAGTGGATCAAAATTGTTCGTGACCGCGACATGTGGCGAAGAATGGATCAAGTAAGCAATGAACTTATCGGAAAGTTCGAAGAAGTCGCTGTTATTACGACAGCCCTATCTAGCGCGCTTAAACTTTTCAACGCGTCATACGCCGAAATTATGCTTATTCATCCGCATACTTCCTGGTCTTACACGCTTGAAGAAGGTTCATCTTCTGGGGTAGACGCGCAGCCTTTACCAGGAGGTGCTCCTGAGTTAGAAGAAACTCGTAGTCGTAGCGTCATCCCGTTAACAGCAGCGGGCGGACGGTCTATGGGAAGACTAGTGTTGGAGTTCGCTAATCCAACAAAACGTCCTGAACAAAGACAACAACTTTTGAACACGTTCGCAACTTCTATCGCAACGAACCTTCTCGTTGCTCGGTTATATGAAACACAGAAAAAACAAGCAGAAACAAAAGCATACGAGGCTAACCATGATACGCTTACTAGCCTTGGTAATCGTGCTATGCTTTATGAAGTTGGCCCAGCGAAGTTATCAGAAGCCGCTACATCTGACAAAACAACCGCGCTTCTACTCTTCGATTTAGATGGATTCAAACGAATCAATGACACTTTAGGTCATGCTGCTGGAGACAGAGTTCTCATTGAGATTGCTACTCGAATTTTCAACACGGTCCGTAAATCTGACGTTACGGTACGGTTAGGTGGAGACGAGTTTGCTGTTCTCGCTCATGACTTGACTACGCCTTCTGATGCGGAACTTCTTGCCACTAAAATTATTGAAGAACTCGTTCCTACCATTAGCGTTGAAGGTATTGACCTTACTGTTGAAGCGTCTATTGGAATCGCTATTTACGGTCAAGACGCTACCGACATTGATGGTCTTCTCAAAGCCAGTGACATTGCAATGTATCAAGCCAAAGCGAACGGGAGAGGCACGTGGGCTCGTTATGAAAGTCATAGCGATGCTCATACTACCGAAGGATTATCGTTACAGAATGATCTACGTCGGGCTCTCATCAACAACGAACTCGTTTTACATTACCAACCTCAAGTAAGTATCAAAACTGGTGAAGTTGTAGGAATGGAAGCGTTAGTTCGTTGGAATCACCCAACTCTAGGGTTGATGCCTCCCGCAAAGTTTGTTCCTATCGCTGAGCAGTCAGGAATGATTCAGTCCTTCACATTAGCGATTCTCGAACAAGCCATCCGGGATCACGCTAGGTTACGAGGGTACATTCCTAACGCAACGATGAGCGTGAACTTGTCAGCGCGTAACCTTCTCGATCAGAGTTTACCGCAGGACTTAGCGCGCTTGTTAGGAATGTATGCAGTTCCGGCTACTAATATTGTTATCGAAATTACTGAAACTGTCGCACCTAACGACAGTGCTGCTGTTGACCGTGTCTTGTACGGGATTCACGCGTTAGGTTGTGGTATTAGTTTAGATGATTTTGGTACGGGTTATTCTTCTTTAGCAAGTTTGCAGCGACCCAACATTAGTGAAGTTAAAGTGGACCGTGATTTTGTGCGGCGAATGCTTACTACTGAGGGAAGCGCCGTAATGGTTCGAAGTATCGTTCAAATGGCTCATGGTTGGAACTGTCGCGTTGTCGCGGAGGGCGTAGAAGACCAAATGATGATTGATCATTTGGCAGAAATGGATTGTGATATTGCGCAAGGTTACTACATTAAGCGTCCGTCGCCTATTCGTGAGATTGAGGCGTGGTTACGGGCAGGCGCAAAGCCGGTAGGGAAACTTCTTGTTGAAGGTGAAGAAATTGAAGAAGCGTAACTGCCAGAGTTACGAAGGTAGTCGTTCTAAAACTAGCGCTAAGCAATCATCGCGGCGGGCAGCGCCGCTAAGGACAGCCTCGACAAGGTGAGTGGCTAAACTTTCCGCGTTCAAGTGAGACTGTTGACGAGCAAGCCCGGCGAGGTCAAGCATTCCTTGGCTGAGGTCACGGTGCGCTTCGATAAGCCCGTCAGTGTAGAAAATGACACGACCATTTTCAGGGACAATCATTTCGTGCACATCGTCGGTTCCTGCTTCAATCCAACCTAATGCTCGTCCGGATGCTTCTAAGTATTTGTGAGTGCCGTCAGGGTTGAGAAGTAATGGCGGTGGGTGTCCTCCGGAAACGAACTTTAGTAGTCCGGTTTTCGGGTTGTACCGAGCAATAACTGTGGTTGCTGCGAGTTCTGGGTAGGCGTTGGTGAGGAGTTGGTCGGTTTGGTATACAAGGTCTGTAAGAGGAGTTTTAGCGAGGCTGAGCATGCGAATAGCGTGTGTAACGGCGAGGGCGTCACGCATTGCTGGTAGCCCTTTTCCTACAACATCTACGACAGCAAGATGTAGTTCTCCGCAAGGTAGCATTTGCCAGTCATAGAGGTCTCCTCCTGCGCCTGTCGTGTCATCTGCGGGTCGGTAACAAACCCCTAATGCCGGGTTTGACAAGTCGGGTTTTGGAGGTTGTAGCGCTTGTTGTAAGTCTCGGAGTGCTTGTTCGGTAGCGCTTGCAGCGAAGGCTGCTTTTTCTCCTTCAAGTCGTGCTGTAATGTCTTGGAAGGAAACGACGGCTCCGGTAATTTCGCCGTTTTCTTCGGTGGGGCTGACGATATATTCTACAGGAAGGTGTGTTCCGTCAGAAATGATGAACACTTCTCCGGTTACTTGTCGACGTTTTCCGTCACGGATTGTCCTCATGATAGGGCAGTCGTACCGGTAGGGAGTGTTGTCCGCTTTGTAGTGAGGAATAGCGTCGTGCTTGTGGTAACCGATGACGTTGGTGATGTTTTTGAGCATGCGGGCAGCGGCAGGGTTGATGAATCGGATGAGTCCGTTACTGTCAACTCCGAAAATGCCTTCGGTTACGGAGGACAAGAGGATACGTTCTAGGTTGACTCGGCGTTCTAGTTCAACTATTTCGTTAATGTGCCGCATGATGACGCAAAGGTAAGAACCTTGCGGGTGGATAGCAACGTGTATCCACCCGCCTAGCGCTTCTCCGTCTATGCGGAGAGTTTCTGCAACACCTGTTTGTTTTACTCGTTCAACGGCTTCTCGTACGTCAGGGGTTGGATGGAACGTTTCAAAAACGTTACAGCCAACTATCGTTTCAGCGGGCCGGTTGATGAGTTTTTCGGTTGCCTTGTTGATGTAGGCTAAAGTCCAGTCGGCGTTGATAATCCATACTGAGTCGTCTAGGAAGTCAAGGGTTTGGTGGAGACGCGTAGTTTCGGTATCTTCCACGAAAGTTTTATCGGCGGTTTTGTAGGTAGTGTGAATAGTTACAACCACAACAGCCTGCTTGACTTAACGTATATTGAGGGTGTAGGGTGAAGTACCACCAACGCCGGAGGATACAATGAGCAATACAGCCAGCACCCTGATGAGTGTTCCTTCTCTCGGAACGGGCCTTGCCCGGCAAGGAAGGGAAGCGGCTCTCACCGCAATCTTCAACGCTACCGTTCGCGGCGGGAACGCGCAAACGTTCGCGGAAGACACGGAGCGAGTCAGTTTCGGCCCTGCACCGCAGGAATTCAAGGACGCTTACGCCGAAACTGTCGAAGCGCTTCTTATCGCTCTTATTTACGTTACAAACAACTAACGTTATGGGCACATTTTTTCTTCTCCTGTTCCTCGGGTACCTGTTTCTTCGGTCCGGGCTTCTCATTGGAAGTTTCTGGCTCATGATTGCACTAGGTGTTGTTCACCACAACTATGACGTGGGTGTTCCTGCTGCCGGATATTTCGTTGCATTCCTCATCACGTTCCTCATCAAACTTTTTCTCCCTTCAAGAAAGTAGCCGTAAAGATCATGAACTCTTTGACTAGCGTCAGCGCTGAGGTTCGTGCTCGCCTCAACGCTGACGCATACAACGTAGGAGGGACAGTATTTACGGTTCGCAGCAATCGTCGTTCTAAAGACGACCAGATTGTTGTTTCATGGCAAGGAACGCCCACTGCTGATGAGGTGCAAGAAAAAGTTGCTGACCTTTTCGTTGATGTGGATGCTACTCTTGTAACGCGTAATAAGCGTCGTTGGACGTGTGGTTCTTTCCACGAGGAAGAGTTTGACGCGTGGAAGGCTCATGAAGGTGCGGAACACCTCACGTGGGTTTGTAGTTGCGGCGCTCTTGACGGTTGCTTCACGGCAGAAGAGTCAGACGACGAATACAACGCTCGTAAATGTAACGCGTTTTCCCACAAAGTTCTTACAGATGACACGTATGTCGCTTTAGAGAACGCCGGAGAAACATTCACTTCTTCTTGTGCAGAAGGAGACTACGGGTTGTGTGCGTGGTGTAGAGGCGGCGCGTATGTAGGTGCTGCTTTTGCGGGTTACGCATCCGACTGTCATTATTGTGAAGGTAAAGGCGTTTTGAACATGACTGACGACTACGAAAGATCATTGTATGTTTCTACTGTTGCAGCGTTGCGTGTAAAGGAAGAGAAAGAGAACACGAAATGACGGTGCAGTCAGAAACAATCAGTGCAGCGGAACTTGTCGCGGAGCAAGTTCGTAGGCTTGAAGCAGAAACCCGCCTCGTTTTTCCGTCACAAACTCACGTTGTCGTTCGCGTAGATGGAAAGAACTTCGGAGCGTACACGCGTAACTTGGACAAGCCGTTCGATTTAGGGTTTGTTGAAGCAATTAACGCTACTGCTTGCGCGATGGTGAAAGAAATCACTGGCGCGAGTATGGCATACGTGCAATCAGATGAAATTAGCGTCATTTTGTCTGATCTTGCGTCTGCTAAAACTCAACCGTATCTTGCTGGTGTTCATTCAAAAGTTGTTTCGATTACTGCTGCGTTGGCTACCGCGAACTTCAACGTTGCCTTTGCGCATGCAGGGAAAATGCCTGCCTTGTTTGATTCACGAGCGTTTCCTGTTAGTGACAGAGAAATGGTCACCGCGTACTTGATTTCCCGGCAAACTGACGCTCGGCGTAATGCCCTTGGTATGGTGTGCGATGCTGTACTAGGAAAATCCGTAACGATGAACAAGGGTACTGTTGAGCGTAAAGAAATGCTACGCGAAAAGGGTGTAGAGTTCGACAACTTCGACAAGGGCCTCATTAGCGGTAGAGTGGTTGTTCCTCAGGTAACAGTTGAAGATGTAGAGTTCGTTAACACGCGCACAGGTGAAAGAGAAGTTGCTAAGCAAATGAGTCGTAAAAGATGGGTTGTCGAAGACGCTCCGGACTTTTACTTGTCTGCGACGAATCTCTTAGATCGTTGCCTTCCGCTTGAAAAAGGAACTACTCATGCTGGATAGCGCGTCAATGCGATACGTAACTTTCCAAGATTTTGAGTTTTATGTTCCCACGAGAAAAGTAAAGCGTACCGAGTTAGTGCCTAAAATTAGGGTAACTTTAAGGTTACGTCCAGTTCCGTCGTTAGTTCCTGTTGGTCCGTTTCGTCTACCGCGACACGCCGCCGCGCGTTCTTGACATTGTAGTGACAACGTTGTAGTTTAGGGTTCTACCGAGGAGGAACCATGAACCCTGACGACGCTCTAGAACTAGCGACCCGATACGGGTGGACTCACGACACGTACGTACGCAAGAACATTCCTATGCAGTTCTCGTACCGTGACGGCACGTTCCTTCGTACCGTCACGGTACGAAACGACCGTATTTCCTGGTCAGTGCAAGAACTAGACGGTACTGTTCCTGCACTTCACGGTACTGCCACAACTCTTCTTGACGCGTTCCTGGACGCTCAGTACGCGTTCAACAGCGCCCGAGGAACTCTCTTCTAACGTTCCTAACTATCGCTCTGCTCATTCCACCATTTCATGCATTCTTTTATCCGGTCATACACCAACTTAGAATTAATTACAGATTTTTCATCATGTGATAGCGACTCGTACCATTCCGTATAGTTTCCTAATGTTACCGGGCCTTGCATAACAATAAGCATCGTAAGTGGATCAAAGTCAGGAACGACCTTCTTCCATCCTGTAGCGGTATCTACAATACTGTTACCTACTTTGTTACCTATACTCCACGCGTTGTTTGCTTCTACCGCATGTTTACCGGAAAGTCCTGCTTGCACCCAGTAAAGAGCAAAACTTAAGTCATGATCTGTAGCGTGCCAAAAGTCGCTTACCTGCGCTCCGGGAACTCCTGCTTTAGCCCACTCAACTTTCTTTTCCTCAGTTAAGGGTTGATAGTTTTGGCGAGAATAAACTATCGGTTTCGGACGGCCTTTATCAGAGAAATCTACGGGCTCAAATCCTAACAGAGCCATACTTTTTGCCTCAGTTGCCGACAACTTTGTCTGTGATTGCCATGACAGGGCTTGTTTTTCTGTAAATCCTAGTTCACGGAAAGAATCAACATTTGTTGGCGTTCTTTCTTTAGCCGCTAACCGCGCTACTTGAACTCCAGTCCTACCGGATGCTTTCCATAGTTCTGCAATATGAAGTTCAGCGCCTGCGGCTAAAAATGGTCGCGCTTCATCAAATGTCCAGCCCCGATTTTCCCACTTTTTCCACACGTCAGGGTCAACACCGTGAGTGAGGAGTGGCGCAACGTCCACTAACGAAACTCTACCGTACTGGACCCAACGCCAAGCAGTGAAAACTCTCCGTAAATCATCAAGGTTAGTTCCTAAAACTTCTTTAGCGAAAGTAGGGAAAGGTCGCCCTTTCGCTACAGTAGCAGCAATAACTTCACAACCAGAAACGTAACTTCCTAAAGAACCTAAAACCATCACTGCTGCTAAATGATCGTCAGTGGCAGGTTTGTGATGCGAAAACTCTACCGTACCATCTGAATACATCTTGATGCGGTGTTGTTTACCTTTTGCTGCCGTAGACTCCGGAGAAGGCTTGTAAACGCCGTTCTCAATGACAGGTTCTACGCAGCGTACGTTGAAGACTGGCTCGTTGGAAAACCAGGCTATAACATCTTCTAAACTGTTGGGGTTGAGACTACGTTCAGCAATTTTTGTTAGCGGTAGCACTAACCCGCGTATGCTTTTCAAAGCGTCTGCTATGCGCTCGCGACGGTTATGTTCTCGCTCTATCGCGGAACTTGCTTTCGGTTCGGTCATCACTCTACTCTACTTGTTCACTCTGGCGGTTAGTTTTGTCGATGATACCCCGTCCGAAAACAAGCAAGCCGGGAAACGGTGCTAACAGGAGGATAACGTGAACGACGAACAGTACGTGCATCTGATTGACCTGAGAGATATAAAAGTTTCTCCTCCCGAAAACGTTGACGTGTTCACGTATGAAGACGTTATGCAAGTTGATACTCTCGCGATGGAAGCATACGAGATTGCAAGACGTAAAGTTTTTGCGGTAGTTCCACACCCTATTCGTCGGGAGTTGCTTAGTGAAAATCAACGAGCGGCTCTCGCTGCGTTGGACGCTGCCGAAGCATACCGTAACTATGTACGTGATGCTTACTACAAACAAAAATCAAACCCCGGCTTCTCTTGACCTACTCGTTAGTAACCCTTATGATAAGAGAACATAGTAGAGAGAAAGTGCCGTTTCATGCCCGGTAAAAACGAGTTCCAAGTTTTGATTCGCAAAGCGGAACAAGCAGGCTGGACTGTCACAAAAAGCCGAGGGGGACACCTCAAATGGCACGTTCCCAACAGCGGTAAAGTAATCTTCTCTGCATGTACCCCCTCCGATACGAGAGCAGTAAAAAACCACACGTCTTTGCTACGCAAAGCAGGTCTTGACGTATAACGTGCGCGTCTAACGTTGCACAGCCGAGAATATAAGTATGACTGCGACAACTCGGCTCCTCACAAAAACGTTACACTCATGAGCACCAAAGATCGTTTAGCCGAAGTGTGGCACAACGTATTCGCTGTTCAACCCGACCCTCCACTCTGGGTTATTCTCGTCACGCTCGCTGCCGCGCTCGCTCTCGTAATCCCCCGTCAAGTATGGCCGACAACAAGAAACGTCGTCACCATCGCTCATGAAGGCGGACATGCTATCGTCGCGTTAGCGTTCGGGCGAAAACTGTCTGGAATTAAACTTCACGAGGACACCAGCGGCGTAACCATCAGCGCTGGAAAACCTACAGGTTTCGGGGTTATCGCTACTACCGCCGCAGGATACATCGCCCCTGCCCTACTCGGGCTCGCTGCGGTATGGCTACTTGCCAACCACCACATAACGGGAATGCTTTGGGGAACGCTACTTCTCCTCGCTGGAATGTTCGTCGCAATCCGCAACGCGTACGGAGCGTTTACGGTAGGCGTTACCGGAGCGGTCATCTTCATCGTCTCCTGGTGGGCTCCTACCGTCGTTCAAGGAGGGTTCGCCTACCTGTTATGCTGGTTCCTTCTTCTCGCCGCCCCACGACCCGTTGTTGAACTTCAAATGAAGCGTCGTCGTGGAGAGGCCACAGAATCTGACGCAGACCAACTTTATCGACTTACTGGCATTCCTGGTATTTTTTGGGTAGGCGTGTTCGGAGTTACCGTACTTTCAGTTCTTGTGTTAGGTGTTCGCTGGTTGTTGTTTTAGTATAACATTAGTGTGTAACATTATTCGACAACAACAATTTTTGCTTCTTCTGCAGGTTCCTCATATTGTAGTTTATAGTCGTTCCATGTTCCTTTGTCAGCGCGAATGAGCGCTTCGTTAAGATAGTTTGTGACGGGAACGATAAGCGTAACGTTAGGGCCGCGTGTATAGTTAGGCGCTGAAATTTGGCAGCGGGTTGCTAAATCTCCACAACTAACCTGCCATCCTGTTTCTTGTTCTAGACGTGAATCGACAACCGTATTCATGCACTCCAGAACCTCCCGTAAGAGCCTACTACGCTTACTGGGGAGTTCTCCTACCTCTCGGCGTGTAAGCGCATCTGAAGACGCTCTTACCGACTTGTTGGCGCATTCGGTAACGCCCGAAGCAACAACACTTACTGTTTCTTCTTGTTTTTGTTCTTCTCTATAATTAACTATAGCAGCCCCGGTAGGAATCGCCACTACACCTACCATTATGCTGAGAACTCCAACTATGGCGACCTTTACGCTACCTCGGTCAGTTCGGCGTTTCAGCAGAAAAAGAATCATCGCGACTACTGTTGCTCCGATTCCCGGAAGAGCAACAACAGCCGCGATGAAAAGCGTAAAACCGAACGGTCCTGCTGACTGTGACACGCCAACAACGATGAGCAAAAACCCTGTGAGAACCCACGATAGACCGGCAGTCCACAAACAAACGGAAAGGGTTTCTGAACGACGCATACTAATCTGTCGAAGTTTGTTTGATCTTTCTAAACGAGTTACTCGTATCCTCGTAACGCCGCAAGAAAAAGTAACGCTTCTTCATCTACTGCGCCAGAGGTTTCTAATTTAGGAATTTCGGTGGGGGTTACTCCTGCACCTAAAAATAACGCTACGGTTCGGGTTTCTAAAGAAAAATGCCGGAAAGTATGGACAGTTTTCCATTGTATCCCGATGCTTGCCAATCCTTCCTTAGCGCGAAGCAGGTTTTTAGCGTGCGGGTGCGTGTTGACGCCTGCATATCCGGAAAGTTCCTCGGGAGTAGCAGACATCACTATTCGTATTCGCCTAAGCGTGTTCTTACCCAGGAGTGTAGGAAGTTGTTTAGGCTCCGAAACGGCCCGCGAAGGCCGTTTTGACGGGTTAGTAAGACTCATCGCTTACCGGAGGGTGACAGGTCCGGTAGCGCCGCCTGTACCGCCTGTGGGGGTCGTGTAGGCGGTAGGAACGTTACCGCCACCACCGCCGTTGACGGCAGTATCACACAGAATTTTGATGGTGCAAGCAGCGGTTGTGGTAACAGGCTCATTCTCAGCGGTAGCAGGCGCAGCAGTACCGAGCAGACGAGTGATACCTACACCAATGGCGATTGCGGCAACAATCATGAAGAACATGACGACGCGGATGGCAGGAGTAGAGGGAGTGCGAGTTGTGCTGGCGGGGGTAATGGTCATGTCAGGGCTCTCTTTCGTGTTCCCAACGGTTCAGGGGGCCGTTGGGGTTATGCCACCTTAGAGGACTCAGTACGGGAAGTCAAGTCCGTCTTCGGTGGCTAGGGTCTAACTCGGTTCACAACATTTCCTTTCGTTTCTGCCCCTGAATTTCAGGTCTTGCATTAGTATGACACAGCCCTCTGACAAAACCAGTAGAACTAAACGTCCTGATCAGAGTACTAAAAAACAATCATGTAACTACACATTAGCGTTTCGATGTAGCCCTAAGGTACTAACGGCTAACTGTTTTTCTTAGCCTGCTTTTCGCTAGCAACTGCTCTAGCAGTACCCAATGCTGTCTCTTTTACAACACTAAACTTGCGGCCTACTCCAACAAGAGCATACACGACCAGAATACCTAAAACGATAAGAAGACCTTGTGTTCCAAAAAGTATTCCAGCGGCAATAAATAGGACCGCGAACACAATTAACTCGATAATGGACCTACGCTGAGTACTGGTCAAAACAACTCCTGAAGAAGCAACGACAATCAACATCGACACGTAACCGCTTTAGCCAAAGGGTACATGTCGAGTTAGAAAACGACAACACTTACTGCTGCGTACTGACTCAACCACGCCAACACTGTTGCCGCGTGAAAATATTCGTGAAACGCCCATACTTGCGGCCACGTGTTAGGACGCTTCAGTCCATAAATGATTCCACCTACAGTATAGATTACGCCACCCAAAATGGTTAACGCTAGCGCGGTTCCACCGGCACCTTTTGATAGTTCTGGTAGCACGAAAATTGCGGCCCAACCTAACAGCACGTACAATGGCGTGTATAGCCAACGCGGAGCGTCAGGCCAACCCATTCTAAAAATGACTCCTAATAACGCGCCTGCCCAAACGCCAACGAGAATAGCAGTCTGAGCAGTACCTTCTAAAGCCAGAACAGCAAAAGGAGTGTATGTGCCTGCAATGCACAAATAAATGTTAGAATGGTCCATTCTTTTTAGCCATAGGTGCGCTTTCGGGCTCCATTTTCCGCGATGATAAAGAGCAGACGTGCCAAAAAGTAAAGCCGACGTGGCCGTATAAATAATGACAGAAATTCGACCTGGAAAAGATTGCGCCCCGACAATAAGAATCATCCCGAACACAACGACAAGGGGAAACATGACTAAATGCAGCCATCCGCGAAGTAACGGACGAACAGCGTCTGCTACTTCCGCTAAGCAGTCAGACGTTTTATCTGCCGCGTCATAAAACGCGTCAACAACTCTTCCTGATTCAGCCATGCACGAAATATCGGCACGTCAACTAGCAGAATCAGTAGAGTTAACGTTTCTGTCTATTTTTGAGAAGAACCTACCAACGGTCCCATTCGAGCCGAATTCCCTCGATTACGTAACTGTACTTGCGCATCACTCAACACTTTGTACACAAACCCGTAAGAACGACCTAAATTTGCGGCTATATCACGAATAGTTCGACCTGACTCGTAGTCTTTCTTCGCAACACGAGCAATTTCTTGACGAGCATCACCCGTAATGCGAGAGCCTTTACTTAACGTCATTTTTTCTCCCGCCGAAGATACTTTCGTCTAACGTTCCCCGAACCGATACTAAATAAGCACGCAAGGTCATAAAACTCGTTACCGATGGTAACAAGCGGCCATTTCATTCGTCACGTTCGCTATGTAGCCAGAAATCTGAAAGGTAATCATGACCTCCCCGGTATCCGAGAACGCCCGCCCGAGACTTTCCCCTATGCAGCGGAGAGTGATTTCTCTGATGGCGCAAGGATACACTATGCGCCAAACCGCAGAGCGGCTACGTACTACCAGCGACAGCGTAAAAGGGCACGTGTTTCGCTCAAGAGCACTTCTTGGAGCAGAGAACAGCGCTCATGCCGTCGCTATTGCCGTAAGTTTAGGTATTGTCGATAAAGTACCACCAGGCCCGAAGAGAAACTACTTAGAACCTAGATTCAAGCCAGAAGAAGACCAAGAAACAAACTGAGTGTAGGGAAACCTCTAGGGGTTTCCCTACACTCAGTAGAACTCTCTACGCGTTCGCAGTAAGAAACTTTCTACCATACTCACGTTCGGAGTGTCAGGTAAACAAGAAGTTGCTGACTCAAACTTTTCCTGTTCCTGATGAAACTTATTCAACATTTCGTCATACGGTAACTGACCGAAACGAAAATACGTTTCAGGGTCAGCAAGACGTACCGTAAGCGTACCTGTCGTGTAAAGCGACAACCCTTGATGAAGAAGTCTTAACAGGTGACGTGCGGCTTTTTGTTGCTTACGACCGGAATGTGAGTATGGTAGAAAGTTTCTTACTGCGAACGCGTAGAGAGTTCTACTGAGTGTAGGGAAACCCCTAGAGGTTTCCCTACACTCAGT
>Ga0068630_1000028_pt1 | contig 29948 bp, 23 predicted proteins | sample InSIn4gowninarea_FD_77433 | JGI IMG/M metagenome (GOLD analysis project Ga0068630, IMG submission 77433) | Clean room microbial communities from NASA Spacecraft Assembly Facility at Jet Propulsion Laboratory, Pasadena, California, USA -... ... | reverse complement strand
GTGGTGAGGACTCATTCATAGCTTGGTTGATTGCTTGACGAATCTATGCGCCCCTGTGTTCCGAAGGCATGATACCCGACTCAAAGCCACGACTCAAAGTCGGATGCTCTGTCACGATAGCATGACAACTGCACCGAATAGACTGCATCACCGATGAGGGCTTTACAATGAATGGACTGCGCAGGAGCGGCGCAACTCATAAGGCAGAACCTTTCGGAGGTTACAACTAGCCAATTCACAATCGTTCATGAGGCGGGAAGAGTAGGTTTCCGAGTGTACCACATCACGTAGTTGAAGTAAGAATTTAGCATGGGATATTATCGGGTTCTCGTTGATTCGTAAAGCAAATCTAGCTAAAGAACCCGCCTGCTCGCCACAGCCATGAATGCAAGCAATCAACCCGTGAGACCCAGCCAGAATCCACCCAGCATCCACCTTCAATCCATCTTTCCCGAGGGAACCGTCCTCTATTTCTTGCTTGCTTTTTGCGCGGCTTTGCTGTGAAGAAATTAGCGAGAGAGCTTCGTAACTGGATACAGGGTACACATACGTTACTTTTCCTATTGGGAATACGTCAGCAGAAGCTCGTTGTATTATGCAGAGGATGCAGACTTACCGGCACCCTTATCAATCTTCTCGACGGACTTGATGACCCCTACAGCGACTGTCTGTCTCATGTCGCGAACGGCGAAGCGGCCTATTTTCAGTTAGCACAACAGTCATAATTTCAGGAATTCAGAAAACGCTTGCCAAGAGGGGGGTACGCGGTGAAGGCCTCCTGTAGTTTTGGTCAGCAGCGAATCACCCAAGTGGAGAACATGGGCAGTGACTTACAACACACATCGGCTTGGACGGCACCATCTTGACAATGGCGGCATCACCGGACTTGATGAACTTGGGGCCGTTCTCAATGGACTTGCCGGTACGGCGGTCGATCTTCTCGAGGAGCTCGGAGAACTTGCAGGCGATGTGGGCGGTGTGGCAATCCAAGACTGGGGCGTAACCAGCACCGACCTGGCCGGGGTGGTTGAGGACGATGACCTGGGCGTTGAAGGACTCAGCACCCTTAGGTGGGTCGTTCTTGGAGTCACCGCAGACGTTTCCACGGCGAACCTCCTTGACGGAGACGTTCTTGACGTTGAAGCCAACGTTGTCACCTGGAACACCCTCGGCGAGCTGTTCGTGGTGCATTTCGACGGACTTGACTTCAGTAGTGACGTTGGCAGGAGCGAAGGTGACGACCATACCGGCCTTGATGATACCGGTCTCGACACGACCGACTGGCACCGTTCCAATACCAGAGATCTTGTAGACATCCTGGAGAGGGAGACGGAGAGGCTTGTCGGTGGGACGGGAAGGAGGGTCGATGGCGTCGATGGCCTCAAGGAGGGTCTTGCCAGTAGACTTGCCGGCCTTGGTCTCCTTCTCCCAACCCTTGTACCAAGGGCAGTTGGAGGAGACGTCGATCATGTTGTCACCGTTGAAGCCGGAGATAGGGACGAAAGCAACGGTCTTGGGGTTGTAGCCGACCTTCTTGATGAAGTTGGAAGTCTCCTTGATGATTTCACCGAAACGATCCTCAGACCACTTGGTGGTGTCCATCTTGTTGATGGCGACGATGAGCTGCTTGACACCCAGGGTGTAAGCGAGGAGAGCGTGCTCCCGGGTCTGACCATCCTTGGAGATACCGGCTTCAAATTCACCAGTACCGGCGGCAATGATGAGAATAGCGCAGTCGGCCTGGGAGGTACCAGTGATCATGTTCTTGATGAAGTCACGATGACCTGGGGCGTCGATGACGGTGACCATGTACTTGGGGGTCTCGAACTTCCAGAGAGCGATATCGATGGTGATACCACGTTCACGTTCGGCCTTCAGCTTGTCCAAAACCCAGGCATACTTGAAGGAGCCCTTGCCCAACTCAGCGGCTTCCTGTACGGAGTTCGTCAGCCAATCTGATAGACGACATCATCACGTGAATGGAAGAACTACCCCTCCCCCACCAAAAATTTTGGTAGGAGCGGTGATAAGACCAGAGTGACTCAAACGGAGACAAAATGAGCGCAAAATCAACGCTTACCTTCTCGAACTTCTCGATGGTTCGCTTGTCGATACCACCGCACTTGTAGATCAAGTGACCTGTAGTAGAATGTGAGTGTTTTGGTCCTGATTGTGTATATTTTTGAGCTTCCTCTTACCAGTGGTGGTGGACTTGCCGGAGTCGACATGGCCGATGACGACGACGTTGATATGAGTCTTTTCCTTACTGAAGTGATGAAAACCATGTCAGAGATGATCATTGATATCGTGAAATAGGTTTCATTTGAGCTTTGAGAGTGAGCGCAGGCTGCTGGAGATTTGGCTTACCCCATAGTGGCGGTTGTTTGTGTTTGTTTTGTCTTGTCTTGAAGAAGTCTTGTAGTTCTGTGGCAGATACTAGAAGAGTTCGCGTGAGATGCTCAGATACTACAGCTTGCGTAGAGGTGCTGTGTGATGATTAGTCTTGATGAAAAAGTGTATGGGGGGGGGTGGTGAAGAACTCACTGAGCGACAAAGAAGGGAGAAGGCAAGTTGGCGGGAGTGTGCGAAAGATTTTGTAGGCGGCAGCAGAGGCCAAAGACCTGGGCTTGGCAAGGGCAGCAGTGAATCACCTTCCCTCATTCCCTCATGTCAGAGTCAGCGCAGGCCCGCCAGGTTGCCGTCACTTTTAGCACCATTTTACTTTTCCTCTCAGTTTTTGCACTTCAGATCACCCCACCATGGGCATATCTGACGGTTTGATTGGAAGATATTCTCAAAGAGGTCCTTCAGCACTAGGGATCGTGTCCGACAGGACAAAGGCTAAAATGACAGTGTCCTAGGGTAAAATGACTGTCCAAGGTGTAAAATGACAGACAACCGCGTCAATTTCCTAATTAGGAAGTACCCGATACTTACCGCCTAAATTTCAGGCCCAAGCCGAAAATTAAGTGCCCAAAATCTCCCAAAATTCTAGAGTATTACATAATATCTCTAAAATTTGGGCGGCTGCGCCGCCTTACTAAGCCTTCTGTCCAAAATCCTCTAATCGGACAGGACAGAATCAAAAATGACAGACAGAATGTCAAGATTTAAAAATGACAGACGGACGTGTCCTGACAAAACTCGATCCCTATTCAGCACCTGCTTTTAGACTTGCATATCATTCCTTGCTCATATCCGTCCCACCAATAGATCATTCAGAAATTCTGGAACCGGCCTCAATCTTTCTCACTCCAACTTGGAAGCGTGGTCGTAACTGTGGCGACTATACCTACGATTTACACAATTTGCCAGAGAAACGCGGATACGTCGGTCAGTCTAGAACTTCGATGAAGAGTTTGCTCTGCACAGAATGTTTTACAAAATTATTACTTCTGGTTCTTGTGATGTGACTCTTCCCCGGGCTTAAAGAGTCATGTCCCACATTCACTAATAACGGTCCATGATTAGGCCATCTCGTCAGCCCCAAAAGCTGGCGAGTCAAGGTTCTATCTTTGACTCATTGTTCCCCCAGCTGGTTGTCTTCCAAACTAATGCCTGACGCAGCGGGGAGTGTGTCAATCAGCCTCCTGAGAGCAGTAGCAGCCATTTTGTATCCATATGATCCCGATCTCACCGTTCGAAAAGCCTGTTCTTAAAGTCGTCTTCTTTTTGTTTGGATTACCAAATCTCAGGGCTCGCGTCCAGTTGAACTCTGCCTCAATGTGCCGGTTGATGTTACCACCTAACTACAGTCCTTCGAGCGCCTTTTCTGTGTTGGTGGCGCCACAAGTCCTGTGAACAAGACTCTTATGTGGCAAAGGAACTCTAGCCTGTGGTGCAAGTACTGATTCGAACTTCGAGTCTCTCAGTACTCTCTCCATTGTTTGGCGCAGGCAACACACTGTGTAGAGACGTCAGATGACACAAGCGATCGACCGCGATAGGAGCATACCTTGAAGAAAGAGGTCGGGGGTTCGTCTGCGCTTCGTGTCTGTAATTGGTAGAAGTATGCTTTCTTGGAGTCGCATTTCTCGTTGGGACAGCCACCAGGAACTTGGGATGTCAGTCATGAGCCTTTCCATCAGATTGGACATCCTGCTCGTACCTTCGTTCACCGGCAGATCTGATTGTTCCTCGCCGAGAATATCATCTTTCTCTTTCTTCTTCATGGTTGTTTTTTCATAGTATTCGTGGTCCATCTCGAATTGGTAAGGGCACGTCCGGCACGTAAATGCGTTCAAGCCTTGAGGGTGTTGTGCGGTGCCAGGGGCTCTTGCGACGGTGAGACTGTTTTGGCAGTAGGGGCAGACTATCACTCCATTAGCAACGAGTTGAAGTGTGCAAGAAGGCGCACTCGCATGTAGGAGCCATTCAATGAGTACCGGTGCTGGCACTGGCTTTCTTGGGCATGAACATGGACCTTGTTGTACTTATCGCACTCTCCAACACTTTGCGACTGTATCGTTCTGCAAAATACAACTACCTACGCAAACGTTTTCTGGGGATGACGATCGTGGCGGCAGAACATCGGATCGCTGCCCGGCCGGGGTATCTGAAGTTCTGAACCCGAAACGCGTTTAGGCTTGGCGAGTTTGTGATCCGCGGCTGCGGTGGAAAGCGCCTCAAGGACCCAGCCTGATTCAGTAAAACGTCACCTGCAACGTACTTGAATTTCACGGCATTCACATTCTAGAGACTCAAGTTTGAAGTTGATCCCACGCAGTTTTTGCAACCTCGACAGCATCACTACGAAAGTTCCGCTCTGCGGACGTGAAACACCATTCGTAGCTGAGACTGGTCAATGGAAGAGCGGCGTAAGGGTTGCTAGACTGTTCACAAGCGCCTCATCAGCGGCCACGATGGCCGATGTCGACGTGGGTACAGTTTCGGGCTCCTGTTTGATCTATACTAAACGTCATGCAGGGTGCCTCGCCGAAGGAGCAAGTGCTCGAAGCATGCCGTAGAGACAATGTCGAACTATTCCACGAGGTCGTGAACATCCTGAAAGATAAGAGCAAGGAAGAAATAGCCGACTTCTTCAACAACACCACTGACACAATGGGCAACCACTTGCTACATGTTTGTGCAACTTATGGAGCATGTATGCTGTACGCTCCGTTGCCTTAATCATCTCCAGCTGACGCGTGTTCAGACGATGTAATGAATGAACTATTGGACGTGGAGTATCTCGAGTGCGATCCTCTCACCAGAAGAGACAAAGAAACGCCCATTCACTGCGCCGTCAAGTACGCCAACGAGCGAGAAGTCGAGCTCGGAGAAGCCATGGCCAAAATGCTGATTGAAGCTGGGGGCGATCCGAGACTAAAAGACGGGCACGGCAGGAAGCCAGCTGCTATATGCACACCGAGAACAGAAGAGCTGCGAAGCACCCTGATAAAGGAGGAATATGTGTTGAATGAAGGCCTGAAGAACGCCGACGTTCATCCTGACGACGAGTATGATGAAGCTGCTGGACCACCTTCTGATTCGGAATGAGTTGGACGGAAAGCGATGGAACCCCCTTGAGTGCTCGCAGAAGTTACAGGGGACTGCAGAATTGAGGTCAAGTAGACCTAAGAGCATTCTGGTGCCACTTTCACCCACGTGGATGAACGAACGTACGCCTGCAGTGTCCTCCACAGACTAGCACCGACTAGTCCTACAGAACCAAGTCTGTCAGTACCTTCCAGCCCGCTCTGGACAACCGATATTCCGCGTGCGAAACTCAGATATGATCACCGCTTCCCGGAGACATGCCAGCCAACGCCTTTCAAAGGTCTGGCCTAAGAGCCAACTCGAAACAAGGAAAACAAACAGATACTACCTTAGAGATCTGACCATCATGAAGGTCCAAATCGAGCGTCAGTCTGTATTTCCCTCTGCGTCAAATGGTTCCCCCTCCACTGTGACGTCCCTCTCGACGGTATCATGGATCATGCCGAGAGCAAGGTTCGTTACCATTTGCACTTCGCCTTCCAAGGCTACCCTGCACGTGGCATCCACTCTGGTTATCGGAAGAATCAGGCTAAGTATAGGCTCTAGGTCGACAGGGTGTCCTGGTGGCCAGGAGACAACAACAGTAGCGCGTGCTTGTCTGACAGTTATGACTTCCTGCATCATGAAGCATACATGTGCAAAGTGTTCGGAAACAATACTTCCGCAACAGCCACTGCCAGGGGGTTTTTCCGTGACTGCTAGCCGATTTACCTTTTCGATGATTTGATGGCGGAATCTCGGAATGCCAAGGTGAGCTCAGGAACTTGGAGACATTTTACTTTCTTCTCCGCAGGCGCTCCACCAGCATGTTTCGAGGACCTCATCCAAAGTACAGGGTGTGAAATCATTCCAGAAAAACACCTATGAGCCTTGGAATGCCGTTCGGTCTCTTGCAAGTATGCACTTTTGCATGGCATGTTGATGACCTCCGCAGGCAAGCTCGCAATGAGAAAAGGGTCACCACGATAAGATGTCACTCCATATCTTATCGATCACCAAAGTGGGCATTTGCAACCACGCCACTATTTTGACAGCCTTGCGACAGCAGCGTGGCTTGCATGCCTGTGGATCATGATAGCGATCCACCTATGTTATTAGTACAGAAGACAGAGCTTGTTGATCAGCATTTATCAGCCTGTGCGGAATATGAGGCAATTGCTGTGGCTCAAAATGATTTTACATTTTCCGAGCGTTGATTTTTGATACTGATATCTGCACATAGACCAGACCAAGGTTGAATTTTTACACTACATGTGCTTCCTAGTCCCGGATGACCATATCTTTTGGTTGTCCTAGACGGTTTTTCTACACTTGACAGGAGCAAAACATCACAGGCACATCTATCGGTCTCCTCCTGCAGTGGAATATGTCTGAAACCGCTCGACAGACGAGCTCCGATGGTGGAGTGCCGACATCAAGAAACAACACAACTGCACCACCGACTATCTGCAAGTCCAGGGTTGGCGAGAGCATAGAGCCTGTCGAGGACGCGACAACCCCAAGGGAACAACCGAGAAAGTCGTCCGAGAGTCCAGTCCTCGGGAATGTTGCCAACGTAGGTACGGGGATAAGCGATGCCAAAGCAGAAGACCATCTCAACAGAGCCAGCCAAGAGCTCGCCCGGCACGAGACAATGCATGCTCCCCTCCGCCATCAAAGGACCACAAGTACGGTCTCTCGGATCCTACGGCTACAGAAGCGCCCAAGTTCACCCGTGTACACGAGATATTCTTCATCATGGTCATCACATCGGCACAGCTCCTGACGCAGGCAACCCTGGCTCAGTCCATTGCGCCACTGCACGTCATTGGCCGCACATTCAATACCACTGATCCAGGCCATTTATCGTGGTTTCCGGCGGCATACTCTCTTACCGTGGGAACATTCATCTTACCTGCAGGACGATGGGGTGACCTATACGGCCACAAGAAACTATTTGTGATTGGATATTATTGGTTCGCGTTATGGTCGCTGATTGCAGGATTCTCCGCATTCTCGCACTCATTTGTCTTCTTTTCCTTTTGCCGCGCCATGCAGGGCATAGGACCAGCCATTATGATTCCAAATGGTCTTGCTGTGCTCTCACGAACGTACCCGCCTGGGCCGAGAAGGAACATGGTCCTCAGTCTTTTCGGCGCCACGGCACCGAATGGATTCCTGATGGGTGCCTTGTTCTCTGGCATCTTCGCGCAATTCGTCTGGTGGCCTTGGTCGTTCTGGGTTCTTGGCATTGTTCGTGCTTTGGTCGGCACCATAACAATCTTCGTCGTACCAGACATGCCTGTTGTAGGCGGAAAACCTACTTTCAAAGAGCTTGATGCTCTCGGCACGATGCTCGGGGTTGCTGGACTGATTTTGTTCAACTTTGCTTGGAACCAGGGTCCAGTTGCAGGTTGGCAGACGGTGTATGTTTATGTACTACTCATCATTGGCGTATGTTTCTTGGTCGTGTTTTTCTGGTACGAGAAGAAGTGGACGAAATATCCTTTGGTGCCCATGCACTCGTTCACGAGTGACATGATGTTGGTGTTTGGGTGTGAAGGCTTAGGCTGGGCGTCCTTCGGCATTTGGATCTATTATCTGTGGTCAGTTTCCAGTGGTTAGCTTCACCGCCGAGGCTTGTCTTGCTAACATTCCATCTAGGCAATTCTGGGAGTCACTACGAGGACAGAGTATCCTTCTCTCCGCCGCCATGTTCGTTCCAGCTGCGATATCTGGCGCTCTTGCGGCCATCTCCACGGGATTCTTGTGCAGTATAATGCAGCCCGGCTGGGTCATGTTGATATCGATGAGTGGTTTCCTGGTCGGCAATACGTTGCTGGCTACGATGCCAGTACGTCAAACGTACTGGGCTCAGACTTTTGTTAGTCTGATCATCGCGCCGTGGGGGATGGATATGAGCTTCCCGAGTGGCGTGATTGTGCTGGCGGACCATACGCCACCTGAGCATCAAGGTCTTGCGGCGTCGCTGGTCAACACCTTCACCAAATACAGCATATCGATTGGTCTTGGGATGGCTGGAACCGTTGAGGCGCATGTCAATAATGGAGGGAGAAATTCGTTGAAGGGATATAGAGGAGCGTGGTATCTTGGGATAGGCTTGGACGTGTTGGGTATGATCATGGCGGTTGGCCTGATCTTTTCATGGCGGGCGACGCAGAAGCAGAAGGCAAAGCAAGATCTCTTTGATGAAGGGGCACAGAGTCTGCCAGTCCGAGTCGTCTAGATGATTCAGGGCGGGCGCCTGAGTCGAATCTGGCATGAATTTAGGGCTTCAAAGGGCTTGTGAAAATTCATGGGGCGGGGCCAGGCCATAGTTATGGTGAAGTTCTTTGTTTGGCAGACCCAGTGCCCCTGTATCTGCAGCCTTGGCCTAGTGACTAGCCCATTATGTGGCGTCCAAAATATTACAAAGCTTATTAATGTGGTGACATTCGTCGATTCAGGCTCCGCATTTCGTGGCTTCTTAGTGGACATTATCAGGATATATCAGCTGAAATTGTGCTGCATCATGGAATAAGCAGCGGCCAGATGTGTAACAGGGTTGGAAACAATGCACATCTTATGCATTGCCAGCTACAGTAACGAAGCAGCAACACTGTGGACATATATTGAGGATGGACGGTGTAAAGCTCCCCATGACTTCGCAAGAAGTATCCCTACCATCTGAGAATCCTCATCAATCTCGAATTTGACAATCTTCGGTCAACCTTGGTCTATGTCTTCCAGATTTGGGCCTGCAGAGGTGATGCAGTCGGTGACTGTCCATCCAACACAGCCTATCTCTACTACAATCACCACTCTTGCCGTCCCAGCCTCTCTCGAGGCATACGAAGTACTGATCAAGGTCTATGCCGCAGCTTCTAATCCCAAAGACTGGATCCATCTTGTTTCCCGTGGCCTGTCGCTGAACTCGGGAGATGATCTTGCAGGAATAGTTGCTATGGTCGGATCAGAGGTCACCAATGTTCACATAGGTGACAGAGTGGCGGCCTTCCATCCTATCGGTCAGCCATACGGCGCGTACGCGGAGTACGCCTCCGCCCCAGCGCATACAGTTTTCAAGATTGCCGACAGCATGAGCTTTGAGGAAGCCAGTACCATTCCGTTAGTCAGTCTGACGGCAGCGATAACTCTGTTCAGTAGACAGGAGCTTGTGGCGCCATGGGATCAACAGGCTGCTGCACAGAACAGTAAACCGTTGCTGGTGTACGCGGCCACTAGTGCTCTGGGGACCTTCATCATCAAGCTTGCGAAATTGGCAGGCAGTGGTCCAATCATTGCGATAGGTGGAGGAAGCAGCGCATATTTGAACACTCTGCTCGATAAGCAAGATGTATTTCTGAATTACCGATCGGGTATGGACAAAGTGAAGCAAGATGTACGCCAAATCGTGGAGGATAGGAAGCTTGAATTGTTTCACGCAGTCGATGCTTTCAGCGAGAAAGGAAGCTGGGTGGATGTGAGTGAGATGATGGATGGAGGGATACTAAGTGTCTTTTCTGGCGCGAAAAGATATGATGACGCTGGAATTGCAGGCGATGTCCAAGTCTTGTACACTTACGTCGGCACTGGATATGATGGTGCGTACAAGCCTGGCATGCCCAAGCAGCCATCGGCTGAAGATCCACGTGGAGACATCAACTTTGCTGGAGGATTCTTCAATTGGCTTGGAACGGTAGTCAGGCAAGGCACGTTCTCGGGCTATCCATTTGAAGTCATTCCTGGAGGCCTTGATGGCGTTGCGGAAGGCTTGAATAAGTTGAAGAACGGCCAGGCCAGGGGGAAGAAGCTTGTGTATCAGATCTCGACGGATAGTTGATGGTCAAATGAGTTTTGAACACACTATGGCTATGTGTCATTTCCATATGTAGACCTGGTGAAGTTCTGATAAGAAAACGAAGTTGTGGTTGATGACACGCGTTGAAGACCAAAGACGCGCAGCCAAATTGGGAAACCCAAACAATATGACGTCGACAACGCTTTCACTAGCATGGACTTGATGGCGCTTTGCCTTGCATGCCTTGGTTCGGGTAACACATTTATCACCTTACCTCATATCCCTACTGAAAGTTGGAGGCTCTAGAATTGCTAGACATGGCACGAACAAGGATTAGAGATGCCCTTCCCCCACGCCCTGCGTTGGCTCCCTGGACCGCGTCCAGATGCAGTCGAGTCCTGCGCCAACTCACCTCTTTCGTGAATCGCATCGAAAAGTGGCATCAAAGCTTTCTCTCTGCTCAGGAGGAGGAAAAGGCACAGGTCGATGTCCTGGAGAGAAGCGGACAACCAGTGAATGAACCATCAGACTGGTTGACGACTGGTAAGGGCACAATTGGGACGAAACGGTCACGGAAAAACTACTCTACGCGCAGAACCACCGCTGCGAAGACGCCCCTGCCTCAGCGGATACTTCCTCAGCGCCAGGTCAAGACTCCTCGAAGTAGTGCCGAAGCTGCCCTCCCCATCGTTTCTTCCGGACACATCGCTGCGGCGGGAGAACACAACAGCTCTTATGATGCTGCACAACTTGCACAGCGCACTGATGTGCCCCTACCTGCCCATAAACCAACGTTGAAGCTTGGAGCACCGTTTTCGCATGAATGGTCACCCGGTACGTCACACCTTGGACCCGAATATGAGGATATCCTTAGACAGGGGTATACCACGATATCAACATTTCTGAATGCTACATCCGATCCCAACCTCACGGCCGACTGGGACGACTTTACGGAACCCTATAAACGGCCTGGGGCACGTTCATTGTTCGAGATGACTCTAAGTAAAGTCTCCAACGATGTGGTGGAACAACAGAAGCAAAATGACGTACAGAATGATGGTTACAATGGGCAACACGATTTCATCGGATCACAATTGCAAGAGCTGGAAGAATACTTTGGTGACTCGAGACAGGGATGGCCTTTGCTCAGGAAAGTGGTCCGAAACTGCGGCATCTATATGATAACACGCATGCTCAAGACCGGAGCGCTGCTAGACAGTGCTGCAATACACCTTGCAGACCGTTGCTGGATTGACCCTGCTATGTGGGAGTTTGAGCAAGCCATATGGTGGATGTTGGTTGAAGCACATACTCACAATCTCGACGTGGAAGTCGGCTTCCATCACTTGCCAGGTATGCACAATGTGCTCGAACTATCAGAGACAAAACAACTGGAGATCAAGCTGAGCGCGCTGTGGACCTTGCAAGCAGTGAAAGAGGCTAATGACCCTGTTGCGGTGATTGAGCGTTTCATTCGCTACAGTCATCTAGTCCTTCTCGTCATAGAAAAGCACAGGGACCGCAAAGAAGAGGAGCCCAGCGGATTTGTTGACGCGCTGCTGGAGACGATATATGTTGGCTCGATGTCAGTTGCTGGCAGAGCTGATCAACGCATGCTTCTACGTCAAGAGTGGTCCAATTCACAGAAACAGCATGAACTCCATTCAGGAACTGAAGTGGGCCATGCGATGTCCGAGGCGCTGTTCAATAGGTTGAAGCATACTCTGATTCTTCTGTTGTCCAGTTGCTACGGCGAGAAGGCTCCCCAATATCGTCCAATGATTGAAAATTTTTCGAAAAATGCGCAGATATCGGTTGAGCTCGACATTCATTCGGACTTATCAGACTATCAACAACATCTGGCGACTATAATTTTCTTCGCGAATCTGTGTCAGCGACTGACCAACGATTGTGATGTGAGTCAAGACTTACTCGGTAGCCTGAACATGGTCTTGACAGATGAATGCATCTCAGCAGCCTCTGATGCGTTCGTAGCTATGGTCTTTGCGCTAAAGGATGAGTCAGAGGGATTCAAAGAACTCATTCCTCAATTGCTAGGACTAGACTGTGGTCATTTCCGGCGACTCGCTCGCGCAGTTGCCGAGATATGCGCGGCGGCGGCCATGGAACATGCGGCTACAAATGATGCGGACCAGAGCGCAGTGCAGTGGGCTGTCGGTGTCGTTGATGCAGTGACTGCGAAGATCCACCAGACCGACGTGAGCGGGCCGCATACACCTTCGACCAAACCGCTGAAGCATTATCAGTGGGACGATGATGTTGCGGAATGGATTGCACGAACTCCGGAGATTCGTCAATTGATCTACGGTGGCCATGAACAGGATTAACGGAGCCCATCCGGCCGCCACTCTCGACCGGCTCTTGCAGACATATCGAGCAATGCAACCAAACGAACAGATGGACCGAAGCGAAAAGGTCTGAACTGCGAGTATGAAACCCACAGCGACGGGGATTTTGTGTTCAGGAAGCCAAAGCGCAGGCTGGGAAGGGACGAGAATGTGGACATGTTGGAGGGTAAACCTATGAGGACACAGCGCCGCCGTCTGAATCATCTGAGTGACGAATCTGAGGATGAATTGAGCTTGTTGGGATAGCCGACTATGTCAGTGACCGAAATATGTATCACTTCCCTTGCAGAGAGGATGTGACCGTGTGCAAAGTCCGCCCGCTTGCCAATTCCAAAGCACAGACTGCGTGTTTCAGAAGCAGTCTGGCAATAAGCAGATTGTGATCGAGTCTGCAGAAGAAGCCCGGATATTCCTGATTGGCATAAATTTGTCCGACGTGAGATGAGCCAATCAGGGAGTAGAAGTCGGAAATGACGAGGCTTTGGTATGTTGACATTCAACCCTTTGTTCCAACCTCCCTCCGTCGCAGCACCGTTTACAGCATCTCTTTGTCCATGCACAGACCTGTCCATGTGGCCTGCCCACATTCCTTGAGCTCTAGATGCTACGATCGTCCATCTCGATCCTGACTGCCAGTCGCGCCTTCCGAGCCATGGCCGTCATTACGACCACTCCCTCATCCTAACATTGGGACCGTACTCAGCCTCTCTACTCCGATAAGTGGTCGTTGATATCCCCCTTTGCTGTGCAGTGAATCATGACTTTTCTGTGCAATGCCGACATGTCGGACATTCCTCTTTCAACCTCAAAGCCTGATCCGGGCTGGTAAGTTGTACCGCACCCGTCCGACGCGTCCTGATCCTCAATAAACGAAGCCTTCGTTTCAAACTGTTGATCCCCAATAACATCCGATATACTTATTCGAGGCGGTGACACGCGTTGATGCTGTCATCTGGTATCATCACCACCGCTTGACCAATGGCTCCAGAAGAGTCTATAACATCCATCTTCACACTGAATCAGGCCGTTTGCCTTTCTCATTCATTTCCCGCCCTATTCCGTCCGTCGCTGGTTGCGTGATTGCCCATGCTTTGTTCTCTTTGTCTCAACCTCGAAGACTTGGGCCTCATCGCCCGTTCCCCTCCTTTGGTCTTCTTATTCTGTTGCCCCCACAAGCAGTAACGATCTTCTTCTGACTCCCTCGCAATCGTTATGGCGTCCCTTGTCGCCATGTCTGCCCGAGCGGTACCTTCGACCAAGGCCAACTCCACCAGCTCTGGCAGTACAGTGTATCAAAATGCCGCCACTCAGGCATACCTCGACAAGCTTAACAGTACACTTGCGCAAAACTACCTCTGGGCTCTGTTGGGGGTGGTTGCGCTGGCCTTCCTCTACACCGTCCTCGTTCGGCTCAACGCACACGTTAGGCACCTAGCATCAATGAGCAATGAAGGTGCCTTGCGGTATTTCTCAAAGTCTACCCCAACTATTTCAGCACTCAAAAGCAATCTCCTTTACTCGCCAATTCTTTACTATCGACGGGCCCGGGAAATCCGATTCTCTCGACATGTCAATTTGGGCACGCTCCCTACCAGGTTCCAATCGACATTCATCCTCCTTCTAGTCATCACCAACGTCTTCGCTAGCACATGGAACGTGCCGTGGTCCGACCCTCAATTGGAAGTGCTGCCCATCCTCCGCAACCGCACTGGCACTCTATCAGTGGCCAACCTCATTCCGATTGTGGTTCTCTCCTCGGTCAAAAACCCGCTTATCTATCTGTTGGACATCTCCTACGACTCCTTCAGCCTGATGCACCGCTGGCTTGGCCGTTTGACAATTCTTCAAGCCATTGCGCATACAATGTGCCATGTCATTATGACAGTCCAGCAGAAGGGCTGGGCGAATCTCAAAGTCTCCCTAAAAACTGAGCCTTTCCTCGCTAGTGGTCTTGTCGCCACTATTGCTGTCGCAGTGATGCTCATCCACACTCCAAAATTGTTCAGAAGCCTCTCCTACGAGTTCTTCCATCACCTGCACATTGTTTTGGCGATTCTTACTATGGCTTTTCTCTGGAGACATCTGGCTCTTAAGAGCCTCCCACAACGATACCTACTGCTTGGAGCAGTGATCATCTGGGCCACAAGCAGGACTTTCAGGTTTGCAACGCTGCTCTACCGAAGCGTTGGAAAAGAAAGCTGCAAAGTGAAGATCCATTCTCTCCCAGGAGGTGCCGTCAAGGTCAGCTTCACACCTCCACGACCGTGGACTTACCGACCAGGCCAATCACTGTACTTGACTATACCTTCGATCGGGCTATGGACGGCACACCCATTCTCCGTTGCCTGGTCAGAAGTCGAGGGATCTATTTCACGGGCCAGCACACTCAGATCTATGGACGAAAAGGAAATCATGGTGCGGAACAAAGAAGAGATCGACCTCGAAATTCCCGGAAAGCAGGTTCTATCCCTAATTGTAAAGAAACATAACGGATTCACACAGAAACTCTGGGAGCGCGCCGACAGATCTAGCACTGCTCTTACTGTCAACGCATTCATTGAAGGTCCTTACGGCACTGAAAGAAGCCTGTCCAGCTATGGCACAGTCATGCTCTTCGCGAGCGGCGTCGGCATTACACATCAGCTTCCGTATGTCAGAGAGCTCGTGGAAGGGTATCGCCAAGGCACTGTTGCCACCAAGCGGGTCACATTGGTTTGGGTCATGCCAAACACGGAGTGTCTAGAGTGGGTTCGTGGATGGTTGCAAGACGTCCTGAGCATGGATGGAAGACGGGAAGTCCTCAAGATCTTGCTCTTCATTACTCGAGGCGGCTTGAATCAATCTATCAGAAGCCCTAGCGACATGGTCCAGATCACACGCGGGAGGCCGAATGTGCATGCCCTAATGTGGGAGGAAGTGCAACAGAAGATGGGCTGTCTCGGAGTCAGCGTCTGTGCCGGTGGTGGTCTCGCGGACGAAGTGAGACGGGTGTCTAGGGTGATGCTGGACAGAGGCGCGAACCTGGACTTGATTGAGGAAGGCTTTGGCTGGTGATGGGCCTGATTGGGTTCAAGAATGCTCACTGCTTGTCTGATTCATCTTTCTTATGTTGGGTCAAACTTGAGCTCTGAAATCTGTACAGACTATGCGCGCACAGGATGGCCACCGAGTTGAGAAACGGAGACGTTATCGACTGAAGAGGCATGCGAAGCAGAACAGCTTCTTTTCGCATGGATATCCTTTGGATTTGATTGGTTGCGTAGCTGACATAAGCTGAATGAGGAGAACAACCAGAACCAGAACCTCATCCTCATCGTTTCCTCTTGCTCGCGTGCTTTCCACCGTTTTCTCCCTGCCTTCATCGTATGCCTAATCTCAACAACCAGAGATGACTGTCACTCGCATTTGATAATATAACGCCACTCTGAGTTCTTGACCTCTGATATTACGCCCGCAGTTTGCCGATCGACTGACACGAGGCGCAACATCACCGGCTGCTTCAGCCTGTCACACCTTCCATTTTTAAATACTCAGTACAACCGACCGTCGGCAGACGAAAGACACTGCTCTTACTGGGCCTTGTCTCACTGTTTTCTTCATGGCCGGTGGAAATCAATGAGTCGGAATCATATCGATCACTTAGCAATCCGGACTTCAATGCATTGAAGCATCCTTCAACCTTTCCGCAAATAAAACATCGATTCAATCTCAAGAGTCCTCTTTTTCGACATCATCCATCTTCAGGCCATCTGCATCGTGGCGAGTCTAAAAAGTCAAACCATTCGCCACAGCCTTTGGACCATCTCTGCCATCTCCAACTCAAAATGCCGCCCAGAAGTACCTCGACCCCGAACCATCATTCGGACACGGCATTCGGACGGGCACACCCCATTATGCAACAGACACTGATATCGGTATGTCAAGCATCGGGACCACTACTGATTGGCACGATATTATGGACAGCGGGGTTTATGAAACGACCTATGTGGGAGAGATCCTTGCTATGGAGGGCGTACCTGTGGACTTATATCTCGCGATGGGTCCTGGTCAGTTGCGCGATCACTTGGACCTTGGCTGGATGGGGAAATCGCAATGAGGGACAGGAACAGGAACAGGAACAGGCGCATGAGGCGGAGGACTAGGAATCATCTGCCAACTGACTCGGAAACAACTCGATGGATTAGCGCACCGAATATGAAAGTGGTGATGCTGGTGGTTATGGCTTCGCTGAATGACTACGGCCCTTGAAGAATATGGATCAACACGTGTTATCTATGAAATATGATCCAACCGGACGCAGGCACGATCGAAACGGCCAAGGGACAGATGTTCACTGATGGTTATCCTTTAAAGAGATTACTTCACCATCCGGAGACCCTGCCTCGCCTGCCATTAGTTGTCATCATCCAACAGTCATAACCTACCTACGCGCAAACGCGAAAGACCATAACCCAACACCAAAAGAGCAAAAACAAACAATCCTCTCCCGGTAACAGAATTGAACGTGGAGGGAGAAATGGAACCAGACCTGGTATCCTTTCTCTTCTACCATCGAACCAGGAGGAAAGCTATGGACTACGTATTGCCAGAGAGGTCACCACGCGGTTCGGAAGATTCGACCGGTATTCCGCAGGGATAACATCTCAGGGCAGAATTAAATTGGGAGACATCATGTGAGACAGCCATATTGGGTTGCTGGGAGACGCAGTATCGTGGCCCTGAGGGCCGGGAGTCAGTGAATTGTGGACGAAGAATCAAACCGGAATGGTATAGATCTTACAAATGACTGCAATAGCTGTGCCTTATGTGCTTTGATTCAGATGAGTGCCAGTCCTCTGGCTGGTACTATATACAATGAAGGGATCTGCACACAGATTTATGGCACAGATTCCCCAGCGTCAACTTCGTAATCGGCATCAACAAAACTCCCTCCATGCTCAACCTCTTTTATACGAAAATCACCTTCCACACATGCCAACCCGCCTCCCTTCAGTTCTTGAAATCCCCTTTAGTATGATGCATTTCCCAATCATAATAAGCTTGGAATTCGGCATAGCAGGTCTCGGGATCACTCTCCATGCGGTTGGTGTAGTCGGCCTCCTCGTCCGAGATGAGAACCTTCTCGATCCGTCCACCCTGCGAGGCGGCCTCGGCGAGCAACTGACCCTGACAAGCGTGCTCCGCGGACAAGAACAAGAATGCGGCTTCGTCGACGGTCTTGCCGACGGTCAATAATCCGTGGTTGCGCAGGATGCAGGCCTTGTTGGTGGGGCCGAGGGCTTTGGCAATCTCGGCACCTTCCTCGCTGGCGAACACAACACCGCCGTACGAGTTGTATACGCTGTGCGACTTGTAGAATTTGCAGGAGTCCTGGGTAAGCATTTCTAGGGGTCGTCCAAAACAACTCCAGGCTTTGCCGTAGACTGTGTGGGCGTGGCAGACAGCGTGGACGTCTGGGCGGGCTTTGTGCACTTCGCTGTGGATCAGGAAGCCTGCGGCGTTGGGTGGGCGGGTACGGTTGCCGCCGACGACTTTGCCGTCGAAGTTCACGGCGATCATGTCACTGGCCTTGAGGAGGCCGAAGTGTACGCCTAGGGGATTCGTCCAGAAAACGTCTTCGTGCTCAGGATCTCTGACGCTGATGTGGCCTGCGATACCCTCGACATAGCCTTCGCGAGACCAGTGGCGGAATGCGGCAGCCATGTGTTCGAGTTGCCATTGCCGTTGGGCGGCAAAGTCAGTGAATGTAGGTACGCCGGGGAGCATGACATCGCCATGGGAGATGGCGGCAATGGGAGTCTTGTCTTGCATGCCATGGACGTGGTGTTCTTCGGCGGGCTTGACGGATTTCGAGGTCAATGGACCTGAGGGGAGGAGGTCGGCGATAGCAGTGGGCGCCATCTTTCTTATCTTTTGTTCTTTGGGCAAATGAAGGGTATATATACAGCGATATCGACACCAAATAAAGACTTAGTTTAAAGAGCCTGCGTTGTTGGATGTTTGCAGATTTCGGGAGATGAGGGAATATGATATTTGACAAGGATTAGACCAGACAATTCACCAGTACTTAGCAAAATCGAAGGGGGTAGTGGTTGGTCCAGACGAGGGACCAAGAAGGGTCCGTTTCGCCGTCAGTTGCCATGGCTGGAGATCTCCGCAGAGACCTTCATTATCAGAAGGGTGGTGGAATGACCATCAGCGCTGCCCCGTGCAGTATGAGCGGCTATCCGCGTGCGGGTCTCAAAATTCGTCGGGGAACGACGCAGGCTTCCGAGATGTGTAGGATGGAAAGTGATAGCGAGGATGACAAAGCAGGAAAGGCTGAGGATTGGTCTGCACGTGACTTTATTGATCTCTTACCTCAATTGACGTCACCACAAGGCTGCCCATATAGAACATCGCATCTGCGGCCTGACGAAACAGCAAAAGTCCACACAGTAACAACCATGCCCCTGCAATACTATTTACTCTAGCACCTTTCACAGGATGGCTTCGTAAGTGCTTGCCCGCGTCATATCAGTATTGTATATCTGCGACTAACATTTCCAGAAATGTGCTTGAGATCCCCTTCCGCCGTACCCACACGGTCGATTTATCCTCTGCCATCAAACAGTACATCTCCAGCAAATATGACCAGTCACCTGGAATGTTCGCAGATGATCTGCGCGACATTGACCGTCTCCGAGCCGATGCAATAAGCGTCGTAGAGCCTCACATCAGCGGCATCAGGCGTCTCTCCATATATGCTGCACATCTACGATACCTTGGTGGAAAATTCCCTATAGACATTGGTGTCGACTTTCCCTGGTACCCTGCAATTGGCTATGACAAAGAGAAGCCCGTACTACAGAACAATGTTAGATATGAATTGGCCAATATCCTCTTCAACCTGGCTGCCTTGTATTCACAGCTGTCCACCCGCACGAATTGGAGCACAATCGATGGACTCAAGGCTGCAGCAGAATATGGCATTGCCGCTGCCGGAGTGCTGGACTTCATGCGCAAAGAAGTCATGCCCGATATGCGATCCTCTCCGCCTGAAGATATGGACGATATAACCCTCGACAGTTTACAATCAATGTGTTTGGCTCAGGCCCAGGAATGCTTTTGGCAGATTACCGTCAAGAAAAACATGTCGGATGGCACCGTCGCCAAACTCGCCGCAAAGGTATCCGACTACTATATAATGGCAGCGGATACCGGTCGTCAGTCAAGAGCTGTCAGCACTGAATGGATCCATCATTTCCAGGCCAAACACCACCACTTTGCTGCCGCCGCTCAGTACCGACAGTCCAGATATTGTCTGCAGAACAAGCAGTACGGAGAGGAAATTGCCCGTTTAAAAGACAGTGTACAATGCGTCAATGAGGGTCTGCAAGAAGCTCGATGGATCAGCGCCACCGTTGTAGGAGATTTGAATGGCCTCAAGACCAGGGTCCAGGAAGACCTGAAGAGGGCGGAAAAAGACAATGATGTGATATATCTGCAAACAGTGACGCCCAAGTCAGAGCTCCGGATACTCGACCGGACAAATATGGTCGCGCCAAAAACACCTCCAGATGTAGCCAACGGGATATCACTGTTGGGGGAAGGACAGCCTTTTGGCAGGCCTCTATTCGAAAAACTCGTCCCTTATGCTGTACACCAGGCAGCTTCGATATACGAAGACCGACGAGATCGTCTAGTCAACCAGTCCATCATTGCAGATCTGGAAGCTATGACAGCCAAACTTCGGGAAGTGCTACAGTCGCTCGATTTGCCTGGCTCACTGCAGGCCTTGGAGAAGCCGTTGGGTCTACCAGGGAGCTTAGTATCCAAAGCCGAAGAACTTCGACAACAAGATGCATTATATCGAATCAAGAGATCCATGGAAGATACCACGAAGCTCCAGACTAATGATCTGGCGATCTATCAGGAAGGTCTGGCCCTGCTTGAAACAGAGAAAGCCGAAGACGACCAATCGCGCGGAAAGTACGGTACAGACAGGTGGTCTCGACCACCGTCCACAACTGCCTTGGCCAAACTATACCAATCGGCCCAGGAACTCCGAACCTATCTCAACTCCGCAGCATCCAGTGACAACCTGGTGCAAACCAAATTCCGCGAAAACGAACACATCCTCAAGATCTTGACAGGCACGGACCGAGACCTTGAACGCTTTGTTCCCTCATCCGGACAGGTCACAATGACGCCGGCGATCGATCAAGCGGCCTCACGTCTAAGGGCTTGTTTGAACGAATTATCGCGCCTGGAGACGCGACGGCGCAACAGAATCAGCGCTCTGAAAGAGAAAGCCAAAACCGACGACATCGGGCCCGCACTCCTAGCCGAAGCGGCGCGCCTGGAACGCGAGTATCCCATGCAAAAGATCGAGCCGAGCCAATTTGAAGCGCTATTCTCCCGGAGGCTTGAGAACTACGAGCCTGACCGCGAAGCCTTGTTGATTGAGCAAGAGGATCAGGACCAGATCGTCGCGCGCCTGCGCGAGGCGAACAAGGCCTTTGTCGAAGCCCGACGCGGCGATACAAGTACCACACGCGAGCGACAGAAGGCTCTGCAAGCCCTGGAGACAGGTTACGCTAAGTATAAGGAGCTTATCAGTAATTTGGATACGGGACGGAAGTTTTACAACGATTTGGCAGGGCATGTTGCCAGATTTAGAGAAACTTGCAAGGCACAGGTCAACGAACGGCGTGTTGAGGCCAGTCATCTGGAAGCTGAATTGGCTGGGCAGGATATGGGTCGATTGAATCTCGAAGAAACAAGGGGGAAATTGGCCGCGCAGAATCAGCATGTGCCGCAGACGAGGAGTCGCCACAATCAGCAACAGCAACAGCAGTATTATCAAGAACATCAGGCTACGGCGCAACAGGACCACGGACAGGCACAGCAACAGGCACAGCACCGTGAGCCGATCACGGCGCCTGTGCCGACGAGGAATATCCAGACTAGTGCCGTTATGCCGTCGACAGCGACGGGGCCGGTACCGGTCAATGTTGCGGGCGGGACGATCGGTGGCGGCGGTGTGTGGACACCGGATATTGGGATCAGGTTTGGTGGACCGGGAAATCAACCGGGGCAGGCGGGGTATCCGGTTCCTAGACGGCCGTGAAAAGCAGAAGGCAGGCGGTGATTTTAGCTGAGGATTTCATAGCGAGGCGTTGGTAGTGTACAAGCAAGCTAGGTAGCTACAAAGCTGTTGGTTGCACATTTCAAGTGGCTTCTTGAAGGTACGATATCAGTCTGCAAACATCGATGACGAGCAAGAACTTGAGATGGACGAGATGGACGACCGAGGTCTTTGAGAACAATGGAATGAAACAGGTGACAAGGTATGCTGAAGTCATAGTATTCTGTACAACTGATTCATGGGCATTAAGTAGACCCCGGGTTATACTAATGTATATATATATGCAGACGCTTGCTATGCTTTCAATATCAAATGAACAGACATGCCTTTATTTCCACGCAGCGTACGCATCACCAATCGCACCGAATTTGCCATCCTTGGCCTCGTTCAGCACCAATGTCTGAACAATGGGCTTGACGCTCTGCCAGGCGCCATCAGCTAGCAGGACAAATTTCCATGTTCCCGCGCGGGTGGGCATGAGGCCGACTTTGGCAACCTCCTCTGTTGCCTCGCCAGCAGGGGCACTACCCATAGCGGGCTCTGTCGCGGCACGCTTTAGAGGTTGACCAGCAGGTGTGTCTGAGGTTGGGCTCCCGCCGTTCTTGGCCAGTTCCAGACGGGACTGAACTTCCTGGACGACGTTCTTCCGGACCAGATCAGGTTGGTCGAAATGAGCGGCGGCCAGACCCTGGACGCTGAGTTGGGCTTTGACAACCTCCGTCTCGGCCGGGTGGGTGAAGCAGTACGCGCCAATCGCCAGAAGGATAACCACAATGACATATATGAACTTGAATCCCAGTAAGAGATATAAGGGGACCATAGGGATACGTGCGACCGAGATGGTGCTGTTGCGGATTTGCTCGATGTCGTTGACGAGAGGCTGGAAAACGCCAACCGACAACTGGAGTGCGGCTTTCGAGTACTCTTTGGCCCAAATGGTGGCCACGTCGGCACCGGTCTGGGCTGTGGAGCCCGCCAGATACGCAGCCTTTTCCATGGTGAGTTGTGCGTTCCTCATACCAGGTAGCCACGACCATGCAAAAGGCGCGGAGAAGAAAGCACCATATATGGGCTCCGCGGGAGTCGCGTTGAACGAGTGCAGTGCACCGTTGACATATGTATATTCCACGTCGTAGACGGTGGAGCTGCAATTGAGTATCCATATGGCAACACTCGAGCCACCGCCATACACCTCAGGGTCTGCTGATGCGAAGAGGGCATTCTTTCCGTCGTCGGTAGGGTAGCCAATAGCCCATGTGCCAAAGTACGTAGGGTTCTGCTGTAGAAGGCTTTGGATCGGGCCCTCGACATCGCCGCTTATGGTCGTGAAATTCACCATTGAGGCTGCTTCGGAGAGCTGGGCATCGTTTGCGTAACCAATGCCTGTGGTATAACCACCTGACCCAGAGTCGCTTGAGTTGGCTGGCCACACATTTGGATACCCGTAAGTGACGTCTCCCCCGAAACCATCGGAGCATTTGAAAGCGTCGCTGTCTGTTTGGTTGTAATCAGTGGTACCGATATTGCATTTGGTCGTGGCGATGAAGCATTGCGTCGAGATGCCCATGGTTTGAGCCTTGAAGTCGAGCGTCTTACTACTCCGTGAATCTCCATAGAAAAAGAATGTCTGATTCTGCGTGGAGTCGGCATACAGGGGACCCGTATAGTTGGAGATCATATCGTTGGTTGACTGATCTAGCTGGACTTCGGCTATTGCTTGGGACCCCTGAATAAATATATTCGATAGGTGCGGTATCGAAACAAACATGTTGCAGGGCCACCACCAGTGCTGGTCGGAAGTTCCAGATCCTTCTTGGAATCCTGGACCATTAGGACAGAGAGGATCATCCGTGGTTCCAGGGTTCAGATTGCGACCATATGAGTGGTATGCTTTGGTGGAGGTGTTGTATAGCTGTGTGATCGTCACTGGTTGTGTAGCAACACCAAACCACGTGTCGACGATGGGAATTATAAGGCCGAGCAAGGTGATGACTCCCAACGCAGCAAAGGCAGCTGGTAAAGGCGCCACCAGTTTTTCTTTCCTTCCCCACCTGTACAAGGCTGTTTCCTTAAGAGGGCCAAACCCACTGCCGCCCAACAAGCTGATCAGAAGGGTCAATTGTTCTGGCGTTGGTAGCTGTGTATGGTCGCCGTGCTTGGACTTGATGACGATGTGTCGAGCTGCAAAGAAAGCGACCAGTGCCATGATGGAGCTCGATAGGTAGGGAATGACTCGACCTGTCCATGATGCGATTGTGGTGATAGTGGAAGGGTTGTACTCGACGTAATACGCCGCATTGCCTCCTTGGTGGCGTATCTCTTTGATCAGAGTTGTGACATTGCCCGTAGCAGCCTTAGCTGTAGCGACGTAGAGGTCCGGCCAACCTTCTCGTGGAACAATTCGGTGTTTGAAGATGACATATAGGAGGACCGCAGAAACAACAATGATGGGAATGCAAGGTAAAGCCACGCCGCCGACAATGGCATATATCGCTTGCTTGAGATCACGACTGGGCTTTGCAGTATCGCTTTCGAGTGCACTCGGGTCAGTGTCGGCATTGACTGAAGTAACGGTAGCTGAGACGATAGGCTTTTCCGTGATGGGATCAATCTTGTCGCCGTCCATGTTGCTCGCCATGTTTTTGTTGTTTGTTGACGAAAAGAGACTTCTCTTGTTGGACAACCAGAAAAAACGAGGGACCAGATGGGTTATTAATTCGTTTCCAGAATCATCCCATCAAGCAGGACGAGTCAGTCCCATTTTGTCCCTCCGAGACATTTGACAAGTCTATGGCACTGGTGAAGAAAACCAACTTAGTCTCAGCCCGCCACAAAAGTATAGACAGCACTACGCGTCCCTGGGTGGTCGAGGCCATTGGACCAGAAGGACCCCGGGGCTGAAATGGCATCCCAAAGCAGGTTGGGGTAAAAGCTGGAATTGGACAAAGCTTTCGGCGAGGCCTAAATTATCCTGACCTCCCACATGGACAGCTCTGTTTTGGGATAGGCGTGGGCAGGTGTGATGGACCCGCGGAAGTCATTTTGATCGACTAAAGAGTCGCTTGGAAGTACCATCTCCACTAAAAGGGGGTTCAGATCTCGCCAGACTGGTCCAGACGCTGCAAAAAAGATGGCAAGGTTTTCCCTGGACAATCAGCCATTGTTTTCTGTCGTCGCAATAAGATTGATGAAGGATACACAAACAGAGGATTGTGAGTGAGATATTGTCTAACGAAGAAACGAAACACTTTCTGATGGTGATGCGGCTGGAAGACTTGTTAGAATGCCCTTTGCTGTGGTTTGACTTTTCCGGCAACAACAATGTAAAATTCTGGAAGAGCACGAGGTACAATATGGGGATATGCGCCTGCCGCTGAAGCCACGTCAATGAAGGGCTGATTCGCGCATCTCACATAGAGAAGTCCACGTGGAGCAGTAAATATGCCGAAACTTCGAGCCTTGCTGAACATGAGAGTCTTGATGAACAACAGACATTTACTCTCTATCAATACTACCACTAGCAGAATTGTTCTGACACAATCCCAATCCCAATCCCATCCTATGATGTGCCCACCACCTGTTCTTGGTGACTGTGGCATTAAGATTACCATTAGTACTCGCAACTGCGACTCAGTAAGCAGGGCAAGTCTTCTACCCTCCGTTTCTCTATCCCTCGTTTCCCAAATCCCCCAGTCCGGATCAGAGCTTGTACCTCCAGCGGCATCAGGCCATAATCTGCGACTCCAGTACGTCCCCGGCAGCCTCAGTTCATTTTCTCGAAATCCAGGATGTCCCCAGCGGCATTGTTGGCACAACTAAATGGAGTCCTGCCACCACTTCCATTCTTGACCATACTGGAAATGCTGGCATACAGTCCAACAACACACTGCGCAATTGTTAGCATTTTCGACTGAGCCGCCTGAGGCCTCCGAGACAAACTTACCAGAACAGCTCCTATGAGAATCTGCAAGACATTGACCAACAACAAAAACGTCTTCCGCATGCTCCAGCTGTCTCGAGGGACAATCTTCCATGACCGTCGCGTAAGGTTCATCTTGATCCAGAACATACCACTGAGGCCAAAGGTGAACCAACTGGCGAAAAGTGCACTGGTCAAACCTAGCAGATCATTGAAAACCGGAACAGCTTCGGCAATAAGCCAGGCAGCGAGCCAAGAGGCGGTGCAGATGCCGACCCAAATTCCATATGATTTCCACGACTTTTGGTGCATCAAATCATCGGTTCGGTTTCGCAGTAGTCGTACATATAGGTATTTGACACCGACGTGACCATTGACAACACCGGCAATAACAATGGTGGGAATGGCGACACCGTATGCAATCTTCTTGACGACGTGGCTCGCACTGTCTAGTGCAGGGCTCTTGACATTGTCGCCAGCATAATAGTATACGACAACCGCAGTAATGATGTACATGCTGATGTCACTGCATTGTAAGAAAGCCAAAGCTTTGGGAAAATCCTCAGGCTTCCGAAGTTCGGAGATGAACGTGAAGAAGGCGACATGGCCAGCATATGCAAAGACCATGTTTGCAACCGCAAGAAAACCTGACTGGAAATCGAGGCCTGGTTTAGCCCAGAGTCGAACGTGTAGTGTGGTTTCTCCTGCGGCCAAGCCGGGCTTGGTGATGCTGACTCCGATCATGGTGATCATGACGGCACCAATGATACTGAGGAAGCTGACGACAGAGTAGTAGGATAAGTTCTTGAGAGTACGTGGCAGTGTGCAAAGGAAGCTGAGAATCGTGCCGACAACCATCCAAACGATCGTGCAAGCTCCATGGCCCGTAATGGCGTTCATCATGATGGAGAAGGTCAGGATGTGACTGCCCATGATGAAAACATAGAACAAGAACTGACCCCATCCGAGGATCTCACCTCCCCAACGGCCGAAAAGGACTTCTCCGGCACAGCCCATCGAGTGAATATGAGGATATCGCATCTTGAATTGACCGATGACGAAGCCGGAGTAGGACGCCAGGGCTCCCAGAGCGAGGAGAAGGATCAAGCCGGGTATAATTCCAACTTGTGACATAGCTTGAGGAAGTGAGAGAATACCAAGCGAGATGGTCTCGGCAACCATGACCATGCCAGCTTGCCTGAATCACAGTTAATACCGCAAAACTGCAAGCGATATTGTGCGCTTGTGACTTACCACCAGACCATGGACTTGTACTCCACGCCACCTTCAATAGAACTGGCCATGGGATCATTGTGCTGATCTGGCGATGCTGCTGACATGTTAACGAAGCCTCAGTACTCTTCCAAGTCATATGGTGCATACCTCCAGTCTTCTCATAAGCCGGTGGGCTGTTATCCTGTGTTCCGGTGTTTGGGGTAGGAGCAGCGTCGGAAGTGTTGCGCGAGGCTTCATTAACGACAGCGCCATTATCCTTTTCTGCTTCAGGTCTTTTATTGTTGTTGAAGAAAGCAGTGATAGAGTCCTTCATGAGGCCCTTGCGCCACGAACCGCTGGAAACGGTAGGTTGAGATGCCATTTTCGGTCGCTGTGAGCAAAGACAATGTAGGTGGGCGAGGATGAGCTTTTAGTCTTGTTAGCGAAGTGCTGAATGAGCATGAAAGGCAACTTACTGTATAGCCTTTAGCTGAGAGATGGTATCTCGATAATGTACTTGGTGAAACGATGTTGAAAAGGAAGACGTGCTTCTCTGCACATGTGCCTGGAGATAAGGGCACAAGGGATAGGAGTAGAGAGAGGTGGAGGAAGGGGAAAAGGAAAGGGAAAAGAATACCACCCTATTTATGCGAGAACGGTGTAAAGGTGTTGGATCGTGGATTAAGTGAAGCGTTCCAAGGTGCGGACAAGGTATAGAATGGTTGGTTGGTTGACCAGAAAATTGTAGCTGGGGAAAGAACCACACAACTTGGGGTTGGACAAGGCAACAACTCCTGATCGGCAGGAGCTATCTTGACATTTCACTGGAAATCACTCAGCCAACATGCAGACCGACATGCGCTAGATGATGATATTCTTATGGATCCGAAGTTCTCAACATGTGCCAGGAACTCCTCCACGTTGATCAAATGCTTGTTCGACTGGACAACCACAACAGCTTAAAAGTCTCACCTGCATCCGTTCCGGGGAGCTTGAGCTTTGATTGCATCAAGTCTTGATGATCACCAAAATCATTTGTTGGCCGGCGACTCAGTCCCCATCACAGGATTTTGCCCGGGTTCGAGTTTCGAGTCGCTTTCGAGGGTATCTGCAGGGCCATCCACGAGCTGTTAGCGACATCTGCGTGTAATGCAAACCAAACTTACCAAATCTCGAGTACAACTTCCGCTCGTATTCGTCTGTAAATACGGCTTTTCCACTCTCGACGTCCTTTCTCGAGGCACCTAGCTTGCTCTTGGGTAGACCCATGGAAGCCAGGAATGCAACGCTTTCCTTCCATTCGAGATCCTTCCTTTTGCTGTCCCACTTCAGCTCATCGGCCATCAAATCGATAACCTTGGGTAATGCTTCCAATGCAGTTTGAGCGTTAAGGAAAGCAAGGCGGGTCCGTCTTGCGATGACATCAACCGCGCGCTGGGCAAACTCGTGCCGCACAGCGTAACGTACTTCCCCGTCCACAAACGGGTACAGGGCAGAGATCCGCTCGCCTCGAATAGGATATCTTGCATGGGTGGGACTCGAGAGTGCAGCCACGGTCCATGCACGATCGCCGTACGCTTCAGCCAAATGTTTGGCCACCTCAGTCTCCAGGCCAAAATGTTGGATCAGGCTGATAAACAGCGTCTTGGAATACCCGTGGGCGCCCACGAGGCGAACCTGATGGGTCTGACATTTTCCATCCAAAGGCGCGGCATCGTTGACCATTTCCGTGCCACTGATCCTCCTCGGTGTGGTCAGAGGCTTTGCCTGCAATTTGAACTGCTTGATTGCTTCGTCCACAGCGTCTTCTGCCATTTGTCGATATGTTGTCCATTTCCCGCCCGCACACGTGAGCAGACCTGAATCCGAGACTGTGACGAGGTGGTTTCGCACTAGCGATTGGGTGTTCTTCGCCTTGGGATCCTTGACCAAAGGTCGAATACCTGACCAGGCAGCCAGAACATCTCCACGGCGGACATTAATGTCTGGTGATAAGTAGCCTTTGATTTCATTCAAGATCCAGCCAATCTCGTCCTCTCCAGCAATAGGATGCTGGGTGATATTGCATGCCGCATCGGTGGTGCCGGCAATGGTGTTGCCTTGCCAGGGTAGGAAGAAGATGACACGACCATCCGATGTAGCAGGATCGATCAGACCCATTGAGTTCTTCTGTGGACTGTAATACCCGGGAAGGACGACGTGCACACCGGAGCTGGGAGCGACAATCTCCATGGCTTTTTGGTCGTCCATCTTGCGGATCGAGTCACAGAACGGACCAGTTGCATTTATGACACCCTTTGCACGTATGGAGATCGGCGCCGTCGACTTGCCGTTCTTCTCTGCAATCACATCTCGAGCGAGCACTCCATTCAATTTGCCGTTCTGATCTTTCGTCAAGCTGGTAACTTCCATATGGTTCACGACTGTTGCGCCGTAAAGCGCAGCGGTGGCGGCGATGGAAATGTTCATACGGCTGTCGTTGTGAGCCCCGTCGTAATAGACCAGTGCACCTATCAGGTTGTCCTTCTTCAACATGGGGAATGCGTCCAAAGCCTTACTCTTTGTCAAGAAGTAGCTGGTCTCAATCCCTTCACTTCCGGCCAAAAAGTCATAGAATTTGGTCCCGGCCCAAAAATAAGGTGCCTGATACCATTTCTGCAACGGGATCATGATGGGAAGCCATGTCGAGAGATGAGGCGCAGTGTCCAAAAAGTATTTCCTCTCCCGTAGAGCTTCCTTGACCAGAGCTTATTGATTGTAGTCGAGTTCCCATACAGCCTTTTCCAGATACCGAACTCCTCCGTGCACGAGCTTGGTGCTTTTGCTACTCGTACCCGCAGCAAAGTCATCACGCTCGACGAGTGCAACTTTCAAACCTCGAGTAGCAGCATCCAAGGCAATGCCGGATCCTGTAGCTCCACCACCGATGATTAGAAGGTCGTAGGGTTCTCCGGCTTCCTGGTCGGCCGCTAAGGCGGTCTCCCTATCCTCGCTCGTTGCACCTTTGAGCCGATCGAAGCTGTTCTTCAGTTGCTG
>Ga0068630_1000025_pt1 | contig 30475 bp, 30 predicted proteins | sample InSIn4gowninarea_FD_77433 | JGI IMG/M metagenome (GOLD analysis project Ga0068630, IMG submission 77433) | Clean room microbial communities from NASA Spacecraft Assembly Facility at Jet Propulsion Laboratory, Pasadena, California, USA -... ... | reverse complement strand
GGTTCGATCACGTATTGGATCCCGGTGGTTATCATCGGTATAGCTGGTGCTGCCCACCAGGCCTGGTCAGCCAATATCTTTTCAACGGTGGGAGATATGTTCCCTAAGACAGCGATCGCCACAGTTACCGGTATCGGCGGCATGGCAGGGGGCATCGGCTCGTTCCTGATCAATAAAGGCTCTGGTGTCCTCTTCACGCATGCTGATGAAACACAGATGGCCTTCATGGGCTTCCAGGGAAAAGAGGCCGGCTACTTCATTATCTTCTCTATCTGCGCGGTAGCTTACCTGATCGGCTGGATCGTTATGAAGTCGCTTGTTCCAAAAATGCAAATAATTAAAGTAGGTTAATTCCAACTTCAATCTGCCCTGATCCCTGTAAGTTCGCAGGGATCTTTTTTATGCGACAATTTTGCCTTCTTTTTGTTTCAATCAGTCTTTTTGTTTCCTGCGTAAAAAAACCGCACCGTTCCATGCCTGCTGACACCCTGTCTGATAGCAAAAAGATAATTGAGTTCTCCGGCTTAAAATGGTATGTGGCACATTCTACTATTCCCATGGCCCCGGGGCCCAATTTCTGGAGTGATGAAAACGTTTGGGTGGACGAAGCAGGAAGACTCCACCTGAAACTCACCAAAGACAGTGTTACAGGTCTGTGGCAGTGCGCAGAACTGGCATCAGCAGAATCCTTCGGCGCCGGGCAGTATTCTTTTTTCGTCGAAGGCCGGATCGACAGGATGGCTAAAAATATCGTCTTCGGTATGTTTCAGTATTCCGGTGATGACTTATACGACGAGATCGATATTGAATACGCTGAGTGGGGCAAAGAACACGGAAGCAACCTGACCTGCTCAGTCCATCCGAAAAAGGGAATCCGGGAATCTAAATGGAATGCCGCGGCGCGCATTGACCTGGAAGGAACTTACACAACCAACCGCTTCACACGCAACAATGCGTCGATCAACTTTCAGGGTTTGCACGGGTTCAGAACAGATGACAGTCTGTTATTCTATTCAGCCACCTGCCACCGTGAGAAGATTATCACGCTGAGGCAAATGCCCGTTTACCTCAACTTATGGTTGTTCCGAGGGCAACCACCTTCAGATGGTAAAGAGGTTGAACTCGTTATACATAAGTTTTCTTTTACGCCAGCATCCTGAGTTATCCACCTAATGGCAGGCGCAGCGCCACTTCTTCAATAGTAATCCACATCTGGGGCGGAAAGGCTTATCCGCCTTAGGTTTAAGGTAATTTTGACTATCGGAATTGCTATGGCCAACAGACTTAAAAAGAAAACACCACCACCGCCGGATCCTGAACAGCTCACTGAAGACAAGGAAGTAGACGTTACGGTGGAAGAAGTGGTGAAGGATGAGCGTACCTGGAAGATACTGGGCGCGCTGAGCCTGCTTTTCTGTTTATTCCTCTTCCTGGCCTTCACCTCTTATCTCTTTACCTGGCAGGAAGACCAGGATAAGGTGCACCAGTTTGGAGTCCGGATCTTTTCTGTGGATGATGTGCGTGTGAGTAACCTGCTCGGCGTACTTGGTGCATATACGGCGCACCTGTTTTTTTATAAGGGATTTGGTGTTGCCTCCTTCATATTATGCAGCTTTTTCTTTGTCCTGGGTGTAAACCTCCTGTTCGATAAGAAGATATTTAACCTCGCTCGCAACGCGAAATACGTGGTAGCCGGCCTGGTGGTAATGAGTATGGCCTTTGCCTACCTGGCTCCCGATACAAGTTTTTCCTTTGGCGGTGCGGTCGGCGAATTGCTTTGCCAGTGGTTCAATAAATGGATCGGTAAAACAGGCACAGGCGCACTGCTCCTGGTAGCTGGCTTCTGCTATTTCATCTGGCGCTTCAATCCTAGCTTCAAATGGCCCGAGTCTAAGCCAAAGCCTGCGCGCAGGTTCGAGAAAGCCGGATTTGAACAGCTTCAGCTGGATCCTCAAAGCGGTGGAGAACTGGTAGCGGAAGAGGACGCTGAGGAGGAAGAAGAGCTGCTGACCGCAGATCCTGCCCAAACGGGAAGGTCCATCAATGACCTCTATGCAGATGGAATATTGTCGGCTGATGAAGAACCCTCCAGTAATAATAAACTGAAAGGAGAGGGTAACGGTGTCTTCGTAATGATGCCCCAGGAAGAGCCGGTAACAACCGCACTCACAGCTTTCGACCTTAAAGAAAAGATTATTGAAGGGACCTCACCGGAACCAGCCCTTATCGACCCTCGGTTTGAGGAAGAAGAGGAAGTTGAAGTAAAGGAGGCGCCTGCCGTCAGCCAGCCACTACCAATAGAGGTAAAGCCTATCGTGCAGAAACTCCCCGTTATAGAAACAGAAGGTCTGGAATTGGAGATCAATGAGGGCATAGAGGAGGAGGAAGTGCCGGAAGAAGAGATACCGGTAAAAGCGCAGGCTGTTTCTAAATATGATCCGGTACTGGATCTCCGCGATTACAAATACCCTTCTCTTGACTTACTGGAACAACATGGTAGTGAGAAGATCGTTCATAATCCTGAAGAACTGGAGACTCATAAAAACCAGATCATCGCTACCCTCAAGAACTATGATATAACGATTCAACGCATCTCGGCAACAGTAGGGCCTACCGTAACCCTCTACGAGATTGTGCCCGCACCCGGTGTGCGCATCAGCCGCATCAAAAACCTGGAAGACGATATCGCGCTCAGCCTTGCCGCGCTGGGCATCCGGATCATTGCACCCATACCCGGAAAGGGAACGATCGGTATCGAGGTCCCGAACGTAAAGAAGACAGTAGTGAGCATGAAAACACTGCTGGCTTCTGAGAAATTCCAGAACAATAGCTATTCGCTCCCGATCGCGATAGGAAAGAAAATCGATAACGAAAATTTCATTGTCGACCTTGCTAGTATGCCCCACCTTCTGATGGCAGGGGCCACCGGTCAGGGTAAGTCCGTAGGAGTAAATGCACTACTGGTATCATTGCTCTACAAGAAACACCCGTCACAGCTGAAATTCGTACTCGTAGATCCAAAGAAGGTGGAGCTGAGCCTTTACCGTGTTATCGAAAAACATTTCCTGGCTAAATTGCCGGGCGAAGAGGAGGCAATCATCACCGATACCAAAAAGGTGATCAACACCCTCAATGCGCTCTGTATCGAAATGGATACCCGTTACGATCTCCTGAAAGAGGCCCACTGCCGGAACATCAAAGAATACAATGAAAAGTTCACTGCCAGGAAGCTCAATCCCGAAAAAGGCCACCAATATCTGCCATTCATCGTACTGGTAATTGATGAGTTTGCCGATCTGATCATGACAGCTGGTAAAGAGGTGGAAATGCCAATCGCACGTCTCGCGCAGCTGGCACGCGCCGTGGGAATTCACCTGATCATAGCCACGCAGCGCCCTTCCGTGAATATCATTACCGGAACCATCAAAGCAAACTTCCCGGCACGCATCGCCTTCAAGGTTTCATCCAAAATAGACAGCCGTACCATCCTCGATGCCGGTGGTGCTGAACAACTGATTGGGAAAGGCGACATGCTTATCAGCTATAATGGTGAGATCGTCCGCTTACAGTGTGCATACGTGGACACACCGGAAGTAGAAAATGTCTGCCAGTTCATAGGCGACCAGCGGGGCTACCCCCAGGCTTTCCTCTTACCCGAGTATATCGATGAGAAAGATGCCGAGGGCCGGGATTTTGACCTGAATGACAAGGATCCTCTTTTCGAAGATGCAGCGCGTTTGATTGTCAGCAGCCAGATGGGCAGCACTTCATTGATCCAGCGGCGGATGAAGCTCGGTTACAATCGCGCCGGTCGCCTCATGGATCAACTGGAAGCCGCCGGTGTGGTTGGTCCAAACCAGGGATCGAAAGCCCGGGAGGTAGTCATAAAAACAGAAGTAGAACTGCAGGAACTGCTGAATACTATCATATGATCCGATGCGGTCAGGACTCGATCGGATCTGGGGTGTAATGAGCATTAGCCCCCGGTTCGCACTATCTTCAGGCCATAACTACTGCAACTCAATCCCAGCTCCACAGTCCTGGGCGTTGCCGTCTCTATACAATTTACCTTAAGCAACACCATCCATGGTTCCCTCGTTGGTGTTACGGCAAGGACGCATTCTGGTGCCTGGCTGCCAACGGCATAAACATCCGAAGATACAGACACAAGCCTCAGGTCGTCTTCCAGCAACGCATCACCCTCCACCAGTATCAACTCCAAAAAATAATGGGTTACAATCTTGCTTCGTTTTACGACCTCTCTTCGTCAATGATTACCCTCACTTCCACACACCCATTTTTTTCGAGCAGCTGGTAGTAGGGAAGGAGCCGCGCCAGGGGATAAGAGGGTTGTATGTCCAAGCCGGCAATATAGGAGTAATCAGCATTGCCCCGCTCGTTATAGGCTTTCTTGAGTTTACCCCCTAAAGACGAGAAAAACCTTTCTGTACTCAGACGGTTCAGGTGGGGCATCAATATGCTGTGGATCCGCTTTGCAGCATCATTCATCGGACGCGTTAACCTGGCGTTTCGCTCAAACGCGGCATTAGGAGTTGCTTTCTTTCGCATACCCCGCTTCAGGCGCCAGTAACCTCCTTCGCGGGTCTCTACCTATATATAAAGGTCAGGATCAGGGCAGGGCGGATTTCTGGCCATAAGCAGTTGTTTACTGTAAGTTATCAAAAAAAGGGTTACTATAGAGCACATACAGAGCATTTATACTGCTTTTATAGAGCACTTATGGAGCTTCTCGCCCGGTATGCATCGTGTAAAAGCCTGCTGAACAGCTTGTAATGGCCCGGCTATGAGACCGGTGCGAGGCATAGAACACTCGATGATCACCCCCTTTCGCTAGGCCTAAGTCCGTCAGCACCCAGAAGCGCCATTATTTTATTAGGAATCAATTAGATACTATTTATTTTACATTCTCTGGTGAAGAATCTCTTTGGTGGTCTTTAACGCTTTTTGCCACTCAGGGCCCGTACTTTTGCGGCGAAATATTAAGTTTTCCACAAAATCCCTAAGATTTTCAAGCGGAGTTTTCATATTTCGGTTGCAACTCAATATCTTTGCAGCCCCGAAAAATCATATGTCGAAACAACCGCTGATCAAACAGGATGGAGTTATTTTAGAAGCACTGAGTAACGCTATGTTCAGGGTGAAGTTGGAAAACGGGCATGAGATACTGGCTACGATCTCCGGAAAAATGAGAATGCACTACATCCGGATTCTGCCAGGTGATAAAGTGGGCGTCGAGATGAGCCCATATGATTTAACAAGGGGAAGAATCATATTCAGGTATAAGTAAGTCCTGGCCAACGCGTATAGCCGCCGGGTGAAAAATGAAAAAATATGAAAGTCAGAGCATCAGTTAAGAAGCGTAGCGCCGACTGCAAAATGGTTCGCAGGAAAGGTAAGCTCTATGTGATCAACAAGAAGAATCCTCGTTTTAAGCAAAGACAGGGATAATCAACAATTCAATAAAGTAAACTGTAAATAAATTATGGCTCGTATTGCCGGTATAGACTTACCAAAGAATAAAAGAGGCGAAATCGGTCTTACCTATATATATGGTATTGGCCGTGCTACTGCTCAGTACATCCTGGACAAATCAGGTATCACCTACGATAAAAAAGTACATGAGTGGAACGATGACGAACTGGCTTCTATCCGTAATATCATCACCAACGAGTTCAAAGTGGAGGGTGCATTACGTTCCGAAACCCAGATGAGCATCAAGCGTCTCCTGGATATCGCTTGTTACCGTGGTCTTCGTCACCGTAAAGGATTGCCTGTACGCGGACAAAGAACAAGGACTAACAGCCGTACAAGGAAAGGTAAGCGTAAAACGGTTGCCGGTAAAAAGAAGGCGCCTAAGAAGTAAGATAACAGCGATCAGCTCTCAGCGTTCAGCTTTGAGCTTTTTGCTTTATATAAATGCCGCCGGATCTCTTTGCTGTAAGACAACAGAAGTAGGGGCAATATTTCAGAAGACTACCTCAAAAAAGAACAATGGCAAAACCACAAAAAGCACAGAACAGCGCGAAAGCCGCTGCCAAGAAAAGGATCGTAAAAGTTGACGCATATGGAGATGCCCATATCAACGCCACTTTCAACAACGTGATCATCAGCCTTACCAATAAGCAGGGCCAAGTGATCAGCTGGTCATCAGCCGGTAAAATGGGTTTCAAAGGTTCTAAGAAGAACACTCCCTATGCCGCCCAGATGGCTGCTGCAGACGCTGCAAGAGTTGCAACAGAAGCGGGTGTTAAAAGAGTGGATGTTTATGTAAAAGGACCAGGTGCAGGTCGCGAAAGCGCTATCAGGGCACTCGCACAGTCCGGCATAGAGGTAACGATGATCAAAGACATCACGCCATTGCCGCACAATGGATGTCGTCCGCCAAAGAAAAGAAGAGTTTAATCTCTGACCCGGAAGGGCAGAATGACATATTTGAAGCCACAAGCTTTCATTTACTAAAAGGGTGCTCCATTAATTTTTTACGATTTTTTACCGATGGACGCGCCGATTCTAAAAAAATCGAAATGAAAAACAATTATGGCACGTTACAATGGTCCAAAGACCAAAATTTCCCGCATTTTCGGTGAGCCTATCTTAGGCAATGGTAAGTATCTCAGCAAGAACAGCAACCCTCCCGGTCAGCATGGCGCTGCCCGTAAGCGTAAAAGCCTTGGAGAATACGCACTCCAGCTGAGAGAAAAGCAAAAAGCCAAGTACACTTACGGTGTTTTAGAGCGTCAGTTCCGCAACACATTCGAAGAAGCTGCAAGAATGAAGGGTGTAACCGGTGAAAACCTGATCAAGCTTTTGGAAGCAAGGTTGGATAACACTGTGTTCCGCATGGGTATCGCACCTTCTCGTCCTGCTGCCCGCCAGCTTGTTTCTCACAAACACATTACTGTTAACGGCGAGGTATTGAATATTCCTTCTTACATCTGTAAACCAGGTGATGTCATTGCTTTGAAACCAAAAAGCAACGATAACTCTTCTGTTACAAGTCAGATCCGTGGCAAGAACCCTAAGTTCGGTTGGATCGACTTCAATGAAACAGAGAAGAAGGGTACTTTCATCACCTATCCTGAAAGAGAAAACGTTCCTGAGAACATCAAGGAGCAGCTGATAGTGGAATTGTATTCTAAGTAAAGACAGTCTTAGCCTCCTGGCGCGGCTTCGGCTGCCGCTGCGATGCTTCTGACCATTTCAAACTAAAACACGAAGTATAAATGGCAATTTTAAACTTCCAGAAGCCGGACAAGATCGTATTGCAGAAAGCAACAGATTTTGAAGGCCAGTTCGAATTCCGCCCGTTAGAGCCTGGTTATGGCCTGACAATCGGAAACGCACTTCGCAGAGTATTATTGAGCTCATTAGAAGGTTTTGCAATTGTTGGTATTAAGATCGAAGGCGTTGACCACGAGTTCGCTACCATCAAGGGTATCACCGAAGACGTTACTGAGATCATTCTTAACCTGAAGCAGGTTCGCTTCAAGAAGAATGTAGATCATGATGTTCCTACTGAGCGCATCAACCTTTCCATAAAAGGCAGAACTGAATTTACCGCAGGTATGATCGGTGAATTAAGCCAGAGTTTCCAGGTAATGAACCCTGAACTGCTGATCTGCACCATGGATGTTACCTCTAAACTTGATATCGAACTGACGATCGCTAAAGGTCGCGGTTACGTACCAGCAGAGGAGAACAAGCAGAAGGATGCAGCGTTTGGCTGGATCGCTATCGACTCTATTCACACACCTATCAAGAATGTTCGCTACTCTATCGAAAACTATCGTGTAGAGCAGAGAACAGACTATGAGAAGCTGATATTGGATGTAGCTACAGATGGTACCATCCACCCTGAAGAAGCAGTTAAACAGGCTTCCAGGATACTGATCCAGCACCTCATGATCATCACTGACGAAAACATCACTTTCGATAACAAAGAAGACAAGAAAGAAGATGTAGTGGATGAGCAGGTACTGCAGCTCAGAAAAGTGCTGAAGACACCGTTGGAAGATCTCGATCTGTCTGTACGCGCCTTCAACTGCCTGAAAGCAGCAAAGATCAATTCACTCAGCGAACTGGTTCAGTACGAGCAGGAAGACCTGATGAAGTTCAGGAACTTCGGTCAGAAGTCTCTTGCAGAGATCGACCAGGTATTGAACGAAAGGGGTTTGAGCTTCGGAATGGATCTGCACAAACTGGGTTTGGATAATTTAGATTAACGAGTTCCAGTCCTGGATTTCTTTTCGAAGTCCGGGATTGAATATGTATAGTACGCTGCAATTCCTTGACACGGTGTAGCGGAATATTTGAATCACCGGTTTAGGGTCCACCTTAAACTGTAAAACTTAAAAGTCATGCGTCACGGAGACAAAACCAAGAACCTGGGTCGTAAGAAAGCCCACAGGGAAGCGCTTCTGGCTAACTTAGCCACAGCACTGATCACCCACAAGCGGATCGTTACAACGCTCGCTAAAGCGAAAGCACTCAGGGTGTATATCGAACCACTGATCACAAAAACAAAGAAGAACGACAGCAAGGAACTGATCATGCACAATAGCAGGATCGTTTTCAGCCATCTGCAGGACAATGCCGCAGTAAAGGAATTGTTCTCTGTAGTTGGGCCTAAAGTTGCTGGCCGTCCGGGTGGTTATACACGGATCATCAAATTAGGTATCCGTCCAGGTGACAACGCTGAAACGGCAATGATCGAGTTGGTTGACTTCAACGAGATCTACGGTAAAGGCATTGATAAATCTGCAGAACCAGCTAAGAAAACAAGAAGAAGCCGTAGCACTGCAAAGAAAACTACAGCTAAATCTGAAGAAGCTGCCGCGCCTGCAGCAGAAACCGCAACAGAAGACGCTCCTAAGACTGAAGAGTAATAATGTTGAAAAGTTTCCCATATGAAAAGGCAGGACATTGGTTCTGCCTTTTTTATTTTGCATGAATTTAATCTCCAACTATGTCAAATACTTCCCAGCCAGCAATACTTGTACTCGAAGATGGAAATGTTTTCAAAGGATGTGCTTTTGGAAAGATCGGGACAACAACTGGTGAGATCTGCTTCAATACAGGTATGACCGGTTACCAGGAAGTGTTTACCGACCCCAGTTATTACGGCCAGGTGCTAATCATGAACAATGTGCATATCGGTAACTACGGAGTCGCTGACGCTGATATCGAAAGTGATTCCATCAAGATCAAAGGACTCATCTGCCGTAACCTCGAAGATCAGTTCAGCAGGTTCCTGGCCAAAGGTTCCCTGGACGAGTATCTTAAGAAAAATAATATCGTTGCCATTGAAGATGTCGATACGCGTGCACTCGTTTCCCACGTTCGACAGAAAGGTGCAATGAATTGCATCATCTCTTCAGAAGAGATGGATATCGGGAAATTAAAAAAGCAGTTGTCTGAAGTGCCTGATATGGCGGGCTTGGAACTGGCAAGCGTGGTGAGCACAGATAAAGAATATGAATTAGGCGATCCGTCGTCTCCGATAAAAGTGGCGGTACTGGACTTTGGGGTTAAAAAACATATTCTGGATTGCCTGGTACAGCGCGGGGCTCATGTCCGTGTACATCCGGCGAAAACGGCCGTTAGCCGCCTGAAAGAATTTAATCCAAATGGATATTTCATCAGCAATGGCCCTGGAGATCCTGCCGCAATGGATTATGCCATCAATACGGTAAAAGAACTGATGAACGAGGGTAAGCCGATGTTCGGAATTTGCCTGGGCCACCAGTTACTGGCACTGGCAAACGGCGTCGACACATTCAAAATGCATCACGGCCACAGGGGACTGAATCATCCTGTTAAGAATATTGTTACTGGGCAATGCGAGATCACAACGCAGAATCATGGTTTCGGCGTGAATCCTGAATCTATCAAGAATAATCCCAACCTCGAGATCACACACGTTAATCTAAACGATGGTTCCATCGAGGGAATACGGGTGAAAGGAAAACCTGCTTTCAGCGTACAATACCACCCCGAGAGTACACCCGGCCCACACGACAGCCGTTACCTGTTTGATGATTTCGTTAAAATGATGAAGCATTAAAAGCCAGCCACGTGACATCGGTGTAGGTGATTGTTGTATGGCAACAGTAGCTGCCGCCCACAGTTATTTTATTTCTCCGTTTCTATTTTTTGAAAAATTACTGGTAAAGCTGCCCAATTGCGTTGCACCCGCTGTGGGCATGAAGCTCGTTCACCTACAGGCAAAATCGTTTTTTCATTATGGTTCAACAGGGATTGAACACGACTGTCGGAAGCGCTTGATTAAATTCTCTTGGCATCCTAATTGACTCCCTTCGATATTGATGATTATTAAAACAGGAGGAGATATGCAAGAACAACAGACAGCAACAGGAAGAACATTACAAAGAGGTACCAACAGCAATGGCCATGGCGGCAGCAAAGCAGAGCACAAGGAAGGACCAGTAGCTGCAACTATTGAGAACGAGACGGCGAAGGTTCCGTCAGACATTTATTTGTGGGCTTCAGTGGGTGCCATGGCGGCTTCAGCAGTGCTGCAGATAGCAGGTAAACGAAAGGTGAGCCTTTTTCTCGGGCAATGGGTAGCACCTATACTCATTATGGGCTTGTATAACAAAATTGTGAAGGTGGCTGGTCACGACTAAGCAGCATTTCCAATGTTGTAAAAAAAGATCCCTCAACAAGGGATCTTTTTTTTACCTGTACACCTGCTTTTAACCGCTCTTAGTGCTGCTAGTAACTTATTCAGTATTTTCACACCATGAAGATCGCTATTATCAATGGGCCGAACCTGAACCTGCTTGGCACCAGAGAGCCGGGGATCTACGGCAGCCAGCGCTTCGAAGATTTCTTTGAGCAACTGAAAGAAAAACTGGTGGGTGTGGAGATGACGTGTTTTCAGAGCAACGTGGAGGGCGAGATAATTGATGAATTACACCGTGTTGGTTTTTCAGCAGATGGCGTTGTCATCAACCCTGGCGGATATTCGCATACCTCGGTTGCAATTGCAGACGCCATTGCTGCGATCACTGCTCCGGCGATTGAAGTTCATATCAGTAATATTTATGCCCGGGAAGAGTTCAGGAAGCAGTCCATTGTATCGACCAAATGCAAAGGCTGCATCACAGGACTTGGGCTCCGCGGGTATGAATTAGCCATAAATTATTTTGTAGAGCGATGAATAAGGCGAGCCTGGTAGAATGCCCGCGAGATGCGATGCAGGGCTGGAAACATTTTATACCCACTGGAGAAAAGATCCGTTATATCAACTCACTGCTCAAAGTGGGTTTTGACACGATCGACTTCGGCAGTTTTGTATCCTCGAAAGCAATACCACAGATGGCTGATACCACTGCTGTATTGAAAAGGTTACAACTAGAGGGTACCCGAAGTAAACTGCTGGCAATTATTGCCAATGTACGTGGTGCAGAAGATGCAGTCCGGTTTGATACCATCCACTACCTGGGTTTCCCATTTTCTATTTCCCCCACCTTCCAGCAACGAAATACCAACAGCAGCATGGAAGAGAGCCTGGTCAGGGTGGAAGAGATCCAACAGCTCTGCCAGCGTAATGGAAAGGAACTGGTGATCTACCTCAGCATGGGCTTCGGCAATCCTTATGGAGATCCATATGATGATACCGTATTGCTGCAATGGGCCGATGAAATGGTGAACCGGGGCATAAAGATCATCTCCCTCGCAGATACAGTAGGAGTGGCTGCACCGAAACAAATACTCACTGCTGTCACCACGCTTGTATCTAAATACCCGGACACAACTGTAGGGGTGCACCTGCATTCTACCCATCAAAACTGGCGGGAGAAACTTGATGCAGCGGTCGCTGGCGGATGCACCCGATTTGACGGTGCATTGAAGGGAATCGGGGGCTGTCCTATGGCAGGGGATGACCTCGTGGGGAACATGGATACCGAGCGGATGCTCGGATATTTTCGCGAAAGGCAAATGCTGGGCCCGATCGATGAAGATGCCCTGTCTGAGAGCCTCATTATTGCTTCGGAAATATTTGGGCAGTAATGTCAGCTCCGTGGCGAACTAACCGTACATAAATGAACTTTTTCACGCAAATACAGATCAAACCGCTGGATCCGCCGATCCAGTACCGCCACCGGCTCATGCTGACGGGCTCCTGCTTTACAGAGCACATTGGTAATTACCTGTCCGATGTTAAGTTCCAGACGCTGCAGAACCCCAATGGTATCTTGTTCGATCCGGTTAGTGTCTGTAACAGTATCGTATCCTATATACAGGGCAAGCAATATTCTGCTGATGAACTATTCACTTTAAACGAAGGGTGGCACAGCTGGCAGCACCACAGCAGATTTTCAAAACCTGAACGGGAAGAAAGCCTGCAACTGATTAATCGGTCGCAGTCTGCGGCACATAGTTTCCTTAAAACTGCCGACTGGCTTATCATTACGTTGGGTTCTTCCTTCGTTTACCGGCTTGCTGATACCGGTATGCCCGTAGCGAATTGTCATAAAGCGTCCCCACAGACTTTTCACAAACACTTGTCTACAATTGAAGAAATCGTCTCGCGTTTTGACGAGACCATCCATCAGTTGTTCCGTTTCAACCAGCATGTAAAAATTCTTTTTACCATCAGCCCCGTACGTCACCTGCGGGATGGAGTGGTAGACAATAACCGTAGTAAAGCGCGCCTGATAGAGGCGGTCCATCACCTGGTTAATAAATTCGACAGGCTTTATTACTTTCCCGCTTATGAACTGGTGATCGATGTTTTACGCGATTATCGTTTCTATGACGTCGATCTGGCCCACCCTAATTACGCTGCAACACAGTTTGTGCTCGAAAAGTTTACTGAAAGCTGCATGGACGAGGAAGCACAAAGACTATCGGAGGAGATAAGGAAACTTATTATTGCTAGAAGTCACAAACCTTTTAACCCCGGCAGTAATCAGCATAAGCAGTTTCTGCAGGCGCAACTTCAAAAGGCCCGTTTGCTGCAGGACCAGTACCCTTTCCTGGATCTGAATCGTGAGCTGGATTATTTCGCATCCTGATGGTCAGGTATGCAATCAATGTATGCGGTCGCCTCTGAGTTCCAGTTCTGTCATCACCGTAGCCTCGTAGTCCAGCCATTGCTGCCAGCGCCGGCGTACAGTTTCCTTGTCGATGTAGGTCTCGGCAAGTTCAATGAACAATGTATAATGGCCGGCTTCGCTCTCCATAAAGCGACGATAGAAGTTCCGGAGGTATGCATCATTAAGACCCTCACTAAGGCGTTTGAAGCGTTCACAGCTTCTCGCCTCAATCAGCGCCATCGTCAGGAGCTGGTCAAGCAGGCGGTCTTCCAGCCTTCCGCCCCTCGCCTGGAATTCCAGCAACTTATTAACATACGCATCCTTCCGTTGTTTACCCAGTCGCAACCCTCTGCGGTGAAGTTCGTTCAGCACCAGGCGAAAATGTCCCCATTCTTCTGTAACGATCGGGGCGAGTTCAGCCACCAGCTTTTCCCGCTCTGAATAGCGCTGAATCAACGATATACAGGTTGTTGCCGCTTTTTGCTCACAATATGCATGGTCTGTTAAGATATCCTGGAGGTCCATTCCGGCCAGGTCTACCCAGCGGGGATCCGTAGGAAGCTGAAGACCAAGGATATTTTTTGTATGCTGTGAAAGTTCCATAGTTATACCAGCTTGGCAAGTTAGTTGCAAATATCTGTAACAATCCTTTTGTGTGGAAATGAGGTACAACGACGACTTTCTTTTGGACAGGCTCAATGAGCGTAAAGAGCATAATCTGCTTCGTGAACTGGAGGTATCCGGCGAGCGTATCGACTTTTGCTCCAATGACTACCTTGGTATCATTCGTAACAGGTTGCTCCGTAACCGGCCTACCGGCCTGCATACAGGCTCTGGCGGAACAAGAATTCTGTCCGGTAACTACAAGTTGATCGAGGAGATTGAGAATCGCATCGCCGGGTTTCACGACGCGGAAGCTGCGGTTATTTTCAGCTCCGGATATGACGCTAATATCGGTGTTCTTGGAGCAGTCCCCAGGGAAGGTGATACTGTTTTATTTGACGCGTTTTCACACCCTTCGGTAAAGGATGGCGCGAGGGTTAGCCTGGCAACATCTGCTGCATTTGCGCATAATGACGTCGTTGATCTTAAAGCTAAGCTCAGGGAAAGTAAAGGAAATGTATTCGTGTTCACTGAGGCAGTCTTTGATGTGGATGGCAGCATCGCTCCGCTCGAAAAGATCATGCGGGTATGCAGCGAACATGGGGCGCACCTCATCGTGAACGAATCACACTCCGTCGGGATCTTTGGGGAGAAAGGGCAGGGGCTGGTGCACGAACTTGGGATGGAAGAGGTCGTATTTGCACGCATCCATGGTTTTGGTAACGCCTGCGGGTCGCACGGAGCTGTCGTAATGGGTTCCGAGCAGCTCAAAGAATTCCTTATCAATTTCTGTAATCCGTTAATGCATTCCACGACCTTGTCTGAACAGACAGTTTCAACAATTTGGGAAAGCTATAAGATACTCCCGCAGCTTTGGCAGGAACGTGAGCATTTAAAGAATATCATTACAACCTTCAAGGATGCCGATATCCCTTACCAGCGACTGGTATCCACGACACCAATTCAACACCTGGTAATTGGAAATGTTGACGAGGCCCGGCAGGTTGCTGCCCAACTGCAGCAGGCAGGTTTCGATGTCAGACCGGTATTCTATCCATCTGTACCAAAGGGACAGGAACGCGTACGGCTAGTGCTTCATTCCTTCAATACCCGAGGTGAAGTGTCCTGGCTCATACAGGCCATCAATGCCCTCAGGCCTGTGCGGAATATTATTTCTCCCGATCCGGCCACTACCTCTAGTGCTGCATAATGTTTTCGCCCACCGCCTGGTTCAGAAAATTAGGAAGGATGTGAGTGTAAGTAGAAATGATCTTATCGGGATCGTTTAGCTGTTCGATCATGCTGGCCCATTTTTCTTCACCATGATTATCGATCACCGTTTTTTTCTTGTCTTCCCGCTGCAGGTATATACTCATGCCTTCCGCGTCAGCTTCAGGATGAAACTGTGTACCGATAAAGTACTCATTGAATCTTACCGCCATGATCGCCCGGTCCAAAGGAATATGCGGTCTTTCCTTTTCGATAGCAAGCACCGAAGCGCCCAGTTTTATCAACTGTACGAAGTTTGGCTCAATAACCTGGTAGTCACGGCTATCGACGGCATAGAATGGATCAGCCATCTTGCCAAAAACAGGCTCTCTTCTTCCCTCGGCAGTCATATGTACCGGAAAAACACCAAACGCCGTAGACTTGCGTTTGCACACATTACCAATACTGTAATACCTGCAGGCTAGTTGGTAGCTATGGCAGATAAAAAAGACGTGTTTTTTCGGGTAACATTCAGTACCCTTATTCCATTGATCGATTTGCTCGACCCAACTAAAATAAGCCTGCTCCCATTCACTGCCCTCGCTTTCCAATGGCGACCCCGGCCCCCCGGAAGAAATGTATACGTCATAAGATGTGTCGGGGACTTTCCTGGATAAGCGAACTTCAAACTCATCTATTTGCAGATCCAGTTGGTGCATTTTCCCCCAATCATTAATAATCTGCCTTAGACAACGCATCCCCTGGTTCGCCTCACCTGCGTACATATCAAGGATCGCAACCCTCACCTGTTTTCCCTTCATACTCATCTGGGCAAACATACAATTTTCAAGCCGTTGGCTTCCGTAACAAAATCCTAACACCTGTGGAAATATTCCACCTTCCCTTAAGCTAAAAGACTGATCCGCAGTAACCGCAGGCTATTCAAAACTGCCGGCAGACCAATGCAGCGGTGTATTGGGGTGGCCCCCATGTGGGTTGATGGTCTTTACCAGCCATGCAACGTCATGCCAGCTGCCAAGTTTATATCCGATCCCGTGGTAAATACCTACTTCCTTGAAACCCATCTTTACGTGGAAAGACAAACTTTTTGCATTAGGCATTGTGATCCCCGCATACACGTTTACATAACCGCATTGTTCCAATATCTTGAGTAGTGCCTCATAAAGCCTGGCTGCAACGCCTCTCCCATGATATGCCTCAAGTACATACACAGAACTTTCCACGCACCACTGGTAAGCCTCCCGGTCGCGATGCCTGGTTGCATAAGCGTAACCGACAACTGTTCCCTCCATGTTTTCTGCAACAAGCCAGGGGTACCGTTCAATACAGGCAATGATCCGGTCAGTAAATTGCTGCCTGGTAGGTACGGTCGTTTCAAACGTGACAGTAGTATTATGAATGTAGGGCGAGTATATCTCCAGAATTGCATCTGCATCTGTAAGTTTAACTGGGCGTATCCGCATACATAAAATTAGAAAAAGGTCATCGCAATGGTGCCACAAATTCCTTTTGCCAGCATCAGCCCGTCGATCACAGCCAGGTAATAAAAGATAGATTGGCGTCTATGCAAATAATAAGCTACAGTCAGAAGCAACACAAAAGGGATAACATTGATAAATATCCGCATGCTGCCGAAATCTCTGGCGAGCGCATACAACAGGAAAGATGCGAGACCCATGGAGGCAAGGGGAAGGATAATGGAAAAAAGCGTTCGTCGAAGCCCTGCTTTCACAACGAATGTTTTGATCTGCTGATTACTGTCGGCCGCGTAATCCTTGATGTCAAACATGATGCATAGCACAGTGATGTACATGAAATTCTTTACGAAGAGGTAGGAGCCAACAAGATTAATCTCGTAATACGGGCCAGTATTCTCGACTCCATTAAAAATCACCGGGTAAATAGTGGCAGTAGCCGCCCAGATCATTCCAATTACAAATGGTTTAAGCCAGCCAATAGAACGAAGACTGTAATTCCCGAAGAACTGGTGTTCTATTCCATAATACAACAATGCCAGCAACGGAAAGATGGCCAGCAACAACCAGTTTAACCATGGCATCCTTGTGAACCCGGTAAAGTAATAACTCAGGTACACAATGGCGGTCACGATAAAGATGATCGATAGTACCCATTGGCTCAGGCGGATATCTGTGTTGTTACGTGCATACCAGCGTGTACGCGGATTGGGGCTGTTGACGGACTTTGAGGGGATGTATGCCCGTGTATAGTAAATTACCGTCGCCAGGAACACGAGCAGGTAATAGTACACGCTGTTTAAGGAACGATATTGCTGCAAGCCTGCTTCAACCGACAAAGCGATTATGCATAGCCCATAGAAATAATTTCCAAAAAACAACGCTTTAGAAAAACCAGCCTTACTCAGCCTCCTGAGTTCCATTGCGCACATTTAGATGCTAAAGTTAGCCTACGAGTCCTACACTCACTTCAACATCTGGATTGTCAAGCAGGAATTCCGCCATCTCCTCGTTCATCGTAAAACCTTTTTCGAGTGAATACATTTTGATCTCAAGGTTGGCAGTGGGTTCATAAATATTGAACCTGATAGATGATTTACCAGGGTTTGCCTTGATGTTTTTTTCGAAAAATTGCACGAATTCTTGCGTGAGGGATGCAGGTTCTACCTTAATATCCAGGCTCTTGGTCAACATTTGCTTAGCAGTTTCCAGCAAACAGATACCGGTTACTTTGAACTCGTACTGGTCTGCATTGAATCTCTGTTTAAAGTTCCCATGCACCAGAACGTTCTTGCCCTTTTCCAGGTAGTTTTGAAATTTCACATAATCGTCACCCCACAGCATCAATTCGGTCTTACCGGTAAAATCCTCAATAGAGAGCGAACCGAAATTCCTCCCCGTTCGGGTTACGCGGTGCTGCGCATCGATGACCAGCCCTGCAATACGGAAACTCTTGTTAAGGTTCGCTGCTACAAGGGTGGTGGAATCTTTTATTTCATTGAAATCTCCCAAAGGCATTATACCATAGTAACGAAGTTCAAATTTGAAGTGATCCAGTGGGTGACCGCTGATGAAGATGCCGGTTACTTCCTTTTCAAAGTCCAGACGCTCGGTCAGGGTCCACTGCTCGCACATCGCCAGCTTCGGCGTAGGGATTTCAGGCATGGCATCAGCACCAAAAAGACTGGCCGTGCTTTGCATCTTGTTCGCCTGGTACTGGTTACCAAATTGAATGATCCGCTCCAGCCCACTCTTGGTATCTCCTGGCATGGTGAAGAAATACTGAGCACGGTGTAGTTCTGCAAAACAGTCAAATGCCCCGGAGTAAGCCAGGCTTTCAAGGGATTTCTTGTTTACGGTACGCTGGTTAACCCGGCAGATGAAATCGAACACTGTTTTATAAGCGCCCCCTTTTTGCCTTTCCTCGATAATACTTTCAATCGCTGATTCACCCACCCCTTTAAGTCCGCCAAGGCCGAAACGGATCTCTCCCCTCTGGTTCACGGCAAAGCCTTTTTTGGATTCATTGATATCGGGTCCAAGCACCTTAATGCCCATCCGTTTACATTCCTCCATGAAGAACGTGATCTTATCAATACTGCCGGCGTGATTCAGTACCGCTGCCATATACTCAGAAGGGTAATGGGCTTTCAGGTACGCTGTCTGGTAGGCTACAAATGCATAACAGGTAGAGTGCGATTTATTGAAGGCATATTGCGCAAAGGCTTCCCAGTCTGTCCAAACCTTCTCCAGTACATCCGCCGGGTGCCCTTTCGCGGACGCACCGGAAACGAACTGCGCTTTCATCTTGTCAAGTACAGCTTTCTGCTTCTTTCCCATTGCCTTCCTCAGTACATCTGCATCACCTTTTGAGAAGCCGGCAAGCTTTTGCGACAATAGCATCACCTGCTCCTGGTACACAGTGATACCATAGGTCTCTTCCAGGTACTCCTGCATGTCCGGGAGATCGTATACCACGGACTCCCTGCCATGTTTTCTGGCAACATACTGAGGGATATAAGCCATTGGTCCCGGCCGGTAGAGCGCGTTCATGGCTATGAGGTCAGCAAACTTGTCTGGTTTCAGTTCGCGCAAATACTTCTGCATGCCCGGACTTTCAAACTGGAATGTCCCGTTGGTTTCCCCTCTTTGGTACAGCAGGTATGTTCTTTCATCGTCAAGGGGGATTGTGTCGATGTTTATTTCAACTCCGTGATTCTGTCGGATCAACTCTAAGGCGGTCTTTAGGATAGATAGAGTCTTCAGCCCAAGGAAGTCCATCTTGATAACACCTGCATCTTCAATAATACTTCCTTCTATCTGCGTAACCCAAAGGTCAGAATCTCTGGCAGTGGCCACAGGAATAAGATCAGTTAGATCCTTTGGAGCGATAATTATGCCCGCAGCGTGAATGCCAGTGTTACGAACAGACCCTTCCAGCCTTTTGGCTTCCTTCAGTACCTGCGTGCGCAGATCCCGGGCGTCACCATTGTAGATCTCTCGAAGTCTTTTTATATTCTCGATGTCTTCCGGTCCAAAACCTTCCTTGTCTTCCAGGGATTTCTGCCCATCTTTCGCCTCCTTGGATGTGATGGGTGCAGTAAGTACCCTTCCAAGGTCCGTACCGGGCTTGTCGGGCACCATCTTGGCAAGCGCATTGCTTTCCGCCAGTGGTAGATCAAGTGCACGCGCAACATCCTTGATACTCATTTTAGCTGCCATGGTACCGTAGGTGATGATTTGCGCAACCTGGTTCTTGCCATACTTCTGCACAACATAGTCGATCACCTTTTGCCGCCCTTCATCATCGAAGTCTGTATCGATATCCGGCATCGATTTCCGGTCAGGATTCAGGAACCTTTCGAAAAGAAGATTATACTTAACCGGGTCAATATTGGTAATGCCAATGCAATATGCAACCACACTGCCGGCGGCGGAACCACGGCCCGGCCCTACAAAAACACCCAATTCCCTTCCCGCCTTGATGAAGTCGGAAACGATCAGGAAATATCCGGCAAAACCCATGGTTTTGATGGTGAACAGCTCAAAATCTATTCGTTCACGGGTGCTTTCTTCGATCTCACCATACCTTGCCCTCGCACCTTCGTAAGTAATATGTTTCAGGTATTCCCATTGGTTAAGGGTGTCATCCTCGTGAACTTTGAACGCGGGTGGTATCGGAAAGTTCGGCAGCAGGATATCCTTTTTTAGATTCAACACCTCCACCTTGTCAACGATCGCGTTTGTATTGTCGATCGCTTCTGGTATATCCTTGAACAAGGACTTCATCTCCTCGGAAGTCTTGAAATAAAACTGGTCATTGGGAAACTTGAACCGTCGATCCCTGAGATGAAGGTCATCGTTTACCACATCATCATAACCGGGGGTACTTTGTTTTTCACCTGTGTTAATACAAAGCAGGATGTCGTGGGCGTTGTAATCATCTCGGTCCGTATAATGACTGTCGTTCGTCGCGATAACCGAAACATTATACTTAGCAGCAAACTTGAGCAGGGTGGCATTGATAAGTTCCTGCTCTTTCATATTATGGCGCTGTATTTCGATATAATAATCGTCGCCAAACATATCCAGCCACCACTTGAATTCTTTTTCCGCCGCTTCTTCGCCATCGTGTAGTATCGTCTGCGGCACGTACGCACCAATGCAACATGTGGTAGCGATCAGGCCCTCACGGTGTTTTTCGATGAGTTCTTTATCGATCCTCGGGTACTTCGAATAGAGACCTTCAATATATCCAAGGGAAGTCAGCTTTACCAAGTTAGCGTAGCCGGTCTTATTTTTTGCGAGCAACACCTGGTGATAACGTGCGTCTTTCTGTTCTTTGGAAAACGTTCGGATATGCCTGTTCTCCACCACGTAGAATTCGCAGCCGACAATTGGTTTTACCACCGGTTCAGTGATGTCTTTCCCTTTCTCGTCTTTGCCTGTAACGCGGGTGTTTTTCCAGGCCTGGTTTACGAAATCGAAAACACCGAACATATTACCATGATCAGTGATCGCTAGGGCGGGCATACCATCTTTAGCAGCTTTCTTATAAAGACTGTCGATCGAAGCCGCACCGTCCAAAAGTGAATATTGCGTATGAACGTGTAAATGTGAAAATTTGCACATGCCAGTATAGTAATTTGATGTTCAGAGGTAGGTATCCACCCAGCCCCGTGTTTAATGGCATTGTGTTACGGGAACGGGCACGCTTGAAAGCGAACCTGCTCCGGCTAACCATCCATTATTTTGCCGGTGGGGTAGTGGTTTCAGGCCCATACATATTCAAATGCATTGGCATGAAAGCAACCTCTTCCGGCGTCTTTCGCCAAATATCGAAAGTCCATCTTTTTTGCTGGATTTGGAGTTATCCACAGGAGGGAAATGGAGCGGAATTTGTTAAAAAGTTTTTTACAGTCACCCCAGGTTCTGAATCGATCAGTTATATTGCATCTAATGCCTATGCTGAGAACCGTATTATCAATATTATTAATAGGTGTTTTTACCAGTTGTAAGACTTTCCAGAATCTTGCATCCAAAGACAGCTCAACTCCTTCGCAGGGTAAGTCAGCACCGAAGACCAAGCAAAATGGTAACGTAGTATTCCTGGACAATATCTCTGTGACACCTGGAACTGCTGTTTCTTCCCGCCAGACCAGCGGCTCCGTCAGCAAAGGTGCTACAGCTCCAACCCAGGTAAGTTATGTGGCTGCAAAAGAAAACCTGTCTGGCGTATCAATAGAGAATGCTAACGCACTGCAGCTGAAGTACGCCATCGTTTTCGACGCTACAGTGGAAAGAATGACCAACGTAGAGATGTTACGGTCAATCGAAAACTGGTGGGGCACAAAGTATTGCCTCGGTGGCAGCACAAAAAATTGTGTTGACTGTTCTGCGTTCACGCAGTCGGTAATGCGGGACGTTTACAGTGTTGATATCCCTCGTACAGCCCAGGAACAGTTCGATGCCACACAAAGGATCGAATTGGAGGAATTGCAGGAAGGAGATCTCGTATTCTTTTATACTTCCGGCCGGCGCATCTCCCATGTCGGCATTTATATCACGAACAACAAATTTGTTCATGCAGCCGTAAGCCAGGGTGTGTCGGTAAGCGATCTCAATGATCCCTATTGGAAAGACCGCTACCGTGGAGCAGGCCGTTACACAAAAGTAGACCAGGCATCTTTGGGTGTAAAATGATCGCCTGACGCTGGTTTGCGGTAGTACAAGACACTCGTCTTATAGGATAGGCTACACTCAGTTATTAGTTCCTTTCTTTCTTTATCCAGCGATGATACAGCTGCATCACGTCCGGGGAAAGTTCTAATCTAAAGACACCGCCAAGGAAGATCACCGAAAAGAGAAGACTTTGGACAGCAACACGCAGGATAACAGGTTCCACAATAACACCAACTGCCCAGGCTGCAGCAAAAGCCACCGTTGCCAGGCCGATAACATACAAAGTATTTCGGTCAAATGGTTGCATATTGAATTTGCGTCGGAGAAACTCGTACCGGATGAAATTATATACGGTATAGGCAAAGATCTCGGCATACGCCGATCCGATTATTCCATATTCAACAATGAAATAATAGGTAATTGGAATTCGAATCGCCAGCATGATCACACCACTAAGGAAGTCAAATCGCCAGAACGTAGAGGTGGCAATGATTACCCCGTTCACGCCGGTCCCCGCATCTATGATCCTGGCTACGCCCAGCACGATCATCACCACGATACCGGCAGCGTATTCTTCCTGTATGGGCAGTAGGCTGAACATATAATGAATATTCAGGGTGATACCTCCATAGATAAAAAGCGCCAGGATCAGCAGGTTGATAGATGATCTCTTGTAGATGCGGTTGATCTCGCCATAGTTTTTCTCCTTCCAATGCTGAGAAATAACACCTACAGAGATCGATTGTATGCTTCTTTGCGGAACCTGCACAAGGTTCGCAACATATTGCGCCAGGTTGAAAATCCCCGCTGATGGCAGCCCTATGCGGCTCGCGATGATCAGCGTGTCGATTGTCAAACCGATTGATTGTATCACTACACCTCCGAATACAAGAGACTGCATGGCCACCATCTTCTTCCAGAATTTACGGGTAACCCGGCTAATTCGGAAGGAAAGATGTAACTGTCCAATCTTCAGCAGGTATATCAACAGCACCAGGAATATGATAAGGTACAAGCAAGAAAACAGTTTGACGAAGAGCGGGAACTGAATTACCTCAAAATAAAATAGCAGTATGATTACCAGCGTAAGTAGACGCAAGCCAGTTTCTTTCAGGAAGTTGGATAAGATGGTTTTTTTCAACGCCCAGCTATATGCTTCAAGGATAGAAAAGAATAACAATCCAAAAGCGAATGGGAAAACCCAGTAGAAGTATTCAACGAATAGCAAGGAACGTGCAGAAAACTTCCTGACAAGTACTGGCTCGAAGACATATCCCAGGATCAGCAACGCGATGAAGCCGACAGATGCGGTGACCAGTCCCCACGTGAGGAGATCATTTTGTCTTTTCTCGAGGTTGTCGTTATAGTACGGATAGAATTTATAGATCACAGGGATCACCCCGAGGCATCCAAAAGCATAAAAGTTCTGGGCAACGTCAAAAAATATCCGCGTGAGGCCGTACTCCGCCAGTGTGAATGAGCCATTCTTGACGAAGAAGTAAGTGTTGATCGCTCCAATAAAGAAGCCGATGTACACCAAAATACTTGAAATAATTGCCTGCTTGCGGATAGCCATTGATGGGTATGTGCTGCAATTTACGGTTTAGTCACCTGCCTTGCTGAGATGTAATAATGTTTCTCAATACTGTTGCTTTTCCAATGGCTAAGATCGTCTTTTGAAAGGGTAGAAGAATTCCACTTTGTGGTGACATTATATCGCTTGTTGTTGATCACCAAAGGAAGATCGAAACCGTCTACACAGTTTATCCAACGGTACCGTACCGCCTTGCCGCCTTCGGTCAATTGAAATTCCAGATGCGGCACTTGCGTCGTTCGCAGGTATTGAGTAAATGTTTTACTGAAATCGATACCTGCTGTTCGGGTTATATAGGCTTCTACCTGGTTGCCGGTGACGGTCTGGTGTCTGAAGACATTATTCATGCCTCGGAGGATGCGCCTGAATAGGCTATCATCATTGATAACCTTCCGAATGATGTGGATCATATTGCCGGCCTTATAGTACATGTCCCCGCTTCCGGTGCTATTTACGCCGTAAGATCCAACAATGGGCCGGTCATTACGAATCAGTTTGCGAATACCAAAGTTGTATTCATCTCCAGCCCGTTTCCCAAACAGCCATTCGGTATAAAGCGTTTCACTGTAGTTGGTGAATCCTTCATGTACCCACATATCAGCAATGTCGTGGGTGGTGATGTTATTGGCAAACCATTCATGTCCGCTCTCATGTATAATGATAAAATCCCATTTCGCGCCCCAGCCGGTGCCACTGAGGTCCCGTCCCCGGTAGCCATTTTGATAAAGATTTCCATAGGCGATAGCACTCTGGTGCTCCATTCCCAGGAAAGGTGTCTCCACGAGCTTATACCCATCCTCAGGAAAAGGGTAGGGGCCGAACCAGTATTCGAAGCAACGCAACATAGGTTTCACCTGCTGGAATTGCAACCTGGATCGTTCCAGGTTATAGTCAAGCACCCAGTAGCTAAGGTCGAGTGTTCGTGGTGCTACCATGTTAGTGATCAAACCACTTTTATCAGCAAAGTCGGCGGTATCCCACCCATAATGCAACGTATCTGTCCAGTTGACGTACTGGCCAATGGAAGGCACGATGTTGTAGCTATTGATAGGGTTAAGAACCTCCCAGGTGTAACTTTTGAAAATACCATTCTTGTCCGCACTGGTAGCTGCGGTATCAGCTAACGTGATCGTAGATAACAGACTTCCGTTGCCCACTCCAACACCATCTGCAGTAATTATTGTCAGCGAAGCCCCATGATCGGGTTCATCGCTCTGGTGATCTTTACACGGGTACCACGCACTTGCACCCAAACCTTGCACCGCGACGCTGCTCCAAGGGCGGCCGAGGGAATCAGTCCCCCAGATCCAGCCACCATCCCAGGGAGCATTTTTGGCCTCTTTTGGCTTGCCGTGAAAGTAAATAGTGATAGCGTGATCTTTCCGGCCATCCAATAATTGCCCCGCCTTGAAATTTATTAAATGCACATCCTGCCGGGAGCTGAAAGACAAAGAAACGCCGGGTGGCACGCTCGATACGGCCGCATCTATGTCTCCACGGTTAACTTTACAGCTATCATGGTAGACCACACTATCTATAAGCATGGGCTGCTGAAGATCCAGTTGCATCGTGGTCGGTCCGCCGGCACCTTGGTTAGGCTTAAATTGATCAGTTAAACTAAAACGCAGGGTCACTTTACCTTCGAGCGCTTTTTGTCGATGATCCGGTTTTACCTCAATATCGTATCTTAACACGTTCCACCAATCACGGTTTTCATTGATACTTCCCCTAAGGGTATCGGCTTTTGTGAACTTGCGTTCTGAGGCCTGGCCGAACAGGACCGCGTGTAATAAGAGACCAATGAAAGTAGTGAGGCAATGCTTCATGCAGTAAATGTAAGTAATCCACTGTGTGCGGTCTGCTTAGCAAGATGGGCTGTGTAGCCACCGGATCAGAGCCCAAACTTCACACCCAGTTGGGGTATCAGCATATTGGTCTCGGATTGACGTTGTTCGAAAGTCACCTGGCCGTTGGACAGTATTTGCGGGTTGATATAATAGGTTGTCTCCCTGCCGATCATATACGCTGTTTTAATCTCCAACCAGATATTACCATCCTTGTTCAGTCTGATATCCAGTCCCGCGGCTCCCCCATAGGTAAATGCCCAACTCGCTTCGGTGGATTCTCCATAGCTGTTGTTGAACCCCGGACCGTAATCTGTCAGTCTTTCAACGTTTACAGTAGAAAAGAAGTCATTCCACCCCAGAATGCCCTCAGCAAAAGGACGCACGGCCGTGGCTGTTTTCTGTTGCTGTAGTCGCAATTTGAATTGCAGGGAGAATATATTACTGGAAGCGCTCAATTCATACTGGTCGAACCAGGAGTCGTAAAAATACACCCGCTCAGTTCCCATGGTACTATAGCCAAGTTCCAGCCCAAACTTCAGCGGTACCTGGCGGTTGGGATTGTACATAATGTGTCCACGCACTCCAAATGCAGCATTATTATTTGCCTCTTTGAACTCACCTTGCGGAAGTCCTAAAGAAACGTTGAACCCACCGGATAGTTTTTGCCAGAACTTCTGCGCACTGGAAGAAACAGTGATCAGAAGCGCAGCAATTATGAATAATGTTCTCACTGGAAAGGTTTTACAGTAAAATTAGGTACAACTATCTTGTCAACAACCGCGAGGCTGGCGAATTACTCCTTTTTCAGCTTATGCTTAAACACCTTTTCGAATTTCTCCAGTTTGGGACGTATCACATACCTGCAATACATCTGATCGGGATTTTCATCATAGTAATCCTGGTGGTATTTTTCCGCTGGATAAAAATTCTTCAAGGGTTCGATAGTGGTCACCAGTGGTTTGTTCCATGCGCCGGAAGCATCCAACTCTTTCTTAAAATGCTCTGCTCGTTCACGTTGATATCCGTTGGTAAAAAACCGCTGACCGGTACTGCGGGCCAACATCAGCTCCCTGTTGGTCAGGCGTCGTGGGGTCATGCGTTTGCCAGAATACCTCCAGTAGTTCATCAAAACTGATTTTCGAGGTATCATAGGTAATTCTTGTAACCTCCACGTGCCCCGATTGCTTGCTGCACACCTGCTCGTACGTAGGGTTTTCTATATGGCCTCCGCTATAACCACTCGTTACATCTGCAACGCCTTCCAGTCGTTCAAAAACAGCTTCCACGCACCAGAAACAACCAGCGCCAAAAGTTGCGGTATCCATCGACGAATCGGATCCTGTAATTGATGATTCCATATTTAATCTTTCAGCTTTTATATTATTTTCAACGCACGAAATAAGGGAAATACAGACTACGATCGTAGAGAATGCAGATTTCATCTTTCATTTGTTTTACGGCAGCCGGCGAGGCAACCATGTTCCAGGAGCATAGTTAGCGCTCAGGCGCTTTAACTCCCGTTTTGCACGATGGAATTAACAAGGCATAAACGGTCGCGTGCTGTTTAATCCATGCTATCGTACCCGCAATTCCCCATTTTTCGCTGCTGGTACGGATTGCCCAGTATATAGATATGGTATTGAAATTAAATCAATTTTTGGTTTGCAGTACCGGCAATGGGCGTGGCTTTGCCGGTACTGCACATTAATTACGCATTGATTACCATTGCCTTCCCTCTTATCTTGCCGCGTTTGATGAACACGCAGGAGAGGGGAAAGAAACAGGAGTTTTAATGCATTCCTGCTGTGTACTGGCACGGAATTTTAACCTGTTACTTAACAAAAGGACAGGATATGAAAAAGCCGACGATAGTACAGATCAAGAAAGCAAAGGCAATATTTGGTGTCATCACAGCTGTATTCAGTCTAGCCGTAGCGGTACAGCAGATCATGCACCTCAAGAAAGGGAAAACATGGCAGGCCTGACATTATTCAGCCGTTGTTGATGGGCTGACCAATTGTTGTAAAACTTCTGGTTGGGTCAACAATGGCTTTAATCAATTAAAAAGGGATGACTGGAAACTGTCATCCCTTTTGTTATAACATTATGCGATCTTCTGATTATCCTGCTGAAATTGGTACGGAAGTAATTTCTCCAGCGCCTCACGCAGATCCTTTCTGAAACGGTGAACGTCACCCGGCTTTACGACGTACGGAACGTCGTACCGTTGAAAATAGGTCCGGTCAGTTTTGTCTCGTGATACTGTCAATACAAGAATGGGAATACGTGCAATTTCGGGGTCGGCACGTAAACAAAGAAGGGTTTCTTTGCCGTCCATTTTCGCCATATTAATGTCGATGAGAATGATAGATGGTAACTGCCCGGCAGCTCGCCAGTCATTCAGGCTGTTTAAAGCCTCCACACCGTTACGAACATGAATTATGGGAATCTGGATCTTTAATTCATCGAGTGTATATTTCAATAATTCTACATCCTCCGGGTCGTCCTCTACATACAAGGCATAGTTCCGACCGCTCTTTCCAACTGTAAGCATGGCACAATTTATTAGTTTAACTGCATTGGAGAAGCAGCAATGCTTCGTACTGCTGCTCTACGGCATCCTAAAATGTGCCAGATTCTGTTACACAAATTACGGTTGCGGTATAGTCCCCGGGTTATTCATGGAGGCTTTGCGATAATCATCCGCCGCGATGCGGCTGTCCCGCGTGTTCTTCTGCACGGCTATAGCGGCAAAAACGCTCAGGACGAAACTCATAGCGTAAAAGCCTTTTTCACTTCGCAGCATGTCAGCATTCCACAATCCGATAGTAAGCAGGAGGAGAGATAGCAAAGTGCAAAACCACGCAATTCCATAATAAAGATTAGTCACAGGTATGCCTTCTAACTGGTCGCGGACTGCTTTCTGTACAGAAATGGCCGAAAAAAGTCCAAATACAAGTACGGTAAAGTAATAACCCTTTTCGTTGAGTTCCATTTCTGCATTCCATAACCCGATGATAAATGCAGAGATCCCGGTAAGAAGCGAAGTCCAGGATGCTCCAATAAACGCTGCTGAGGGCTGTAAGATTTGTTTTTGGTCCATGTGAATTATTTTCTTCGGCAAATCTGCGGCTAAGCGGAAATAGTTCATTTGACAAAAGTCAAAAACCTGTGATAGCAGATGTTAAAGCTTTCGACGGATTCGACTCAGCGTCTCTTGGGTGATCCCGAGATAGGAGGCGATATACCCAAGCGGAATCCTTTGAATGATGTGAGGCATTTGATGTAACAGATCCTGATACCTTTCTGTCGCTGACCGAAACTGGGCATTTACAAATCGTTCTTCCAGTCGTAAGTAGTACTTCTCGTAGGCAATGCGAAGTAATCGTTCAAGTTCATGGTGATTCTGGCACAATCGTTCAAGTCTATCTTTAGAAATGCGCCAGGTGCAACTATCTTCAAGGAATTGCAGCGATTCAACAGCTGGCTGGTGGGTGATGAAAGAGTGAAACGAAGTAAAGAAGTCGTTCTCAAAAGCGAACCAATGGGTGATCTCCCTGCCTTCCAGGTTATAATAGCCGCGAACCAATCCCTCTTCCAGAAAGTACATGTATCGGCTTGTTGCTCCCTCCACCATAAGGTGGTCATTCCTATGGAAATACAGGACTTCAAAGTTTGCCGTAACCGCCTCCTCCGCGCTCGCGCCGAGTTGATGATAGTTCCGTAAATGTTGCAACAACTTTTCGATGTGAATTACTTTGATGTTAACGCATCGGTTTTGTTCCTTGCTCAAGCGGGATAAACCCACCGTTCCGATGATCGATCTTCATATCAATAACCTCGGACGCGTCAGATGCCATTAATCCACCCATGATCCCAAAGAAAAAACTCGCAGCAAACACAGCTGTACCATCTGCATTTGTTTTCACCCTTCCCCGGAAAACGAAATCATTTCCTTTCTTTTTTAGTTCATAGAAACCAAAATCAGTGGAAACATATGTCTTCCCCTCATACACCACGGCATAGATATCTCTGGGCTGTACAATCTTTTTCTTTCCTTTCTCACTCACCGTATAGACCTCCCGCGGCACGCCCTTTTTGAAAAACACCCAGATATTAGGTTGAGGTTGCTGCCGGCGGAATTCATCGAAACTGGCATAAAGACCGTTAGCTAAGGTATCGTTAGTATACAATGGTGTTTCGCTTTTCTCTATTGCATCGATATTAAGTATCTGATCTAACGAAAGCTTCTCTTGCGAAGCAGGTTCTTTCGTAAGGTTGTCGGCGATAAAGGCCGTGATGACCTTGCTTGCCTGGCGTTGAATCCCTCTTGTTACGTCAAAATTGCGCAGGTATACCAAAGTATCCAGTGAAGCTATTTTTTGATATTGATCTTTTTCCGCATATAGTTCGGCTCGCAGGTAGCAAAAACCCTTTTCTGTTGTGAAGCCGGTTACTTCTGCAAAACTGAACTGCCTGAGTTGGAGAAGTAGTTTACCGTTGAGTGCAGTATCATCTGTCAACTGCCGCAGAAGTTCGTCGAACTGAACCTGCAACGGTATCTCGGGAATAACGAAAATCTTGCGGTTCAGGGCCCCTACCTGCACTATACCCATTTGAGATGTGTCAGGCCTGTTATCCAGCAAAGTGATCTGGTTATATAAGCTGTTCACAACCCTTGTGTCAGGTGGAGAAATGCGGAAGTCTTCTGACGACTTCTGCGAAGATGCTGGCGGCGCATAAATGAGTGCGAGAATCAGGTTGAGAAAAATGGCAAGGCGCATAGGCTGTCGTTCTTATGAATAAAAGTAAGTGTTACTTTCTACTCTCCCTCCCATGGTTGGCTTGTTTTACAGACTGCTCAAGTTTGAAATAAAAAGCACCCTGCGGACGAACGTTTTGCACATTTTGCTTATAATATCCTTAAAGCGGCAGTACGGCATATTAGTTGCCTTTAGC
>Ga0068630_1000023_pt1 | contig 31272 bp, 25 predicted proteins | sample InSIn4gowninarea_FD_77433 | JGI IMG/M metagenome (GOLD analysis project Ga0068630, IMG submission 77433) | Clean room microbial communities from NASA Spacecraft Assembly Facility at Jet Propulsion Laboratory, Pasadena, California, USA -... ... | reverse complement strand
CCCACCTTCCGTCTCGAAAAGCAGGAGAGCAACGCCTGGATCGAAGTCTTTGTCGCATACTGGAAGGCAGTAGGAGAGATACTCGTCGCGGAAGAGTCGCTCAATCTTGGCAAGAGCGCCACCAAGGCTTCCGGTGCAGGCGCACTCTGGGACAAGGTTTATGCTGCTTGGAAAGACGTGCTCAACGCCTTGTACAAGGGCTACCAGAACGGCTCCTTCGAGGCTTGGACCATCCCCTGTTTGTATGTGACGGGCAAGTACCTGCGCGTCTTCGCCATCAAGGCCGACGACAGCGCCGCGACCCAAAAGGGCGGCGCTGCCTTCAATGGAGGCTACGAAGACGATGTCGTCGACCAAGAAGGCGGCAACGAAAAACTCGAAGACGCGGCGCGACAGATCAATAGGATATTCGGTCTCTGCATAAGCGATCGAGCCCAACTCGCAGAGTCCCGCAAATGGGGTCTATACTACATCACCAATCTTCTCTTCAAGACCTACTTTCGACTAAACTCCATCTCCCTGTCCAAAAATATTCTCCGCTCGCTCTCCGCCATAGCAGCCGACATGCCCCCTTTATCCGCTTTTCCCCGCTCGCACCAGGTCACCTACCACTACTACGTCGGCGTCATCCACTTCCTCGACGAAAACTACCCAACGGCCGAAGAGCATCTGCTCGCCGCCTACTCGCAATCTCTGCCCACATCAACCCGCAACGTCAAGCTGATCCTAACCTACCTCATCCCCACCAAACTCCTAACAAGCCACCTCCTCCCAACCCCAGCAATGCTAACTCCCTACCCAAGTCTCCAGCACCTCTTCGGCCCACTATCCACATGCATCAAAAAGGGCGACCTAGCCGGCTTCGACGCCGCCCTCCAAGCAGGCGAAGACGAATTTGTAAAACGCAGAATCTACCTCACACTCGAACGCGGCCGGGACGTCTGTCTGCGCAACCTCTTCCGCAAAGTCTACCTAGCCGGCGGCTACGAGGCGCCCAAAGAAGGCCAGGAAGCCGGCGAGGGGGTCCGCAGAAGCAGGATCCCCTTGGCCGAATTCGCCGCCGCCCTGAAGATTGCGGGCGAGAAGGAGGTCGAGGGTGATGAGGTGGAGTGCCTGATTGCCAACTTGATCTACAAGGTCCGACCGTCTCCATGCACGTTTGCGAAACTCGGCTGACACTGAGCAGAACCTCATGAAGGGCTACATCTCCCGCGCTCACGCCATGGTCGTGTTGAACAAGAAGGGCGCTTTCCCCGGTACCGGGGTGTGAAAGGCACCAAGTAAGGAGATATATGCGCTTATGCACGCCACCACATGTATCATGCACGCAGATGATTGCCCGATTGGCGCGGCTCCTCGGATGGCAGATGGCAGCTGTGTGTGCCTTGACACCCATGGTGGGGAAGGCATGAGTCATCTGGAGGATACTAGCTACCTAGATGCCGCGTCTGGCCACTGCGATACAAGACGGCTCGCGGAAATGGGTTACTGTGCTCCTCCAACGACCGGACCCCCGCTGTTGCACTAGAGAGCGATCACTCAACAATTGCAACGCTGTGTGGTACTAGCAGTAGAAGGGTTGAAACGAGCGAAGGGTAGATGCGACCACGGTTTCACATATACCATGCCCTGCCGAGCTTGAAAGCGAGACAAAAACGGATCCGGGAGGTAATTCGTATCCAGTCTTACATAGGAGATGATACAGAAAACCCAAATTGAGAGAAGAAAGAGAGAGAGAAGCCTTGAATGCATATAATACAAAGAAGGGTATCCGCGTAGAAGACCAGCAAGGTGCCAGAATAGATCAATGTGACGCCAAACCCTTGGAGAAAAGGAAACACAAGACACGAGATACGAAATACGAAATAGCCACAGCGCGGCGTGAGGCCAAACACGATGCTTTTCCGAGTAGCAGACTAGAACCTTCAGCGAGGAGACTTGATGCTCGAGACGTCATCCTATCCCACAATTGTTAGTTTCCACTCTCATCCTGCGTGTTGGAACCAAACACAACGACGGCCACACTCACCAAATGATTGACCATGGCAACAAACAAATCAAAGAACATCCTCCCCCCAGCCTCCATCTCCATCTGCATCGTCCCACTCCGCTTAAATGTGTTACGGCTGCGGATGATCAACGCGAGATAGTGTGCTCGGAGCCGGGAGTCCGAGTCGGGCGTATGGGCGTACGCGAACCGGGCGCTGGACAGAATCGTGCTGCACTGGATGCCGGATTGCAGGCCCTGCTTTTTCAACGCCAGACGCTTCAGTTCCGGCAGCCCGTATTTCTCGGCTGCGCACTGGATGGTGTTAGTGGAGGGGAGGAGTGGTCGAGGTGGAGGGGTTGGCCTTACGTAGACGACTGTGTCCTTTAGCACGATACCACCGACACCGTTGTGGAAGAGCGTGCTCTCGCCTGAGCCGCTGGCCGAGTCTGTGTTCTCGAGAGACCAGCTGCCGTGCTTCTTGTCGTACGAAAGCTTAGGCGTGTAATCGCCTTTGTATAGATATTCGAGGATGCAGGAGAAGACTTCGGCTTGCTCGTCGATAAGATCGATGCGTTTCGAGCCAGTGGAAAAGTATTGTTGTCTGCAGATCTCGAGGAAGTATGGAGAATGGCAGAGGATATCCTCATGTGCTGCGAAAAGACGCTGGGATGGCCCGATACTGATTGTGATGATCGCTGAATTCAGGTTGCTGTTCGGCTTCAGTACCAGCAACCAGAGCAAATTAAGACGATCCTTACGGAGATACAGGTGCACTGGTCTGTGTGTTGGGTTGGAAAGATTTCTCATATCTTCGGCCGGTATCTTGCTGCGCTTTGAAGGATTGCTGCTTTTTGTTCGAGGGTTTGGTCACCCGGCTTTGATAGAAACTGTTTCTGTACGACTTGTTTTTGCTTGAACTGAACATTATGACAACGAGAAGATGTATTTGAGAATACAATCGAATCTTGGGGCAGGTGAGATTGCATATATGAGGGAGCAAAAAGGTACTAGGAGATATCCCGTGCGACACAGACCAGAAGGGAGGCCCACATACTGTCACTTACCGTAGTATATATGATGAGAAGGCAACTCATAGCACACGCAAGCGGGCACGGCGAAGCGATAAACTTCAATTGCACGGGAGGCGGTGCAGGTCGGGGGAGGCATGGCTATGAATATGATTGGCACGCGTCCCGAAGGCCACTTTACGCGTCCCAATCGCGAGACTTCCGCGATATCACGAGCCCACCTAAATCGTTCTTTGAGTCAGCAAAAGTGAGCCCCAGCGTCCGCCATGCCAGGATCATCGTTGCATGGAAGGTCTGGGTGTTTCACACGACTAGCAGCCTAGCCGTGACGGGTAAAGGCAGCAGCGTAGGGCCGGAGGCCGCGGTCCTGTGGCTGGCTCTCGTTCTGTCGCTGCAGGATACATGTAGAAACCGATTTGCATGCATATGCAAGGAATCCTGCTCAGCTTACAAACGAAAGCTTTCGCGGCCGGCATGCTGTACTGAATGACTCATCCGTTGCTCCAAGAGATTGATGAAGGTTGTGAGAGCAAAGGTATGAGCCCTTGCATGCTGCGGTTCCTGCATAAGGTGGGCTCCACGCTAACATCTTGGCACTAGAACCCCTGCTAGTTCATATCAGACCTCGTGGATGACCGAGGCCACTTGCAGTGGAGTACCCCATCATCCGTCGATATGCAATGGCATGACAAGACCCGAGCTTGATGTCTCGCCTTGACGGAGATGGTGCCGCGTAACTTTTGTGTACATTCATTGCCACAGCCTCATCAATCAACCAAGTTGCCACTCAAATCAGGACCTCAAACTGCAAATGGGCGAGTCAAACGGCTTTCGCTTCTACATTGCCTTATTGGGTCTTCTCTATGCAAATCTCGGAGCCCTGCATCTAGACAAACAAAAGCCTGTGTCCGACGAGGCCTCAGCAAACCTCCTTCGTTTTCTCTGTCGATCGACTGATCCCACGCGCTAAGGCACATAACAGCTGGTTTAGTAAGGATTGAAGCGATCTTTGTCGCTCTTCCTCTTGTCTTTCCTCCGTTTCTTTGACTTGCCTTCCGCAGCGACGACGTCCATTGGATCCACCACTTGGTGATTTGGCTGAGCCCAAAGTCGAACCTGTCCGTCCTCGCCGCAGGTCAAGATGCGTTGATTCTGTGATAGGCATTAGTCACGTATAAGTTCTCACCGAACCACGCTAACAAGACCCACCTGACTGTCTATCATAACGTCTCGAACTACCTCTTCGCCGTGAGCACCCGGAAACTCCAACGCACCGCTTTGATCAAATGCCCAGCTTGGTTTGAGAGGTATTAACGTCATACGAGCAGTGCTAAGATATGGTTAGCCATGAAGAAAGATCGTGTGATGGCTGGACTGACCTTGTGTCTCCGGCTGCTATCCATGCTGGAGATCCTGCTGCGGAAAGCACATCCACTATGTAACTGACTTGCAGCTGATCCCTTACATCTCCGAAAATGGTCACAGGCAGAGAAATGTCGTCGGCATCGTTAGGTTTGCTCAGAGTGTAGATTGAGAGTTGCTCGTCCGAGCTGATAGCATAAGCTTCCTCAGGCGTGAGAAACCCAGCGCAATGTATTGCGCCGGCATGATTGAGCACTTGAACAAGGGCATCATCCTCATCTTCGATGGTCGCGTCGAAGATTGATACTAAGCCATCGGTCGCTCCAGAAAGCAAAGTTTCATTTTTTGCTGGATGAAAAGCCAGCTGTGTTATTGTGTCGGTGTGACTCTCAGTATACTGACGGAGAGGTTTTGATGAATTTCGCGTGTCCCTGCTCATTTTTAACAGCCTGTCAATATGATAGAACCACTGCCGAAATCTTTATCGTGCAATATTGTAGCAGTCCAGTATGGTATAGTTCGTCGCTGCGTGAATCACCTACCATAAGAGTACGCTAACGTCACCGAGGCCCTCTTTCGTACTCTCGGTGCCGGCTGCGATCAAGTTATCACGACAAGCCAGGGCAGTCAATCCTGCTCCTCGAGCTGCGGAGATATTCAGAAACGATCTTGATGGTGCGTAAGTCATGAATTCCAACTTACGGTCCTTCAACACAGATCCTGCGGCTTCGGCCCGCTCGTCCCAGCATTTGACCAATCCATCTCGTCCTGCAGTTACGTACCCAGAAAAATTTGAGTTAGATTGCAGACAAGTGATCCCATCGTGAGCCTTAGTCACACTTCTGACGAGCGACAGACTGCTAGAGTCAAAGTATCGTAGCGAGTCATCTGATGAGATAGCCGTGCAGTTTGCTGTGGTTTGTGCCAGAGAGTAGATGTAAGTATCAAGTGGCAAGGACAAACCTGACGATGCAGTCTGTTTCAATATTGTCGAAGTCATGACTAGTTGGTAGAAGTAGCACTTTTTGTCGTGATTTGCATGTAGAGATTCTCATAAAGGGTGGGACTCTACTGAATTCTTGTGTCTGATACCTCGAGCATTCTCCTCTCTACACAAACCGCCTTTCTTGACCATCGTACGTCTGACTTTTAAGAAAATCAAGGCTCTTGCTCCAGTGAATGTGGCATATCGAAGTGCCGCTCCAAAGCGCGTGGCTCGCCTCTGTCTATCCTATGACTACTACCAAACAGCAGTTAGCCGACAGTGCTGCGAACATCCTCACGTCTTCGCCAGGTATGACCACACTTGTTATCAAACGACTTTTTATTGTCACATGTTGGACCACAACACTGCTATGACCAAACCTTGCCCGGCTCCGATCAGCTGTCACGTCGTTGCCCGACCAGAGATGGCCACATGACTGGTCTTGGCATTTTTCGGTTCCAAATCTCTCCGAATGACTCACCATCACCCCATAACGGTGAATTTTTGGCCTTTTCTTTGGGTCATATTGGGCGCAAATACCAGTCACGGACTGCCGAGACCGGATCTTGCCACCCTGAAGCCTAACAATGTCTCTCGTATATAATAAAGCGTAAAGACGTAGCTAGGTCCACCAGCGATCTCATAATTTACTTGAATGCATCCCTTCTTCTTCTTCTTCAGTCATCACCACTCTCTTAACATTTCTACAAGCACATCTACATCCAAGTATAATGGGCCAAAGACACAATAGAAGACGGACTAGAACTCGACAAAGCAACACAAGGGGGCGATTGACCATCCCTCCATCAAGTCGAAACATGCAGCCAGTGCCAGCGAGCTACTATCGTCCGGAAATTTGGACATCGCTTGAGTACCAGTCCAAGTCCTCCCTGCAACCTATTTCCATCGCACCATATTCATGTTCAGATGAGCACGATGACTTCGACGATGGATATAAGCTTTTTTTTGGTGGCGACGCTGGCGACGAAGCAGGCGAGCTTTGCGGGCCGATGTTGCAAGTTTTGCTGGATCTCGATCTTTTCGATGGCGCTTGATGCTACTTGTGGAGATCTTTACGAAACGATGACTTATGATTCTATATGATCAAAAGCATACATACCACCCTAGACCCAACTGAAGCGTACCTGGGCTTTCTTTGACACTCCTCTATGTCTTGCATCACTTCATAAATTCAGAACTTTCACGGACGTGACTCAGCCACGATAACCATAGAATCACGCGTACCACTTTAACACCAGATCTAATCCCCGCCGAAGAGAGCTTTTAACTTTTGATCAAGCCACTCAACGTCTTTGGTACTCTGTCCCGGACCTGTTACATTGAGAGAATATATCAGTATTGACCATCACTCAAACGCACACCTTGCCTGCATACCTCCAGCCCAATGGCCCCAGATTGAGGGGAAGGGTTCGCATTCTCCAATGCCAGGATTCATGCACTCGATTTCATATTCGGAATCTTCCGGGCTGAAAGAGATAGTCAGCTGATTGCAAATGACTGTATCGCCGGCATGGCTTACGGAAAATAGAGATCAGTCTTGCCAGGAAGAACTAGCGTTTTGGCCTTGATGCCTTTCATAGCAGCTTCGAAATCGCCATTGTACGGCTCTTGGTTGGAAACGTCTCCAGCTTGCCAAGTGTACAACATGACAAGCATATTTTCCGGGTCTGCCAAAGAAAGTCAGTACGAGACGAAGACATATGATCAGTACAAAACAACACATCACCTTTGGACAAAGCCCAGGCCTCCCAAAAATCGGTCATGAAGCTGTAAACACGATCAGCGTTTTTCGGACGTTGCGAGCGAGTCAAAGATACCTTTCCAAACTTTTGAAGCCCAGCACCTTCTCATACAGTTTCTCACGATAGAAGGCTTGACTGAAGCCCCATCCTGCATACACCCTACCTAGAGCTTTCAGACCCACCTCCTTTTCCTGCTCAGACCAAACCCAGTAATCGCCGGCTATAGCTTCGCCCTTACATACACCGGCGGAAGAGACTCCCTTGGCTGCGGTAAGGGCGCTCTTCACTCCTTCCAGGAATACTTGATTATGCAGTGATGTCTTGGCACTTCCGCAAAACGGGATGGCGTAGTCCATGAACTCTGGAAACTGTGTTGCCCACTGATAAGTTTGACCGGCTCCCATACTCCATCCCAGGACGGCGAATGCATGCTTGACACCCAGATGCTTGGTGACAAGCTCGTGCTGAGCAAGCACGTTGTCATAGAAAAGCACTTGAGGGAAAGGTTTCAAGTCTGGAGTATTTGATGGCGAAGAGGACTGGCCGTTACCGAACAAAGCAGTAATGATGATGAAGTATCTCTTTGGGCTCAAAGTCTTTTCTTCGCCAATAAGCCACTCATTGTCGGAGATTGCTATTTCAATCAGCGGTCTAGAGCTAAGACTTTTTGGTTGGTCTTACATCCGCTGTACCAGCTGGGATAGATGATTGCTGGGTTTCTGGAGTCACCAAAAGTCTTATACGCGATATGGGCATTTGGGATGGTGCCTCCCTGTTTCAATTCGAAGTCACCAAGCGAATACGTCTCGAAATCTTTGGCCGACATTACACGCGGTTAGAGGGCAATAGCAACACTGATGACAATAGGATCCGGAAGCAATTTGATAGTAGATAGAGGTATGAACATGATTGTATCACTCCCCGTTCTATAATCACGATAAGCGTACCCCGCCTTCCCAAGCGATCCCTCATCTTGTCTATCATTGGAAGTCATATGAGGATACCTTAGCGTTCATGATGCAATAAACAAAACAGTTACGTACTCACACCGAACGTTGTCAAGAAAGATGCTTTTTGCGAGCGGCAACATCTCCAATACCTACCTTGCCCGCCTCACAACGATCTCTTCGGAAAACGGATGCGGTCTAGATTCGGCCACGAACTTCTCGAGTGCCCCGCAGTGTGATGATTTCCGCAATCTCCCAGCCCCTCCATGACGTAGAATCACTCCAGCCGCTAGTCTTCCCAAGGGCATAGGGAAACATGATGTCGTGGACGTTTGTGGAAAGCAACCGGAGAGACTCATTGCGATAGCATCTTATACAGTCCACTCCGCTATATATTCACCAGGAGATACCAGTCACCGCCCCCGCCTAGACCGCATGATGAGTTCAGACAAGGAGCAGCGCGACCAGGACCCAAGTGCCGCCGAGCACATCCATGTTGGGAATCATGAAAGTATGATGGACAACGAGAAGCATGTCCGACGTAACCCTCACCCCGATTTCAAAAAGGTGGAAGCATCTCGTCCGGACTGGGATACTACAAGAGAATGGAAGTTTACAAAGACGAAAAACCCGGACTGGAAGCTAGGCGACGGCGCGAACGATGGTGGAGAAGGCCTGGAGAAGAACCACGTGCGTACAAAGTGTCGAGAAGGCAACACAATCACAGTACAGATGCTCATCTGATCCACCCCAGGTTGAGATCGACCCCTACGCAGAAGGGCGACCGGCAGTCAGCAACTACAAACTCCTCATCTCAGCCATCATCCCTCGACCCGTCGGCTTCGTCTCGACGCGCTCAAAAGATGGCAGCAGCACAAACCTAGCCCCGTTCTCATACACCCAAGTCATAAACCACGACCCACCAATCTTCATCATCGGCTACGCCGGCGGCCGCGACCAAGCGAAGGATTCCCTACGCAACCTCACCGAGACGGGCGAATGCGTGATCAACATCATCAGCGAGCACTTTATCGAAGCCGCCAACTCGACATCCATCAACGCGCCGTACGGCGTCAGCGAATGGGCTCTCAGCGGACTCACACCAGCTCCCTGTACGGACGTGAAGGCGAGCAGGGTCAAGGAAGCCGTGTTCGCCGCCGAGTGCAAGTTGATGGAGACCAAGGAGTTCGAAAGCAGAGCGACGCCGGGGAAGAAGACGGGCGTGCTGGCTATCGTGGAGGGGGTCAGGTTCTGGGCGAGGGAAGACGCTATCAATGAGGACAGGAACATCATTGACCCCTCGGTATGTACACTGAGAGGAGCAAGTAACGATCTGTACAGTGCTGACGGTGAAAAGATACTCAAGCCCATTGCTCGTCTCGGAGGTATCACCTATGCGCGGATCAATGAGGGGATCGAACTTCCGAGGCCGGATTGGGACGAGCACAAAGCCAAGGCTGAAGGGCTTGTCAAGCCCAAGGCTGATGGTCAGTGACTATCCTCGACGCTCTGAATGAAACACTTCGTCCCTCGACTGCGCTAAAGCTGGAGTCCGGCTCTACGATGTTGCAACTTTTTGCATAGAGATCGTGGACACATGCTACCAACGCTGGAATGAACCCTATTGCTGTTGCGCTTAGATTAGGAACCGGACTCCTCCGAGTTGACATTCACACTCACAACTGTTTGTTCTCGCAATTCGAAGGTCGAGGTAGCTGTACATATATAGATTTATATAAGGTGAGAATCCTCATGTTAGGTCGAGATCGAAGCAACGTTACTCTGGTAGTTGCTCCATCTGTTGATTTGTGCAAAGCGTGGACTTGATTATTACATTGTCTTCATCCCCTGATTTATTTTGATAAACGCCGATGATGCATTGAGCTCCCCCTTATTCCTCCTCGGCGTAATCTTCAGGATGCGTTACCTTTTCTATCAGCTGAAGCGTCGTCTTCAAAGGCAATCCAACAACGTTGTCGAACGAGCCCTCTATCCTCTCAACCAGTATCGCTCCGATACCCTGAATCCCGTACCCGCCCGCTTTGTCCGCGCCCTCGCGTGTTTTGACGTACGCCATAATCAAGTCATCCGTGACTGCGCCGCCGTGTCAGTGGATTTTCTTTCTTCATGATCAGGTCTCAGAACCAGAATACTCACCCTCCGCATCAAACTTGACCACCGTCTCCTCGACCTGCGACTGAATAGCATATCCCGGATCGACCGCGTTCTCGAGCGGCGACATGCACACAACAGCAGTGTAAACCTTGTGCCAGCCCTCATTCCTCAGCTTCTTCAGCACAGCAAAATGCTCCTTCTCGCTCCTCGGCTTCTCCAGGATATCGCCCACGGTGCTGACGACGACCGTGTCGGCGGCGATGATGAGCGCCGGCTCGCCTTTCGGAGAGTCAATCTCGGCGCGGTAGACGTTCATGGCTTTCTGTTCGGCCGTCTGAAGCACGTATTCAAAGGGCGCGAGCGATTTCGAGAAGTCTTCGGGTGCGGTGCTCGGGATGATTTCGAGATTCGTCAGGCCTATCTGAGGGCTGTTATTCCACCATCCTGTCTTGCCGCCGGAGGGGTTTCAAAAAAGAATATCGCACCTGTGCGAGTAACTGTTTCCGCCGAGGTGATGCTGAGGCTAGGATTACTCGTCGACCTTTCAGTTTCTGGAGGGCCGGTAGCTCGAGCGGAAGTGGCGCTCGGGCGATGTTCTGTCGCGGCGGTGCTGGTGCGCCGGCGGCGACTGGTGTGTGTTCTGCTGCTGCATCGTATGATGGAGGAGGCTCGAGGGGGATCTTGACATCGGACATGGTGAAAGTTGGTTTGATCACGAAGAATGATGATGTTCTGGAATAATCGTTGAATGCCCGTTTCGGCCTCGGAAACGCCAAGACTGAGGTTCTTATCGGCTTATCGTGTTATGACGTCGGTAAACACATCTCTGTCCCTACATGTACCTCTCTTCCTCCGAGGTCGGGGGGATCGAGGCAAGGCATGGTATAAGATACCTTAGGTGTATTATACCCGAACCACTGGACTCTCAGGTATCTTGTCGGTAGTATCAAAGATTCAGGGAATGGATAGATTACCTGACGAGATCATCCTCCAGATCCTGTCCCGTATGCGCCTCTCTTCCTCCTTCTGTTCATAGATGCAACTCGACTGACGGGTAGGTTCAGTACTGGACGCTGGTGAACTGGTCAAGTGCCAACGAACTTCAAACCGGTTCCGTGTCCTAGGTCGAGATGACAGTATCTGGCGCCTTAAATGCTTCAACTCGTCCAGGGCGGAGGCGAAGCGCAATCGACAACAGATGAACACTTTCAATCCGCAACTGTCGACACTTCGGGATGCCTTTGTAGGGGTAGCCGGTCAGGTGGCGCAATCGACACCTCGAGATGTTCACACCACTAATGGCGAAAGGCTACGTGCTCTGGCAAACTGGGATTCTTCGTATCCAGATGAGCAAACAAACTACTATGAAGAATTCATTCATCGGCATGCTCCAATCAACATAGGCTGGCTAAAAATACCCGGCTCAAGTTATGAGGGAAGCGGATCGTCTAACGAAGCCACGGGGGTTGGTGTGTTTTACAACAGCACGGGTGACGCCGAGCATGTTGTTGCTCCATTGGACGATGGCAGCATTTGCCTCTGGGATGTTCGTACTAGAGAAACGGACGACCACGGCAGACGAGGCCGTTTGCTAGCCCGGAGTCATACAGGATCGCTGTTTTCGGATGGAAAAAAAGACCATGAAATCGCCAAGATAAAGGCTATGATGACAGAGACAGGCGCGGTCGAATCAGTCAGCATCAACAGCTTGCATCGAAGAGGCTATTTCGCATACAACGACGTTCTTACCGAGGTAGATCTTGTTACATTGCAGACGATATCTCAAGAGAGATTTCCTTTCCCTGTTACTGCTCTATCCCAGGCGCCACAGTCCAGTCTCGTCGTTGGAACCAACTGGACTGTCCACTTGCATGATCCGCGCAACAAGTCAAAGTCCACTGTGGATCCCTCTCTCCGATGCGAAGTCATTGGTGGTCCCACAGCGAGTCATGTAACGCTCTCTCAACCAGGCCCCCTTTCCATCTTGGACAGAACAGAGGATGATTCGATATGGGTGGCGGGTCGATTCACTCACCTTCTCAATTACGATCGGAGGTTCTTTCCTAGGTTGCGAGGCACAGTGCACTCTGGCGCGCGCATCTCGTGCATAGCTACTCTTCCGCACCCCTACATTCCCCGCACACTCGACCTGCTGCAAGATCCAGCCCTGTCCACTAATGAGTTATACACAGCCAAATCTGCTCTTGGTACGACTATGCTAGCGGCTGGAGAGTACAAGGGCAAGGGTAGTCTCGAGCTGTACAATCTGAGCTCCAACCCATCATGCCTTGCAACCCACAACTATATGAACCGACAGACGGCATCATCGACAAAACTTCTCTCAGTCTCGACGCACGGCTGCTCAATCGTCTTCAGTGATGGTGACGGAAACCTCAAATGGGTCGAGCGCGACGGCAGTACGCCTATCCGAAGTCACAACATCAACGAAGTCCTTGATCCGCCTACTTTTAACCAAGCACAAAGCGCGGCGCAGGACCCAGATATCGAACATGGAGACATAGTACAAAAGATCTTGCCTCTTCATCCTTCTCAAGGTTCCTCTTCTACGTCGAAGCGGAGTCGGGCTGACGTCAATCAATCTGATCTGCTTCTCAAGACTGGCGATGGACGAATTGGTATTTTGGGTTTCGGGGACGAGAGTTTGTATGCAGGAGAAGAGATTGAAGTGATAGTGGAGAGTGTGGAAACAAGAGCGAGAAAGGACGCAGAGAAACAGTACCAACAGACGCTGAGAAGAGCCTTGCAGAGGCAAGCGGATGAGGTGAGGTTTGTCAGAGGATTGGGCAAGGTTTTCAACGTGCCTTAGACATTCTGCAGATTCTTTTTGTTGGATATGGGATGAAGTCTTTACGAAGATAAGCAGACCGGCTTCATGGTCAGGATAAGAAGCGCACCCTTCACAACCTTCCATACTCGCTCTTCTTGCTCGCGTCTTCTGAACGTCATTATAACGAAACTTACAGCGTTTGAAGGTCGCTCAATGATAGTATAGAAGTTAGTAGATTGATAATACACTCCCCAAACATCAAATCCCCATTGTGTATCTTCCTATTCTAGCCGCTTCTGCTTCGCTCACTAGTTATCGAAGGGTGCGGTCTCTTTGAAACACACTAGAAGGTCTGAGACATTCTCACTCTGTGGCAGCCAAACTAGTGGTCCAAGCTTTGCCCCAGAATGCTTTCCCTCAAGTCTATATCTTCTTGCCCCGCGATGCAATTGTCTGGGATGAACTCGACGTTTCTGAAGCCCACCACCAAAGTGTCCTCACCATCCCGAACACAAATTCTTCCATATTGCGAAAATTCCAGAGTCAACCAAATGGGACTCCCTATGGACACGCTACATTCGCCGACGGTAGCCCAAGGCGAACAGCGCAATGGCGCGGACAAGAAACAGCTGAGCCTACAAGAACTCATTGCAGAGAAGGACCGTGTATGGAGCGAACTCTCAGCTCTTGGCTCTGTCCTCGATTCCGTATGTGTTCTCGCTTCCTAGCTCATCAACGGATACTAACAGTGACCATGCAGCATGGCGTGAACATGAACACATCTCTCATATCCTTTGACGGTTATCCTCGCTCCGACATCGACGTGGCCCAAATTCGTACCACGCGCGCACGCATCGTCAGGTTAAAAAATGACTACAAGGAGCTCATGGCGCGGATAGAAGCCGGTTTGCAGGAGCACTGGTCCAGTGCCGCCGCATCACCCGCGCTCACCACGACTGCAGCAGCGGCGTCGTCGTCTTCGTTATCGTCATCATCGCAGCACAACGGCACGATTATTACAGCAGCAGGAACAGGAGCAGGAGCACATACAGAGGGCGGAAGAATATCGCTAGAGGCGCCGTTCGCAAAAGTCAACAGTGTGGTAGCTTCATCACCCGCCGCGGCGGCCGGACTGAAAGCTGGAGACAGGATCACAAAGTTTGGCAGTGTGGATTGGATGAATCATGAGAAGTTGTCTAGAGTTGCGCAGACGGTGCAGCAAAATGAGGGACGCGTGGTCACTGTTAAGGTGATTCGCAGCGCCGAGATTGGTGGTGGTGAAGAGAGGTTGGAGATGCAGCTTACTCCTAGGCACAACTGGGGTGGTAGGGGTATGCTTGGCTGCCACCTGCTGCCGCTGTAGACGAGTATGGCTGGGACCAGGCTTTGCGGATAAGAAGACGATGAGAAAGAGAAGCATTTACATGGGCGTTTGATGGCTGCATCACGATATCCGGGAATGGGTGGAGTTTCTCTCTCTGCTTTTATTGGCATGAAGATATTGCAATGAATTGGTGTATCCTATGCTTCAAGTCTGCTACTAAACGCAGTCCATGTCAAGAGATTTCACAAAATCATTCAAATCATGCCGTTCTCATGTGATAGACAAAATGCGATGAATGGAGTGAGGGGCATTTGGGGACGAGGCAGCGGTACGGAAGTTTCCGCACAACAGTTCAGCCCGACTTGCCGACGACGTCAAAACAGAGCGAACATTTCCTCGCCCGCCCCTCCACCGCCTGCAATACCCACAACACTTCGCGCTGCAAAGCATCACTGCAACACCCTCAACCACCTCAACCAACCCAGTCAGTTCTACCAAATCGACCCCACTTTTCGCGACTCTAATTCCTCTCTTCTAACCTTCACACCAGAATCGAAATCTTCGAATAAATAGCTTCCCATTCAACCAAACCACGCAACCATGGCCGAAGGAACTCCCACCTTCAAGCTTGTCCTCGTTGGTGACGGTGGTACTGGAAAGGTGTGTGCTTGTTCAACTTGTGCCGCGTTAGATGGCTGCTTTATCACGCGACAGTCGCGCTAATCTGATGTATCCTTACAGACCACCTTCGTTAAGCGTCACTTGACTGGAGAGTTCGAGAAGAAGTACATCGCGACCCTGGGTGTCGAAGTTCACCCTCTCGGCTTCACCACCGTACGTGCTTTGTCCTCGATGAGTGCGCACCCAGCGGAAACAATATCTAACGAGCAGATAGAACCTCGGCCAGATCCAGTTCGACGTGTGGGACACGGCAGGTCAGGAGAAGTTCGGTGGTCTCCGTGATGGATATTACATCAACGGCCAGTGCGGTATCATCATGTTCGACGTCACTTCCCGTATCACCTACAAGAACGTTCCCAACTGGCACCGTAAGTATCGACAGACTCTAGGATCCAAGGACACGGCTAATCACAAGACCAGGTGACCTCGTCCGTGTGTGCGAGAACATCCCAATCGTCCTCACTGGAAACAAGGTCGACGTGAAGGAGCGCAAGGTCAAGGCCAAGACCATCACCTTCCACCGCAAGAAGAACCTCCAATACTACGACATTTCGGCCAAGTCCAACTACAACTTCGAGAAGCCTTTCCTCTGGCTCGCCAGGAAGCTTGTCGGTAACCAGACTCTGGTGGGTCAAACTGCGAACCATGGATAATGTAAAACGACTCGGCTGACCGCTTTGCAGGAATTCGTTGCCGCACCTGCCCTCGCTCCTCCTGAAGTCCAGGTCGACCAGGCAGTTCTTGAGCAGTACCAGAAGGAGATGCAAGACGCTGCCCAGATGCCCCTGCCAGACGAGGAGGACCCAGATTTGTAAACGAGGCAAGCCGCTCCGATAGCGCCACTCTCAGCATGGCGGCCGTCCGGCAAAGAGCCAAAGGATGGCACCGCTGCACGAGCAGGCATCAGCTGCTTCATCTAATGACGGATTCCAACTAGACATGGGCAATTTTGACTTTCGAGCGTTTGTTGCTTTCCAATATTTCTACACGCAACCAGAATACCACACGACTTTGAGGAGAGACGGGGCCCTTAGTCCTGAACACTCCTTCAGCGAGGGCGGATCGAGCATGCCGCTCTTCTTCCTTGCTGATTGTAGCTTCAAGTTTAGATAGACACGTAGCGTGTATCTAGAAAAAAGCTTCCTTTTCTATAGATCGCGACTCTAACAAAAGTGACAAGGACCGGTCTTGCGACTCATCTCACCGTATGCTTGTACAGAGGGTTTGAAGCTGGCCGGCTTTGGAATAATCGTCAATAAAAACGGTGTCCAATTCAATGCTCTTTGCCTAGATCCGCATTGAGACTGTATGAGTCAAGCTGTGCATAACATGACGCTGTCTGACACGATGGCTACCTTGTGTCTGGTTCTTGGTGCTACATGTACATGTAGTTTCATAGACGTCGTGATGCTCCCTTGATCGCAACGCTGCGAGAGAGCGCGTGACGACGTGGATCAAATTGAAGTTCGCCCTCCGTCCCTCCCCGGACATCCGCGTCTTGTCAGCGACAAAGAAAGTGCGACTGTTCGTCCTCAGCTGCAGTCTTGGCCCCACTGGGGTCTCAAAGAGACGCGACTCAACCTACCTCAGCATCCGGATCGCTGTCTCATGTCGCAAACCATGCGCTGATATACCAATCAACACCTCCGGCGGTGTCATCTGCGTTGATCTTCTTCTCGTTCCGCAGTCGTTTTCGTGCTTGCCTTGTCCAGCACTGCCCTGCTCTGCCCGCGGCAAGCGCTGGCTGGCTACACCTGACACGTCACGACACTGCCTTATCCATCTGGGGGTACAAAGAAATCATCGCACTCCATTTCGCCATGGCCTCCCTCCCCGCCAACGCCAGCAGGGAGGAGATCGAAGACGAAATCATGTACCAGGAGACGATGCTGGGCAGTCTTGAAGATTATGGCGACGATTCACGACGGTCCGAGATCGAGGCTATACTACGACATCTTGAAGAGCGACTGGCTTCGCATCATTCTGGCGACAGTGCAGACGCTGGAGAGCCCAGTGGCGATAGCACACGGCGCAGTTCGACCGCCAGCACCGTCGATTCACAAATGCCAGAGGGTATGCCGCCCATTCCAGGCTCCTTCCCACATGCTCGTCCTGAGCGCCCGCTACACGCGAATGGTGCCATCAGCTCACCAAATTCTGCTGCCTCTTCGGCTACCTCGTTCAACCCTTCGTCGACCTCTGCATCCAAGCGACCGTATCATATGGCCGAACCTGACGACGCAGAAGCCATGCGCAATAAACGCCGGACGCATTCGGAATTTGGTAGACCTTCATTGATGGGCAGTCAGTCCAACGAGCAGCGCCGGAGTGCGTGGATCGAGAAACAACGGGAGCTCGAGGCGGCGGCTGAGGCGAGACGACAATCCAACATGGCCGACGCTGCGGTCGCATGGAATTTGAGCCAGCAATCTCCGTCTGCATCCACCTCTGGCCCATCGCGCTCGACACCCGCCCAAGCCTCTTCGAAAGTTGAAACAGACCCGAGTCAGTGGCATAAAGTCTTCAGGCCGCCGGGCTATCGCAAACCCAAGCCTGAACCATCGCCTAGTCCTTCCAGTTCAATGCTCCCACCAATCAAGTCAGAACAGAGTTCAGCATCAAAATCCTGGCCATGGGCAACTGCACCGAGCTACGACCTCACTGCTAAATCATTTCCAAGCTCTTCCCGTGTCAAAGCGGAGTCAAGTTCATACTCGAGCGTCAACGGGTCCCCGTACCAGCCCAACGTCAAGACAGAATCGTCAATGCGGAGCAATCTTCCAACGCCCCGTGTTTCATCATCATCATCATCCGGAGTCATCGACTTGACCGGATCTGACAACGAGGCTGAAGTGGTCGACCTGACCGATTCCAATGCTTCCACAAACATCAATGAGATCTTCAGGAGAGCGAACGACAGAGCGAACGAGCACCGCCAAAGATGGGAGCAGCACAACAACAACCTAGCTCGTCAGAGAGAATTACTCCGGCGGAGAGATTCCCTCGCACAGCAAGCGGTACAATACCAAGCGCAGCAACCCTATCGTTATGGCGCAATCGCCGAATCTGTCTATGATGGTCTCCCGAAACACCCTGCGTATACTTCGATGGGTCAGGCTGCACGAAATTACCTCGATACTAGCGTTGGAAATCTCAAGGCTCTCACCGACATGGCACAAGCGAGGGCACAAGCCGCACAAGCGAGTGACTTGATTACTGGTCGGTCTGCATACAACGATCCTTATGCTGCATTACGTCGTGCGGGCCTCCCAGGCATGGGCTTTCCAGGCACAGACTATTCGCGAGAGCTCGATCATGCAGATCCAGAGGAGGTCCGCGAAGAGCTTCTCAAATTGGTTGATAACATCGCGCCCGACGAAGATGCCAGCAATGTTGTCGATGAAGACATTGAGATAGAGGGTTTGACCATCAAACTGAAACCTTACCAAAATACTGGTCTCAAATGGCTACAAAAGATGGAAGAAGGCTCCAACAAAGGCGGCATTCTGGCAGATGACATGGGTCTTGGAAAGACCGTGCAAGCGATCGCGCTGATGGTGACACGTCCATCTGAAGACCTTGCGTGCAAAACCACTTTGATCTTGGCGCCCGTTGCACTCTTAAGGCAGTGGGAGCAAGAGATTGCAAGTAAAATCCGACGAGGCAGGCACTCTCTGAGCACTTTCATTCATCATTCAGGCCACAAGGCGAAATCTTTCGCTCAGCTCAGCGAGTACGATGTTGTTCTGACTACCTATGGAACCATTGCCGCGGAACACAAGAAGATGGAGAGGTTCCAGGCCCGCAAGAGGATCGACTCGGAAGCTCATCCTCGACCAGACGAGCGTTGTATGTTCATAGGTTCTGACAGCCGATGGTATCGGATCATCATCGACGAAGCACAGTGTATCAAGAACAGGAGTACTCGAACAGCAAAGGCCTCGTACGAAATCAGAGCGAAATCACGCTTCTGCATGACTGGGACACCGATGATGAACAGCGTCGAGGAGCTGTTTTCTTTGATCCATTTCCTCAGAATCAGACCCTACAACAACTGGAACAAATTCAGAGCGGACTTTGTCACTGGAATGAAGGGTCGTGAAGAGTTCAGAAATGAGGCAATGACCAAGTTGCAGGCCTTGCTCAAAGCGATTCTGCTAAGGCGTAACAAGAAGACGGAGATAAACGGGAAGCCCATTTTAACATTGCCCGAACGGAGTGTCGAAGCCGTCAATCCAGAATTTAGCGAGGACGAGCAATCATACTATACAGCTCTCGAATCGCAAAGCGCACTTACGGTCAACAAATATCTCCAAGCTGGGACAATTGGAAATCAATACGCTCATGTTCTTCTTCTGCTGTTGCGTCTCCGCCAAGCCTGCTGTCATCCACATCTAATAAAGGAACATGGCGTCGTTGGAGCCGCGGCCGATATCTCGGCAGAAACAATGGACGATCTTTGCAGATCTCTGGATGAGAGAGTGATCGTTCGTGTCAAGGAAGCGAACGGTGTTTTTGAGTGTCCAATCTGCTATGACGGTGTAGAGAATCCAGCACTTTTCGTTCCTTGCGGTCACAACGCCTGTGGAGAGTGTTTCACCAGAATGACCGATCCGTCACAAGCAGTTCAGCATGGTGACGTCGACGGTCAATCTGCAAGGTGTCCGGTATGTCGCGGGCCTATCAACACGAAGAAAGTGGTCGATTATGAGTGCTTCAAGAAGATCCACATGTCTGTAGACGAGCAGATTCAGACCTTGATCTCAGATGAAGTAGAGACCGAGAGTGAAGAAAGCGACTCGGATGATGAGGATGATAGCGATGATGACGGAGACGATGGCACTCTCAATGGCTTCATTGTCAGGGACGACGTGACTACAGAATCCGAAGGTCAGAACACAGAAGAAGAGGATAACGAAGAAGGAGCCGCAACGTCTGCGCAGACCGCAAAGGCAAAACAGGTCGCACTACGCAAGAAGATCAGAAAGAGCAGAAAAGCAAAAGGCAAGCAAAAGGCCAGTGGGAAGAGAAAGTTCTCCAAGGCAGACCTCAACCAGATGTCAAACCCCGAGCTCAAAAAATACGGCGCCAAAAGTGCCAAGAACAAAAAGGAGTACTTTAGCATCATCGAAAAACGCTTCATCCCCTCGGCCAAGACTGAAAAAACAATCGAGATTCTACGCCCCATCATGGAGGCCGACGACGGCGAGAAGATCATTGTCTTTTCGCAATGGACCTCCCTGCTAGACTTGGTCGAAATCCCCATCCACAAAGAAGGCTGGAACTTCTGCCGGTACGACGGGTCAATGAACGCCAAAGCGCGCGCCGACGCCGTCGACGAATTCAAATCGAAGCCCTCACTGCGCATCATGCTCGTGTCGCTGAAAGCCGGAAACGCGGGTCTGAACCTCAACGTCGCGTCGCAGGTCATCCTTCTCGATCCTTTCTGGAACCCATACATCGAAGAACAGGCCATCGACCGCGCGCACCGGCTCGGCCAGACGCGGCCAGTCAAAGTGCACCGCGTGCTGGTGGAGAACACGGTCGAGGACAGAATCATTGCGCTGCAGGAGAAGAAACGCAGTCTTATCAGCCAGGCGCTTGACGAGAAGGCGGGCCAGAGCGTCTCGAGGTTGTCGGCGAGGGATCTGGCGTATCTTTTTGGTATCAATCGGAATATCAATGATGCTGTTCCGCCGCAAGGGCGTAGATGAGTGGTTTTACGAGTCAGGGCTGGAGTTGGAATACCGGTGTGGTCTTTTTTGAGGAAACCGGCGTTATAAAGGAAGGTTTCGTTTGTTCTTGTTTTTCTCGGCATAAATACCCCCTGTTTATCTTTCGGTTCTGTTTATTCTTTCTGGCTGCTTTTTCCGAGGTCTTGTGAGCCTGCACTGCAATTGTGGAATGGAGAGGTTTATTGTGCAGCACTGAACATTACATGCGCAGAATATTGTTGATTACGAAAGAATAATGACGAAGTAGCCAGTGCCCAGGGACAAATTCCTACTCTCGCAAAGGATTGGAATAAAAGACGTCACAATTTCCCGTGCCACCACACTGGTCCATCCACGACCGTCCGCTAAGGTACCTTGGCGATTCCCTTACTCGTCCAGGCAGGACTGAATGAATGGATGAAAGAATGACTGAATGACTGAATGACTGAATGACTGAATGACTGAATGACTGAATGACTGAATGACTGAATGACTGAATGACCGAATGACTGAATGACCGAATGGCCATTCAAACCGGCCGCGCAGACCCCACCCCCCTAACAATGCCGTAACTAGCCCCGGCCGCAACAACGCCAACAAGCAGCGTATGCGCCGCACTGACGCAGCATTCCCTCTTCTTGGCCCTCTTCCCAACAGCACCAGAGCCGGTGGCATCAGCGGCCAGAGCGGCTTTGCCGTAGCCGAAAATCAATAGGATCGCTACTGTTAGGCCGATGGAGATGTATAGGGCTGTGTGCACGGATGCTAGGCAGAAGTAGGGGATCATTGGGAGGAGGCCGCCTGGGTTTTGTCAGGCTTTTGGGTTTGGAGGCTGGGTGGAGGGCAGGTCGAGGGGTAGAGGAGGGAGGGATGATGGATGGGGAAGATGGGAGATGGGAGAGGAAGGGAGATGGAAAAGGAAGAGAGACAGGAGCAAAGGAAGAACAAAAGCGACGAGGATTGGAAGAAAAAAGAAGAGGAACGATTGTCGTACCGATGAAATACGACAGCCCCATAACCAAGCCTTCAAGCCAAGCGCTGTAGCCGTGCTGCTGCTGCTGCTGCTGCTGCTGCTCAGCCTTCACAACCGCATAGTTCTGCGTCTCGGCACTCGCGCTCTGCATCCAAGTATCTGTTGTCTCTTCTTCTGCTTCTTCCGCGGCACTCGACATAGCGGCTGCGGAGGAGGTGTGTCGTTGCTCTGAAAACGCAGCCAGGTATGCGCCTAGACCCATACTGATGGCGCCGGAGAAGAGTTCGGCTAGTCCGGCTAGGATCACTAGTCTCGAGTTGCCGAGAGATGATAGGCCGGCGCAGAGGGCGAAGGGGACGGTCAGGCCGTCGCTGAAGCCTAGGATTAAGTCGCGGCGGAGGGGGTTGGGGGGTGATGGTGAGGTGCAAGGGTGGGAGGTGATGGTTGTTGTTGTTTTGGGGACGATGGGTAGAAGTGCTGTGCTGGGGTTGTTGTGAGAGGGTATTGGGGTGCAGGAGGGAGAGGGGATGGTTAGGTTGATTGTGCTGATGGATTGTTTTTCTGTGGGTAGCGTTGCCATTTTGCGTGCTTGCACTTGGGTGGTGTATGCAGAGTAAGGGTTGTTAAAGACGGAAGATGTGCAGTAGAGGCGGCCTTGTAGCGAAATGGTGAAATGCATAAATTAGAATCATTGAAACCAGGCATTGATATGGCATCGACGTATTGTATTGAGGCACATGAATCATCGGATTTACCATGTCACTAAGGTCAACCGTATCAACGTGAGGCTTGTTGTCAGACGCTCTTCTATTCTCTAGTCGTACATGCGTAAAGAAGATGGAAAATTTGAACAAATGGAAGTTGAAAGAATGACCATCGTCGAGCGTGCCAAGGCAACACAGAAAGGGAGGACCCTGTCCTTGCAGAAGTGGGAAGAGCTCATGACTGGCGGAAGACTTGCAGTACCATGTTTGCTACCCGGTGATAGCTTGACCCTGAAGAGTACAGGAGAGACGATGAAACTTGGATAGAACTGGAATCCAATGACATGAGGAAGACGTGGAATGTGCTGTTGATAGAGACGCGGCGGGTATGTCAAATCAACCTGTACTTGTGCAACCTTTCATCGACCTGAAACGTGTCACGACTGAGACCAGGTCGCTCGTCAGATGATGACAAAGAGTCTGGAAAGGTTTGTTCAGAGGGTGTCTCCAAAGTCTAACGCAATCTCGGCGAGGAAACGATTAATGGAATCGGAAGGTCGAGGTTGCAGTTCAGCTTCGACGTCATGCCCCGCATCGACCTTGGGATGAGCTGAATGAGGTGGAGATGCGCCGTTCAGTTTTGATCGAGGATTGTTCGACTTGTACATCTTCTATACAGATACTATGGCGAAGCTATTGAAGAAACCATTGAAGTTGGCGCTGGTCCAGCTGTCGACAGGTGAGCAGACCAACATTTAGCAATCGTCTGTTCGGAGCTCAACCTTACTGATCATACCCGGCCAGGCTCGGACAAGGCAGCCAACCTAGCAAGAGCACGATCAAAGGTCCTCGAAGCGACCAAGAATGGCGCCAACATAGTTGTCCTGCCCGAATGCTTCAACTCACCCTACGGCACCAAGTATTTTCCCAAATACGCCGAGACGTTACAGCCATCCCCACCGACAGAAGATCAATCGCCAACCTTCCATGCCCTCTCGAACCTCGCCAAAGAGGCAAAGACGTATTTGATCGGCGGCAGTATACCAGAGTACTGGAAAGACACCGACAAACACTACAACACGTCCTTGACATTCGGCCCAGACGGTAAATTGCTGGCGACGCACAGGAAGGTTCACCTGTTCGATATTGATATTCCAGGCAAGATCAGATTCAAGGAGAGCGAAGTGCTATCGCCCGGAAACAAGGTTAGCATTATTAATCTGCCAGAGTACGGTAAGATTGCCGTCGCCATTTGCTACGACATCCGTTTCCCCGAGCTGGCCATGGTCGCTGCGCGTCAAGGCTGCTTCCTGCTCCTCTATCCGGGTGCCTTTAACCTCACTACCGGCGCGCTTCACTGGACGCTCCAGGCGAGAGCGCGTGCCATGGACAACCAGGTCTATGTGGGGCTCTGCTCTCCAGCAAGAGACATGGAGGCAGAATACAACGCCTGGGGTCACAGTATGATTGTTGATCCCAATGCCGAAGTACTCGCCGAGCTTGGAGAAAAGGAGGATATCGTATATGCAGATCTTAACGGAGACAGGATTGAGGAAGTGCGGAAAGGCATTCCAATCTATACTCAGAGACGCTTTGATGTCTACCCAGACGTCAGTAAGGGCGACGTGAAATACGAGGAATGACAAACGATACCAATTTGCGAAGAAGATTCGCCAAGATTCATCCTTTCCGTTTGAGCAGTATAATGACACTTGCACCTTCCTTCCCGATTTTCATGCTTGCGATTTGTTGACTGACCCGCTCGGCTGCGACTTCTGACATCCATCACAAGTTCGTCCTGCTTTTGCACCCTCCCCTTAAGCAACCTTTCTCTCCTTCGTCTCTTTACATGTCAGCTGTGTATGTCGCTATATTCTCAATCTGGTGTTGAGCGGAGCTGCTCGCTGGTCGATGCGCCCCTGTCCAACATCACCTATCGTTCCCTCATCTTCCGACTACTTCTTCTACAATCATGTCGGAAACTTCGTATAACCCTAAGGACCCATCTTCTCATCGCCAGTCTGCGTTGAACATTCCGAAAGCATTATCCATGACGCAAGCTCCATCGCCACCAAGCAATGCTTGCATCAAGATCAACACGCCTGATCTGCAGCATTCAACCACAGACCAGCTTGACGGCTCGACAATAGCTCAAGAGATCCGAAAGCCTACTGTAATCATCAAAAAGAGGTTCAGATTACCCTGGCTAGATGGCAATGCCAATTCTCGTCAAATGCCTGGCACTTTCAATCCCCACGAGTACTCAGACGGGACCTCATCCGCAGAACCTCAACGGCCTTCGACCAGCGGCACTGGCATTCAAACACCCGTTGCGGACGAGAAGAGTGTTCTGACTCGCTTGGACCCAAGCTTTAGACCGTATAGCTCAACTCAATCTCTTGGCCAAATTCCTCGTAGGCCAGATCGTCGCACCTGGTCTTTGGCCTCGGATGCACGCCCACCTGGTCCGTCGAAAGATACGTACAAGGAGGGGTTGCTAGTTCCTCCCGGGCAGTATACTCCCTCAGCCTACAGCGATACGCCACCAAGCGAGCAAGACATGCCCTCAACATTACCACGCAAGGATCCTGCGTCTTACGAAAAGCTTGTCGACAAGTCAAAGCCACCTACTTGGCCGTTGGTGCCCTTGTCTGAGCTTGAAATACCAGCTCGCATTTCAAGTTTGTCTTTCCGCGAACCGGAATCACGCCCAAGCAATCGCCCTGGCCGGTCGAGATCGGAGGATAACCCATCACGGTCGAAGTCGCCAGCAAGCATTGGTCGCTACAATGATGGTACGATATCTAGGAGGCCAACCGTAAGGACTCGCACGATGTCCAAGCCTCAGTCTCCTGCCATATCACCAAAGACGATTTCTCCTTCCCTTCCGTCAAGTGCCGATGCTGGCGGGAACAAGTCCGGTTCGTCTTTGGAAAGCGCGGTTACAGGTTTGCAAGACCTGATGCACGAGGCTTTGACTGTAGCAAAAGAAGCCGCCAGACAAGATCAGGGTCACGAAGTCGCTCAGATACTCAACGAAGCTACACTCGCGCTACGCAAAGCTGCGACAGTTCATGACCAAATCGCCGAGCCCTTGCAGCTGACCGAGTCTGAGATTGGTGCTTCATCCTCGGATGACTACATAGCAGACTCCGATTCTGATGCTGATGTCGAGTCTGAAATATCTTCCATTCACTCTCGACGCCATGGTTCCGATGAAACCGCCCCGACGATGTATACCTACAGCAAAAGCGGACTGTCGATGAGACTTCCTGCAATAGCACCGTTCCAAGTTGATGACAAACCTTCTCCGCTTGTGCCCGCTGTCGGAAACCCTGCTCATCCAGGCGATCACTACTTCATGCCGTTAGCCGAATCACAACAGCCAACAGTCAGTCCGCCTTTTCAGAAAGACGGCAAGCTCCCAAGATCTCGACATGTCTCTATCGATGACTCACACCCAACAAACATCTATCTATCCTCTTCATCTGCGGATAGATCCATTGGGCAGACTCCACCTACGATGTATCAGAGTCCTTCGGTGGATTCCATTGCCACCGACTGGGCATATGTGAAGCGCGTACCTGGTCGCAGAGATCTCAAAGACGGAGCCATGAGCCAGCCAAGTCAATCGCCGGAGCAGGTCAGTGTCATGATTCCACCAGCACCGACACAAGCTCCAGGACATGAGCAGATCAACGTGATTGTAAGGAACAAACCTTCCCAGGCACCTGAAGTCGACATAGTTGTGCAGCCTGCAAATCTGTCTCTGCCCGAGATTCCGAAAAGAAAATCCACGATTCGTCCTCCTCGGACAGAAGAGCAAAGCTCAACAGAGCCTGTGAGCGTTGCAGTTGGAGTACCAGCCTATGGAACCGGCAATATACCCCGCAAGCGAACCCATCCTCAACAGGGTGTCGGTCGGATATTTGAATCACCTTACTACCACCTCCCCGCCAAGGAAGAAGGATCGGAACCTCGCAAGAGCAGGTACGATCCGCTTTCTGGGCTGACCTCTCCAGATCTAAGCTTAAGACATCCGCGTAGACACCACATTAGCTTGAAAGAGAACCAGACTTTCCGGTTACACAGATACCGTCGGCAGCCTATTGCTCGTGAATGGCACAAACTACGCAAGAGAGTGACAGCTGCTATTGCTTGCTTCAATACTCTCCTGGTAGGACTTATTGCTGGTATTTATGTAGGTCAGAACCTACATCAATTGAAGGATTGCGCTGATGATAGAACAGGCAGGCGAGGTCCCCAAGATTCAGTACCAGCTTGCAGATGAGCATCATCGAGTCATTCTAGGCAATGTCGTGTAAGTTCGTCCGTAGAAGTCTTTCAGCATTCAGTCTAACCATTTACCTTCTAGCCTCTACATTGGCATGGGCATCACGACATTGATTTGCTGGCCGTTGCCCCTACTCCACGGACGGAAACCTTATACCCTCGCAGCGCTAGCAATCACCTTAGCCCTGCAGTTTCCACAAACTATTATGGTTTCTACGTACAGGTCGCCAGAGACGAGGTGGTTTGTCGGTCTCTTGCTACCTCGAGCGTTCGCTGGACTTGCCCTTGGCTTTGCCAACATCAATTTCCTGACGACACTATTCGACATGTTCGGCGCTTCATTGCAATCTATGAACCCACATCAGGAGATTGTCGTATACGATGATATACGTCGGCAAGGCGGCGGCATGGGCTTGTGGCTTGGTATCTGGTCATGGTGCTTTGTGGGCTCATTGTCCGTAGGGTTTCTCATCGGCGCTGGTATTACAGCCCATCTGAATCCCGCCTGGGGCTTCTACCTGGTAGTCATTCTGTTGGCCCTGTCGATCATTGTCAACGTCGTGACTCCGGAGACCCGACGCGCACCTTATCGAAGGTCGATTCTAAAGTATCTCGATGAGGACGAGAAGCTTCGAAGACGCATCGCCCGTGGTGAGGTCAAACTTCACATCTCAATGGATGGACCAAAGTATTGGTATGAAGAGGTCTGGGCAGGCATCAAGCTCATGGGCTACATGTTGCTGCAACCTGGACTTCTCGTTTTGACCTTCTATCTCGCTTGGATCTACGCACTTGTCGTCCTTGTCACTTTGGTAAGTAGCTACCTACCTTGTTTCAGGTCCAACACATGAACGCTGACAATTCGGTGTAGCTTCTCGGAGCACTGCTTTCTCGAGATTACAGATGGCCCCCACAGTTCGTTGGCCTGGCGGTATTCGCACTTGCAGTCGGCGCGTTGCTTGCCGTTCCTCTGTCTAAAGCAAACATCTTCTCTCGCGACAGGATACAACCTGCAAGAACAGACAGCATGACATTTCAACCGCGCGTGACTTGGACATCACATCTCGTCCGCCGCTGCATATTTACGTTTGCTCTACCCATCGTCGGCGTCATCTATCTCCTTACATCGCCGGGCCCGTCTGTCAGCTGGGCTGCACCCATAATCATGAGTGCACTTGTCGGCTTTCTCAGCTGCCTTGCCATTGCTGAATGCATAGGTCTGTTGATGGAGACTTTCGACACCAGTGATCTCCAGCCAGGCGTCAACACCAAACATCGCCTACAGAGCATGGAGAGCGCGACCCGGCGACGTCGCACGAATTACTCTTCATTCCCTCGAGTGACTGCTGGACTCTTCATCGCACAGGGCTTTGGCTTCTTCTTTGCAGCAGCATCGACCGGAGTCAGTGGTGCCATCACTCGAGCGGTTGGTGCACAGGCAGCGACTGGTATTGTCATTGCCATATTGCTTTTCGCCACTATACTGCTGTCCATCGTGCTATGGCGTTTCAAATCGGTGCAGGTGATTCCGAATCACGCACTGGGCACGCGAAAGAGCAGTGCGGAGTGGAATGCTCCGGATGCTGAGCACGACGACTACTGGCAGCCGGTCATTATTGGCAATCCATCTGGCAAGATGCGCAGGATGAATACGTTGGAGATGGGTGCTTGGACTCGTTGGACCGAAATCCGGAAGCTGAACAAGCTCATAAAGCACAAGAAGTAGGGGCACTGAAGGTTGCGATTTTATGGAGATGGAAACGTCCTCGGCGAGGTCTGGGATGGTTGAGATGAGCCTCCTGGGGGGAGCGGAGTCAACGCTGGCTTTTTGGCTTTTTTCCTCCTCATCCCTACTCGAAAATGCAACATTGTCAACCGATTGCTGTGACGACGTGTGCCGTTCAATTGTTTCTAGACATTAATCCACATCACGAGGAAAGCCGGAATGCGTGTGACAATCTCGGAAGCCAATGTGCCGAGGACACGCTTCTAGTCGGCTCCGGCCCGATCGGGACAAGCTCAGCTGGACTTCACTTCATCCTGGCTTCATTTGATATTCTCTACCCTGCTTCTATTATTATCCGGACTGACGACTTGTCCTACACAAATGGCTCAAACCCAACGCGCCAGAAGTAGCGGCATCCGTAGTGACCATACCGCTCGAGAGTTGTATCGCATCGGTCGCCGTTCACCCCCAGAGACCGTTATCCATGGAGCCTTCCCATGTGCCGCGCACGAGTTGCGCTTTCCCTTCTCTTTATTCAACATGCCTACTCCATGTTTCCTTAATCTCCAGGTAAGGCTTGTCGTACGTCTTTCCGTAGAATGACTGTCGTGAAATGGAACACATCGTTCATCTGATCAGTGAGTCGCTGGTCCATCTGTCGATACACCGTGACACTCCTCTGCCAGTCGATGAGACGAAGACAACAATCCTTTCAAGTCTTTTTCCTGTCATCGATTTGTTCGTGTCAGCTTGAGAAGCAGAGAGTGTTGAGCCCATGGGTTGATTGCCATATTCGCGTCTACTCAATCTCACACTCGATATCGCAGTCGCCAAGGTTACCTCTTGCTGTAGTGTTACGTTCAGAGGAGGCGCTGGAAGACTAGGCGATCGCTGGAAGGTGGTGTTAGGTCAACTCCGACATATCACCTTGATCAGCTCCGAGACTGGCGAGATGACCGTTGCAATCAAGGTTCGACGATGAGAGGAGGAATACGTACAATACAGTCGGACGAGAAGAAGGGAAAGAAAGTACCTTCGCGACCACCCAATCACAACCAAAGATGGCTGCAATGTCATTGCTTCGTTTCATCTCTGGGTCACCTGCCAAACATCTACCGGAACATGCCGTCCCGTCTAGGTCGACCATATCAGATCCACGCTCGACTGAAGGCCTCCCAAAAGTTCAAACTGCAATTGTGCCATCAACATCGGCGACGTTGAAGCAGAAATCGCGTCGCAGAAAGCAGTGGACACGACCTTTCATTTCGTCCGCATATCGACGCCTATCGCCAGTTCACCAACAACCTCCTGGATTGACTGTATCTGCAGCTGCATCACTTGCCCCTCGTTCACCCTACTTTCTTGCCTCACAAGCTCCAGATAGCTCCCCGCTTCTTCATCCACACAATTTCGACACCGCTTTCTCTCCGGCTCTTTCGACAACATCAATCTCATCTCCATCGAATTCAAAAATCTCTTTACCTCCCACACCACCTAACGCGTCTCCTTTGTTCGGTCAGCGACGCGCCCAAGTGCGCTTTGCTGATATTGACGTGATCGAAAGATCACCAAGATCTCAGAGTAAGTATACACCTGTGACTACCAATCCCCTACACCTGCACCTGCCATCCCACTCCCGTTTGTTCTTTCGTAGCGGTTACTCCGCCTTGCGCCTTTCTGGTGATAGCCAGGACTCACGGGTAAGTGAGAGTTTGGATCTCGGTCGATATCAATTTCCGCAACCACCGCATCAAGATACAAAGGTGAGTAAACGCGCTCACATGTATGCGCTCGCATGTATGCACTCAAAGAAAGACTTGACGCGTATGCTAGGCTCCCGGTCAATCAAACAAGATCAAGCCTGTCATAGCAGAAAGCTTGCAAGATCTCAAGATGTCTGACAACGCATCACTCCAAACACCAGAGGTGTCTCTGATCACCAGTAAGTCCATCTGCTCATCTAGATTGATCCGACAATTAACTGACTGTCACAAGGCGCACGTAACTCCAGGAAGCTGTACGGTGATCCCAAAGAGGCGCACCGCACCATCACTAGCAAGTACAGCGACGGATCGCTTCCCCGCGAGTTGAGTGCGGACTCCACCGCTTCTACTGATGCCAGTACAATCAAAAGTACTCCTCGCTCAGTGCCAAAGCTGTCGGAAACCGCGAGCTCCATCGAGAGTTCCACTATCAATTCCTTCATCGACAAGTATGGAGCAACTGAGGCTCTAACAAAAGAGAATCCTTTCATCTACGCCGATGAGTTGGACATCATCCGTCCCGAGGCCGACACTATCGCTCGATCTCGTACTATCACTGAGCCGAACTACGTTGTTGGACCTGCTACTCCCACCAAGACCAAAGCCTTTGTTGAGCTCCATACTCCAAATGAGAGATACACTGCGACTCTCGCTAATGCAGGTTCCCTGATCGTCGAACAATCCTCAGGTCTTCGAGGCAACCCTTTCGCTGACAAGTACTCGTCGCTCAATGAAACCTTCCTTCTCAAGCATGAAAAGGCCCCTACTTCGGACGTGAGCCAGGTGTCATCCATCCCAGCACCACAGACGGGTTCCAAGCATGAGCCTAAGGAGAGTGAGAGTTCGTTTCTGCTTCCCCACGAGCGCACCAAGTGTGTTGGTGTAGCTGGAGCATTGATTACACGTCGTCCAGCAGGACCCCCACCAACCACCCCACTGAGCTCGCCTGTTATAAGGGCTCGCAATACAGATTACTACAACATCCCTCGCCTTGCCGTGCGCAAAGATCAGGTCCAGAACCTTGACTTTGTGGACGAAGCGACCTCTCCTCTTACAGCCACTCCTTCCACCCGGCTGCTCTACGAGACTGAAAGATCCGAATCGAACAAAGGCTCT
>Ga0068630_1000022_pt1 | contig 31342 bp, 29 predicted proteins | sample InSIn4gowninarea_FD_77433 | JGI IMG/M metagenome (GOLD analysis project Ga0068630, IMG submission 77433) | Clean room microbial communities from NASA Spacecraft Assembly Facility at Jet Propulsion Laboratory, Pasadena, California, USA -... ... | reverse complement strand
TAAAGCTGCGGTTAGCAAAGCGGCGGTGGTACTTAAAAGTCTTTTCTTCATGTTGACGTTGTAAATGGCACTCCTCAACTTGAGCTTGAGAATCGCGCAGGGTATTGCCAAATAGCAACAAAATTACCCCACGAACTCGTACTCGTTACGTGTTCATGTTGGCTTCACAACTGCAACAGATTACCACGATTTTTTTGGAATGGGGATCAGTGCTGTCAAGTGTTATATGCAAAATTCATCAAAACTTTTTGTAAATGTTATACATGAAACCTTTTCAGGATGGTGCTTTCAAGGTTTTAAGCATCTCTTAGCTAAAATATTTTTTTAATAAAACTTTACATAAATACAAGTTGCGATTTAATTGCTAATATTGCTAAATCTATAGTCACAGCAATTCGCACTTGTTAGCTGTTAATTGCTTCTAGTAACGATTTTTGAAGCATTAGGCCGCGATCGCAACAATTGTTGGCAATTGTTTTAGTGATTCTTGGAGGAAATTGCAAAGTAGAATACATTCGACAGCGATCGCATTCCAAGGAGGCAAATTGGATCGTGGATTATCGAGAAGCAGGAGTTGACGTTGAAGCTGGTCGAGCGTTCGTCGATGCTATTCGCGATCTAGTTCACCGCACTCACCGCCCGGAAGTAATTGGCGGACTAGGGGGTTTTAGTGGCTACTTTCAACTCCCAACTGGATATAAAGAGCCAGTTTTGGTTTCTGGGACAGATGGAGTGGGGACAAAGTTAAAAATTGCTTCCTTTGTGAATCGCCACGACACAGTAGGAATCGATTTAGTAGCGATGTGTGTCAACGACGTGCTGACATCCGGGGCAGAACCTTTGTTTTTCCTCGATTACTTGGCGACTGGGAAGTTAGAGCCAGAGCAATTGCAGCAGGTAGTAAGCGGCATTAGCCTTGGGTGTCAACAGGCTGGGTGTGCGTTGCTGGGAGGAGAAACAGCAGAAATGCCTGGTTTTTACCAGCAGGGTGAATATGACTTAGCAGGGTTTTGCGTTGGGATTGTGGAAAAGAGTCAGTTGCTAGATGGTTCAAAAGTGCAACTGGGTGATGTTGCGATCGCTCTATCTAGTCAAGGTGTCCATAGCAACGGCTTTAGTTTGGTGCGAAAAATTGTCGCAGACGGTGGCTACTCTTGGAGCGATCGCCCAGAATTGTTGCAAGGTAAAACATTAGGGGAAGCTTTTCTGACTCCTACGCAAATTTACGTAAAACCCGTGTTAGCAGCGCGTAAAGCCGGGTTAGAAATTCACGCTATGGCTCACATTACTGGTGGGGGAATACCTGAAAATTTGCCGCGTTGCTTGGGTGCGGGACAATCGCTCCGAATTGATCGCAATAGCTGGACAATTCCACCCTTGTTTCAGTGGCTGGCTACGGCTGGTTCAGTCAGCCAAACAGCTATGTTTAACACCTTTAACATGGGCATTGGCTTTGTATTGCTTGTGTCACCAAATGCAGCAGGGCAGACAATTGAGTGGTTCCAATCCCAAGGTATTGATGCTTATGCGATCGCAGAGGTAATTACAGGTTCAGGTGGAGTTGAGGGACTTTTTGAAGGATGAATGCTGAATGCTGAATTCACAATTCATAATTCACAATTCATAATTCATAATTCATCACCTTGTCGCGCAAAAGAAGTAATTGCTTGTCCTTAATTCCGGCACTTATCAAGCCATCGACTGTTTGGATGAGATAGTCAGCGCTAGAACCGATCTTTCCGCCAGCTGTAGCAATGCTATTAACAGTGGTTTCAAGGGATATATTGCCAGCGTAGGTGGAATGATGGCGGTTGACAATGAAAGCGATCGCCTCAAATTCTTGCTTACCGTCAAAAACTTTCACCCAACGGGGGATGTAGGAATTTACAACCATCTCGCGCCGCCACAATAGCAGCAGTTCAGACAGCACATTAGTGGCGGCGATGCGGTAGGCGATACCGCGACAGCTACCACCGCGATCTAGACCGAGTACCAAACCGGGATTATCAGGAGTACCGCGACCAAGAGGTGCCCACAAGCAAAAGCGGCGATGCCAACCGTAAACAGTGCCGACGCGATGTTCGATAAAGTGGAAAATAGGATTCCAGATCAGCGAACCATACGCAAATAGCCAAATATCAGAGTTTGGCTTTTGTCGTTTCAGAGTTTCGAGAATCGACGCTTGTAACTGTGTTTCACTCAGAACTTCTAGATCCAGCCCCGCTTGCAAGATCATTTTCTGCAACAGTTGAGCTTCAAGATCGGCACGAGTCAATGACATTTAGGATTTTAGATTTTAATTGAGTCTCGAAAATTTGCGGATCTTTGGTGATTGTAGATTCTACCGTGACAGCTTAGAAATTGAGAGATATTGTGCGGGCGATCGCACCAAGTTTTAGCCCTATATATAGGTTTTTATTTAGACTGCACCCACTAATATATTCGCTGTCATAGGTATTCCTAAAGCAAAGTCTGCCCCTTCGTTGACTTTACATAGAAGTTGAGGGCGCAACTGCGGCGCAACCAATTTGTTTCATATAGCGTGCAGCAGCGCCAATAACTTTATGGACAACGCGGATGAAAACCTCCCTGAGTACAAATGTAAGCAATTTGCTTGGGATCTAAATTTTTGACTTTAGAAAAATCAACGCCTTTCACTAAAGCGGATTCGGTGTATTCTGGCGGTGCGGCAATAAATTGATCGCTTTGAGAGGATTTGGCACTAAAAAGAATTGCTCCTTGTAAATCGGCTCCTGCTAGATTTGCCCCGCGTAGATCGGCTAATCTTAGATCGGCATTTTGCAAGTTGATGTATTGCATTTGAGCTTGACGTAAATTGGTGCTGCTGAGTCGAGTTGCACTCAAATCGGCATTGCTGAGATTAGTACTACTAAGATCTGCTCCAGATAAATCTGCTCCTTGCCAATCGGATTTAATTAAGTTAGCTGACTGTAACTTTGTGTCTAAAGCACTTACCCTGCTTAAACGCGCGGTATATAAATTAGCATGAGATAAATTTGCTGCGCCTAAATTTGCACCAGTCAGGCTAGCATTTGTCAGGATTGCATTCTGTAAATTGGCTCCTACCAATTGAGTGCTACTGAGGTTAGCATCATTAAGACTGGCATGAGCGAGATTTGCAGAGTTGAGATTAGCTCGGACTAGGTTGATGCGGTTCATTGGTACGCGGCTGAGGTTAGCACCAGTGAGATTAGCAGCTTTCATTTGGGCATCAGTCAAGTCGGCGATCGCATCATCAGATGTATCCCAGTGACCATCTTCACCTTTTCCCCGCCAGCTACTACCTGGTAAACTACCAGAGTTGAGATTTGCTCCTCGCAAAACAATTCCCGCTAAATTGACTTGATCGAGATTTAGGTTAAAAGCAGCATTGGTGAACCTAGAACCTAAATTAGTGCGGCTGAGATCGATCGCCGCCAGTTTACCGCTATAAATCGTCAAAATTTTAGCGATCGCCTGTTGAGTTGCTTGTAACTGCTGCGTCCGGACTGCTAACTGGGCGGGTTTATCGATGTAACGCCCAGCTGCTATTTCATTGGATAACAACTGATTTAAGTTGTGCAAGTAGGGCAACGCTTTTGGTCCAGTACTAACCAAGGTTTGCTGCACGGCGTTAGCGATCTGACCTTGTGTTTCTTGCCCTAGCAGATCGACAAGCAGCTGTAGTACTTGCGGATCTTGGATCGTTCCCAGCGCCAAAATTGCTCTAGTGCGATCGTCCAAGCTGGTGGGATTAGCGTCAAGCTGTTTCACTAAAGAGAGAAACTGTTCGCTTTTATTCTGCTCTAATTGCCGTTGGTTTTTCTGAGTTTGGATGTAAACTTGAGTACCTACTAAAGTTCCCAACACTGTAGCCAAACCTGAGAGTGACAGTACTAGCAGAGTGATGGTAGGATTTTTGCGCATCCACTTCCACCCAATAAGCCACCGCTTGGCGGTTGATGGAGCCGCCATAGCAGCGCTTTTTCCTATCGGCTGCCCACTCCAGGAGGAAGATTTCTGCCTGACTGGCTGCACAACTTTGACTTTGACTGGGATCGGCAAGGGTGTAAAAGTGCGATTAGCATCTACTACGTGAGTACCTGCGATTAAGTCATGCCAGCAGCGGCGTTGGCGATTGAACCGGGCGGTTATCCCTTCTCCCAATACCATGAAGCATGACAAAACCGCTAAAATTCCTAAATGTGGGAAGGCACTCGAACGCCACAATATATAAGCAATGGAAAGTGGTAAGCCCCAACTACCGATACCTTCTCGGATTAGAACGCGGGACAAACCGGGAACTGTACCAGTGCTAGTCAAAACCCGCACTCTCAACCAACGTTTGGGTAGAGTACTGCCAGTTTTAGACAATAAATATAATTGCCAAGCAGTCAGCAGCAGCGGTACGACGATCGCAGCCGACCAAAACAAGTTAGTCAGTGGTGTAACTAATTTGTTATTACTATCGCTAGCTGGAAGCCCTAGAGTTGTTGCGATCGCATCCGTCGTTATTGTCACTACTGGATTAAGCGTTACTTGTTCTGCCGTTGGCTCCGATTTTGCCGCCAGTCCCAAACTATACGGAATTAATCCACTCAGGGCAATCAATGAAACTTCCACCGTCCAAGCTGCGAACCGCCTAGTTATCATTGGCAGAGGTCGGCTTTTTGCCCGTTCTCTGCGGCGATTGCGATTGGCACTTCTCCTCACAGTTGAATTCGCCATTAAACAATTCCCTTTTAAGTTATTTCCACTCCCACTCGGATCGGGCGTTAGCTAAATTAGTCTTTAGTTTCAGTGCTACGCACGATAAAAAACTGATATGCCAAATACAACAGCACTGCTAAAATCGCCAAACTGAATACAGCAGCAACAAGTTTTAGCACTGTTCGCAAGATAGCAATACCAAATATAGCCGCAACACCTACAACTATGAGTTTGCCTACTCTGGACAAGCTATTAAACCAGTTGAAAAAGCGTTTTAGTTGTAGCTGCTGCGTTGGCGAATTATCCGTCTGCGTTAGTTCGGATGTTTGGGATGGAGAAACAGCTGTAGACGAGGGTATTGTGGAATTATGTTCAGCCTCTAGCAATTCTTGACGCATCTGCAAATCTTGGTCTGGTTGAGAATTCATATTTTTTACCCTACTGGGAAGAAATGCTGTGAATATATAAGCGCAAATCAGCGCGGTTGTTGTTAGGGCGATTTTAACTAATGTCAGGTATCAGTTGTCTTTTATCTAAAATCAATGACTCTCGATCTCTGACCACTGAATAGTAACGCCATACCTTTGTAGAGTATGCAGGAACTTATACTTAGTGGTAGTGTCTTTTAATTAAGAGAGTCAGAAGCCGAGGGTAATAGTATTAAGTGACAAAATGAGCGGGAGTTTGATCGACCGACAAAATTTCATTTTCTATGTAAAATTACATACAGTTAATGCTATATTTATTACCAATGAAACTCAAAGAGTAAGTACAAATTGCAGTTAAATTTTTACCACAAGGTTATTTGACTCAATAATTAAAGTGTTACTAGCTTTAGCATTGAGTGAGCTTAAGTAAATTTGAGTTTAAGCTTGTCAGGCTGAGAAAATGAATAGAATTTAATTGCTAAAAGCGCTAAATCAGCTTAAACAGACTAATCAAACCCTAAGTATCCCAAACAATTAAATACGGCAGCAATTTTCTACTGTCGGAGCGATAAAATATGAAAAAACATACAAAATGGTTAGTTTTCCCCTCAGCTTTGGCAATTAGTTTTGCTGTTACAACAGCAACTTTAGCTGAGGAATCATCTGTAAAAATTACTCCTAAGTTTCAACCAGATCCCCTATTTGTGCGCGGAACTTCTGGAGGAGAAAAAAGCAGTGACTGTGGTAATATTGCTGCCACTCCTAGTCAAATTATTGAAGTGGCACAGCCGTTACCTTACTTGCGCTTTAGTGTAGCAAGCGAAGGACAGCCAACGCTGTTAATAGAAGGCCCCGGAAAACGGCATTTTTGCGTATTAGCAGATACAGAAGCCGGAGAAAGTCCAGAAATTTCTGGTTATTGGGAGGCGGGTAAATATTCGCTGTATGTAGGCGATCGCACTCAAGCACAGCACCCTTATACTCTATCCATTTCTCAGAAAAAAGGCTCTACCGAGTAAGTTGTTGTGTATCTAAGCTCTTTCGTTTTGACAAGCAGGGGAAATAGGGGAAGTTGAGGAGGCGGGGGGAGAAAAGTCAGTTACCACTTCTGAATTCTCTCTTCTACCCTCTTCATACCTTAATCTTCGGGAACCGCTGAGACTTCAACTGCTTGTACGTCAATCGTACCTGGGGGTGTTAAGCGGTTTAACTTGCCTTGCTCCACCTTGAGTAACTCTCCACAACTGGGACATTGAACTTGGGTGCGATTTAGTGCTGTTAACTCATAAGTGCAAACCGGACATTGAGCTTGCACCATGTTACGTTGCAACCACCAACGAAACCAAACAAAACCTAAAACAGGTGCCAGGAAAAGTAGCCCAACTAAAATTAGAAAAGAGTTGACTAACCAGCCAAGACCCACATAACCCAGCAACCAGATAACTAGGAAGGGGGTAAGCCAACTAGCAAGGCGAAAAAAACTGAATTGAAAGGATTTGAGGCTCATGTTCCCAAAACTATGCTGCTCTGCCTCTAGGATAGCTAGTTATGCCTGAAAGTTAATGAAAAAACAGTACACGCCTATCAAAATCTATACAAATACTACTAAGTAGTAAATGGTATTTAAATTTAGCACTTGCCACTAATGAGAGCGATTTTTACCGCTTTTAACAATTAATAAACAGTTTCTGCCATCAGCAGCGCGTTCGTACACAACTTTGTCTGCCAAGCGCCGGAGAAGGAACCAGCCATAACCTCCTTCTTGAAGTGTACCTGGTTTTGGTTCTTCTATAGCATCTGGATCGAAGGGTTGACCCCGATCCCAAATTCTAATTTCCAGGCGATCGCTCCACAAAGCCAAATCTATATCTATAGTTGTTTCTCGCGGTAAGGCTTGATGGGCGTGGCGAACAGCATTAGTAAATCCTTCTGCCAGGGCTAAGTTAAGGCGATAAAGCTGAGCTTCTGTCCAAGAAAAATGAGACAGATGTTGTAAACAAAACTTCTCAAACCATTGTTGCACGTGGTTTAGCAACTTTATATCGCTTTGCACCTTGAGATGGTCTTGCTCCATCATGCCATAGCTTGACCGTGATTCGATTGTAATTGGACTAAAGATTAATTAATTAATTAATAATTTATTCTTTTTTCTTCTTTTTTATTCCACATATATCAATTGTGTTTTACCAAAATTGACGCCTGTTATGTTTCTTGGTAGCAAATACATACTTCCATCAGAAACCTACAGGCGTCAAAACACTGTTTACTGACGCGACTACTTTAGAATAGTCCGAAAGTAAAAGATTTATCGATTGGGAAAGTAGCACCAATACCCAGCCACAATGTTACCAAGGTACCGATTAAAAACACCGTAGTTGCTACTGGACGGCGGAACGGGTTTTGGAACTTATTGACATTTTCAATAAATGGCACCAGGATTAGTCCCAGGGGCACAGAAGCCATCGCTAAAACCCCTAAAAGTTTATTAGGAAGAGAGCGAAGAATCTGGAATACTGGGTATAAATACCACTCCGGCAGAATTTCTAGCGGCGTAGCAAAAGGATTTGCTGGTTCGCCCACTACTGCGGGATCTAAGACGGACAAAGCGACAATACAAGCACCTGTTCCCAGAATTACGACTGGGAACATATACAACAAGTCATTAGGCCAAGCTGGTTCGCCATAGTAGTTATGACCCATGCCTTTGGCTAGTTTGGCACGTAATGTAGGATCGGTGAGGTCGGGTTTCTTTAGAGTTCCCATCGTTAAAGGTGTTCTCCTTAATTTTGTCTTTAGTTATTTGTCATTGATCGGTTGTCATTAGTTTTATACAAAGAACAAATGACTTGGGATAACTGACAAGCTTTAATTACAAAGGACCAGAAATGCCTTGCTTGCGAATCATCAAGAAGTGCAGCAGCATGAAGACAGCGATCAGCCAAGGCAGTACGAATGTATGGGCGCTATAGTAACGAGTTAGCGTTGCCTGACCCACACTGGAACCGCCGCGCAATAGATCTGCGATCAAAGTACCGACGACTGGAATTGCTTCTGGTACGCCGCTAACAATTTTCACAGCCCAGTATCCAATTTGATCCCAAGGCAAAGAGTAGCCAGTCACACCAAAAGAAACGGTGATTACGGCTAGAGTCACTCCCGTTACCCAGGTGAGTTCGCGGGGCTTTTTGAAGCCACCAGTCAGGTAAACGCGGAAGGTATGCAGGATCATCATTAGCACCATCATGCTGGCAGACCAGCGGTGAACGGAGCGAATCAGCCAACCGAAGTTAACTTCATTCATCAAGTACTGTACTGAAGAGAATGCTTCGGTTACTGTTGGTTTGTAGTAGAAAGTCATTGCAAATCCAGTAGCGAACTGAATCAAAAAGCAAACCAGGGTCATGCCGCCGAAGCAGTAAAAGATGTTGACGTGAGGAGGGACGTATTTACTGGTTACGTCTTCAGCAAGCGCTTGAATCTCCAAGCGTTCCTCAAACCAGTCGTAAACGTTTGCCATAAAATCGAGAAATTCCTAAAAATCGATTGCGTTTGTTCAAACTCCCAACTCGCCAAGGAGGGAGAGGTGCTTTTCAAAGGTTTGCTAATGGCTGGTGGAAATCCAGCCAATTTGGGCTAATGGTGCAAACGTGGCTAACTAGGCAAGGCTGCTAGTTAACTTCGCTGCATCACTTCTATAAAAAAAGTAACATAGTCGAGAGGGTGATTTCATTAATTGGCAAACTCTAATTGCAAGGGATGAGGGTGAAAAAAAGGAATTGTTGGATGCCAAAAAAAGTTTTCCAAAGAGTCTTTCAGTCCGGACTTTCGCTCGGACTAGCAATTCTGCTGGCACTAATCTGTTGGATCTCACCAGCAGAAGCCTTAACATATGAGCAAAAGATCGTAACAGAAGCGTGGCGAATTGTAAACCGTGCTTATTTGGATGAGACGTTTAATCATCAAAACTGGGCATCAGTGCGGCAAATCGCACTCAAACAGCCGCTGCACGACTCTGAGTCAGCATACAAAGAGATCGAGCAAATGCTGGCTAGTTTGGATGAGCCGTTTACTCGATTTTTGCGACCAGAGCAATACCGAAGTTTACAGGTAAATACTTCTGGCGAACTCATGGGAGTGGGATTACAAATTGCTCTGGAGCCTAAAACTGGTCAGCTAGAAGTAGTAGCGCCGATCGCAGGTTCTCCAGCAGACAAAGCCGGAATTCAACCGCATGATCGCATTTTACAAATTGATGGCATTCCCACTGCCGATCTCACCCTCGATGATGCCGCCACCAAGATGCGGGGTGCGGTTGGTACTAAAGTCTCCCTAGTCCTGGAGCGGGAAGGCCAGTCCCAAAGAGAAATCGAACTGAAGCGCGATCGCATCGCTGTTAACCCGGTTGTTGCGCAGTTACAAACTTCTTCAAAGGAAGTACCAATTGGCTATATACGCCTTACGCAATTTAACGCCAATGCGGTTGCAGAAGTTGCCCACGCGATCGCCTCTTTAGAAAAACAGGGAGCAGATGCCTATATTCTCGATCTACGAAACAATCCCGGCGGTTTATTGCAAGCAGGAATTGAAATTGCCCGCCTGTGGTTAGATGAAGGGGCAGTTGTTTACACTGTTAACCGCCAAGGTATCCAAGGCAGTTTTGAAGCCTTTGGCCCAGCACTAACTCACGATCCACTAGTAGTTTTAGTCAATCAAGGAACTGCCAGTGCAAGTGAGATTTTAGCAGGGGCGCTGCAAGATAACGGTAGAGCTAAGATTTTAGGCGAAACTACCTTCGGCAAAGGCTTAATTCAGTCTTTATTTGAACTTTCTGATGGTTCGGGAATGGCGGTTACTGTTGCTAAATACGAAACTCCCAAGCATCGAGATATTCACAAGTTAGGTATTAAACCAGATCTTGTGGTTTCCTTAGACTCAATTACCCGCGATCAAATTGCCACAAAAGCAGATAAACAATATGAAGCCGCAGTGGAATTGTTGACGAATAATTCAGTAATTGCCACTGGAGAGTATCGAGAATAGGAACGAGTAGCGAGTGGCGAGTGGCGAGTGATGAGTGGTAAGCTGCTTCGCTCCAGTTTTAAGTTTTAAGCTCTAAGTTTTAAGTTAAACGAGCGTTTTTTAACTCAAAACTTAAAACTATTCAAGCTCCCTCAGATCCCCGTTTCCTTTCTAATGGCTACCAGAAGTTTGCTGTGGTTGAACTGGGGCTTCTTGCTGGGCGGTAAATTCAATTGCTTTTGGAATGCTTCCAAGAGCAATCTGACCTTTTAAGTTTTTTCCTTCTAGTTGGCTTTGAATAGTGATCGCTTGAGCAACACGATTGTTACAAACATTTGTAGGAAGTGTACCAGCTAAATTTAACTGTTGAGGAGTTAGTTTACCGTTGAGAAAAGGTCGCTTTTCACCGGATTTTGCTTGCTGGATATCAGTGTCTGCTGGTAGTAAAGATCCATTTAGGTAAATACCCGATTGTTGAATATCTAAGACTAAATTGGACTTTTGCGGACAGTTAGGTAAATTTTGGGACAGGTTAAGGCGATACCGCCCTTCAATCGGTGCTGGAGCTTTGAGATTTTTTTCGCCGTAGGCTGTTACAACGTTAAATAAAATTAAAACCGAACCAATTGCTATTCCATAAAAAGCTAGAGATTTGAAATTGAAATGATTTTTCATGCCTCTACTCCAGAATTAGTTGAATCAATAGAAGCATCGCTATTCGTTTGTGGCAATATGGAAGAGAGGTGAGTAGTAACTTGACTGTAACGGCGGGCAATTAGCAAAGAAGATTGGCAGCGATTGGCTAATTCGTCTGTGTAGCGTCCCAAAGTTTGGCGCTCAATTCCCCAGGCGCGACTAGTACCAACAATAGTGAGGTCAACTGTTGCTGATGCTTCTACCACAGCTTTAATTGGTTCTAGTGCTTCTATAGTTTTTATGTCGATGCGCTCGCGCACCCTTTGGGGCAATTGTTGCAGCATTGAACTAAACTCATTACTCAATTCATTATGTACCTGCCCAACTTGTGCCACCCGCAAAACTGTTAGCCCAGCAAGATCGAGATTAACCATTAGTCTTAAGGCGATCGCCAAGGCTAAATCGTCATGAATATTACCAGCATAAGGCACTAGTAACTTTTCTAGAGCGTAGCGTCCCCGGTCGATAAACACTGCCACATCTACTGGCGCGGTACTCAAAATTTGCCCGACTCGCCCACCCAAGCGATTGCTACTAAAAGCTGGGCGATGCCATCCCACTAAAATTAAACTAGCGCGATCGAGAACAGCAATTTCTGCTGTCGCCCTTGCCACATTACGACTTGCACGGACAATAGGACTTACCTGAGAGCGGAATTCTGGTGGTTCTATAGTTTGAATTAATGTTTCTAGCTGTTGGCGACGATTTTGGATTAAGCGATCTGCCTCATCTGGAGTACTAGTAAAAGCATAGTCTTCTTGCAGTTCAATTAGACTCAAGGGGTGAACAACAGCCGCTTGTTGTTGATTACCTGCGATCGCTGCTGCCAATTGCACCAACTCTTTCTGAGTGTCTGGATTCGCTACTGGTACTAAAATTCGATAGGTGGCGACAGTAGGCTCTAAATTTACCTCGTCTTGTGGTTCCGGCTCTACTACATCCAACTTGATCAGCCGTTTCGGATAAGTCCACTCTAGCAACGGCGAAGTCATGAAAGTTGTCACCAGTGCCATAATCACTAGCATGGTAAACATCAGGGGTGAGATTACACCCAAATTTAAACCGATGTTAAGCACAATTAACTCAGTCAAACCCCTGGTATTCATCAACCATCCCAAGGCTGACGCTTCCCGTTTATCAATTCCACTTACGCGTGCTGCAACATAAGTACCGAAATACTTACCAACGATCGCCACTGCCAAAACAATGGCACACAGTCCCCATAATTCCGGACTGTTGAGTAAGCCGATTTGCGTTCGCAAGCCGCTAAAGGCAAAAAAGACTGGTAGCAGAAAGATCAAAACAAAGTCTTCGGTTTTCTCGGCTATCTCTCGCACTAAATCGGCATCTTTAGGCATGACTGCGCCTACCAGGAACGCTCCAAAAATCAAGTGAATGCCAATTACCTCAGTGATTAGGGCAGAAATCACTACGGCCATATAAATCCCTGCTAAGAGTAACTGGTTCAGTCGTCCAGTCCGGCGGTAGTAAGCGGCAACTCTTTTGAAAAACCAGCGTCCAGCCGTTACCATTAAGGCAATATAGACAAGAGCTGCGATAGTCGTAGGGACAGCTTTGATAAAGCTACCTTCCTTTGCAACAGCGATCGCTACTGCCAACACGCACCACGCTGTCACGTCATCCACCGCCGCACAAGTCAGCGCTAGCGTACCTAAGCGCGTCCTCTGCAAGTTGTTCTCAGTAATGATCCTTGCCAGGACTGGAAAGGCAGTAATTGACATCGCCGCCCCTAAAAACAGGGCAAAGGCAGTAAATGAGACACTAGCATTAGAAACTAGGGGATACAGCAGAAGGGCTAGCAGGGTTCCCAGAGAAAAAGGAACTAAAATACTAACGTGGGATGTAAGAATCGCTACTTCCAACTGACCGCTTAGATATTTCGGATTTAGCTCCAGCCCAATCAGAAACATGAAAAAGATCAGTCCGATCTGAGACAGCAGGTTTAGGAAAGGAATTGTTTCCGCCGGGAACAGACTAGCTGCTAGATTGGGAGCAATTAAACCAAACAGCGATGGGCCCAGCATAATTCCAGCCACAATCTCGCCAATTACCAATGGCTGCTTTATCCTTCGACATAGCAAGCCCATCAGCCGGGATAGTCCAATCACAATCAGCACTTGAATCAGAACGCGAATGACTATATCCATAATTTCTTCTCCTTAAGTGCCAGATGTCCCTGAAATAATCTGGATATTACCTCCTAGCTGTCAAATTATGCCTAAATTGGCACTTGACTTATAACCGATTACCTGTTCGATGCTAATTTGTCAGCAATGCGGGTAGTCTCTGGCAATCGATATTTAGGCGTGCAGCGCAACACATAATCGATCGCAGTAGTTAGACTTACTCGATGTCCGCTGGAGACATACAAAGGTTTTGTGCCAGTGCGTGTTCTTAGCACTACCCCAATTGTTTCACCCCTATTTATTAAAGGTTGCCAGCTGCCTCGCTCCTCTGGTACTTCCTGATACTTTCCGATCAGTAACGACTTTGCCACACCTATTGTTGGTATATCCGCAATTAGCCCCAAATGGCAAGCTATTCCGAACCGCCGAGGATGGGCTATCCCTTGACCATCACATAAGATTAAGTCTGGCACTGTGCTAATTTTTTCAAGGGCATCTATGACAGCAGGAAGTTCTCGAAAAGAGAGAAATCCAGGTACATAAGGAAAAGAAGTGGGACGACGAGCAATCGCGGTTTCCTGCAATTGCAAGTCTGGAAAACTCAGCACTGCCACTGCGGCACGGCTAATTGTACCGCCCTCCTCAAAACCCATATCTACCCCAGCTACATACTTTACTGGTGACTCAAAAGAGTCGCTGGTAACGATCTCTGTTCTTAGCTGTTCTTGGATGGCGATCGCTTCATCAATCGTCAGCGCCCAACCATGCCTTTGATTAACCTTCATACAATTATCATTGTTAATTTGTAGGGTGGGCAATGCCACCCTACGTTTAAAAAACAGTTAGGTCATTTTGTAGTAATTTAAAATATTAACTATCTAATAGTAACTTATCCAATATTGATTTAATACTATCATCAGATAAGTTAGCTAAATCTAGCTGCTTTTCTACATTAGAAAAATCTCGCTCTATTGAATGAGAATAGGTGGGATCGTAGTGGCATATTAATAAATCTTTGACAAACTCTTGCCATTGCCCGGAATCAATAAACTGATACCATTGATTTAATTTCTGTTTACCAAGCCGCGATTTAATTAGCTCAAGCTTGGCTTTTAAAAAAACAGGATTATTAACTAAATATGGATATTCTTGTAATAAAAAATCAACTCTAGCGGCGATCGGCAGTTGAATTTCTACACAACTTGCTTGTTTCATCTTTTGCCATAAAGACAAAGGTAAATATACTCGCCCTATTTTATTACTTTCTAACTCCAGCCAAACTATCTTATTGACATCAAACTTTTGCAACTGTTGTAGCAATTGAGATTCAAAATATTTTTGGGAAGGTTGGGGAGTAGGTTTCTCTTCCCATTCTTCACCCAATAAAGAACCTCGATGGTTAGCTAGTGCTTCTAAGTCGAGTACTTGAGCGCCACGCTGCTGTAGTTGTCGTAAAATATGAGTTTTACCGCTTCCAGTTAAACCACACAATACTTTATAGACAAATTTGGCTGGCAGATCTTCCAATTGTTGGCGAACATAAGCCCGATAGGTTTTATACCCTCCTTCGAGAACTGTCACTCGCCAACCAATTTGTGTTAACACCGTAGCCATGCTATTAGAACGTTGTCCTCCTCGCCAGCAGTAAACTAGGGGGTGATAATCTTTGTCTTTATTGGCAAAGTGTGTAGTAAGATGCTCGGAGATATTTTTGGCTACCAGCGCCGCGCCTTTTTTTCGGGCGGTAAATGGATTGATTTGTTTGTATATAGTTCCTACATCAGCGCGTTCAGCGTCATTCAATACTGGTAAGTTAATTGCACCAGGAATGCGATCTTCAGCAAATTCGCTCTTGGAACGAACATCAATAATTTCGCTGTAGCTTTCAGCCCAAGGTTGTTGAGTATATATCGGAAAAGGTGGCATTGCGATCGCTCTTTCTCTTTCTCAATTTTGATATTTATAGTGCTTCTTCACCGGATGCAATACACTCTGACCTCTCTCCAAACCTCTCTCCTTCAAGGAGAGAGGCTTTGAGGTTTAACGAACCGCCGGAGCCGTAGGCGATAGCGTTGCCGTTAGACGCGTTCGGCGAAGCCGTTGCTGAAGGCTAGAACGCCAAGTTAAGAAAGAGAGTATTTTACAAATAATTTAGGGCTGCTATATATATGAGTCACATTGTTGGGAGTTTGGATTTTAGCAATTTTTTAGAGGTTGACAAATATAAGGAAATACTGAAGCGATCGCCTGAAAAATTTTATTCAATGTTACTCCTGCTTTTAAAAAGGGAATTCTGAGAATAGAAGTTTACTTTCTCAAGTTTTCTCTATGACACAGACGAATCTTATTCAACGTGCAAAACAGGGAGATGCACAAGCGATCGCTGATCTAATCACTTACCTCATGCAATCTCAAGAAGTTACTGCAAAAGCTGCTCTTAAAGGGGATGTTTTAGAACTGATACTTGAAGCGAGTCAAGTTCCCGATCAACAACAAACAGTTGCACAATTTTATAAAATTATACATCAACTACAACTAATTTTTTTGAAAAAGATACGCATCTATGGTAAAAAAGCAGGCACTCTCTCTCTCGGTTGGTATGAAGAGATTGAACCATTCAAAGCAAGTTCTCAGTTAGTAAAGCCAATTATTGAAAGTCTAGATATAGAGCCAGCCTCTAGCTGGGAGAAAGCTCTTGAAGCAGTAATTGAGTCTATTATTGGCGCTGATTTCAATCGAGATGCGCTCACGCAGTTTGTAGATAAACTCCGGTGGGAGAAACCTGGAATTAGCAATGAGGAAATTTGCCATAAAATAGTAAATCAAAAATCTATGCAAAGCGGTTTATTTGGTGCAGTAACAGGCGTTGGTGGTTTAGCTACCTTACCTTTCGCTATACCAGCTAATATATATACTTCTTGGAGAATTCAAGCTGCTACTATCCGCGCTATTGCGTATGTGTATGGTTATCCTCCTAGCAAGACAGACACTTGTTTAGTATTATTTGGAGCAGTTGATTCAAAGATGCAAGCGTTAAAACAAATAGGTATTGAAGCAGCAAAAGTTGCTACTAAAAAGGCAGTTGACCAATATATGACAAAGGAAATTATGAAGTCTGTATTAAAGCTATCACTTAAAGAAGCTGCAACAAAGATGGCGCAAAAAGCATTAGCGACTAAAATGATTCCACTCGTTGGCGCGCCCATCGGCTTTGGCTTTGACTGGATGACAACACAAGCTGTAGGGAAGTTAGCAATTAAGTATTACAGTGACACTTAATAGCAATTTATTTAAATTGCCCTAAAAGCTAGACGGAAAAAAGAAGTGCGAGCGCCTCTTTAATTTCCGATCCTACTCTCGCTAGAGGCAGATTTCTTTTTTAAACGTTAAAAGAAAATCATTGCCTTCAAATTCCTCCAACTTCAAAGGATCTGCTCATGAGTGAAAAAAAGACGCGACGTAATTTTCTGGTGACTAGCGTTGCAGTAGCTGGCGGGATTGTGGGAAGTGCAGCATTACAACAGAATGGAACTAACAGCGCTCAACCATCAGCACAGAATGCAGATAAAACAGCTACACCAAGCAGCGGGGATGGCAGAGAAATAAAATTTAGTTCGGGAAAGATGCCAGAACGAGTGCTGGGCAGTACTGGAATCACAATACCAATTTTTGGTTTGGGAGGCGCAGGACAAACGCCGCTTTCGGACGATTCAGCAGAAAAAAATGCCGTAGCAATGATTCAAAGAGCGTATGAACTTGGCATTCGCTATTTTGATACAGCGGCAAGTTATGGCCCAAGCGAAGATTATTTAGGTAAGGTGCTGCCAAGTTATCGAGGCAAAATATTTCTCGCCAGTAAGACAGATAAAAGAGATCGAGATGGAGCGTGGCGAGAATTAGAGCGATCGCTTAAACGTCTGAATACAGATTATCTCGACCTGTGGCAAATGCATCATGTCTCTTTTTCAGCGGAACTAGATACGCTTTTTGGTAAAAATGGCGCAATTAAAGCCATAGAAGAAGCACAACAGCAAAAAATTATCCGTTTTGCTGGTATCACAGGTCATCATGATGCAAAAATTATCGCTGAAGGTTTGCGCCGCTATCCCTTCCACGCCACATTGATTCCAATCAATGCAGCAGACAAGCACCACCCACAACCTTTCATCCCAGCAGTGTTACCAGTAGCAAGAGAGCGAAATGTCGGTGTGATTGCGATGAAAGTACCAGCTTATGGTCGCTTGTTTAAACCAGGCGGACTAGATGGAATGCATCAGGCATTGGGCTATGCTATGTCTCAAGCTGGAGTTCACTGTAGCGTAGTGGCAGCTGAAAATATTCCCCAGTTGGAAGACAATGTTAAAGTAGCTCAGGCTTTCCAAACACTTTCGGGGCAGGAAATGAAGGCGATCGAGCAACGCACTGCTGCTGTTTGGGAGGATAATACTTTCTTTCGCGCTTGGACGTAATTTTGAAAATGATGAATTATGAATGATGAAGTGTGAAGTATGAGTAGAGACGTAGCAGTGCTACGTCTGTACATAATACAGACGCGAAATATCGCGTCTGTACGTTAGCGAAGCGTGACCGTTGGTATCGCGCGTGTAAAAATATAAATTTCAACCTTCAACCTTCAACCTTCATCCTTTCAACCAGCAGTTGTAAAATTTCTTGAGCAGCGCGATCGCTCACTCCAACTTCCCCCAGACAAGAGCGTAGTTGCTGATAATCTGCTAGGGTTTGCTGACGACGTTGAGAGTTAAGTAATAATTCTAGTGCTGCTTGAGTGATGTTTTCTGGTGTGGCTTGCTTTTGTAATAACTCTGGTACGATTTGCTTATTCGCTACTAAATTGGGCGGCGAAATGAAGGTAACGGAAAACTTGAGTATGTTCTTGGCCAGCCATTCTGTCACTCGGCTAACGCGGTAGAGGACGACTTGTGGTACGTTTAACAGGGCAATTTCTAAATTCACAGTGCCAGATTTGGTAATTGCCAGATCGGCGGCTGCGATCGCTTCTAGAGTCTGACCTGATAATACAGTTGCTCGTAGTCCGTAATCCTGAATTGCTTGTTCTATCGGTTGCCGATATATTTCTAGGGATAAAGGAATTAAAAAGTTTACTTGAGGTAATTTTGCTTGAATGGCTTGCGCCGCTGCAAAAATTGCTGGAAGTAGGTATTTCAATTCTTGCCGACGCGAGGCGGGGATGAGGGCTACGCTTAATTCTTCAGCAGCAATTCCTAATTTCGCCCGTGCTTGCTGACGACTAGGAGCATTTTGTACTCGATCCACCAGAGGATGACCAACCCAGCTTACCCGCGCTCCTTGCGCTTGGAAATAACGCGCTTCTTCGGGGAAGATTGCCAAGATCTGAGTTGTCATGTCCACAAGCCGTGCTATATCGCGCTGATTAGACCACCAGACCCACATTTGTGGCGATATATAATATACGATTGGCATTTTTGGCATCCGCCTGTGGATATAGTTACCTAAAGGCAGATTTGCTCCAGCATAGTCAATTAGTACTACTAGATCGGGCGGGTGTTGCTGGAGATATTGCTTTGCCTGACGTTGAATTTTGAGAGTTGGCAAGACAAATGGTAGGGCTTCCCAAGGCCCGACCGAACCAATGCTGATCGTATTCCCCAGGAGGGTAGCACCTGCACGAGCCATGCGATCGCCCCCCAGCGCCATAATTTCCAACTCCAACCCGGCAGCAGTAGCTTGTCGCTGCAATGCTTCAACTAATAGCGCTCCTTGCAGATCGCCAGAAACCTCGCCAGTGCTAATAAATATTCGTGCCATTTTTGAGGGGCTAGGGGCTAGGGGTGTGGGGGATGGGGCGAGTGGTGAGTGATGAGTGGCGAGTGGCGAGTGGCGAGTGGCGAGTGAGATAATTATGAATTGCCCTTGTCCCCTTGTCCCCTTGTCCCTCAGCTCCCCAGCCTCCCCAGATCTCTTTTATTCCTCACTATGGAGACGGCGACTTCCTGGGATGCTGCCGCGTCGATCTTTCATCTGGGACATTTGCAGGAACCGGAGTAGGTGTTGGGCGTGTTCGTTATCAGCGGTTAGTTCCAGTTGTTCTAGAGCTTGGGTGAAAGTTAACTCCGAGCGGTAGAGCATTCGGAAAGCTTTTTTGAGCGATCGCAAAATCTGTCCGTCTTGGAGATCGCCAATTCCGGCTCGTTTTAGTCCTACCAAGTTGAGACTTCGCACTCGTGCCGGATTGCCTTCTACCAACATATATGGCGGTACATCTCGATTGATGCGGCTCATGCCACCCACCATTGCCATCCTACCAATATGGACAAATTGATGGACACCCAAAACCCCGCTAATTGTTGCGCGTGATTCAATGTGGATGTGACCAGCCAAAGCTACCCCATTCGAGATTGTCACCGAGTCGGCGATCGCACAGTTGTGACCCACATGAACGTAAGCCATTAGCAGGTTATTGTTGCCAATCACAGTCGCTTTACCCTCACCAGTGGCGCGGTTAATCGTCGCATACTCCCGAATGCGGTTATTGTCGCCAATCCTAACCCAGCTAGTTTCTCCAGCGTACTTGAGGTCTTGCGGTTCTAATCCAATGGCGGCTCCAGGAAAGATTTGATTTCGTGCCCCAATTTCCGTATTGCCTTCTAATACCACATGAGCGCCCACGACAGTTTCAGCACCAATTTTCACTTTCTCTCCGATCGCTGCATAGGCACCGACCTGAACTGTCGGATGCAGTTCCGCCCTAGGATGGATAACAGCAGTTGGATGAATTAGTGTTTTCAAGGATGCATCTCCAGCAATTTTAGATTTTAGATTTTAGATTTTGGATTCAATCTAAAATCCAAAATCCGCTCATCCAAAATCGCTTACTCCACAAGGGAAAATAACAGTTCGCCTTCAGCTGCTAGTTGACCGTCAACTTCAGCACGACCCTGCATTTTACCAAAACGACGGCGCTTAACTCGCAACAGTTCCACTGTCATCACTAGTTGATCGCCAGGGATTACTTGACGGCGGAAGCGAACGTTATCCATTCCAGCGAATACGAACAGAGTGCCATCCATTTCTTGCATTTGTGTTAGCACGACACCGCCGACTTGTGCCATCGCTTCTACGATTAGCACACCTGGCATAATGGCTCTAGTGGGAAAATGCCCCTGAAAATGAGGTTCATTAACAGTAACATTTTTGATACCCACCGCTCGCTTTCCTGGCACATAATCAATGATTCGGTCTACCAAGGCGAAGGGATAGCGATGAGGCAAAAGTTTATGAATTTCTTCAACCGTGAAAATAGTTTTGGCTGGCGTGGAAGCAATGGCTTGGCGATCGCTGTGCTGCTCGGTATCATCGACGGCGGGAGAATCGGGTGAATTAACTTCGGTCAAGGTTGACATGGGTAAATTTCTCAAATGAAGGCTTTCAAGCTGAATGCTGAATGCTGAATTATGAATGATGAATGAAAAAATACTTCATAATTCATAATTCATACTTAATCTTTTGCTTTAACTGATGGGCAAGTTGAACGTGCAGGCTATGACTGGCTTTGTAGGCAATGAAATGAGCTGTGGGAATAGTTCCCACTAAGCTCAAATCTCCCACTAAATCTAAAATTTTATGACGTGCTGGTTCATTTGCAAATCTTAAAGGTGGATTTATCCATCCATTAGCATCGCAAACTAATGCATTCTCTAGAGTTCCACCTTTAATTAAACCTTTCTGCCGTAACGATTCAACTTGGTTTGCTAAACCAAAAGTTCGAGCTGGGGCAATTTCCTCGTTAAAGCTAGAAGCGGATACAACATCTGCTTGAAAAATTTGAAATGGTTTCCAACTGTGCCATTGATTGCCAATTGCTGGTAGATCGAAATCAATTCCATAGGTGAAGCGAATTTCTGGGGCGGGTATGGCGGCGACAAATGCGTCACCTTGATATATCCAGACTGGCTGCTCAAGTTTTGGTGTTACTCGTGGCGCTGACTGAGATACTAATCCCACAGAGGCGATCGCTTCTGTCCATAATTTAGCTGAGCCATCCAGAAGCGGTACTTCTGTTCCATCGATTTCAATTTGAGCATTATCTACGCCACTACCCGCTAGGGCTGCCAATAAATGCTCGACTGTGCAAACAGATGCCGCGCCAAGCTTTAGCTCAGTTGAAAGCACAGTCTGACTAACTGCCTCAACTTTGGCTGGAATAATTGGCTGTTCTGGCAAATCTACCCGCACAAAGAAGCGTCCAGATCCTGCTGCTGCTGGTAGCAACCGCACGCAAGTACTTATCCCACTGTGCAACCCCACACCTGACAGATTAATCTCGGCGGCTATTGTATGCTGCTTCATAGCGGAGTGAGGGGTAAGGGTAAAGGTTGAATGCTTGATTTTTGAACGCCTGGTGTACTCAACGAGGAAATCTCCTTTGGCCGCACTGGCTTATGCTTGAATGCTGAACTTTTGAGTTCATCCTTCATCCTTTACACTTCATCCTTGATTAAAATTTCTCTCCAATTCCAAACTGTAAGCGACCTTCACCATCATCGCTGAATGCGTAATCAAGCCGCAGTGGACCCAAGGGAGAATTGACACGGACACCTACGCCATAGCCAACACCAGTACCTGGCTTGCCCAGCAGTTGGGCAGGTCTGCCAGGTACATTTTCAGCAGTTCCTAGATCGGAGCCAAAATCAAAAAATACCGCACCGCCGACAATCGAAAAAACGGGGAAGCGATACTCAGCTGTTGCTTGCAAGAAACTACGACCACTGCCTAATTCTCCTTCACCATAGCCGCGTACAGAGTTACTACCACCCAAGGAAAAAGCTTCGTAAGGAGGCAGATCGCCGAGTATTGTTCCGGCTTGCAAGTTGAAAGCAAGGGCTTGGGGGCCTTTACTGAAGTTAATCCAGCTGACTGGGATGTATTGGCTGTAGTTAGCCCGCAGTCGATTTAAGAGAATGCTGCCAGAACCAACGGGTACTGACTGTTCAGTACTAAGGCGGAGAAAGGAACCGCTGGTAGGTGTTATTTGGTTATTGCGGCGATCGCGCTGCGCTCCTAGCTGCAATGTGAGTAAATCGTCTGAATTCTCCCCAGAGAATGTCAGCGGAATTTCTCTGCCATTGATTCGTCCTATAGGTTCATTGTTGCCATCAGCATCACGAATGGTTACGTGTTGATACTGCAAGCCAGCTGAAGCCGTCCATTCTGCTGGTACAAACGGATTACGGGAAAGGGGACGGGTAAATTGAACACCACCGCCTAAGCGCAAAACGCGGGGGCGATCGTCATCGCCTACCTCAATTCTGTCGTCGTCGTCTTCGCCTTCAAAAATCAACGAAATTGAGCGGCGGCTGAACCCATTCACTGTGTAGGAAGTCCGGTAAGGATCTCCAGCAATCCAAGGATCGGTAAAGCGGACATCAAACAGCACGTCCTTCCGTTCCGTCCCTACCTGTAACTCTGCTCCCAACTTTTGGTTATTGCCGCCCAAATTTTGCTCTTGATAGCTTAAAGCTCCAAACAGTCCACTGGCAGAACTGATTCCTCCGCTCAACCCCACACTGCCAGTCCGGCGTTCGTCAACATTTACCACTACAACTACTTTGCGCGGGTCTTGACCGGGGTTGAGGGAAACGTTCACGTCTTCAAACAACCCCAGACCATATACTCGCTGGAGGTCTTGTTGCACGAGGTTGCGGTTGAAAATTTTCCCCGATCCCGTTTCCAGTTCCCGTCTAATGATGAAATCCCGCGTCCGTCCTTTGACTGGTTTGCCTTCATCGTCGGTAGGCTGACCTTCGCGGACAAAACGGACTTGAGTATCTTCTACTACTCCTTCTGCTACTTGTAGGGTGACTGTTCCATCTGGCGCGACTTGCGGTGCTTCAACTACCTGCGCTAAGACATAACCATTTTTTTGATACCAAGCGTTTAACTGTTTGATGCCTTCCTGAAGGCTGCGCAAATTTAGGATAGTGCCATACTGCGGTCGGAAAATGTCTTCTACTACTTTCGGTGGTAGAACGGAAGCAACATTTGTGCCTGCATTAGCTTGTACTTGTACCTGCCGTAGCACTGGGTTAGGTTCTACTAGAAATGAAACCCTTACACCTAAAGCTGTATCTTCCGGCACAGCGCGGACATTAGAGAAAAAGCCTGTACCAAAGACAGCGTTGATATCTTGTTGCAATTGCGATCGCGTTGTTGTCCGTCCCGCTTGAGTGCTAATTGCTCGGTAAACTTCGTTTTGCAGTTCTGGTGAGAGTTCCCCTGTTTCACTCCTGACCGCAACTTCTGCTACCAGTACCCGCGCTTCTGCCGCTTCTGGTGTCGTACTTGGCTGAGTTTGTTCCTGTCCTGGTGTTGTAGGAGTAGTCGGTTGAGTTTGTTCCTGTCCTGGTGTTGTGGGAGTAGTCGGTTGATTTCCTGGTGCAGGCGTTGACGGTGGAATTGTTTGGTTGGGTTGGTTCGGGAAAGCACCAGGAACAGGTTGTCCTGAAGGTTCGATGGGAACTTGAATTCGGTTTGGTGTCCCTTGTTGTGGAAGTGATTCGGTTCCTGGTGCAGGAAACACTGGTACTGTCGGCGTTGTTTGAGGTGACGACGGCGGCGTTTGCGGCGTTCTTTGCGGGGCTGATTGATTTGGTTGAACTTGTTGTTGCGGCGTATTGCCATTTGGGGAGGGCGTATTTGGCGATTGTTCCTCCGGCGTGGCTTGAGTTAATAGTAACGAAGTTCGATCGCTCTTCTTTGGTGCTAATGCCAAAAATCGAGCCGATTTAGTTATAGCTGTTTCGACAGGTTTCTGTCGTACCTTGAGCGCCCGAATTAATGCTTTGCGATCGAAGGAGGGGGAAATGGGGAGATGGGAAGATGGGGGGCGGATTGATAAAGTTTCCCCTTGTCTCCTTGTCTCCTTGTCCCCTTGTCCTGCGGCTAAAGTTTGTTTAGCAGTAGATAGATTAAGCGGGGCGGCATACGTTGCAGGCATCTGCGTTAGTATTACTTGTCGAAAGCTAGCGATCGCTGCTAGTACCACCCAAACAGGAGATAAGCGCATTTTGTTCAACCTATTTAGCACGTCCACACACCAAATGAGTTTGTCCTTTGTTCTTTGTCCTTTGTCCTTTGTTCTTTGTCCTAGCCTGCGGCAAGCCGCTTGCGCGTCTATGTTCTGTGTTCAAAACCAAGACTCTGACTAATAACTCTTGACTAATGACTAATAACTCTTGACTAATGACTAATGACTAATGACTAATGACTAATGACTTTAATTAGATACCTGAGCTAGAACTCTTTGTAAAACTTCTTGGTAGGCGGTTTCTACATTTCCCAAGTCGCGGCGGAAGCGGTCTTTATCCAATACCCGGCTGTTAGGATCGGTATCAAACGAGTTCCACAACCGACAAGTATCTGGGCTAATTTCATCTGCTAAGCGCAACTGTCCTTTTATATCCAAGCCAAACTCTAGCTTGAAGTCTACTAGGGTAATGCCGCAGCGAGTGAAAAATTCCGATAGATGTTGATTGATTTGTAATGCTAATTGCTGTGTTTGATTAATTTGTTCTGGAGTAGCTAATTCCAGTAATAATATGCGATCGCGTGTCAATAGAGGATCTCCGAGTGCATCATTTTTGTAATAAAAATCTACTAGCGGTTGTTTCAAAACGGTACCAAGTGCTAATCCTGTTTGTTGACAGAGACTACCAGCTGCAATGTTCCTGACAACCACTTCCAAGGGTAAAATTTGCACTCGCATCACCCGCATAGAATTCGGACTCACACTATCGATGAAGTGAGTCGGAATACCTAGATTTTCCAAATACTGAAATAGAGCTTGTGAGATGGTACAGTTGATTTCGCCCTTACCAGCAATGCTGCCGCGCTTTTGAGCATTAAAGGCGGTTGCATCATCTTTGAAATGTGCCAGTACAATTTCTGGCTCATCCGTAGTGTAAATAATTTTTGCTTTGCCTTCGTATAGCAATGATTGGGCAGACATTTCAGGAGTATTATCGAGCAGGTATCAAGCCTAGGTTAGCAGGCTTAATCATTTTATCCACTATTGGACTACCGATTTTAGATTTTAGATTTTAAATTTTAGATTGAAGAATTGGGGTTTATCGGTTCATGCCGCGACAACGCGAATCAGAATTAATCCGAGCATCTTTAATCCAAAAACATCGGCGCTCCATACGTTCATGGCGACGGGCCATTAGGGCGATTGAATTGACCCTCTCCTAAACGTTTCGAGAGTAATATTGAGAACAACTTTAAGATCGCGCGATCGCGTTTTGTATTTGATATTACACTCTTAAAGCATCTTTAGTCAGGTGTAGCCAGGAAATCAGTTCATGACTATAACTTGAATTGAGCTAATGAAGTTCTGGTTTTTTTGTAAGTAACCATGTTACCCAATCGTCAAATGTGGATCTTGAATCACATACAATCGAGTAAATTCTCCAATAGCCGCACCACCAGTGGGGCTAATTTGTTAAGATTATTCCTTTTCTTAACTCTTTTCTTTCCCTTGGGGCAAATGCCTTCTGTGGCAAGAGCGCGAACGAATCCCAATTCCTCTGGCTCAGCACCACCAAACAAATCTCTCAATTCTGCTTGCGTTCAAACCTCGTCCAACCACTCTGAACTTACCAGCCTTGCCGATCGCTTATTACAGGCTGCTAGTTGGACGGGGGAACCTACCAAGTTTGTAGAGATGTTAAGCCAAAGATTGGGGCCGCAACTAGCCGCTTATTTCAGTCCCAGCCCTTTTCCAGACATCAATGAAAGGGCAAAATTAGCAAGAGTCCCCGTGATTATGTATCACGACATTCTACCGAAAAAACAGGTGTTTTTTGATGTCACGCCGTCTGAGTTTGAACAACATCTCCAACTAATTCAAAAACAAGGTTTAGCTCCGATTAGTTATGACCAGTTAGTAATCCATCTCCGCACGGGATTACCGCTACCAGAAAAGCCAATTATGTTAACTTTTGATGACGGCTATGGCGGTCATTATGAATATGTTTATCCACTACTGAAGAAATATGGTTATCCAGCTGTTTTTTCCATTTATACATCAAAGGTGGGAGTCAATTCTGGGAGGACTCACGTTAATTGGAAACAACTGCAAGAAATGGCAGCCGATCCGCTAGTAACGATCGCTTCCCACAGTGTCACCCACCCAGATGACTTGAGAAAATTGTCTGATGAAAAATTGCAAGCGGAGGTGTTCGAGTCCAAACGAATTTTAGAAACTAAATTGGGGATTCCAATCCGCTACTTTACTTACCCTGCTGGGAGATACGACGAACGAGTGGCAGAGTTAACCAAAAAGGCAGGTTATCAGGCGGCGTTGACAATGGATGATAACAACGAGCGCTTTGCGGGAGAATCAAAAGACTTGTTGGCGATCGATCGCTTTGGGCAGTCAAATATTGCGCGAGCGATCGCAAACCCGGATCGAGGAATCCTTGCTCAAGCCTGGGGTGGTGCTAAATTGCCAGCTTGGGGGGGAGGATTCGATTTTTCCTCTAAAGTGGCAGTGAATAAAACCACCATAGATGACACTTATCTGGTATTAATTTCTGGTGGTAGACCAATCACCATCCATGCCAAAAGCCGTTACCAAGTCCCAGAAATTTTAGCTGGCACACAGGCAGTAGCAGGTGTAGATGGGGGCTTTTTCTCGCTGAAATTCTTAGACTCTAATGTGATGATCGGCCCTGTTTTGAGTCAGGTTAATAATACCTTCATTCCAGGCTACCGGGGCGAAAACCCTAAACTCAACGGCCGTCCCCTAGTACTCATTAATTCCCAAGCAGTGAAGTTTATTCCCTTCGATGCCGAAAAGCACAACACTTTAGAGGGAATACAAGCCGAAATGCCAGATGTGACGGATGCATTTGTAGCCTCGGCTTGGCTAGTAAAAGACAATCAACCCCAAGCAACCGAGTCTTTTGGCAAATTGTTTGGTTTTGATGCGAAACGCCGTCGAGCTTTCTGGGGGATTAACCAAGCGAGACAGCCTACAATTGGCGTGGCTCCAAAAAATGTTGACTCTGTAACACTAGGTGCGGCACTGGCTAAGGCTGGGTTACGAGAAGCGATCATGCTTGACTCTGGTGACAGTGCCTCACTTGCCTATAAAGGTGAATTATTAGTAACTTATACTCCTCGCCCCGTGCCTCATGTTGTTGCCCTCGTACCACCAGAATCAGACAATAATGCTAACTGTTTGATGGTAGAGCGCTGATTGAAATGATGAATTATGAATGATGAATTATGAATTGAGCATTAGGAAAGGGGATACAGAGTTGCTTTTTTCTCAAACCAGGGAGCAGCTGAGTCTATCTCAATCAATCCTAAAACTGGAAGAATTGATGGTGAGTGCGATCGCTTCTTCAATTGCTGCAAAAAGCTTATTAACCAAATTTCCGGTAGAGACGCAATATATCGCGTCTCTACATCGTGGTGACGTATTTTAGATTTCAGACTACGCCCCATCCTGGGGGTGGTAGTGCTACTTGATCTTCTGGTTTTGATTGCGAAACTCTTTGCATACTGGCTGAGAGCCACACAAATAGCTCCTTAAAGTTTAGTCCTCTTAGCTTCAGGGGGCTACGCACGACAATTTGACTTAAGCGTGTCATGTTTGCCGCTTCTACACCGACTGCAAAAAAAGCAACACGCTTACTGGCTTCATCATCTCTGATTCGCTGGGTTGCTTGCTCTACTATACTATCCGGCTCCCCCTGCGGCTCTCCATCGGTAATCAAAAATACCCAAGGGCGATAGTAGTTGATTCCATTATTACGATACTCTCCTTTACGAGCTTCAATCATTTCCAGCCCTTGGAGAATTGCCCCACCCATATGAGTCAAACCTTGAGCTGACAGTGTTGGTGGCTCGAACTGATCGGCTGTAACAAAGTCTTGAACAACCTTGACATCACTGCCAAAAGTGACGATTGCCACTTCGACTCGCTTACGAGCCAGGTTGTCTTGGTTTAATTGCTCTTTAAAGGCGCGTAAACCTTCATTCAAGGCTTCCATCGCTTCACCTTGCATCGAGCCAGAAGCGTCTAACAACAGCACGCACGGGCAGCGTGGCTCTGGATTTTCTGCAAATTCAACAGCATCTTCAAGTTTCAAGAGATCGGGCATAATTTGGCGAAAATATAAACGACAACAGTAAGTAGTAAGATTATTAGTTTATGAAACACGCGATCGCGTGCATTTGCTATTGTGCCACCCCAGCATCAGTTGTCAACTCATTTCTGTATTCATGGCAGTTAAAACAGCTTGCTGGCTAGCTTGTTTATAGACAGTATCTAAATATTGTTTCACCACCTCCGCACTCGTTTCCGAAGAAGTTGAATTATTTTTGGCGGTTGGTTCTGCATCTAACTCAGCTACGGGAATCGCTCCTAGAACATCTAAAACTGTATCACTGTTAGGCGACGGCGTAATTACAACCAGCGTCGGATCGAGTGGCTCGTTGTATTGCCAGAACGAGTGACTAGTGAGTGGTGAGTCTTGAGTGGTGAGTGGCGAGTGGTGAGTGGTGAGTGGTGAGTGGTGAGTGGATTCTCCCTCAGCTTTCTGAGATCCTCTGGCGCGAAATTCTCTTAAGTCAGCAATAATTTCCTCTCTAGTGCGTCCGCGTAGCTGAAATAGGACAAATGGGTCTTCACTAAAGCGATCGCCCAGTTGATAATAAATTGCTCCTATATGTTTGCAAGGATTGGCTTTGTCGGGGCAAGAACATTTACTGCGCACTTCCGACAGCGTAAACGGAAACAACGACAGGCCATTTGCTGTAAATACTTGTTCGATATTCTGCGGCATTTCCCCTGCTAACAACTTCGCCGCCCAAATTGCCTGTTGAGACATAGTTTCGATCGCATAGCCCCACTGCTCGTCGCTAAATGGCTCCAACGATAAGGAAACTTTATAAGGTTCTGGTTCCGTGCCTTGCACTTGTGCCAATACCTTAGAACCTTCAAATTTGATGCTGAGGATATTTCCCTGTCGCGCATAGTTACGCGCTCTTTCTAAACGCTTTTTGAAGCGATAGGAATCTAAAAGTTCCAGCCATCTTTGCGACCACCATTCGCGGCTTGCTTGAAAGTTAGAATCAGTCACTCTTGTTTACCCTGACTTAGTTTATACATCAAAAAATTGATTATTTCGCTCTTAGTAGTAATGAGGCGATATCCTGATGTAGCGCGATTGGGCTGCTAATTCTATCCTAATGGCTATTCCTCTACCCTTTCAACAGTTAAATGAAACAGCAATTACTAGATGAAAAAGAACTACTTGAACTAGTCGAAATGGCTAGAATTGCTGCCCAGAAAGCTAGAGTTATGTATGAAACTGCTGATGCAATAGCCACAAAATGGGAGCTTAAGTTAGCAGCTAAACGAGAAGCGCTCGTCTAAGCAAGAGGCTTAATTCATTTTCTATAAGCCTACTGCCATGCTTTTGCTTGGACGAGTATCTGCTCAATTAGTGGGGCTTTACTATCATTATAGAGAGCGCGATCGCAGCGGAATTTAACAGCTAAATCGCGTTTCAAAGCTTCATATTGTCGCGCTACATCTGGGTGCGTTCTTAAAAAGTCCCGAAACAAAATGTGTGTTTTCCAAAATTCACTGTCTACCTGCACTGCATGAATTTGATGAGTCCGAGGCATTCCCCGGCGAAAGTAGTGCCTTCCGGGGATTCCAAACTCGCCACAGTAGAAATATTCCAGCGCTTCAAGACTGGAAATTTGTATTGGTAAAGGCGGTATTTCTAAACCTAGAAGGATATCGATAACGGGTTTGGCTGCTAATCCCGGCACTGAGGTGCTGCCGATATGCTGTATATCAGCAAAAGTATCACCTAACGTATTAAGAATCTGAATTTTTTCCTGCTCGTACAAGCTAGACCAATTAGCATCGTAATCAACTACTATAATTGGGTCTTCCATTACTCATCCTCGTCTTCGTCAATTACAGCATTGCGTTCCAATACTAATAATTGCCGCAAAGAATCTGTATCCATTTCAGTGAGCCAATTTTCTCCTGCACCAACTACTTGCTCGGCTAGTGCTTTTTTGCTTTCAATCATTTCATGAATTTTTTCTTCTAATGTCCCTGTACAAACAAATTTATGCACTTGAACGTTGCGAGTTTGACCAATCCGAAATACGCGATCTGTTGCTTGATTTTCTACTGCTGGATTCCACCAACGGTCAAAGTGAAACACATGATTTGCTCGTGTTAAATTCAATCCCGTGCCACCAGCTTTGAGGGAAAGAATCATAATTGGTGGCCCTTGCGGATCGTGCTGAAAACGATCTATCATTGCCTCTCTTTGTTGTTTAGATGTACTGCCATAGAGGAAAAATATTTCTCGTCCCAATCGTTTTTCAAAGTGAGGTTTGAGAAGCTTACCCCATTCGGCAAATTGAGTGAAAATTAAAGCGCGATCGCCTTCTGAGATAGCTTCCTCCAGCATCTCATCTAAGCGGATCAATTTACCCGAATGCCCAGGTTCTTTCAAATTAGTTTCTTTGAAAAATTGTCCGGGATGATTGCAAATTTGTTTTAGCTTCACTAGCAAAGCTAAAATCATTCCTCGCCGTTGTATTCCATCAGCAGATTCAATTTCAGCCAGAGAATCTTCTACTACCTTTTCATACAGTTTCGCCTGTTCAACAGAAAGTCCGCAAAATACAGTCATTTCCTGCTTTTCAGGTAAGTCTTGAATGATCGTGCGATCTGTTTTCAAACGACGTAAAATAAATGGTTGAACGAGCGATCGCAAAGTTTTCAAAGAAGCTGCATCTCCATATTTCTCAATTGGGATGCCGAACCGCCGCTGAAAAAATTGGCGAGGCCCCAAATACCCCGGATTGAGAAAATCTAAAATTGACCACAATTCTTGCAACTTGTTTTCTACAGGAGTTCCAGTTAATGCGATCCGAAATTCTGGTTCTAACTGGCGCACCGCTTGTGATTGTTTCGCTTCTGAATTCTTAATATTTTGGGCTTCATCTAATACCACTCCCCGCCAAGAAACGCTCTGAAGTGTCTTGACATCGCGGTGAATCAGTGCATAACTTGTAATTACTAAATCCTTACCTGCAACTGCCCGCTCAAATGCCTTACCTTTAGGTCTTTTATCACCGTGATATAACAAAACTTTTAGCGGCGAAGCAAATTTTTTTACTTCCCGTTCCCAGTTACCCAACAAAGAAGAACGAGCGCCTGGGATTGCAAAGTCTGTTGAATTTTAAGTGGGAATTGGCAATTGGCGGACAAACTTTATCAAAACAAGAATTTGACCG
>Ga0068630_1000021_pt1 | contig 31981 bp, 31 predicted proteins | sample InSIn4gowninarea_FD_77433 | JGI IMG/M metagenome (GOLD analysis project Ga0068630, IMG submission 77433) | Clean room microbial communities from NASA Spacecraft Assembly Facility at Jet Propulsion Laboratory, Pasadena, California, USA -... ... | reverse complement strand
CAGGCTGCTATTGCTATTATTACCTTAGGCATAGGCTTTCTGGTGTACTGCTTAATTTTTATAAGCCAATCTTATTTAAGGCGGGAAAAATATCTGCAAGATTGAATCGGTAAAAGAATCTAAATAAAACACATACAAACTGTGCAACATAATGTAAAAAATGACGCCACAGCTTAGTTTCACCAGAATCCGACCTCTCGTTTTTAAATTTTTGAGCAAACTGGTAATATGCAATCTCCGGAAAATATAAGCCAGATTAAAAGTAAGTACGGCTAACAGAATGGCATTTAATAATAAATCCCCAATAGAAGGTGACCAAAAGGATGCGGCGTAAAGCTTGGGATTGAAAACATCTAATTCTAAAACCGAAAAAGGGAAATGAAAAGATAGCAACATTATTCGTAGCCCCAATAATGGCACTATTAATATACCTAAGCCTTGCAGATATTTTTCCCGCCTTAAATAAGATTGGCTTATAAAAATTAAGCAGTACACCAGAAAGCCTATGCCTAAGGTAATAATAGCAATAGCAGCCTGGCTACTTTTCCGAACATCAGTTTGACTTTCTTGCCAAAGCGAAAATAAGTAGGTACCATCTGAAGTCCGCAACTTTGGAAACGGGGAATTTGGTTCGGTTAAAATCTGAGCTTGCATACTACCAAAAATAGCATCGTTTAAACCAGATTGTAAGTAACTATTATTAATGCCAAAACTAACTTCAAGCGGAATGTAAATAAGGATCGTAAAATTCGAATGACTTCGTTTACTCGCCAGGTACTTTCCGTATTTAGATTCAATAACACTGTATCCTTCTTTAATACTTGCATTATCAAACTCCGTAACGGTAGTATGATCCGACCAGAAAATTAAGCGATCTTCTTTCAAGATGAAGCAGGGATATTGGGTTTTGCCTAGCAATCTGGAAAACAGAACGGTATCCTCACGTAAATACGTTCGGGCTAATACCATATCCTGGTCGGCGGTATTAATGGCTTTGGTAATATTATCCGCCACAAAGGAGATGTTTTTATCCGCCGACGATTGCGAAAAATAGGTATAAAGATTTAGGATAGCCGCCGCTGCAAAACAGATAATGGCCGCAATTAAATGAATATAAGGAAATGGCCGGGATTTCAATCTAAAACAGTATGGTTACACGAATTGATTCAAGAATTGTGCAAATCGCTCAGAAAACTAAAGCAACTAAGGTTTAAAGGAAGTATACGCGAGTCGTACGGAACGCTGCCAAACAAATACAGCATTAAAACTCAAGCATACTAGTAAAGAAATGGGTTAGAAACTAAAATTGTTGCTGTAACTACGGTTAAACAAACCCCGGTAGGTGGATCGTGGGCTAGGTAGTACAATATAATACCCACTAGTATAATCAGACCTGCCGGAAGGCCATAACTAATATCCATGGCTCCCCAGTAGCACTTAACTGCAATTTCGGAGCGAAGCCCGCGCACCGGATTACTCTCGGGCATTTCTATCAAACTTTGTTATATTGTATGCCGAGTAGGAAAACGTATTACCCCGCCGCAAACGGGGGCATTTAGTTTGCAGAATAATTTGTAAGGCAGAAAGTTCTGCCATTATTTTTTACGATTGCTCCGGTACCATAAGAAGCCCACAGTTCCAACCAATATATAAGGTACGGTCATTAAAAACAAAATACCTTTGTTCAATCCATTGCCAAACTTACTTAACTTATCATCGGCCCGGTTAGACTCCACGGACGAACGGCATAAAGCACATTGAGCCGAGGCAGAAATATCCGCGAAAGCAATCATTACAGTTAACGAAAATAGAAATACAACAACTTTTGAAAACTTCTTCATATTGGTAAAAACTTAAATTAATCACGTTTGATAATAAGGAGCAATCATAAAATAAACCACTACTCCCGTTACAGCCACATATAGCCAAATCGGAAATGTCCAGCGAGCAATTTTTCGGTGCCGGTTTATTTGTTCACTTACGGCAAAGTAAACTGATAACAACACTAAAGGAACGATTACCGCTGCTAATACAATATGGGTTAGTAGTATAACGTAATAAAAGGTTTTAAGGGTTCCTTCGCCACCGTATCTTGTAGGAGCGGCTTGGTAATGGTAAGTAACATAAGAAATTAAAAAAAACGCCGATAAAGTAAACGCAGTTACCATTGAAAAACGATGTCCGCGGATGTTTTTGTTTTTAACAAAATAATACCCCGTCAACAAAGACACTGCCGTTAAAGAATTAAGTAAAGCGTGCAACTTCGGTAAAAAAGTAACATCTACATCCCCTAGTTTACCCGTTTGGGGCATAAACAATAATAGCGCTACTAACAAGGGAACTGCCACCGACAAAATGGCGATTATGATAAGGTAATTGCGATCTTTATTTTTCATTTTGCTGATAACTATGCAACAGCACAGTTATTTCGGTAATTAAACGGTCTACGTCTTGGGCGTTGGTACCATCGTAAATACCGCGTACATGCTTTTCTTTATCTACCAAAATCAATTTCTCGGAATGAATAAAATCGGGCACGTTCCCTGGTGCCTGCATCGCCGAAACTTTATATCCGTTTTGCGCCAGCGTATATAAATCTTTTTTGGGCCCAGTTAAGAATAACCACTTAGCCGGGTCAGCTTGGTACATCTCGGCATATTGCTTTAACACTGTTACGGAGTCTCGTTCCGGATCTACGGTATAAGAAACCAGTTTTACTTGCGGGTTATCCCGATAAGCTTCATTTACCCGCACCATTTGCACAGACATTTTTTTACAAATATCGCGGCAGGATGCAAAGAAGAAATTGGCAACGTAAACAGAATTATTTAAATCTGCTTGGGTTGTTGTTTTTCCTTCTTGCGAGACTAATCGGAAGTCAGGTATTTTCTGGAAAACCGTATCGCCATTCTTTACTACAGGTAATTCCGTAGCTTCGTCGATTGCCGGATAATAAGTAGGTAAAGAGTAATGGTTGGTACCAAAACCTTTCAGAAACAAAAACAAAAAAATAGGTACTAATAGTAGTAAACCTAATATTAGTACCTTCTTAGGTGACATATAAACGTACTATTTTAGATAATTATAAACACTATCACCAAAGTAAGTTCCTTCGGTAATTAAAGCAATTAACAACCAAACTAATAACGCTGTAGGAACTAAAATACTCCAGATTAGCGATTTAGTCTCGTGTTTTAAGTGCATAAATTCAGCAACAATGAAAAAGGCCTTGAAAATGGTAAGCACAATAAATATGCTGTTCCGTAGGGTACTTGGATCCATCATAAAGGCAAAAGCAAATTCAACGGCAGTTAAAGCGCATAGAATTAAAAATACGCGCCAAATACCTTTAGTTTGGGGAGCAGGAATATTATTAGAATATTCGTCCTCGTCGGAATGATGTGAATGCGAAGCCATATCTTAGATTTTTATTTGAGTTTTCTACTGCTCAGAGCTTAAAACAATGAACCAGTACTTTGAATATATTACAACTAAAGAATAACATTATTAAACCAGATAAAAGAAGGTAAATACAAACACCCAAACTAAATCTACAAAGTGCCAGTACAAGCCCACTTTTTCTACCATTTCATAGTGCCCTCTTTTCTGAAAAGCCCCGTTAACGGTCATAATAAACATGATAATTAACAAAACGATGCCGCTAAATACGTGCGTTCCGTGAAAACCCGTAATAAAAAAGAACAAATCAGCGAATAATGGTGGGCCGTATTCGTTTAGCGTAAGGTTAGCGCCAAAAATAGTAGAACCATTGGCCAAAGTTAACCCTTGTTCTGAGCCTGTAATAAAGTGAGTCCACTCCCAAGCCTGGCAAGCTAAGAATGTAGAACCAAACAAGATAGTCCACAATAACCATTTTTCGACATCCTTTTTGTCCATCCGGTGGCCAGCTTCTACTGCTAGAACCATAGTAACGGAAGATAAAATGAGGATCATCGTCATTAACGCCACGAATGCTAACGGTAAATCTACTCCGTGGAAAAAAGGAAATGCATTGAATACTTTATCGGGGATTGGCCAATATTCCTGAGAAAAAACAAATTTGTCATGATCACCAACGTAGGCTAAATGGCGGTGCCTGATTAAACCGTACGTTGTTAAGAAAGCAGCAAAAGTAAAAGTATCCGACAGCAGGAAAAACCACATCATGAGTTTTCCATAACTGGCTTTCATAGGTTCATTTCCGCCGTCCCAGTTTCCTGTTTTAGGTCGATCTAGAGTTGTTGAACTAGATGTTGTGCTAGACATAGTTTGTTTATTAAGTATTCAAATTTTATTACGTAAGAAACTGACTTAGGCAAAACAGCCTTTTTATATTAATGGTATACTGCTAAAAACACGTAAAGATACACCCATAGTGCACTTAAAAAATGCCAGTACGTAGTACAAAGCTCAATTCTCAATAAATTTTTAGCATGTACCCGATACAGAAAAGCCGAAATTAATACAATAACTAAAAATATTAATCCGGTAATTAAGTGAAATCCGTGTACTCCGGTTAAAACGTACACAAATGAACCCGAAGGATTAGCGGTTGGTCCGCCAAAGAATATCTTGTTCACCACTAATTCACCCCAAACATTCCACTGGCCAATTAAAAAAGATAAACTTAGAATAAAGGTAACCATTAAAGCTATCCTTAAGCTATTCAAATTATCTTTTTTTGCTGAGTAGTAAGCCCACTGCATTGTGACACTACTTAAAACAATTATTAGGGTATTTATTAAAAGACCGGCTGGTAAATTAAATTCTAACCAATTACCTTCTTCCCGGCGAACAATGTAAGCGCTGGTAAAAGCCGCAAACATCATTACGATACTCATTATTAGTAACCACAAGGTAAATTTCAAAGGATGAACTCCGGTTGTGGTTTTATATTCATTTATTGCTCTTGCATTCATTGCTAATCTATCTATAACTTATCTAACACCAACGCAATTTGTACGATGGGCAAATATAAAAACGACCCAAACATGATACTCATAGCAGCTTTTTTAGAACAAGTCTGCATTAAATAAAGCGTTTGCGCCAAAAACAAAACGCCGCACATTACAGCAATTATAGCCGAAGTTTTACCCGTCATTCCAAATTGGAGGGGCAGCATACTAAGTGGTATAAGCAGCAATGTATAGGTCATAATCTGGAAAGCAGTTTTCAGGTTTTTGCCTCCTTCCATCGGCAACATCTTAAAACCCGCACGTTTGTAGTCATCATCCAGTACCCAAGCTATCGCCCAAAAATGCGGAAATTGCCAGGTAAACTGTATGCCAAATAATATCCAAGCTTCTATACTCACGACCCCTGTTGCTGCAACCCACCCTAATAGAGGAGGTAAACCACCGGGTATGGCTCCCACTAACACACAAATTGGCGAAATTCTTTTTAACGGGGTATACACAAAACCATACAGAATTAAGGACATTAAAGCTAATACCGCCGTTAAAGTATTAAAATACACTGCTAATAACACTAGTCCTGCTATCCCCAGTAAGCTGCCAAAAACAGCTGCTTCCGTAATAGACAAAGCTCCGGTTGGCAGGGGCCGTTGCGCAGTACGCTTCATTAATTTATCTAGATCTTTCTCTAGAATTTGGTTTATAATATTTGCAGACCCTGTAACCAAAAATCCACCCAGCATAATAAGCAACACATTCAGTAGCTCTAAATGTCCTTCTCCAAGCATATACCCAATCGCACTTGAAAAAGCTACGGTACTGGATAACCGGAACTTTAACAAACGGAAATAATGCTTTACTTTCGTCATAACAAACAAGGTAGGCAATTCATGTTCTACTTTTTCAACCAACATTATCTAACTGCCAATTTAAGAACCCGGTTACGGGTTGCATAATAATAAACTAATAACATGTAGAACTGTAAACCAAACAAAACGGTAGCCAATAATAGATGTACCGGCTGTAAGGCGGCGGGGATGGCAAAGTAAGCTAGTATTACTCCCACTATAATTTCAACACCAATGCAGGCCAACAAGCCATTAGCCAATCGACTTAATCGAGCATCCTGTAAAGTGTACATCTGCCAACACAGGTAAACGTTGAGTAAAAAAATTAAGAGTGAAAAAGATCGATGCAGGTAAAAGGGATTGCCTATTTTACTAATCCAGGTTTCCCGATTAGCATAATTTAACTCAGCAGCAATCACATCAATTAATTCACGTACCTGGGTGCCCAGAAGAATTTGCACAAAAGATAAAGCTATAACGAAGTAAAAAATAGCATATAACTTATTTTGCGAAACTTGACTCAGCTGATTAAATTTATTCTTTTGGGATCGTGCTACCGCATATATTAATATAGCTACTAGGAGTAAAGCTAAAGCCATATGAATAGTAACCGTAACTGGCAGTAAGTTGGTTGAAACAACCAGAGATCCTAGCCAACCTTGCACTCCAACTAAAACAAAGCTTATTAAAGACAAATAAAATATTTGTCGGTCTTTTTTGAAGTATGGTATTGAAAAAATTAAGGTAAGAAATATGAATATGCCAATTAAAGCACCTACTAAACGGTTTAAATACTCGATCCAAGTTTTAGAAACATTAAACTCAGTTTCTAAATATTGGGAAGGATGAGAGAATATATTTTTAGCTATCTGGGTAAAGCCTAGTTTATTTAAAAAGCCAGCTAGCTTTTCATTTTTCTGAATGCGTTTGTTTTTATAAACTTCCAGGTAGTCGTTAGGTAACTGATCAATATTAGTAGGAGGAATCCAGGTTCCGAAACACTTAGGCCAGTCTGGGCATCCCATTCCTGAGCCAGTGCTTCGAACGACTCCTCCTACCAAGATTAAAAAATATACTGAAGCAATAGTTAAAACTCCTATATTTCTAAATCTTTTAGAACTAAAAGATTCATTACTCATACTTCTAATTATTCAAGCTCCTTCTCGTTTGGCAGATTAGAAGATTTGGTTTGAGAATACGGAACTGTTTGCGGGATGTAATCTTCTTCAGCTCCTGGTTTTGAATAATCATACGGCCATCTATAAACAGTGGGAATGGCACCCGGCCAATTACCGTGACCTGGATGAACTGGAGTAGTCCACTCCAAGGTATTAGAACGCCACGGATTTTCATCTGCCCGTCTGCCTCGGAAAATGCTGTATACAAAGTTAAATAAGAAAACAAACTGAGCAAACCACGCGATAATAGCTGCTATACTTATAAACATATTTAAATCAGCAAACTGGCTAAATGTTTCAAAAGCAGTCCAAGAATAGTATCTTCTCGGGAAACCCGCAATACCTACGTAGTGCATCGGCATAAATACAAGATATACCCCTAAAAAGGTTAACCAAAAATGCACGTAGCCTAGTTTTTCATCCATCATACGCCCAAACATTTTCGGGAACCAATGGTAAACCCCGGCAAACATACCAAAGAAGGCCGAAGAACCCATTACTAAGTGGAAGTGAGCCACTACAAAATAAGTATTATGTAATTGGATATCTAAAGCAGAGTTCCCGAGTAAAATACCGGTTAAACCACCAGATATAAACAGCGACACAAATCCTATGGAAAACAACATAGCTGGAGTAAAAATAATATTCCCGCGCCATAAAGTTGCAATCCAGTTAAACACTTTTACTGCCGATGGTACCGCAATAATCAGTGTTAAGAACATGAAGACTGATCCCAAGAAGGGATTCATACCCGATACGAACATATGGTGTGCCCATACTACAAAAGACAGAATGGAAATTCCTAACATAGAGCCAATCATGGCCCGATAGCCAAATATTGGCTTACGTGCATTTGTAGCAATAATCTCGGAAACTATTCCGAAACCCGGTAAGATTACAATGTAAACTTCCGGGTGACCTAAGAACCAAAATAAATGTTGAAATAATATAGGGCTACCGCCCGTGTTACTTAAAGCTTGACCAGCTACATAAATGTCAGAAAGGTAAAAACTAGTACCGAATGAACGGTCAAAAATTAAGAGTAATACAGCTGAAAACAGCACTGGGAACGATAAAACACCCAGGATTGCCGTTAAAAAGAATGCCCATATGGTAAGCGGTAGCTTCGTCATGGACATACCTGCAGTTCGCAAGTTAATAATAGTAGAAATGTAGTTGATACTTCCTAACAATGAAGAAACAATAAACAAAGCCATCGCTACAATCCACATTGTCATACCTGTTCCAGATCCGGGAACGGCTTGAGGTAAAGCACTTAAAGGCGGATAAATAGTCCAACCAGCGGAGGCTGGCCCAGTTTCTAAAAAGAGTGATAAAAACATTACCATACTGGACAAAAAGAAAAACCAGTAGGATAGCATATTTAAGAAACCCGATGCCATGTCGCGGGCACCAATCTGCAAGGGAATTAAAAAGTTGCTAAAGGTACCACTTAGCCCAGCCGTTAATACAAAGAAAACCATGATAGTACCATGCATGGTAACTAATGCTAGGTAGAACTCCTGGTTTAATTTACCCCCTTCTATCCATTTACCCAGTATAGGCTCTAAAAACGGCATTGTTTCATTTGGCCAGCCTAATTGCAAGCGAAATAAACTAGAAAGTGCTCCACCTATAAAAGCCCAAATGATACCGGAAATCAGAAATTGTTTCGCTATTATTTTATGATCTTGGCTGAATATATATTTAAAAATAAATGGCTGATCATGATGGTCGTGGTCATGGTCATGCTCTTCATGTGCAATTGGCACATTATTGTGTAAAGAAATATCTGTGCTTGACATATATAATATTGTTATTCGTTTACTATTCTAATGCTATCGTTAGATTTAGCTACTAATTGTAAATGAATTAAAATTTTTGAATTTTGCATTTACACTGTTAAACTATAACGATGTTTTTCCGGCTTCCTTACCCTGTGTCTCTAAAACTACCCCTTGCGGAGCTTTTATATTCTTTAGTAAATCCGGCTTATCAGCTACAAACGCTTTTTGACTTTCGAGCCATTTTGTATAATCTTCTGGTTCATCTACTATTACTACTGCCCGCATAGCAAAGTGATTTGCTCCGCAAATTTGATTACATACTAATTCATACTTAAAATCTGGGTTACCCGTTTCGGTAGCCATATCTGCAGTAGTCTTAGTTGGCACAAACCAAAACTTGGTGGGCATACCTGGTACAGCGTGCATTTGAGTACGGAAGTGCGGCAAATAAAAACTGTGAATCACATCTCTTGAGCGAATTTTAAATAGTACTGGCTTTCCTTTTGGTATGTGTATTTCACTTGGAACAATATCATCCACACTACGTTGATCTGAAAAGTCAATTCCTAGCTCATTCGTTGCATCAATCAAGCTTGTTTTTACATTGCCTAAAGCATTGTCAGTACCCGGATAGCGAACAATCCAGTTAAATTGTTTCCCAACAATTTCCACAACCATTGCTTCTCGTGGTGCCGGATCAGTAATCTTTGTCCAGGTTTTCCAACCTTTAAAAACTAACAAAGCCATTACTACTGCCGGAATCATGGTCCAAATTATTTCTAATTTGTTGTTGTGAGGGAAAAAGTAAGCTCTTTTTTCGTCTTTGTATTGATACCGGTAAGAATAGTAAAATAATAAGATCTGAGTTATAACAAACACAATTCCTATAACTACCATTGTTAACCAGAACATATCATCGATCCAAACTCCATGAACCGAGCCTACTGGAATGTGAATACGTTCCTCCGCATTTTGAAACGACCAAATAAAAGCCGCTCCACCCACAATTAAAAATAGAAGAAGAAGAACAGCATTAATCTTATTACTCTTACCAGCTCTTTTCTGAAAACTTCCGTTAAAAACAGAAGCTAAAATTTGTATTCGAAAGAGTAGAGCCAAAATTACTCCAATCAGAATTATTGATAATACTATAGCGAATGTAATCATTATAGAATGCTTTTAATTTTGTTGCTTAAACGGTATGGTGAACACTTTCTTCCAGGAAAGGATGGTTAATTGGTACCAACGAAGCTTTACTCAAGCCTCTGGTGAAAGTTAACAAGAATACACCCAGGAATGTAAGTGCGGCCCCCAGCTCAATCAACCCAAACCCACTTTCGCCTCGTAAAGTACCCGGCATAATCATTAAATAAAAATCTAACCAATGACCCACTAAAATAGCTATACAAACTAGTTTTAACATGATCATTTGCCGTTTGGCATCTCTTGTCATTAAAACAAGGAAAGGGAAAACAAAGTTTACTAATAGATTGACAAAGAAAATCCAAGTATAATGATCCTGGTAACCACTTAATCTTTCTACGAAGTAGATTGATTCTTCTGGTAAGTTGGCGTACCAGATTAGCATAAATTGGGAAAACCACACGTATGTCCAGAATATACTAAATGCAAACACAAATTTTCCTAAATCATGCAAATGGTTCGCATTTACCATTCTCAAGTACCCGTTTTGCTTAAGTATAATTACTGTTAACGTAGTAGCCGCTAATCCTGAAACAAACCAACTGGCAAATACATACCAGCCAAACATGGTACTGAACCAATGGGTATCTATTGAAAGTACCCAATCCCAAGCAGATAAGGAAGAAGTTACTCCAAATACTACTAAAAACATGGCACCTATCCGGATACTCTTATTATAATACTCTAGTCCGCCTTCTAAGTCTTCAGCAAGTGATTGCTTTCGCATCCAAAGAAAAAATATAATCCATAAGGCAAAGTAGCCTACCATCCGGATTAAGTAAAACGGAATATTTAAAAACCCAGCTTTACCCGCAATAATAGGATCGTAATTAGGATTACCTTCTTCGTATAAAGTATGATCCGTCCAGTGAAATAACTGATGCTGCCCAAGCAAGAATACAGTTAACATAACTACTGCTCCTACGGGCAAATAGTAGCTAAGTGCTTCCAGTACACGCTTAATTAAAACCGACCAACCCGCATAAGCTACATATTGAACAGCAGTAAAAAATAAACCAATTACTGCAATGCCGGTAAAATAAACATTATTCAGCCATAAGTTCGCAAATAAGCGGTTCTTCCAGGTGATAGCATGGTGCCCCGCCGCATTAGCCGTTTCGTGTTCGCCTCCGCCGTGATGCGCACCTCCGCTATTAGTTAAAAATATTCCCAAAATCAGCAATACCAAACCTAGTCCAATCATCATGTAGAATCGGTTGTTTGTTCTTCGAGAAATATTTAGTCTTTCTTCTAACATTATCAGTAAAATTTACGCTTTTGTTTAATTATTAGAACTAGGGTGGTTACTCTATTGTCGTGGTGTTTTGTGTTCCGGTAGCTTGTTGAATGTTATCTCCTTCTTCAGAAGACGCTTCGGTTGCTGCTTCTCCACTCACTTCAGTAGCTTGTTCCCCGGCTCCTTGCAATACATTTTTCACGTACAGAGATATTTTCCAACGTTCTTCCGGATTAACCTGAGATCCATGCGGCAACATACGTCCTTTACCATTAGTAATTACATGGTATATGTGGCCCATACTTGCTGCTTTTATTGCATCAGACTGCAAGTTAGCTACCCCTTTGAATTGTTGACCAACTAAACCATCACCTCTACCTTCTGCACCATGGCAATGCTGGCAAAATCTTTCGTATAATACCTGCCCTTCTTCTAATATTTGGTCATTAGCAACTAAAGGATTTTTCAGAGCATCGGCTTGATTTAGGCTGTCGTTCTTTGGAATATGGTTGAAATAAGCCAGTTTACCTCGAGGTATTGTATTTCTGGCTGGTTCTCGCATATTCATACGGCCCGGATTAACTTTGTTATAATCTACCTGCTTTAAAGCTTCATAAGCAGGATCATCGTACATTTGCGGGGCATATTGTGTTCCAGTATCATTTGGTCCCTTACTACAGGCAACCAGCGATACGGAAGCAAAGACTACGAAAGATGTTTTTAGTATTATATCTTTAAATTTATTTTTCATTATTCTTCTACCTCCTTCTGATTCACTTCTACAGCTCCATTGGAGCGAAGCAGGTCATTTACTTTATTTATATCAGTTACACCATCTTTTACTTCAATGGCCATTACAAATTTATCATCTGTGGACCGCGCATCTAAAACCGGCACTTTTAGTCTGGGATATAAACCACAAACAATTAAAAATGTGATTACCATGCCATGAGCGGTACAGAATACAGTTAACTCAAAACTTACCGGAATAAAAGACGGTAGTGCAATATGCGGTTTGCCCCCAACAATCATTGGCCAATCAAATCCCATCATGTATATCTGCATCCACAAGGCAAAAGCTAATCCACAGCATCCGTATAAAAAGGCTGCTATAGGTAATCGGGAACGTTTAATTCCTAATACATCATCAATACCATGCACCGGAAACGGCGTGAAAACTTCATAAATTTTAGTACCGGCCGATCTGATATTTTCTATGGCATGAAGTAGTACTTCTTCGTCTTCAAATACGCCCAGAATAAACTTTTTATTAGTCATGATGCTTGTTATGATGGGTTACAGGTGTTGTAGCGTGCATGGATTTTTCTGGCTCTAAGGAGTGCGGCACACCAGAAGATGATTTTAGAATTGTTTTAACTTCAAACATGTTTACTACCGGGAAATATTTGGCAAACAATAAGAATAAGGTGAAAAACAACCCTAAAGTACCCACGTAAATTCCTACATCTATTTTTGTGGGTGAGAACATTACCCAGCTAGATGGCAAGTAATCACGGTGCAGCGAGGTTACAATAATTACAAAACGCTCGAACCACATACCAATGTTTACAAATATGGTAATGATAAAAGTGGCCACAATGCTTCTTCTAATTTTACGAATCCAGAAAAGTTGCGGCGTAATTACGTTACAAGTCATCATAGACCAATAAGCCCACCAGTAAGGTCCAGTTGCCCGGTTAATGAAGGCATACTGCTCATATTCTACTCCGGAATACCAAGCAATAAAGAACTCCGTAATGTAAGCTACTCCCACTATAGAACCAGTAAGAATAATTACTTTATTCATGGATTCTATATGCTCCAGCGTAATGTAATCTTTTAAACGAAATACATCCCGGGTAATAATCATGAGGGTTAATACCATTGCAAATCCGGAAAAAATTGCACCGGCTACGAAGTATGGCGGAAATATAGTGGTATGCCATCCAGGAATAACGGCCGTTGCAAAGTCCATGGATACAATAGTGTGTACCGAAAGCACCAGTGGCGTAGAAACACCCGCTAAAATTAAAGAAACAGTTTCGTAACGTGACCAATGCTTAGCAGAACCTTTCCATCCTAAACTTAACAAGGCATAAGCTCTCCGGGCAATTGGCCCGGTTGCCCGGTCGCGGATAGTAGCAAAATCCGGCACTAAACCTAAATACCAGAATACTAAAGAAACAGTGAAATAAGTAGAAATCGCAAACACGTCCCAAAGTAACGGCGAGTTAAAGTTTACCCACAAAGAACCAAACGTATTTGGCAGAGGTAACACCCAATAAGCTAACCAAGGCCGCCCCATGTGTAAAACCGGGAACATCGCCGCACAAATTACTGCAAAAATGGTCATTGCTTCTGCCGCCCGATTAATGGAACTTCTCCATTTTTGGCGGAATAGTAATAGAATGGCTGAAATCAGAGTACCAGCATGACCAATACCTACCCACCATACGAAGTTAGTGATGTCCCACGCCCAACCTACGGTTTTATTTAAACCCCATTCTCCGATGCCATACCATAAGGTGCGATAAACAGAGTAAATAAAAATGCCTAAAAAGAACAAGGCTACGGCTAAAGCGATTGCCCAGCGAATGTTAGGTTTCGCTTCTACCTGCCGGCTGACATCTTCGGTGATGTCGTGGTATGTTTTACCCCCAGTTACCAGAGGTTCCCTAATCGGAGATACATGCTGCATATGCTTAATTTATTGTTTCTTTTACTAATTCTTTCGTAGTAATACTACGGGTGTTCGCAATTACTGTCTACTAAATTACTTTACTTCTTAAACTAAGTTTCTAATTTTAGTTAAATAGGTTACGTTTGGCTGCACATTAATTTCTTCCAAAACGTGGAAAGCTCTTTCGCCTTGCTGCTCTCTTAATATTTGAGATACTTGGCTGTCCGGATCTTTCATGTCGCCAAATACAATCGCATTCGTTGGGCAAGACTGGGCACAGGCAGTAATAATTTCGCCGTCCTTCGGACGTCTGTTTTGCTTTTTAGCCTCCAGTTTACCTAACTGAATACGCTGCACGCAGAAGCTGCATTTTTCCATTACTCCCCGGGCTCGCACAGTTACGTCTGGGTTCAACACCATTCTTCCTAAATCAGAGTTCATTTGTGGGTTTGGCTCCGCAAATTTTTCGTTATCGTAGTAAGCAAACCAGTTAAAGCGCCGTACCTTATAAGGACAGTTGTTGCCGCAATAACGGGTTCCTACGCAACGGTTATATACCATCTGGTTTATACCTTCTGAACTGTGCATTGTAGCGGCAACCGGGCAAACTGTTTCGCAAGGAGCATGATTACAATGCTGGCAGAGCATAGGCTGGAAAATAACGGACGGGTTGTCGGATGGTTCTTCCATGGCGTGATATTTTTCAACCGTACCTTTACCTTCATCTGATTTATGGGCATCGCTGCTGTAATAACGGTCGATCCGTAACCATTGCATTTCGCGACGGTTCAAGACTTCTTGTTTACCTACTACCGCCACATTGTTCTCCACTTGGCATGCTACTGCGCACGAAGTACAACCAATACAGGAGTTTAGATCGATAACCATTCCCCAATGGTGATTCTTATATTCGTAATCTTGCCATAGAGATACTTTGGCGGGAGTTTGAGGACCTTCTGGAGTAGCTATTTTTATGTACTCCGTTACGCTTTTAGGATCTTTCTTATACTTATCTAAAGTAGATTCTTGCACCACTAAACGATCCATAATAGTATGGTGCGTTTGCGTTTGAGCAATTGGTTTTTGAGCGCCGGTCTTCTTTAAAGTTACCGCATTACCGTAAACTAAACCGGTGTTATTAACAGAAATTAATTTGTAAGCATTAGCCCCTACTCCGTTTGCCGCTGGACCTGCATGCGTACGGCCATATCCCGTAGCAATACCAATCGATCCTTTAGCTTGCCCAGGTTGTATTAAGGCGGGTAATTCCAGCGTTACCCCGTTTGCGTTAACACTAAGGATATCATTTTGCTCCACTCCCATTTCCACGGCCATAGCTCTCGGAAGTGTTACATAATTATCCCAAGTTGCTTTCGTAATTGGATCAGCAGCTTCCTGTAACCAGGGGTTATTAGCTTCATAGCCGGGACCAATATTTACTTTTTCGTAAATAACTGCCTCTATGCCTTTGCTAGCCGTACTGGCTGCTTTATTTATAGCTACTGCCGCCGCCGCGATAGTCATAGCAGGAGCAGCTGTATTAGCTGCAATTGGGCTGGCAATACCAGTGCCGGAATAAACGCCATCGTGAATAGCCTTATCCCAAGCTGCTTGCGAACCAAAAACGCCCCGCCAGTTACTCTGTAAATAATTGTAATACGGCGTATTGTTACCTGACCATTTTAATAAACTTTCCTGAGCCTGACGGGTTTGGAATAAAGGTGAAATAGTAGGTTGAGAGAAACTAAACTGACCACGTTTTGGTTCATAGTCATTCCAGGATTCCAGATAATTGTGATCCGGGCAAACATAAGCCACCCGCGCAGCAGTTTCATCCATGCGATCGGTTAAGGCAATGCTAAATGGCACTTTTTCTAAACCACTGATTACCTTTTCAGCCAAGGGGTGATTATAAACAGGATTTGCTCCGTAAAATATAATTGCACCAATAGTACCGGCATTCATCTCATTAACCAAGCGAATCATGCTGGCATCATCGCCTTGGCGCACTAGAGAAGGTGTAGTTCCTACGGTGTTACCCTCGGCACCAAGCGCCCGGTTAATTTCTGTAACTAACATTTGAACTGCCGGATCATTTGATCCGGCTACGACCAAGGCAGCACCTCTATTAGTCAGTAAGTCTTTAGCTGCTGCATCTAATCTGGCGTTGTTGTAGGCAGGTGTATTTATTGGCTGGTTTGCAATACGGTTGTAAAGAGCTGCTATTACTAAAGCTTGTTCCGAAGGTTTTACCGGTACCCGGATGTCGGCGTTCGCTCCAGTAAGAGTAAACATCGATTCAAACTGGTAATGCCGCGACATGGTGGGATTCGTTTTACTTACCTTTCGCGTGGCAATGTATTGCTTGGCATATTCCACGGGCGATAACCACGTTCCTAAGAAATCAGCACCTACACTTACAATAACGCGGGCTTTACTGAAATCATAGTCTGGAACAACACCACCGTTAGCTTTTAATAAACCCGAAGCCGAATTCGGATCATACATTACGTGTTCAAAAGAAGTAAACTTACCACCAAATTCATTAATGACCCGCTTGGTAGTAGGACTGATTATGGTATTAGATACAAGAGCAACTTTACCCCGCACTCCTCTTAACTTAGAGGTAATTTCAGCATCTACTTTTTCCCAGGTGGCTGGTTTACCCCCAGCTAAAGGAGCTTGTAAGCGATTTTTATCGTATAAACTCAGTACAGAAGCCTGAGCGCGGGCACTTAGCCCTCCTCTGGTAACCGGCGAAAGGCCATTACCTTCTAGTTTAATCGGGCGGCCCTCGCGGGTTTTTACTAATACACTGTTGTAATCACTTCCCACAAAGTAAGTAGAAGCATACCAGTTAGCAATACCTGGATCTACTTCTTCGGGCTTATTTAAATAAGGAATGGCTTTTCTAACCGGCGCTTCGCAGGAAGCAAGGGTTGCTGCCGCAATCCCAAACCCTAATAATTTTAAGAAATCGCGCCGCGGCGCCACTTCCTTATCTGTTGTTTGATTTGTTTCTTTTACCGGAAGGAATTCAGCAAATTCATGATGCTTGGCTTTGTTGAATTCGGGAGTGTTTTCGAGCTCTTCCAGCCCTTTCCAGTATTTAATTGTTTCTTGCATATGTATAATAAAGAAAACTCTAATTCTAAATTTAACTCAAATCAGGATTAATAATGGCATTTTGAACACTCTGTACCACCATTAGATGATACCGTGAATGCTGCCCCTTTATTGGCCTGATCATGTAGTTTCACCAGGTTATCGTAGTATTTATTGCCTTCGGTATTCAAAGGTGTTTCACGGTGACAGTTAATGCACCAACCCATTGTAAGCGGCGAGTACTGATATACCACATTCATAGTCTGAATAGGTCCGTGACAAGTCTGGCACTCTATTTTTCCTACTTGCGTATGTTGGGAATGATTAAAATAAGCTAGATCGGGCAAGTTATGGATCCGCACCCATTCAATAGGTTTGTTGTTTTCAATGGCCCGGTATATTTTCTGGATTTCTGGCGATTCCTTTTTAATTTGGCTGTGGCAATTCATACAAATATTTGCCGAAGGAATGTTCGCATTTTTGCTTTTATAAACCGAAGTGTGGCAGTAATTACAATTAATTTCGTACTGGCCGGCGTGCTGCGCGTGCGAGAAAGCAATTGGCTGCGTGGGTTGGTACCCTTGCTGAATACCTACTCCGTAGGTTTCTTCAATAGCCGCATCCAAAACAACCACGGTAAAAATTAAACCCACTATTACTTGTACCGCTCTGGACTTGTAAACTTTAGAAAAATCGAAACGTTGGTCAACTAGTTCAATATCGCGGCCATCCAAGTCTTTTTTACCTCTTAAGTAACCGCTTAAAATATTAGCAATTATTAATAAAGTAATAACCATTACAATAAGAACTAATATAAGCGCAATTAAAACGTAATCCAGGTATTTACCGGCGGCTCCTGCGCCACCAGCAGCATCTCCGCCACCGGGCCCATCTGTTCCACCCTGCGCTACCCCAGAACCGCCCGTTGCTGGGTCGGCGGGCAAAGCCGCCGGAGCGGCGCTTGCTTTTTCAATATATTTCAGGATAGAAGTAATTTGATCGTCAGAGAAGGCAAAGCTAGGCATCTGCTGCTTATCGTACTCATTAAATAATGCCACTGCTTCTTTATCACCTTTCTGCACCATCTGGCTCGAGTTCCGGATCCAGCTGATTAACCAGGGCAGTTTGCGACGTTTGTGTACATCTCTTAAAGCCGGACCCACTACTTTCTCGCCAATAGCATGACAAGAGGCACAATTGTTTTTAAACAAGGTTTCGCCCACTGCTGCTACCGCATCATCGCCAGAAGCCGTACCGGCAGTAAGGCCATCTTGCGTAATTGAAGCTTGCTCACCTTGAGCAAAAGAAGAAAACGCAGTAAATAAAAAAAATAAAAGAGAGAAAAAGAACGAATATATTGATTTGATTTTACAGCTAATCATAGCCAAGATCGCTTTTTTAGTAAGATGGAACTACATTATGGGCACAAATCTACTATGCGAATCTTATTATTCAAACATAATAATCTAGATTTTTGAACCTTATTCCGGGTGCTCTAATTGCAGTTGATTAACATACTGATTACCAATAAATAAAGGCCACTAAATTCATTAATTTAGAATTTTTTTAAATTATAAAATATGCAAAAATCACAGTTTTTAATTTAAAAATATGTAGCCATTCGCGGGAGGGTCTGGGAAAATATAAACATAGTTTATTTTAATAAAACTATGTAGCAGCTTTGTATAAATACTAAATTCGTCTCACCTGATTTCCATATTCTTTAGCATTATCACCTATTTACTTAACCCTTCAGCTTTAATTTTTGTTCAGCATTTTAGCAAAATGCACGCAATTTTAGCAAGTACATAAATTAATAAGGATTGGCTGATGTAGTAGATACTGACTTTTAAAATTACTATTTATTCGTCTTACTGTTTTTTCACTTGTTTGTTATAATTTATTATAGAAGCTTTCCGTAAATCATTTAAAGTTTACACTCTATCATCAATCTATACGGTATCAGCCAGTAATCATTCTTTCTCACGCTAATTGTACTCGTGTGTCGATGAATTTTTAAGCTTAACAATTGCGGATGCGTTTTCTTTGTTAAAATTTAAGATCATGCTCCAAAATCGATTAGTAGCTACTTATATTTAAGTATTTAAGCGGCTTATGTGCTTGTTAATAAAATATTTATTCTTATATTTGCGCCCTTAACTAAAAATTAAAAATTTTAAGCCAAATGGTATTAAAAAATTACGAGACGGTCTTTATCCTGACTCCGTTGCTCAACGAAGCCCAGGTACAAGAAACGATCGAGAAGTTCAGACAGGTGCTTAAGGAAAATAGCGCCGACATTATTCATGAAGAAAACTGGGGGTTACGCAAGTTAGCCTATCCGATTCAGAAAAAATCAACTGGTTTTTATATCCTGATGGAGTTTAGCGGTCCTTCTGAAATTGTTGATCAGTTGGAAATTGCTTATCGTCGGGATGAGAAAGTAGTGCGGTTCTTAACTACGGTTTTAGACAAACACGCTTTATCGTATAACGAGCGTCGTCGCAACGGCGAAATGAACCAGCAGAAAGCTGCTAAAAGAGAGAAGGAGGCCCAAGCATCATGAGTTTAGTTAACGAAAAAATCCACAAGCAGGATACCCGTAAAAAATACTGCCGCTTTAAGAAAAACGGCATTCAGTATATCGATTACAAAGACGGTAACTTTTTATTAAAATTTGTGAACGAACAAGGTAAAGTGTTACCGCGTCGTATTACCGGTACTAGCCTGAAGTTTCAGCGCCGGGTAGCGCAGGCAGTAGCCCGTGCCCGCCATTTGGCTATTTTACCGTACGTTGCAGATTCGTTAAAATAAGGAGGCCCGAGAGAAATGGAAGTTATATTAAAAGACGACGTTAAAGGCTTAGGCTTTAAAAACGACATAGTAGAAGTAAAACCAGGTTACGGCCGGAACTACCTTATTCCGCAAGGAATAGCCGTAATGGCTGATAAAACCAACAAGAAGATTGTAGCGGAAAACATCCGCCAGGCATCACACAAAGCTGAAAAAGTGAAGCTAGACGCCCAGGCAATCGCGGACCAAATTGGAAATCAGGTATTTGAATTACCAGCTAAAGTTGGTGAAAGCGGCAAAATCTTTGGTGCCGTTACTACTACCCAATTATCCGAAGCTTTACGGGCCAAAGGTATTGAAGTAGACCGCAAAAAGATTTCTTTCGACCAGGAAGTAAAATCTGCTGGTGAATACACTGCTTCTATTGCCCTGCACAAAGAAGTAAAGCACACCGTACGTTTTAACGTGGTGGCAGAATAAGCGCAATCAAATTCTAATTAAAGTCCTGCTGAACCTCTCGGCAGGACTTTTTTTTATTTTTACCTTTTTTTAAATTAAAACTGGTGAGACGTAATATTTTGATTTAAGAGATCCTTCTTGTTTCATTAACTACTTTATAACATTATAAATAAGCGCTTTGGTGAAATTAGTTTAGACTATAAACTACCATCCCGGGCTGGTTATAAGAAATTTATTACTCGAACAACCAACAACTACTTATAAGGATTTCCTTTTAGCTACGCAATAGAACTTATGGCAACTTCTTTCCGCACCGAGCTTACTCCGCCAAGTAGTAATAGCCCTTTAACTTTGCGGTCAGCTATTTTCACGGCGGGTTCTTGTTTTGCGGAGGTAATAGGCCAGCAACTACTTTATTATAAATTAAACGCCTTCGTCAATCCGTTTGGTACCATTTTCAACCCCATTTCTTTGTTTCATTTGATCCAGGCTGCTTTGCAGCCAAAGCCAGCATTTACCGGTAAATTAGGGCAGCGCGAAGATTTGTGGTTTGCGTATGATTTGCATTCATCTTTTGCGGCTACTTCGCAAACCGAACTACTATCCCGCATTAACCAAACTTTAACCCAAAGCAACCTCTTCTTACAACAGGCCGATACGCTTATCTTAACTTTTGGTACCGCCGTAGGCTACGTGCACCGGCCCAGCAACAAATTAGTAGCTAATTGTCACAAAATACCCCAATCGCAGTTTGCAAAACGATTACTGTCCGTTGCAGAAATTACCGCCGCCTTCCAACAATTTTACGAAGCGCTTCAACAGGTAAATTCGAAAGCCCGGATTATCTTAACGGTAAGTCCGGTGCGCCACCTGAAAGAAACCCTGGAAGGCAACAGCGTGAGTAAATCTATTTTGCGGGTAGCTTGCCATGGATTAAGTACGCAGTATGCGGCCGTAGAATACTTTCCGGCGTACGAAATATTACTGGACGATTTACGGGATTACCGGTTCTATAAACCTGATATGATTCATCCTTCGGAAGTAGCCGAAGATTATATCTGGCAAAAGTTTAAATCCGCTTATTTCGATCAAGATTTTCAGCAATTCACTTTGCAATGGGATAAGATCCGGCAAGCGTTGGCGCATAGACCATTTCATCCGGAATCGGCGAGTCATCAGCAATTTTTAAAAAAAGTTTTAAGCCGATTAGAAGCCTTCGCCAACCAAATCAACTGCCAAGCCGAGATTTCAACGGTAAAACACCAAATTATACCGGGCTAAAACTTGTTTTTTGCGTATGTAACAGCACTGGTAAGAATTTATTTTTTTGCTTTACCTAAATTACCCGCGCCATGAAAAAAGCCAATCGCCTGCTCCACGAGTCTAGCCCTTATTTGCTCCAACACGCTTATAACCCCGTGGATTGGTATCCGTGGGGGGAAGAAGCTTTACAGAAAGCCCGGCAAGAACAAAAGCCGATTATCGTGAGTATTGGTTACGCGGCCTGTCATTGGTGCCACGTCATGGAACATCAATCGTTCGAGCACGAAGAGATTGCCCAATTGATGAACGAGCACTTTGTGTGCATTAAAGTAGACCGGGAAGAACGCCCCGACGTAGACCAGATTTACATGGATGCCGTACACGCCATGGGTTTACAAGGCGGCTGGCCGTTGAACGTTTTTTTAAATTCCGAAGCCAAACCTTTTTACGGCGGCACTTATTTCCCACCGCAGAATTGGTCGCAGATGCTGCAAAACGTAGCCAAAGCTTACCGCGAGAACCGCGAAGAGCTAGACCAATCGGCGGAGCAATTTGCGGCGCATCTAAACACTTCTGATTTAAAAAAATACGGCATTCAACAAAAAAACTCCGAGTTTACCGATAGCGATTTTCGATTGTTGTATCATAACCTCAGCCTTCGCTTCGAAAAAGAGCGCGGTGGCATGGGGCAGGCTCCCAAATTTCCGATGCCGGTAAATTACTTATTTTTGTTACGTTATCATCAATACGCTAACCAAACCGCCGCTCTGGAACACGTAAACTTAACCCTGCGCGAAATGGCCTTGGGCGGTATCTACGACCAGGCCGGCGGCGGCTTTGCCCGGTACTCCACGGATAGCGAATGGCTGGTGCCGCATTTTGAAAAAATGTTGTACGACAATGGTCAGTTAGTGAGTCTGTACGCGGAAGCTTACCAGGTAACCAGAAATCAGTTGTACCAGGAAGTAGTTTACGAAACTATTGCTTTTGTGGAACGCGAACTCATGAGTCCGGAAGGTGGCTTTTACTCCTCGCTGGATGCGGACAGCGAAGGCGAAGAAGGAAAGTTTTACGTTTTCACGAAAGAAGAATTACGACAAATTATAGGTTCCGAAGAACCTTTGTTTTCGGCTTACTATAACATTCGCGCGGAAGGAAACTGGGAGCACCACCAAAACATCCTGCACCGTAGGCAAACCGACGAAGCTTTTGCGGCGGAGCACCAATTAGAAGTACTAGTTTTAAAAGAACTGGTAAAAGGCTGGAAAGAAAAAATCAGGGCGGCTCGTGCGAAACGGGTTCGGCCAGGTTTGGATGATAAAATTTTAACTTCCTGGAATGCTTTAATGCTTAAAGGTCTGGCGGATGCTTACCACGTTTTTCAGGAAGAAAAATTTTTACGCCTGGCTTTACAAAACGCTAACTTCTTAAAGCAAAATTTAAAGAATGGCCAAAAGCTGTTCCGCAATTATAAAAACGGCAAAGCCACCATCGATGCTTTCCTGGAAGATTACGCCCTTTTGATTTCAGCATTGCTTCGGCTCTACGAAGTAACTTTCGAGGAAACCTGGCTGAACGAAGCCCATCAGCTAGCCAAGTACACGCTCCGTAACTTTTTCGACGAAAACGAGAATTTATTTTTTTACACCGATAAAGAAGGCGAACAATTGATTGCCCGCAAGAAAGAAATAATGGATAATGTAATTCCGGCGTCAAACTCCGTTATGGCTTTAAACCTCTTATTTCTGGGGCTGCACTTCGACCGGCCCCAATATGCCGATATTTCGGATGCTATGCTGAGCCAGGTGAAAGATTTACTGGTGAAACAACCCTCGCATTTAGCTAATTGGGCCACCGTGTATTACTACCAATTAAAACCAACCGCCGAAATTGCCATCGTGGGCCCGGCAGCGCAAGCCACGCGGCAATCTTTCGCGGACTTTTATTTACCCAACGCCGTCTTTGCCGGTACCGAAACCACCAGCAACTTACCCTTACTCACCGACCGTTTTGCCATTAACGACCAAACTACCATTTACATCTGCTACAATAAAACCTGCCAGTTACCAGTACATACCATATCCGAAGCCCTCGAGCAAATAGATAGGATTTAGTTGGAAAGTTAGAAGGTTGAAAAGTTGAAAGGTTAGAAAAAGTTAAATTTTAAGTATGGCATTTAGAAGGAGGTTATTTTGCCACGCAGCAGAATCGTTTATATTACAACAAAGCTTGTTTGTCTTATATCAACTTAAGACTATTACAATTCACTTTCCAACCTTTCTAACCTTCCAACTATCATAACCTTCCAACCTTCCAACTTTTAAACCTTCTAACCTGTAACCTGCAACCTGTAACTATCCCCAACCATTTGGGAAAGATTCGGGTTCTTGCGACCTTTGTTAGAGCTGCAATTTTTGCAGCAATTTAAACCGGAGTACTGTTGAGCCAGCCTTTATTATTTCAATCTTCCGACCAAACCACCGAGCGAATAACTTTATTTGCCGATGTTATTCTGCCTTTACCTTTACCTAAGTTGTTCACCTATCGCGTGCCCTACGACATGAACGACGATATTTTCGTGGGTACCCGGGTAATTGTGCAATTTGGCGCGAAGAAAATTTTAAGTTGCATTGTAGCCGATGTACACGAAACGCCGCCAGCGGGTTACCAGGCCAAGTACATTTTGGAAATAATCGACGAAAAGCCCGTAGTTACGCCGCAACAATTAAAAATCTTTAACTGGATTGCCGAATATTACATGTGTACGATCGGCGAAGTAATTAATGCAGCCTTACCCTCCGCTTTAAAACTAAGCAGCGAATCGCGCATTCAGTTGCATCCGCAGTTTAACCCGGAGTATCCGGTTTATCCTTTGTCTTCTGTCGAAGAGAAAATTGTTTTTGCCTTAGGCCAAAACAAAACGCTTACTTTTACCGAAGTTGGCAACTTACTACAGATCAATCATTTCCATAAAATAATTAAATCGCTGATTCAAAAAGAAGTCATTATTATTTTTGAAGAAATAGCGGATAAGTACACGCCCAAAGTAGTAAAAAAGCTCCGGCTATCGCCTAATTTTATTCACGAAGCCGAAATGCTGGAAGAGTTGATGAACCAGTTAGCGGTGCGGCCGAAGCAATTGGATGTGGTGCTGCAGTATTTGCAAATAGTACCGGTGCACCAAAACGTGCACCTGAACGAAAAAGGCCTCGATAAAAATATTTTAACTTCTAACCCGCACCTTTCCCTTTCGTCCATTAATGCTTTAATTAAGAAAGGTATCCTGGAACAATTTGAAACCATTGTGTCGCGCTTCCCGGTGGACGATAGCAAGCCTCTACCCGCTTTTAATTTATCGGCCCATCAAATAGCGGCGCGCGACGAAATTTTAAATTTATTCGGTACCAAGGACATTGTGCTGCTGCACGGCATTACCGGGAGCGGCAAGACCGAAGTGTACATTGACCTGATTAAAAAAGCCATGGATGGTGGCGGCCAGGTTCTATACCTGTTGCCCGAAATTGCGCTTACCGCCCAAATTGTAACCCGGCTGATTAAAGTTTTTGGTAACCGTTTAGGGGTTTATCATTCTAAATTCTCCGACAACGAACGGGTAGAAGTTTGGAACGGCATTCTCGCGGGCCGTTTTTCAGTGGTGATTGGCGTGCGGTCGGCGATATTTTTACCGTTTTACAACTTATCGCTCATTATCGTGGACGAAGAACACGAATCGTCTTACAAGCAATACGAACCGGCTCCGCGGTATAACGCCCGTGAGGTAGCATTGATGCTCGCTACGTACCATAAATGCAAAACCTTATTGGGCTCGGCTACCCCGGCCGTGGAAACCTATTACAACGCCAAATCTGGGCGCTGGGGTTTAGTTACCATGAACAAGCGATTCGGCGAAGCGGGCTTACCGGAAATTGAACTGGTAGATACCCGCCGCGAAAGCCAAAAGAAAACCATGCACAGTCATTTTTCACAAAAGTTGCTGGCCATGATCGAGCAAAAATTAAAAAAAGAAGAGCAGGTAATTCTTTTTCAAAACCGCCGCGGTTACGCGCCTTACATTAATTGCCACGACTGCGATTGGATACCGAAGTGTAAAAACTGCGCGGTAAGTCTTTCTTACCACAAATACAACCGCGAACTGCGCTGCCACTATTGCGGGTACCACGAGACCATGCCGCACGAATGTCCGGCCTGCGGCTCGACCATGATAAAAACCGTAGGGTTTGGCACCGAAAAAATTGAAGATGAATTGAAACTTTTACTGCCCGAAGCCAACATCCAACGCATGGATCTGGACACGACGCGCAGTAAAAACAGCTACCAGCAAATCATTTCGGATTTTGAAGCCAATAACACCAATGTGCTGGTGGGTACCCAAATGGTTACGAAAGGGCTGGATTTCGAAAATGTAAGTTTAGTAGGCATCATTAACGCCGATAGCATCATTAATTACCCGGATTACCGGGCCCACGAGCGGGCTTACCAAATGTTTGTGCAGGTAAGCGGGCGGGCGGGCCGGAAAGGCAAAAAAGGTTTGGTTATTATTCAAACGGGTAATCCCACGCAAAGTATTTTTCAGAAAGTAATCGAAAATGATTATTTGGCTTTGTACGAGCACGAAATCCAGGAACGCCGCAAATTTAACTTTCCGCCGTTTATGCGGGTGATTAAAGTTACCGTGAAACACGTGGATGAAAAATTAAACGAACAAGCCGCCGCAATACTAGCCCAAGAATTCACGGGTCGTTTGCCGAAAAACCAGGTCTTGGGGCCCGAAGTACCTTATATCTTTAAAATCCGGAATTACTACCTCAGCGAAATTCACATTAAACTAGACCGGGAACATACCAGTTTAAAAACCGCCAAACTGCTGATTGCCGATGCCATTAACCAAATAAAATTTAATAAAGATTTTCGTAACATCCGGGTAGTAGTAGATGTAGATCCGGTTTAAAAGCCAATTTTCTAAACTACTCTTCTTCCAAGAATATTAAACTATTTTTATTACCGGAACTAAGCCAGCGGTTTTAGAATTTTGCACTATAAGGTATAAGGCATTATATAAGCTTTTATAGCCTTTCCACATTACCCCGAAAACACTTTAGTTTAGCATTTTATTAATAATCTAAAAAATGACAAAAATTGCTGCTCTTGGTTTATTTATTGGTTTGTTCCTGGTTTCAAAAACCGCCTCTGCCCAAAACGAAACGGCTGAGTTCATTAAAAGTGGGATTACCAACGCGGAGCTATTAGCGAAAGCTTACAGTCTGCCCTTGAGTAAAGCTTTTGGCGCTGCTATTAATACCGGCTGGATTACTACCGGTCAAGTCTTTCAACCGGGCCGCTTTGAAATACGGGTATTTGCCAACGCTGCTTTCGTGCCCCAAAAAGACCAAACGTTTGATGTGAGTAGTATTGGCTTGAACTCTAATGTCCGTTTGGCACCCGGCAGCAGCAAATTAGCGCCCACCGTTTTCGGGGCAGATGCGCCGGGGCCTTTGCTAAACGTTTACGCTACCCGCCCGGACACCAAACAAGAAGAACAAGTAACTTCTTTTAACACTCCCGCAGGCATTGGCATTGCCCTAGCTCCTACTCCTATGGCGCAACTTACCGTTGGTTTAGTAAAAGAAACGGAGTTAATGGTGCGGTTTATTCCTAAGAGCAAAGTAGGTGATTTTAACGTTGATTTATGGGGCATAGGCTTAAAACACAGCATCCGGCAATGGATACCGGACATTGCCGATTCCCCGTTTGATATCACCGCCGCCGTGGCGTATTCTTCTTTCCGCTCCCGCTATGGATTACAAGTAAACCCGCAAAGTGGCGTAGCAAACCCTAACCCCGCGGATTATACGAATCAAAAAATTAATTTTGATACGAAGGCCTTTACGGGTCAGCTCGTTGCTTCTAAAACCATTTCGGTAATTACCGGGTACGCCGGCTTTAGCTACAGCAGCGCCGCTGCTACCACGGGCATGTTAGGGAACTACCCGGTTACGGTTTTACGGGAACAGCCACCCCATACCCGCCAGGTACAAAATATTACGGACCCGGTTAGCTTTATCACCGATTACAACCAGCTTGGTATTACCGGCGGCTTTCGCTTAAAATTAGCGGCGTTCACGCTAAATGCCGAAGGAACCTGGGCCAAATACCCCACTGTATCAGCTGGGATTGGCTTAGGCTATCATTAACTTTTTAATTTTTCTTTTACCACAAAGCGTTTTTGTTTTAGCTGTTCTAAAAATAGCCAGTAGCTGCTTATATCTTTGCGCTCGTGTTTTGCGTTTTATTTAACATCCACGTAGATGTGTAAAACAGATTAGATGAAGCAAAGCACCCCATTGATAACCCGATTTATTTGTCCTTTACTCTTCGTTGTTTGGGGATGGGCTTCGGGTTGTAAATACGATAGTAAGGCCACCACCACGGGCTTAAAGCAGGATTCCTTATACGTTTACAAAAAACCCATCGACCCGAATGGCATTGGTAAATATTACCGGGGCCGGCAGATAGCTTATACCATGGGCCACACCGAAGCGAGTTGGCTCGAACGACCGGAACGCGAACAAGAAGAGCGAACCGATTTACTCCTCCAAGCTTTACAGCTGAAACCCACCGATGTAGTAGCCGATATTGGCGCCGGCAGTGGTTATTTTACTTTTCGGATTAGTCCGCTGGTACCCCGGGGTAAAGTATTGGCGGTAGATGTGCAACAGGAATTCTTAAACATGTTGATGGATAATCGCATCTTGAAGAATGCCTTTAATGTAGAGCCCGTTTTGGGATCGCTGCAAGACCCTAATTTACCCGCTGATAGCGTAGATGTAGTTCTTATTGTAGATGCTTATCACGAATTCTCGCATCCCTACGAAATGCTAATGGGCATTAAAAAAGCCCTAAAACCACGTGGCCGGCTCATTTTAGTGGAATACAAAGCCGAAGATCCTTACGTACCCATTAAGGCCTTACACCGCATGTCGGAGAAGCAAGCCGTGAAAGAAGTTACCGGGATTGGATTAAAGTTCGTTGAGAATAAGAACATACTGCCCCTACAACACATTCTAGTTTTTGAAAAACTTTGAAATAAAGAATGATGTATGCTATCCATTTTCTTAATAGCCTTACCGACAATTTTCATAACCTAAGCTTATCTTATGATTTATAAGGTTTAAATCTTAAATAATACTTTCGATTATCCAGGGTAAGTTCTAGTTGCATATCCTTTCTAGTAAGTTTTCTAATGGTCCAGCGAGATTTAAAAGGTTTAAAACTGGGTCTATCCACAAAAACTTGACTATCTAGTTTAGGCATAATACCAGTACCAAAATCACTTAATCCGCGGTGTAAAGAAATTTCTAACATATTTCCTTCAATGGGTTGCCATGTACCATCATGATTATAAGTAGTGTCGTGGGCAACGGTAAAAACTATTAAATCGGGAACGGTGGATAAATTATTACGGTCATCAAAGTAGAATACACCTTCCAAATGAAAAGCGGTGATAGTAGCCATGGAGTCCGTTCCATCAATAGTGTAGTCGGTTATTTGCCAGGAAGTACCTTCTAATATTTTAAACTCGTGTTCTTCGCAACTGCTTAGCAGGAGTAACAGTAGAGAAGCTAAATAGATAAGCTTTTTCATACTTAGGCAGATTATAAAAATAATCCTAATTTAATAAGGTAGCTTGTTAGATTTAAGTAAGTGAATAGTTAAATCTAACAAGATGCTTACTTAAAACATATAAAATACTAAATATTGGTATTTTATCATTTTTTGTTAGTCCTTAATACAATCAATTCTTACTTAAGTGCAGGTAATAGAGGCTTTTTAGTTATCTTCATATAATAGCAACTGCTCTACTTATGGCCGAAGATAAATCAACTGCTCACTACCATAAATTATTCGATTCTTTAGCCGCTGCCGAGCAAGCATTACCCTTGGGCAAGCCGCAGAAGTTGTGGGTAGTTGGTCGCCCGGAAGCTATTTGCTTAGTGCGTAACCAAAAGGGAATTTTTGCGGTAGCGGATGTTTGCCCGCACTTAGGCGAATCTTTAAGCAAGGGCACTACGAATTACCTGAACGAAGTGGTATGCCCTTGGCACAGTTACCGCTTTTCGCTGATAAACGGCCAGGAATGTAATAACCGCAGCGCGCATCTGAAAACGTTTAAAGTTGAGTTGTTACCCGATGGGGTTTATCTGCAGTTATAATTTTAAAATTACAAAGCCTAAGTCAGGGCGGATCCTATCCTAAGCTTTGTGGGTAAGATAAATACTGGCTAAAACCTGGTCCGCCGAAATAGCCTCTCTAACAACTTCAGATGAAATACTACTTTCTTTAAGCCGGATACGAATACCCGTAAAGCTTCGCAATTTTTTTCTTTTTCAGTTTCTCCACTTTCATGGTCATCCGGATATCGGTGGTGGGGCGATCACGGTTATCTTTTGGTTGGTCCGCAATCTTATCGATCACGTCTAAGCCACTAATTACCTGGCCAAATACGGTATACTGGTTATCCAAGTGGGGCGTGCCGTTATGGTTCTCGACAATGTAGAACTGCGATCCGCTGGATTGGCGTTGGGGATTCACAAAATCGCCTTGCCGGGCCGCCGCTAAAGCACCCCGCACGTGCTTTAGTTGCGGATTAAATTCCGCGGGAATTTGGTAACCGATATCTCCCGCTCCATCGTTAGTTTTATCTTCGTCCTTGGAGTTTTTGTCGCCTCCCTGAATCATAAAATCATCGATAATGCGGTGAAAAGTAGTGTTATTATAGAAGCCTTCTTTCGCTAATTTTAAAAAATTGGCTTTGTGCTGCGGCGTTTCGTCGAAGAGCACCACAACCATCTCGCCAAACGGCGTGGAAATCTTTACAACAGAATCTTTTTTGGGCTTGCCCTTGGCCAGGCTTTCCGTGGAAACGGCTCCAAATAATAGAAGCAAGGCCAAGCATTTAAGAATACTACCAATAAGAGAAAAGAACTTTTTTAGCGTCATGAAACAATAGGAATGTAATATTAAGAACGTTCTAATTTAATAGAATTTAAAATTTGATCGCCCCCCATTGCCAGAATATTCTGCGCTAATTGTACGCCTAAGCTATCGGCTTCGTGCGGCGGAGCTTGTAAGGTATCGGTAATCATCTGCTGGCCATCTAAACTCACAATACCACCCGTAATCTCAATGTGCGACCCGTGCAACGTAGCCAAAGCATACGATGGAATGCTGCAACCACCTTCCATGGTGCGCAAAAACGCTCGTTCGGCCGTTAAACAAATATGGGTTGGTTCGTGGTCCAGGCAATTACGGATCGCCAGTTTTTTAGCTAAGGGCAAATTAATGGCGCATTCAATGGCAATGCTGCCCTGCCCGGCAGCTGGTACAAACTTGTTTTCGGGTAAAATTTCGGTGATCAAATGGCTGTATTGCATCCGGAATACGCCCGCGTAAGCCAGTAGAATAGCATCGTATTGCCCATCTTTTAACTTTTGCAAGCGGGTTTGTAAGTTACCCCGGCACTCGGCGGTAATAATATCCGGATAATAGCGCTTTAACAAAGCCCGGCGGCGCGTCGAGGAGGTGCCAATTACAATTTGTTCGCGGTCCAGGGTAAAACCAGAGTCAAAAGAAATAACCACATCGTTTACTTTCTCCCGCTCCATAAAAGCCAGAATTTCTAAGTCTTCGGGTAAGGTCGATTGTAAATCTTTGGCGCTGTGCACGGCAATGTGCACGGTTCCGTTACGCAGGCATTCTTCTAACTCTTCGGTAAAAACTCCTTTGGCTCCTATTTTATCTAACGACCGGTCGAGGACTAAATCACCCTTGGTTTGAATGACCTCAATCTCCACGTTAAAATCGGCCGCCCGCAACTTCTCGGCTACGTGGTGGGTTTGCCAAAGCGCTAAGCGGCTGCCGCGGGTGGCAATGCGAACAGTATTTCCGGAATTTTCCGACATTTAATAAATAAATTTAATACTGTAATTTTAAATACCGGGCAATTTGGATAGACGAATCAATAAAAACCATTTTGGGATTAGCGTTTCGCTCGATGTGGTAATGCGCCTGGTTTAGTTCTTCGGTTAAATAAGGCCCGTTGGTTTCCCGCACAATTTTAGAAAACCGGCCCACAAAATCGGCTTCCGTAGCGGGTATAAAAGAAATTAATTGCGGATCGATGCCGTATAACAATACTTTACGTAAGCTGCTTAAGGCATAATGCAAAAAGTTTTTCTGGTTTTCGCGCCCCATCTTCTGAAACTCTTCGCTCAGCTCTACCACTTCGCCAAACTTATTCGCGTAACAATGCCGCATCCATTGCACAAAAAAGGCAAAATAATCGTTCGTTCGCTCGGTACTTAATTGCCTGGCCGCTTGCAAATTTCCTTCGGCCAATAGCGCTATTTGCTGCGCCCCCGTTTCGTCGGCTAAACCTTTTTGGGTTAAATACGCGATAATTTCCTCGTCGGTAAAAGCCCTCACTTTCACGAGTTG
>Ga0068630_1000020_pt1 | contig 32195 bp, 10 predicted proteins | sample InSIn4gowninarea_FD_77433 | JGI IMG/M metagenome (GOLD analysis project Ga0068630, IMG submission 77433) | Clean room microbial communities from NASA Spacecraft Assembly Facility at Jet Propulsion Laboratory, Pasadena, California, USA -... ... | reverse complement strand
GTTAATAAAAGTTAATGTATCAACATTATTGGTTATTTTTCTCATAAAAATAATAAGAATTTTTCTAAAGATACAGATTCTATTGCTATTGGCATAGAACTATGTAAAATACCACATATTTCTGAACATTGCGAAATATCTCCACGATTTTCTAGTATTAGAATTTATTTATAAGCAAAAGTATAACCCTTATATAGTTTACCGTCTTTTAAACGAATATATAAAGTTTTCCTATCTAATTTAAGGTTTAAAAGATTAAAAAATTTAATTGTATCAATAATACTCTTAAATTCTTTTTGTTGCACAAACTTTCCAAGCTCAGCATCAAAAATGTTTCCCTTTACTTTGATAGGTCTATTTTTTCTATTAACTTTTAATGAATTAAGGCTAGTCTTTGCTGATATTTTCTTATATTCATCTAAAATTAATCCTACTTTTTCAAAATCATCAGGTAAAGCTTTATTTAAATATTTACATAAAAAATTATGAAATACTTTTTCTTTTTTTATATATTTACTAAGAGTGTCTCTTTTAATCGTTAAACCTTTTTCTCTTAAATATTCAGTACATAAAGTTAAAGAAGAAAATTTTAAAGTATCCCCTCAAGAGTCTAAAAATAGGTTTCCCTCTTTAATTTGTAATTCTACTGGAATCGTTCTACGAGTTCCTAACTTATACATATTTTGTCTTTCTTTTTGCATTATATTTTTTAATGTTTCTACAGAAATATCACTTGTAAAAGCAGTAGGTATGGAATAGCTTAATAATAAATAATTTTTAAGATAAGGTAAATTAGAATCTAGATATTTATTAATAGTTTCAGTGTGTATATTTAATACTCTTTTTAATTCAATTTTAGATTTAGCTTTGTAATAAAGAATGGTACCTTTTAAGTCATAAATATATATAGTTTCACCTTTTGAAGATCCAGCGTTCACAACCTTCAATTGATTCAAATTAAACTCTTTACTTAATAAATGATATTGTTCTAAAATTAAAGAGTCTGTACTTTTAAATTTATTATTATCTAACTTAATTATTCTTAATTTAAAAGCTTTTAAACCTTCCTTACGTAGTAAAGGTAAAAATTTCCCAGTTAAAGGGAAATTTCCTTTAAAGTAATAATCCATTCTACGTCTTAATAAATTAGATGAACCTACATATTTTTGCTTAGTGTTTTTGTGTAAAAAAACATATACACCAGAAAAACCTTTATATTTAGACTTACCAACTAATTTGGTGAATAGGTTTACTTTTTCTTTATCATAAGGAATTGTAAATATAGGAAGATTTAATTCAATAGCCTTAACTTTTAATAGCTCTTCCAATTTTGAATTATTAACTATTATATTTTGATTTAATAATATTTTATTTATTACTGATGCTGTAGTAGGTTTTCCACTCTTGATATGTTCTAACGCTAAAGACTCTGGTTTTTCTAGAAAATATCTTGTATTAGTAAGAGATCTAGTTAAGGTTAGAGCCTTTATACTATTTAAAATAATACCTTTATAAAAAGCGGAACGATTAATATAAATACTTTTTTTATGCAAATATTACAATTGTAAGTTGCTTTATCTATTTTTACATTAGAAAATTAGTTTAACAAACTATTGTAGAGTTCCCTAAATATAAAGCTTTTTAAGTTTTATGTTTATTTAACAAAAAATATAAAAAACACAGTTTTTATATTTTTCTGCGCCTTTTCAGGAGGAGGCTGACTATATCTTAAGCATTACTATTTTTAAATTTAATAATACCAATAACCGTTTAGTCGATGAACTGCATTCCAAATTATTCTGGAACTTGGCTGCGGATTGCCCATTGTATAATAAATCTTGATTTTACCGTACCACGAGTCATTACCTGTGCCATAAGTTATATTACTATACCTACTTGGTTAAGATTTCTTTAGGGGTTTCCCGTCAATTTGATTATTTTTAACCGTAGGTTTACTACAGTTATGGCCATTGTTCAATAAGACCATAAAAAGTTCCTTCTCTATTGATAAGAGCAGAAGCTTGATTTAATCTACCTGGATAAGCATCCGCTTTAATACCTAAAGCGGGACAAGCGTAAGAATGTATAACATCACCACTTGTAATAATGAATCTAACGTGAGTTATTTCTGGTATTATTACTCTTTCATCAACATCTAACATTCTTAACGCTCCATCTTCTAAATCAGACTCTGGAACTAAGTAAGAGTCATATTCAATAAATTCCCCGTCATTATCTAAAAAATCAGGGTATTGGTAGCTTCAATATCATTGATGACCCTCTATATATAGTGTCATATTTATATCACTCACTTCATCCATTAAGTATAATAATTTAAACGAAGTAAATGCTATAAATATTAAAATTAAACCTGGAGTAATAGTTCATATTAATTCAACTAATGTACCGTGACTAACATATTTGTGACTTATAGGTGATTTAGTGTATATAAATTTTACAATTATTGAAGTTATAATTCACCCTACAGCAAATAAAATAATTACTAAATAAAACATAATATTATCATGTAACTCAACTAATGCTTCCATTTGTGGGCTAGCACTGTCTTGGAAATATATACCTCAAGGTCTGGGTGCATCACATTGTTCAAATAAATAAAGACTTTGTGTTCATATAGTATACATCATTTTAAATAAAAAATTTCGATTCTTATAGTTAACATTTACGCTAATTCTACTTAGAAAAACTATGTATTGTTTGTTGTACGGTATAAGAGCAAGAGCAGAACTTTAAAAACCAAGGGTTTTTAAATTATAAATTGATATTATCAAAAAAAGACTAGAAAACCTGCAAATTAAAGGCTACAAAATATCTCAAGCTTTAATGCTTACGTCATAAAGCGAGCTTTTTTTTGTTTTTATAATATGGATACACATAAGCGGGTTCCTGTAACCTCACATAAATCTAAATAAAAGCTAGAGAAAGGCATAATGACTCTTAGTAGATAATTAAAATCCTATAGTATTATCCACTTTATTAACCGTTCATTACCTACAGCTTTTACCCCTAGATAGTTAAACTTCTATTCCTCCTAAATGCACCTGACTTTCCTACCTTATTTTAAAAAATAATTTCGTGCCTTTTTGTATCACACATTATAAATTACTAGCCTATAATATTATTTTTTTGTCTTAATTTAAAGCTCAAGGTAAAAAACTTAAATCTTGAAGTAAAACTGTTTTTTCTATTTATTTAGCTAGTTAGTTTGCCAGTTAACTGGAGTAGATTTATCCCTATAAAAGGGGCATCGTGTTTACTTTCCTATAAGCTATCTTTTAACTGGTAAACTTGGATCTCACCTAGTAGGCTTAGATGTATAATCTTCTTTACTTTCTCGGATATTTCTTGCTATAATAAAGACCCAAAGCCTTTATAGGTTAGCTTTTACCTTTAGTAAATAAGACTAAATCTAGATATAAAACTGTATATCAGGATGATATAGCTATTCACGATCAGTTCGGTTTCATTAGATTTATAAGATAAGCAAAATACCATAATAATTACGTACTTTAGAGTCCAACTTTCTTGGCTTTTTTTGCGATTTTTTAACTGTAGTCTTGCTATAATTTTCCAGATATAAAGCTATAATATAGGCTAACTCGTCCTAATTAAAAAATTTTTTTATAACTTTGTGATATATAAACGTGTTGTATATAAAGAAACAAATTTAGGTAATATATATTTTGAAAATACGTATAATATTATTAAAATTAATGCAAATACAAATGTTACTTGGTTAACAAAATAAAAAGGTACTAATTGAGGCATTTACTATTAATTATAAAAAAGATATATATAGATATCGTTAGCTGAATAGAGCTATGAAGAATAAAACCCTTTTTACCAGGTTAAATGTAATAATTAAAGGAAAAAACTGTCTAAGCATATTTTAGAAGATTAGCTTTTAATTATACATTATAGATTGATTAGTTGACTCAAAGAAACAAGGAACAAGGCCGACTAAAAAAAAAGCAAAATGCAAAGCAAGAAAAAAAAGATTACATGAACTTATACATTAAAGCATACTTGATTAATAAAAATCAAAAAAGATACCGTAAAAAGGATAAAGACAATTATTTTTAACATTAGCTCTTTTAAATAGAGAACATAGCTCTAAATTTTAACGAATTATATTCGTTATAAAGACCAAAGGTCTCTATCTTTAAATTACTTTTAGCGTATGGTCTCTGAAGAAATTGTTTAACTTTTCATTCAACTCTATATCTTCTCAAAATATAGTGGGCAGTTTTAGCTGGCAGTTAAACGTAAGATAAAAGCAAATAATTTCCTGCTGATTAACCACTGATTATATATCAAGGGTATTTCCAGCAATTAGCTAAATTTTAAGCAGGCATAGTAATAAATTTTATAATTTAGAATGATATAGAGAGAGCTATTTATAAAGCTCAATAAGCTTTAGCTTCTTGAGTTTCATTCAAGTCAAGTCTACTTTTTATTACATTTGGGATTTACCAGCTAGTAATATACTTCCACCTAATGGAGATTCAACGTGAGCTTTAAGTAACCAAGTGTTTAAAAAAATAGTTGGTGTTTTAACTGCAAAGGCTATAAAAATACCATAAAATAAAAATAATTGTGTAGAATAATTGAAATTAGTTTTCATTAAAGCATCAAAATCTGTAGTACCCATTATAGATGACATAGTAAGAATTGATAATAGTAAAAATAATGACCCTAAAAGCGTATATAAAAAAAGGTAAAAACTAGCTCTTACTTTATTACTTGAACCAAATAACCCTATTAATAAAAACAATGGAGGTAAAATACTTTCGAAGAAAATATAAAATAATAATATATCTAGCACTAAAAAAACTGCTAATAGTAATGTTTCTAATAATAGTATTATTATTACATAACTTTTTACATTTTCACTTATAGAAGTTCAATTACTTAACAGTGCTATAGGTGTTATTATAGTAGTCAATAATACAAAGTATATAGATAAACCATCTACACCTAAATAAATGTGAAAATGGCTTATTTCATGATATTCTTGTACAAATTGAAATTGGTTAGTTGAATAATCAAAAAATATAAATAGAACTAAAGAAACAATCATGTTTATGATTGATACTGTTAAAGCAATAGTTTTTACACGTTTTCTATTTAATAAAGTAATTGCTTTGCCGTTAGCGGAGCTAGCAGAAAAATTACTATCTTCTGCTGCTTCAAAGCTAGTTTCCCTTCTGCTACCTGTTAAAGTAACATTAAGTAAACCTGTGAGTATAATAAAGATACCTATTATAGGTATTAATAATAAAGTTAATAAAATCATATTTAAATTCTTTAACGGCTGTTTTCTAACCGGATTATTTCCCTCTTAAAAAAATCCTTATTATAAATGTACAATATATCGTACACTCACGATAATAAATTTTATAGTTACACCACAGTTATCTCCGTAGTAAAAAAATTTTAATTTTTAGATATGTAATATAATCCGTTTAAAAATTAAAAACAAGAAAAATAAACGGATGATATTTATATTAATGGTAAGAAAAATATGTCCGTATATAAGAATAACATACTCTTTTTTATTATGATATTTTTTATTGTAAACTTTAGACAATTTATATAGTATATCGTGCCATACTTTAGTGTAATTTTTTTTCTGTATCTCTAAAAATGAGCTAGCCTTAGGTATAGAGAAAAAAGCCAGTTAACAGCTAATATATGAATAAACCATTCTTCTTATTTAAGACTCGAACTTAAATCAAAATATTAGAAGTATCTTGCTCTACCAATTGAGCTAATAAGAATTTTTTTTTGTTTGTTTTGCCGCCTCAACTAGTTGGTACCTAATTCACTCTCCGTTACACGTCACCCCGTAGGGTGACCCTGATCCATCGGGTTTCAGTCCAAGGTGACATAATCCATCAGGTTTAAAATCGATCCATCATCTGCAATTTCAGTTCAGGGTGAGATAATCCTTCAGGTTTCAGCGCAGACTGATGCAATCCAAATAATTAGGGTTTTAGAAAGGAGATATCAGCCACACTAACAACCTTTCTTTTCAACTTTTATAAATGCAAAGATCCCCCGCGGAAAACTGTGAGCAGCTCCAATCTCCTAGCCACCGCAACTAATACTGTTCGGGGTCTAGCGGACTCTTATACCTGCCTTCCAATTATTTACTAATATATAAAATCAGAAGTTATGTAATACTTGTTTTACTTTAAAACATATTTTTAAATTTCTATTGAAAAAATATTAGTGCTTAATTTGTAGCGCACAAGACTATATGCGTTTTAAGAATAAAAATAAATCTTTATTTTTATTATATAGTCTTGCTTATATATATAGGAGTCTTAAATTTAAACTAAGCAAAAAGATGAATTGAACATCTATAATATTATACATAGAGTATATATTGTTTTACCTTTAAACAATTTTGGCGTTTTTTTCATTTTTTGGATTTACAATCTTATATTTGATTAATTTATATCTTCAACGTATGTATTTTTTTTAGTAAAGTTTGATGTATTTCGTAAGCCAAGCTTTACCTAACTAAGGGTTTTTCTCTTTATTTTATCCACAGCGAGTCGGGTTATTATGATTCGAACATAACTACTCCTTAACCCAAATAAGGCGCCTAACCAACCTGGCTCTAACCCGTATATAATGCTTATATAAAGATTACAAAAATTATTCTTCATAACATAGGAATAGCTATAAGTAAATTAAGCAATTATAAGTTTATTTCTTGTTCATTTAACCTATAAAGTCATTATATTAGCATAATGCTTAAATTTTTACTTATTATCTATTCACAGAGAATATCCGATTCGAACGGATGTAGTTTTTTAAACTAAATAAGTTTCAAGCTTACCGCTATAGACCACTCAGCCAATTCTCTTTTAATGGATAATATTAACATACAACCCTGACTTTTTCTTAAAGCTAATTGCTTAAAAACAATTAAATTTATCCTTTTAAACTCTTTGCTGGGCTTACATTAACCCTATCTAAGCTAAGATTTACAGTATTAAAGCTCCATATTAAATGAAATAAAAATAAAAATTTCTAAATCACGATCTAGTTGTCTGATTGATTCCTCAACGAATCGAACGTCGAACATATTCTTATCAAGAATACGCTTTACCTATTAAGCTAAGGAACCTTTTGTATGATATATATATATATATTGAGGTATATAGCCTGACGGTTATAAGGTATAACTATATCTACTACTAAATTTAACACCAATATAAAAAAATTAAATAAGCTAACATTAGCTTTTTCTTCTACTACAAGAAAAAACTCCATCGGAAAAGAGATGATTCGAACATCCAAGTGTTAAATACACAATATTTAGCAAATACTTCGCCCTACCTATAGCAACTTTTCCTTTTATTTTCCTTTTACCGCTGGCGAATAAAACAAATAATGTTTTATCAGTATCGGTATATTCTATCGATTACAACATGTTAGAATGTATTTAATCTACTAGCGCTATAACTTTATTAAATGAAAGACAAGTAAAGCATAATTAGATTGAAGTAATTAGCATATTAACAGGCAAGGGCAATGAAGAGTAAAATACAAAAAAAAATTATAAATTAGAAACAAAATTAGTTACATTAGCTCAGACGGGACTTGAACCCGTAATATCAACATTGAAAGAGTTGCGTCCTAACCGATTAGACCACTGAGCCTTTAGAGTTTAAATAATTTTTTTTTCTTGTTTTGCTTTATGTAAAAAGAAAAAATAACGCTACTAAGCAACAAATCGTACATTATTTCTTTAATATGTAAGACCTATGGGGTTCGAACCCATATATTAATGATTAAAAGTCACATATTTTACCAATTAAATCAAGGTCTCTTTTTTTATTTTTTAAATACTAGAGTTAACCAGCTAACTAAAGCTAGTCAAACCTTTATTTTGTTTTTTATAACTCCTTAAACCTCGTGGAAAAAGGAAAATAAAAACATTAAAATTACAATAGGCTAGTATAATCCTGTATATAATACAGCCAGTCGAATTCGAATCGACACACTTCGTTTGGAAGACGATTGGTCTACCATTAACCTATGGCCGTGTTATTTTATTTATCAAATAATAGCCTTTAAAGTAAAATTATTTCTTAATGAAAAATTTTTTCTTTCCGTTAGCTAGATATAATTAAACTATCTTTAGTTTATTTTTATATTAAGCTAACGGGCTAATGTAAATTAATGTACTTACAGAATAATGTAAACCATCTAAGATAGGGGCAGGATATAAACCAAATATTACTGTGAAAGCTACTAAAATAAACAATATAGAAAATTCTCGTTTATTAAGGTCAGCGATATTGACACGGAAATATTTAGAAAATGTACCAGCAAATACTATTCTATTAAACATAAACATAGTATAAGCTGCACTAAATACTATTGAAGAACTGGCAATAGCACCTAATAAAGGTAATCTTTCAAAAGTACCATATAAACTTAAAAATTCTCCGATAAAATTAAGTGTTAATGGTGTTCCAGAATTACCTAAACAAAGTATGAAAAATAATATAGAAAAGATAGGCATCATTTGAGCTACACCTCTGTAATATGTAATTAATCTAGTATGAGATCTGTCATATAAAATACCTCCAGCACAAATAAATAAACCACTTGAAACAAACCCATGAGCTAAACCTAAAACTATTCCACCTTCAATTCCCTGTATTGTATTACTGAATACTCCTAAAAGATATACTGCAGCATGACACACTGAGGAATAGGCAATTAATTCTTTAACATCTATTGTTCTTATTGTACTAATACTAGCATATATTATCGTGATAACTCCTATTAAATATACAATAAATGTATATTCAACAGTAGCTTTTGGTAATAAAGGTAAAATTAATCTAAGTATACCATATAAACTTAGTTTTAATACTATCAAATTTATTGATCTCAAAATTTTTAGAGTTTTAGCGTGCATTAGCTATCTTTAGCTAAACGTACTTGCTTAAAGTAAAAAGTAACTTTTTACTTTATACTTTCTATTCCAAAAACATAGGAACTAGAGGCTTTGCCTTATAAAAAGATTCGGCTTCGCTGAATCAACCGAAGGTCGATTCTCTAAAAATATAATGGATTAAAAATATATCTTTTTAATTGTTATGTTACCATTATTTAGAGAACAATGTTCTCTAACTTCAAAAAATTAAATACCCTCGCATGTACTAGTTTAACTGTTCTTTAAATAAGTAGTATTTTTTTATTATTTCTAATTTTTTTTTACTTAGCAACCTAACCTTTACGAAGGTTGAGAAATTTAATTTTTTAAAGGAGATACTCCATCATTTTCATAATGGCTTGGACCATATTTTAGTAATTAATTTGAAAGGCCATATAAAAGTAAAGCTGGCCTTTTAATAGATTTTTTATGCAGCTAGGGCTGTATTAATTCACATCTACCCCTACCCGAAAAACGACTTGAACGTTTATGATAATAAATCAGCGAATCTTAAGATCGCCCTGTCTACCAATTCCAGCATTCGGGCTTTTTTATTGCCTCTTCCTTGCATTATATATGTGAGCAAGATCTGTTTACAAAATAAAAAAAAATACGCTTTCGCTTATTTATATAGCTATTATCTCTAAAAAAAGAAAATCTCATTTGTCTGAGCTGAATATATATAATTTATTTAATCTTTGTATCTTTTTACTCTACACCTCAAATTTGAATATTATAGTGGAGTCCCTCTAAAAAAACTAGTTTTTGTTGTAAGTATTATAGATAGACTATACTCCTACTTAAACACTTTAGGGACTGTAACTAAAGTGAGTTTCCCCTAGATTTTAAAAGTGCGCTTTCCCTTATTCTTGTTTAGCTTTTTTATTAAAGTTGCCATATCTTTTATTCCTAAACTGTAATTAATAGTCGGAAACTATAAAACAGTAGATTTCCAAATAAAAAAAAATTTTTTCTTATAAATATTTTTACATCTTTTGTACAGAATATCTGACATTTGTTTTTAAATTAATAATTTTCATTTTTTTAGGGTTAGTTAAATAAAATTAATAAAGGTCATGGTAGATTAAAAAAAATTAATGTGTAAACTAGTATAATAAGCATTACAACTTAACAAAAATTACCCTATATAGTTCGATTTATACTTCTGAAAATATAAAATTAAGGAGTCTTGTAAATATAAAATTAAGAAATCTTGTATACCTATATTGTGTGGTAATTATATAGAAAGATGAAACAGTAACATCATAAACAGCTTGAGTTAAATCTTAATAAGTAAACGAAAGCGTACCTTTTATACCAAGGATCTGCAAGTTAATATCAAATACAAACTGTAATGGCACAGATAAACTTATCCCTATTACATGAGAAACACATCCGTTAAACCAAAGCGGGACCTTGCATTGAAGCTAATTTGCATAATACTTCTGTTTTTTCAAAACAATTAAAAAGAAAAAGCAAATCTAACCTGGCAGGTCAGTTAGATATTCGACTCACTCAATTTATTTTTTTGCTAGGTTAGTGTTATACCTAATTATAGCTATATAATTACCTTATAATTTTTACTTTTTTACTTTTTTACATAAAAAAAGTATTGTACAACTTTAACTATAATAATCTTGTTTTTACTTAAATGTAATGCCATATCAAATTAATTATATAGTTAAAAAAAACAACAAGTTTATTCTATTAATAAAATATAGTGATTACTTATCTCTCTAATAAATTAAATTTGGCTAATATTAGCCCAATGTACAGAAACAATCGATTAAACCCGAGGGAAAATCAGGTAAAAAAAATTAATAGATAGAGTAATACAGTGTTTGCAACAAGTAACAAGGCTTGTTAACCAACAATACTGATTATTTTAATGCTCTAATCTATCCAGCAGAACGGTTGCCCGTTTTGGACTTCAATAATGAAAATTTAACCCTAACTAAAAAAAAATGAAATATGAGAATTTTAAAACGTCATCCTTTATTAAAACCAGCTACTGATTTTGTGATAGATTCACCTACTCCTTCTAATCTTAGTTACTTATGAAATTTTGGTTCACTATTAGGTTTATCTTTAGGTATTCAAATAATAACAGGTGTTACATTAGCAATGCACTATAACCCTAATGTTTTAGAAGCTTTTAACTCAGTGGAACATATTATGAGAGACGTGAATAATGGATGATTAATCCGTTACTTACACTCTAATACTGCTTCAGCTTTTTTCTTCTTAGTTTATTTACATATAGGAAGAGGTTTATACTACGGATCTTACAAAGCACCTAGAACATTAACTTGAACAATTGGTACATTCATATTCATATTAATGATGGCCACCGCATTTCTGGGTTACAATAATAGCCCAAAATGATCTAAATCGGAAAATAAAGTTATAAAAAGAGTAAAGAATAATTTAATAATAAAAAGGCATGCGTCTAGTTTGAACAATTTTAATAATAATAACAAGAATGATAAAAAAGAATCTAATAATAACTCAGAAATAGTGATAAGATTTTTGCAAGAGAAAAATTTAAAACCGTATTCATCTTATGAAAATTTACATCTAAGATTTACAAAATTTTTAATTAAAAAAGAAACATATAATCTCAGTGGAATATATTTAATATTAAACAAAGTAACCGGTGATTACTATATAGGATCAGCTTCTACTAACAAATTTTTCATTAGGTTTTCCAATCATTTGTATAACTTGAGTGGAAGTAAAATAGTAAAATCCGCAGTAAAAAATATAAATTAGAAAATTTTGCTTTTATTATTTTAGAATTATTTCCTCAAATAGTAAATAAAGAGAATAATAAAAAGCTTTTAGATTTAGAAGATTTTTATTTAAAATCCTTGTTACCTAATTATAATATATTAACTGAAGCTGGCTCTAGTTTAGGTTATAAACATACTGAAATAACCAGAATAAAAATGAAATCTAACTATAGCTTAGAACGTCGTAACAAAATAGGTAATTTAAATAAAGGTAAACCTCTATCGCTTGAAGTAAAACAAAGATTAAGACAAGTGAGTTTACTGCGTAAACCTTTTATTTATTCTGAACAAGGTTTGTTAAATCTGAAAAAAAAGGCTAAACCTATTACAGTTTACAATTTAGATTATACTGTTTATGCAGAGTACTCTAGTATAACAGAAGCAGCTAAATCTTTAAATTGTCATGTGAGAACTATAAATAGAGCATTAAAAACAGAAAATAAATTATTAAAAAAACGTTGAATAGTTAAACTCCATTAACTTTATTCTATTTGGATTATAGTCCCATTAATATATATATTTCTATACAATTTTTAGGAAAAAATAGATTTAAAGTGGAATATCTCAAAGATATTAAGGAAGTATAGCACAAGGACTATATTTCTTTGGCAATATTAGTGAAAACGGTTAAAGATGATTTAATATTAAGACCGTCGGTTACCTAAATAATCGCTACAGACTAGATCACTAATAGGTGGCTGAAATGCTGCTTAATGTATAGTCGAAACCTTTAAAAAAGATACGAAATTAAATTTATTTTTACTTTGTATTGTAAATTGTTGGTTTGTATGTTTTACCTTACGGTCAAATGAGTTTATGAGGCGCAACCGTTATTACTAACTTATTAAGTGCTATCCCTTGAATCGGACAAGATATCGTGGAATTTGTTTGGGGAGGTTTCAGCGTTAACAACGCTACATTAAACAGATTTTTCTCTTTACATTTTGTGTTACCATTTGTTATAGCTGCATTAGCATTAATGCACTTAATAGCATTACATGATAGCGCAGGATCAGGTAATCCATTAGGAATCTCAAGTAACTATGATAAAATACCATTCCACCCTTACTTCACTTTTAAAGATTTAATAACTGTATTCATCTTTATGTGAGTATTAGCTTTATTTGTGTTCTTTGTACCTAATGTTTTAGGAGACAGTGAAAATTATGTAATGGCTAATCCAATGCAAACTCCGCCTGCTATAGTACCGGAGTGATATCTTTTACCTTTCTATGCTATACTTAGAAGTATACCAAATAAATTATTAGGTGTAATTGCTATGTTCTCAGCTATATTAATAATATTAACTACAGTAATAGCCGATTTATCTAAATTAAGAGGTTTACAATTTAAACCTTTAAATAAAGTAATGTTCTTTCTTTTTGTAAGTAATCTATTACTATTAATGGTATTGGGAGCTAAACACGTGGAATCTCCTTATATTGAAATAGGGCAATTAGCCACTTTATTTTATTTTGCTTACTTTATTGTAATAATACCAGTAACTACTATATTTGAAAATAGTATAAACGAATTTTATACTCAAATTAAAGATAGTAAAAATCTAAAAAATAAAAATAATAGTTTTATACCGTTAGAAAGTAACTTATTTCATGGGTTTAAAGCTATATGAAATGTTATAAAATCTAATAAACATACCATTGCATTTGCAATATTCTCAATTTTAATTATATTTGTATCTAAAATATCTTTAAAAGAGGGTTTATATTTATTTATTTTTTTTGTAGCTATACAGCAATTACTTTTGAGAAAAGTAGCTGCTAACTTAACTACAGGTAACATTAGTTTTACCGCGAAAGATCTTTTATTATTAATTATTTTTTTTATGCAGTTGGCTACAGCCTTAACAGTCGTCTATATTTTTGATTCATACGAGGTTGATATGGTAACGGCAGTTACTTTAGGATATACAGGATTGAATATGTTACACATGGGAGGGGATATAAATGCAGGTTTTTCAAAAAATCTTTTAAACAAATTTAAACCGTATGTCTTACATTCGGAAAGGTTTACAGCTAATGGACAAAACATTCTGCATTCAGAGAACAGTAGTCCTGCTCCAGCAGACTCTTCTTCTAGCATAGCGAAAACTAGCAGTTTACCTGTGAATGCTCCAGGTACTAGTAGTACACAATTGGTTGGTACTTCAAGTAATATTAGCAATATACCTTTATATCAACAAAAAATCAATTTTTGAAATATGATTTTTAATAAACTAGATGGTACTACTCAAAGAAATTGAGTAAATTATTTAGCTTTGGATGATCAAGCTAAAAACCATATACATTCTTTAGTTAGTAGATGGCCTAATAGTAAATCATTTACTCAATTAGGCCCAAATGGGGATTTAAATAAGCTTCAGTGTACTCGGGAATTTAAAGATATAATCTTAGAGGAAATAAAAGATTTAGAAAATGAAAGACCTTAACTTTCAAAATATACTAAGATAAAAATAAAAATTAATTTGTGATATTTATCTCTAAATATATTATATACATATTATAAGACTTTTTTAAGTTTTCCATTAAATACTTTATTATTGACTTATAAACTACTTTAGTATCTAAAGATTGCCAATTGCTAACAAAACCTGTTAAAATGGTTAATAAGCAGGAAATTTGAAAAATTTATATTTTTTAAACTCTTCACCGCTCTATGCAATCATTAAAAGTTATGCTTTATTACTTAAGCTTTTAAGGAGCGAATCTTTCGGCGTAAGCCGAAAATAAAACTTTAATTATTTTATTTATTTGCTCTATTTAGTTTGTTTTTATGTTAGCAAAGTATTTATAGATTTTTAGAAACGGAGGTAAAAGCGGTATAACTTACTCTAGCTTACAATACGTTGAGTAGCTATAGCTTAAATAAGTTATAGCAGGCAGTTACGCACGATAGCACAGCGATGGTTGGGGCTTGCTCTTCTATAAAAAATCTAATGTTTATTATTTATTATAAATAAAAATCGTTAGACAAACTCTCTTGTAAATATATTAGATATTTTGGTTTCCTGTTAGAAGTTATATAATAAATATTAATTTGTAAACATGTATGGTTTAGGTATTTAGGGGGTAAAGTCGTTATTTAACCTTAGTGCTTTAAAACACTTGAATGAATATAAATTACATAAGTATATGATGTTTAATAAAATATTTGTTTAACTTAAACATATAAATAAAATTCCACCTACTTTTTTTTAAAAAAGATAGATCCTCTAAAGTGTACGGGCATAGTCCACTATAGTGTACGGGCAAAGATTCTTATTTTTAATTTTTTAGAAATATTTAGTAAAGACCGTCGGATAAATTCTCCTTCTAGGAACCTTTCCGCATATTATTTTTGTTTTATGATCAAGGTTTCTAGGAAAAAAGTAAATAAAAGCTGCATCTTTTATTTGCTTTTTAAAAAATGCATGAAATACCTACTGCACTAGGTAAAATAATGCTGCTTCATTCTTTATTCTTCATTGTTTAAACTTAGACCATACCAACCCTATAACTTGACTGCATAGTGATCTATCCTTCTTAAATCAAATATATAATCATAAACATAAACCATGCAAAATTTATTATTTTTATTTAAACAAAGATATGCTACACTAGTCACTTTATTAAAAAATCCTTTTTTTATATCTGTCCGCTGTATTAAAAGGTATATTCTAAATATTTGATACTCTGGTGTTAGAATATTACATTCGATTTTTTCCATTTTAAAAAGGGTTAGCTTATATATAAAACACACCTTTTTTACGCTTTATATTTATTTTGAGAAAATTATATTTATATTAGTTAATTTATTAACTAACAGAAAAATTATATCCAGTTTAATTACACTTTTAATTTATATATCTATATTTTTAGCTAGTGACATTAATCTTATATATTTAGAAACACCCTTGTATTTAAACCTAGATATTTTAATATATACTATATATATTTACTTTATATTAAATATAATGACATATAATTTTTACAACAATAAAAAACCTAAATTAACTTTAAGAGAACATATTACTAAGCTACTTAATAATATAAAAACACTTAGAACTTTTGTGAGAGAAAAATTTTTACTTAGCCTTATTTGCTTTTCTAGCTTATGTCTAATATTACTGGGGTTTAACTGAGCATACATCGCCCTCTACGGATGTATTAATGGCTCGGATATTTTGTATATTATACATAAACTTTCTATAGTTTGTCCAATTTATATCTTATTAAGTAGCAAATTAATATTTATTATATCGAATAATAAAGATTATAAGATTTTATCTGCATTAGATAAAATAACTTTAGGTAATTTTTTATATTGTGTCACGATATCTTGATTATTTTTGTATTTTGAAATATACCCTTTATTATTAAATAGTATTTTAATTTTTTTAAGTTATTTTCCTATAAATATAAGTAAATTATTTGTAGAAATTATAAGTATGCATTCTTTAACGAAAAGTTTAGCGAACGAAATATCAACTATAACTTTCCCAAGTAAAATGCGGAGCATTTTTCCTTTAATTAAAACTAATTCTAGTCTAGATGCACTAGTATATTACAAAAATCAAAATTTAGCATGAAGAACTATGTTTAGAGTTAAGCCTCTTGATTATAAACAAGAGTGGAAAATTATTAATGTAAAATTAGAACTTGTGAATCCTAATTCTTTAATAGTTAGAAATCCTGTAATAATTAGTAAATCTATTTTCTCTTCTGCTCTTAGTGGGAATAGAGATCTTTGATTTGTTTCAAAAGACAAAATTCATTTTTATTGTATATGAAATGATAAAAAAGCCAAGTTTGTTTTATTAGATTTATCGTTAGTTTTTGATAAAAATAGTTTAGCTAACAGTATAAACAAGGCTTGTTTTCTAAAAGCTAGTAATAAAAATTTTTTATTAGAATATATGCCAAGCAATATTAATTTTAGTATAGAACAAATACTAAGTAAAAATGCAATAGAGAAGGAATATTTATATAACAATGTAAGTAGCTCTTTATCTATAAAATCAGAAAAGAAATATTTGGAATCTAATATAAACAGCTTTAATAATATAAATTTAAAGGATCCTAATGCAAATGCTCTAATTTGTCTATTTAATAGATATGATATGACATTTAGCACAAATCTTAGAGTAAATATGGTAAATAACATTATTTATAACAACCCTAATATAAATGATTTATCTAGAGAAAATATTTCCTCTGATTTACTTGGGTCAGCAGAAGTACTGGGTAGCTTTGAGGGTTATGATACAGAACAAGCTTTATCTGTTCTTAATCCAGCTCAGAGTAGTGGGTCATTAGTACCTGCTAACTCTATGGCTAACTCTAATTTTGATTTTTATAATAATAATTATTATTTAAATTCAGGAAATCTAGAGAGTAGTTACGGTTATTATCCCTCAGACAATAGTGAGATGACAAATAGAGTAGATATAGAAGAAAGTATATATGATGAACCTAACTTAGCTTCATTAGGTGAAAGTTCTGTAAACCCAGCTCAAAATGCTTTTAGACAAACTCCTATTCATAATTCAGTACAAACTACAGATCTGAGTCTAGATAATATAAATGATACAGATAATTCTTATTTATATCCTAATAATATTAATTCTTCATCTTTAAGCTATAGTTATGGTTTTAATAATTTACCTTTTAATAGTGATTATGATAACTATAATATAGAACAGTATAGAGGTATTGATGATACCAACAATAATATTAATTCAACAGTAGTAAGGCCCTCAGAAAAAAGTTTAGGTAAACGTATTGCTAGTTCAGCATTTAATACACAGCAGGAAGAAAGTAGTAAAAGATCTCAGGATACTACTATTGGCTTAATAGTTAGACAAAGCTCAAAAGCTGGGTTTAAACCGAGTGAAAATACTTTAACTTACTTAGAAAAGGGTATTGAATTATTAGAGAAAAATAAAGGTAAAAAAATGACATGAAGTGAGGTGAGGTATTCTGGCCAATTAACTCAAGATGAATTAATAAAAATACAAATTGCTATAAGAGAGGCTACAATAAGAAATCCAGTTTCAGCCGCTGCTAAACTATTAAATAAAAATTTCTACGGAGTATATATCTCAGATCTTTTAATTGATAGCTTAAAAGAACCATTGTTAGGTTCAAGTTATATACCGAAAGATCCCTCGTATAATATAATCCGACAAACTATTGAATATATTCAAAGTTTTAATCCAAAAATTCAGCCTAATTTTGCAAGCCCTTTCGAATGAGGTCGTACCCCTAACAATGGATATTTTATTAAGCTAGTAGATAAAAGCGGTTTTAAGTTTTCATGGTGTAGTAAAAAAGTAGGTAGATGAGAAGTGGGGCAATCAGGTTCAGTGTATTATGCATCTCATCCCAAATCTTTATCTCCTGTGAATATAGTACTATTGGACCCAAACCGTCAAATTAATAGGGGCTGGTCAACAACAGAATCAAACCAGCCACTGGCTAGTAATCTTGCTGATATTCTACTTAGCGTGAGATACAACGGTAGTGCAAATATAACTAAAGCTCTCTATGACTATGACGAAGCCTTGAAAAATTTTATAGAAAAAGCTTACAATTCTAATCCTAAAAAAAATGTAGAATTTAACTATATTAGTTTAGGAACTAAAGTTCAAGACAAAAATATCTCTAACAGTTTTATTAAAACGTTAATAGAATCTCCTTAATAAAGTGTTGTTTATTATTTTATTAAATAAGTAAGAAAAATCAAAAAACAGTATTAAGAAATAAATGCTATATTTCTTTCTCCTGTTGTAAACAAATATAAAAAATAAAAAACTACGTTATATTTGTTTTTCTTGCTTTGCATTTATAAAGTATAAAATTAGCTTTAAATAAGTATTAGAGAGAAAAACATAGGAGAGAGCTCTAGAAGTAAAAATAGCCATCCGAAAGTTGCGCGAAATGCAAAGGATAAAGAATAATACTCCTAGAAAGTAAATGATATGCTAAAAAGGGTTTTAAGGTAAAAAACAAAAATAAATAAATTATAAGCTAATTGTAATAATATGCAATATAGTTTAGATAGCTAAAGTGCTAAAAGATTCTTTATATAAAAAGGTCAATCAGCAGGAAATCAAAATACTTTGAACTGTTTTGAATCTACATGGTCAAATGCTATCATTAAATATATATATATAGAATATAATAGTTTAATAACTGATCTAATTTTCATTGAAAATTGAATTTCATATTTGGTACTTAGATTTCTTAGGTTTTCTACAATTAAGATATTCACATTGTCTTAGGTTTAATCTTAATTAAGCGCTACTACTTTTAATTGACTTAGGTTATTTAATTATATACTGAAGTTATATTTAGCTTTTCATAGCTTTATATTCGGCTTCGCTGAATCAACTAAAGGTGAATTCTCTTTTTTTTTCATCTAACTAGCAGATAATTAGTTTATTAAGTTTTGCTTAATACAAATAATTTTTCAACTCTAAGAACAAATTACTCTAATTTTAATAAACAAAAAAAACAAACAATTTCTGTATATTAAATTAAAAAAGGGAGGGGAAAATTAAAAATCTTAGATCAACATAAGGTCGGAGCTGCACACCGAGGTTATCTAGCCATGTCCGCAAGTACATTAAACTGTAATTAGTTTCTGTTTGTGTAGTTATTATATATAATATTAAAAAGAAACTAGGAGGGGCGGCAAAATTAGTGATTACATATTCACGTTATAAGTTGTCTAATAAAAATTAATATAAAAACATATATTGTTTTGTACGCAATATGAAAAGTCATTTTTCATCCCAAGTGCTTTAAAACGCTTGAATGGATGTAAAGTATATAAAGAAATTATTCCGGATTCATAGCTATATACCAAAGGGAGAAAGTAAATAGAATTAAAAAAGATATTAATATATTTTTGTAAAATTTAATTAACACTAAAGAAAATGATTTTTCTTAAAATTAAATCGTTAAAATACAAAAAATATATTAACTTTAGAAATTTTGTTAGTGTCAAATAGTAAAGTTCGATAACCCTAAGAGAAATTAAGTAATAAACGAAGTGAATTGAAAAATCTTAATAACTTCAGGAAAAGAAATCAAACGAGATTCTATAATTAGTGTGAACGAAAGTAGAACAGCCTTAAATATCTAAAAGATATTCGTAAATAAAATGGATTTTACATCTGTTTGAAGAAAGGGGAACCTTCCTCTAAGGCTAAATATGGTATATAAGCGATAGAGAACAGTACCGTGAGGGAAAACCGTAGAGATGAAAGAGTAATTTTATAAGCAGCTTGAGTTAAATCTTAATAAGTAAACGAAAGCGTACCTTTTGCATAATGGGTCAGCAAGTTAATATTAGATGCGAGCTGTAATGGCACAGATAAACCAATTATTAAATAATGATAAGTATCTAAGATTAGACCCGAAGCCTAGTGATCTTGCGATGATCAGGATTATAAAAGTCCGAACGGGTTGTCGTTGTAAAGACATCCGAAGAATTGTGGTAAGTTGGTGAAAGATAACACTGACTAGGATAGCTGGTTTTCCGCGAAACCTATCTAAGTAGGTAATTCAAATAACATCATAGCAGGTACATAATTACCTCTCAGGCAAAGACGAAGTGTCTTTGCATACATCGGGGGATCGGAAGGTTTTATCGGTGAGTTGGTGTAATCGGAAGGGCTATGATAATTATTGAATAATCAGACATAGTATGATAAGGTTGTATGTCTAAAGGGAAACAGCCCAGAACAAGTATTAATAAGGTTCCAAAATTATTATTAAGTGAAATTAAGGAAGTAGTTATAAAATACGACCAGGGAATAGGCTTAGAAGCGGCCATTTTTTGAAGATCTCGTAACAGAGCACTGGTTTGTTTTTCAGTAATAGCGCCGAAAATATAACGGATCTAAATAATATACCGAAAACTTGTCCTTTTTTTTTAATTTTTTAACTTGTTAAAAAATAGTAATTAATACACAAGTTTGTGTATAAAAAAAGGGGTAGCGGAACGTTGGGTTAATTTAGGATCAATTTTAATTTAAAATTGTTAAATCACCCAAGTGATAATGCTGGCATGAGTAACAAAAAAGGGCTACAGCCCTCGCCTAAAGCTTATGGCATTCGATTAAAGTAACGGCCTTTAAGTTTTCAATCCTAAAGGATTAAACAATGAGAAAAATCTAATATATATAAAAACCATTAAAAACTAAATAGTGTCATTTCTATTAAAAAAAAGAAAAGCTGATATAGATAATAAAATTAATAATAGGAATGTAAAGTTACACATCGGTCGATTAGATCATTTAGTTAACAGTGATGATGGTTCTGGAAAAAATTATATACAGTTTATAAACTGATACCGTACCTAGAAACTAAGAAGTAAGCAAGTAGAGAATACGAAGGCGACAAGAGCTAACAATCATTAAGGAACTCGGCAAATTGACTCACGTAACTTCGGGAGAAGGTGGGCCATTACCTCACATGAATATGTGATAGAGAAGAGGAGGCACAGAATGGTGTTGTACGACTGTTTAATTAAAACAAAGCACTTTGCGTAAGATGTGAAATCAAAGTATAGAGTGTGATGTCTGCCCTATGTCGGCTGGCTAACGGATTTTCCTGGGTGACTAACATAGTCCAGGTTTTGAAGGAACCCCCGATCAATGGCGGCCTTACCTATGAGGGTCTTAAGGTAGCGGAATTTCTTGGCCGTTAAATGCGGTCGCGCATGAATGATGTAACGATACAACAGCTGTCTCAATGATTGGCTCGGTGAAATTGTAATAGCAGTGCAGATACTGCTTATCTCTAGATAGACGAGAAGACCCTATGCAGCTTTACTGTTACTACTTATTGGATATGATGTAGCTAGTTTGAGCGAATAAGGTAGTCGGTAAGATTCAATTGAAACACCTTTACCAAGCTTATCATATGAGTAGAAGAGGTTTTTAAATGAAACACATTTAGGGGCCAATTTTATAACTAACCCTAATTAAAAAAATCATAATGGTTTGGGGGACAATTGATAGTAGGCGGTTTATGCGGGGCACAGATCCCATAAAGAGTACCTGGGAATGTCCAATTTTTTTTTTTTAATTAAACGAGCTTGGTCTAGATGCCAGTTCGTTTAGTTGAACATTGCATTATGCAATTAAACATTAAATATAATTAGTATATAAAAGGGAACTAGCGCTTCCTTACTAATTATTTAACGCTAGAACAATTTATTTAATGTTATATTTTTGTAATTAGTCAGTATTTATGACTAAATCAGTTCATTATCTATTAGATTAGAATTTATATTTTATTTTAGGAAAGTAGGATTTTAGGTACCGTGAAAGTATTAGTAAAAAAATATTAACCTTAATTAGTTAATATTTTAGTTTTTTTATAAATAAGTTTTAGTAACTTAACTATAAATTGATTTTTATTTTTTACTCACAAAGTTTAATGGCTAAATCTTGCTTTACTGTTTGACTTACACTTCTTACAGTCGCGTAAGCGGGGCATATGATCACAAGATGCAGAAAGGAAAGGTCTTGGATTAATGAAAAAGCTACGCTAGGGATTAACTGTTAGTCCTCCATTATTTAAATAAATTTATCTTTTTATGATAAGTTAGAGAAATTAAAAAAAACTCTCCTAAAAAATGGTAATTAAATTGGGAGAATTTCAAATAAAACTTTAAAACAAGTTAATTTGAAGCGACACTTTTGGATATTTGATTTAAATACTAGTGACCTGCTGGTATTAAAAATAAGGTTTAAAAAATATCAAAAAAGAACGTTCAAAGACTAAAAGGTGAGTATATATACAATAACCCTTTAACCAACCCAACTTCTATAAACATATATATATAATATACAAAAAATTTCTTTCTTATTCTCTTATAACTCTAGCGGCCGATTAAAGTACATCCTTTAATCACCCGTCCTTATATTTCAGTTAAAGGTCATGTAAACAATTTTTACACAAAAAAATTGTAAAGATCAAAAACCTTTAAAGAGTAGTGTGATGTCTTTTGTATTTAAGAAAGACAAGACCAGTTTTTCTAAGCAGTTTAAAGCCGCAGAAAAAGGGACAAATAAAACTTTCTTGTGTGCAATTAGGCATTATGACATAGTGTACATGTTTCTTAGTTTACCTCTAGACTTAGATAAAAAGATTAAGAAACTTACATTTTATGTAAATAAAAAATATTTTTTTTTCAGTATATGCATACTGTTATTTTTCACGAAGAAAATTCGTTTAATTTTTACAAATTATAATGATAAATAGTAACTTAAAATCGGTAGAAAAACATAAGAAAACATCGGATTTAGCGAGAATAGCTGGTATAAGTAAACCAGGTCATTTAGCTAAAGTTGCTCGTTTATATTTAGCTAATCAAGAATATTCAGTGCAAAGAATAAAAAGAGCAAACCAGGCTACCTTCGCTAGCACAAAAAAAATAGTACCTAAAATAGTCGGAGATACAAGACACTATCCTCCAGCTAATAAAGAATGAAAAAACAGTATATATGCATATAACAAAGATAGCTTAAGATCAAGCGCTGCTTTAGATAGAGTAGCTAGTAGAACTATTAAAAGTTATTTCAACTTAACCAATAATAGAAAATTAGCAAGAAGTTATCGTATGCGTAATTTAATTAGACGGACTACATCGAAAAGAATATTCGCAAGTAAACCCGAAATTAAACAAACTAGTAACAAAGTTAATATCACTGTTTATATATTTAATAGAGAAGGACAATTTTTATTAAGAAAATTATATTTTTATAAAAAAAATATGAGCATAAATAGAGATATTTATTTACATAAGATATGACTGAAAAAGAATTTGTTAGCTTTTAAAAAAACTTTTAAAGGTAAGAAATCTATTAGATTACTAGCCAAAAATAAAAAGTTAATGACAAAACGTAAAAAGAGAAACAAAACTTATATACATAATATTTTAATTAAAAGATATTTAAACCACAACAGCTCTAAAAAAACTGAGGTACAATTGCTTAAAACGAGAAGCAACGGTAGTATCAACGGCATAAAGTCCAATAATATAAGAAAATTGGAATTAAATTCTCTAATCAGAAAAAATATACTTAAATCTTTAAAAAGACGTAATTTAATAAAATCATTAAAAAAACGTGAAAAATTGTCTAGAGCTATTACTCCATATGCAAACAATGCAAGCAATGGCTTAAAAAATATATATTTACTTTCAAAAATGAAGTTTTTTGAAAACTATCTAATAGAAAAAAGATCAAGAAAAATAAAATTTAAATTACGAAATTCTAGTAGTATTATTAAAATTAAGAAAAAATTAAGTAAATTTTTCTTTTTAAGAGGTAAAAGAAGAAAAAAACGTTTTAAAAAAATGCGTCTTCCTTATTCTAATCTTAAATTTAAAAATGAGATAAAATTCTTTTCTTTTAAATTAGTGTCAGAGTTAAAATATATACGTAAACTTTTTCTATTTCGTTTTATTAAGTATATATTCTCTTTATTAAAAATAAAAATACATCTTTCAAAAAGATTAGGTCCAGCCGGCTTTACTAGACATATTAGAAAAAAAAATTTTTCAACTTTATCTAACAATAACAAACAACTTAAGATAAAACGATTAAATTTAGCAAAGATAAAACGATTAAATTTAGCAAAGACAAAACGATTAAATTTAGGAAAGAAAAATTATTTTTTCAATTATTTAAGTTATGAATTTATGGATAAAGATTTTAAGAAAAAAACTAAAAAGTCTAGAAAAGCTAAAAAGTCTAAAAAAGCTAAAAAGAATAAAAAAATTCTAAGAACTAGCTTTAAAAATAAATATTCTTACAACAAATTGAAAAAAATAGAGTTATTAAACTTAGAATTATTGAATTTTTTAAAATACATAATTAGTGGTGGAATTAAAAAATCACAGTTTTCCAAAAATAAAAAACTTCGTATGGTTAAACTAAGAAAAGTACTTAAAAATAGTAATAATAATCTATTAAATACTATAGTATTTAATAAAAATAATTTTGATACTTTATATAAAAAGTTTGAAAAAAAATATTTTTTAAGATTTTTAGCTAAGTACTTTAAAAAAGAATTTTTATATATAAACTACTTTAGTAGATTTTTAATTAATAAATTCAAATTTGGTAAATTTTTACCTGGTTTAAAATATTTAATTAATAAAATTTATTCTAAAAAAGTAAAATTAAACATAGTAAATTTAAAATACCCACATCTTAATAGTGATATTTATGCAGATTCTATAGCTAGTAAATTAAAGAAAAAATTAGGTCTTTTAAGAGTATTGAGATCTTCACTAAGCTTAGCCAAATTACCATCTGAATATTTATCCCTTGACAGATTAGCTAACTATAATAAATTGCCTAGTTTAACAATACATAAAACACTAAATGTGAATGATTTAAGTAATAAAAATGACTTTGGTGTAGAGAGTAAGTTAACGGAGAAAAATCTAGATAAAGATCCTCTAGATGTAGTTTTAAATAAATTATATCCATATTCTTTTGTTACGGCAGCAAACCATAATAGCTTTCACTATGAGAATAAATTAGATAGTAGTGAAGAAAAACCAAATAGTTTACAGCTAATTTTAAACTTACCTAAAAAGTCAACTTCACTTACTGATACTGCCTTAAGCAAAAATTTAAAAATTTTAAATCTTATTAAATATAAATGAGTAAGTGGAGTTAGATTAGAAGCTGCTGGTAGATTAACTAGGCGTTATACTGCAGCAAGATCTGTGTTTAAATTTAGATATAAAGGTAGCTTAAAAAACATAGATTATTCTCAAAAATTAGACACTAGCAAAAAAAATGCTTCAACAGTTATGTTAAGAAACTATGCTAAGTCTAATTCGCAATATTCTTTCAGTAAATCAAAAAGACGTATCGGAGCTTTCGGTTTAAAAGCATGAATAGCTAGTTATTAACAAAAAAGTTCCTTAGCCAATCCTTAGTAAAGCAATGCAAGCATTACAAGAAAAATACTTAAAATATTAGTAAAACTAATATTACTAATGGTTTAATTGCCTTTTCACCATATTATATATATATAAATAACGAATAGTATTCGTTAAATTAGATGAAGAAATAGTCTGACCCGCTTTGAAAAAAGTGGAAATAAAAGATAAATAGCTTTTATGATAACAAGAATGAACAGGCTAATTGCGCCAGAGAGTTCAAATTGGGTGCGCAGTTTGGCACCTCGATGTCGGCTTAGCTCATCCACATGAATGCAAGGGTCATGAAGGGTACGACTGTTCGTCGATTAAAGAGCTACACGAGCTGGGTTAAATACGTCGTGAGACAGTATGGTTTCTATCTTCTAGAGAAAATAAAAGTAAAATAAGAATAGCCCCTTCGTACGAAAGGAGTTGGGTATGTTAACCTCTGGTTTACCTGTTGTTTATTTGCCCAATATTTACATTATTAGTAGGAAAAAAGCTGAAAATTGCGTTTAGAGGTTATTTCTAAATATGTCAAAATAAGCTTTTTTCTTGAAAATTTTGAATTATAAACATTTTATGTTTATATAGGGATGTTACTTACACTTAAGTAGATGTATAGAATAGGCACGGCAGGAAAGCTATGTTAATCAAAGATAAGCGCTGAAAGCATATAGGCAGGAAACTTTTCTTAAGATACTCGCTAGTAAAGTAGTTTAACACTACTAAGGACACTAGTCCATATATTTGTTTTAGAAATGAATTATAGGCTTTGGCTGAACAGATTTTGAGATCTTGAGGTACAAAGTACTAATTTTACCGTAGCTATGATTAAATTAAATAAATAAACTAAATTAGATGATTTTAATTTAATTATAGTTAATAACACTAATCCTAATACTTATTGCAAACAATTAATATATAACATAAAGACCAAGCTTTGTAATCACTTATCTCTTTCCTTTGTCATTTATGAATCCAACAAGGAAAGTTGTTGAATTCGCTTAAAGCCTGGTTAGCATAAAAGTAATGCACCCGTTTTGTAATCGGTAGAAGTAAGTGCGATACTTACACTGGGCTATTTATTCTAAAATATTAGTAAAACGATTTAACTGAATTAAAATATAACTAACAATTTTCCGAGTTTTAAAAGCATTATTAATTTAAACAACTTAACCGCTATAAAGCGGTTAAATTGTTTAGTTTTTAAAGAGGGTCATTAGTTTAATTGGTAAAACGCCTTCTTGTCAAGAAAGTATTCCCGGATCGAAGCCGAGACGACTCGATTAGATAAAAAAACTCAGTTTTAAGGTTATAAACATTCTATAAAAGACTAAATATTTATAATTATAACTTAGATTGTTAAAGGCAAAATAAAAAAACATAGTTCGTTATTAAATCTATAACTAGAAAATTTTGCAGCTGGCAGTTGTAAAACTAAGAGATAAAACTCTTTGTTGCATGGTTAGATGGAAATGGAGTTATTTAGGCTAATAAAGTCCAATATAACCTATGTAATTCGCTATATTAGAATAACTTCGTTCTATGCAAAAAATGCGGATTGATGTAATGGTAACATACCCGGCTCATGCCCGGTATATAAAGGTTCAAATCCTTTGTCCGCACATGAGGAATATTCTTCCTAATTTTTAAAAAGATAAAATTTTTAGCTATTTAAAAGTAATAATAAAAAGGTTATAGCTTAATTGGTAAAGCAAGCTGCTCATGACAGCTGAGATGAGTGTTCGATTCATTCTAGCCTTAAACGCAGAAAAAACAGTATTATAATTAACCTTATAATAAATGCATAGCACGGAATAGTATATAAAAGATACAGTATAGAAAGAAAAAGTTTTAAACGACTAATTTTATATATTTTTCTTGCTTTTGCTTTGCATTTGCATTTTTAAAAGAACTTTTTTATAAGAGGTGCGGTTATTTTAGGTAATTTAACAATATAAAGATATAAAAAGTTAAATGATTTAATTTAATATAAAAACATAATTGTAAGTGTTACAATGTGAAGAAAAAATTAAAAGATTGAGTTTGATGATGGCTCTGATTGAACGCTGTCCAAATGCTTGACACATGCTAATCGAACGTCAGAATTTTTATTTTTAAGGACAGTTAGCTGTTTTTCTAAAATAACTATTATGAAGTGGTGTACAGGTGAGTAGTGATAGTTTACTACCTTGAAGTAAGGAATAGAAAAATACCTTATGTGATCACCGAAAGGGGTTAAAGGAACAAATAAAAATTTAAAGCAGAGGCGAGTTAACTTGTCCTTTTTTAGTTTCGCTTCAAGATGTATTCAGTCCACGGGACAGTAGTAGCTACCGATATCTTTCGGTGGCTAGCAGAAAGCCCGTAGTCGAGACTGAGAGGTCGATCGACCACATTGGGTCTGAAAAAACCCCAATACGATATAGTACAGCAGTGAGGAATCTTGGTCAATAGCCTAACGGCTGAACCAGCAATTTGGGAGAATGTGGTGTATCTTATTGACAGATAAGCTCTGCACTAATGGTTTATCCAACTAAACTTCTAAATAGAATACTGATAATGACAATTTTCTATTTATGTGTCTTGACTAACACACGTGCCAGCAGTCGCGGCAAGACGGGAAAGACTAGTGTTATTCATCTTTAATAGGTTTAAAGGGTACCTAGACGGTTAATCTTGCCCGTAAGGGAACTGATTTAACTAGAGTTTTATGGAAGAGGTCAGATTTAGTATTATTAGTGGAGAGATGAAATTCTGTGATACTTTTAGGACTGGTAACGGCGAAGGCGATCCTCTAAGTAAAAACTGACGTTGAGGGACGAAGGCTTTGGTAGCAAACAGGATTAGGTACCCTAATAGTCTTAGCAGAGAATGATGAGTGCCATAGATTAGAGTTATTTTGATCTATCAATGAAAGTGTAAGCATTCCACCTCAAGAGTAATGTGGCAACGCAGAAACTGAAATCATTAGACCGTGTCTGAAACCAGTAGTGAAGTATGTTGTTTAATTCGATGATCCACGAAAAATCTTACCACAATTTGAATGTTATTAAATTTTTACAAGTGCTGCACGGCTGTCTTCAGTTAATGTCGTGAGATGCAGGTTAGCTCCATAAATTAACGTAAACCCTTGCTTTATTTTATATATATAGCAGTTCTCTAATAATTAGATAAGATAACAGGGACCAAGACAAGTCATCATGGCCTGAATATTGTGGGCTACAGACGTGCCACGTATGCCTATACAAAGGGAAGCAAAAATGTGAATAACGAGCTAATCCCCAAAATAGGTTAGAATAAGGATTGTAGTCTGAAATTCGACTGCATGAATAAGTAATTACTAGTAATCGTGAATCACCATGTCACGGTGAATTTTATCTCAGATAGGTACTAACCACTCGTCAGGCGCTGAAAGAAGTATGTGCAATAAGTTTGGTTACTGTTAGCTTGTAATAGGGAAGAGGTTCCTAGATGTTAGCAAATAATCTTCGTATGCGTGACTTTGATTGGTGTTAAGTCGAAATACGGTTCGTGTAGTGGAAATTGCACGGGATTGATTAATATTAAAAAAAAATAAAAATAAAAACAAATAAAAACAAACAAAATATACTAATTTTAACTGTAATGTTTAATTATGGTTCGAATACAAATATAGGCTAATCTTCAGATAAAAAGTGTAGAAGATTTATGTTATTAAATAAGTATAGATAGAGTGATAAATAATTACCTTCCCAATTTTCTTTTCTAAATATAGAACATTGTTCTATTTATCGGGGCAAGTAATTAGCCTTTAGGGAAAAAAACCAAAATCTAATAAATTAAATAAATGAAACACTAATTTATCTATTTTATTTAGAAAGGAAGATTCCGTTTGTGGGTATGACGGGTTGAACTGTAAATTCAATAGCTATGGCTGTCAAAGGTTCAAGTCCTTTTCTTCCTAAAAAAACACAATTTGCTTTTAAAATTTTGGATATTTTTACCCTAAAAACCTAGTTTGTTTGACTTAAAAGCGGATTTAGTCTAATAACGCTATAAAATGCAAAGCAAGAAAAAAAAATATTTTCTACGCTCTTTATTTCCTTTTTTTTATCATTTTATTACTAAAGACAAGAATGTTTGATAATAAGGGAAAAGCAAAACTTTTTTCCTTTAAATTTTATTTACAAAGAAAAGAATTTTTATATATTTCTATTATTTAAGAAGATTTGATATGATCCAAGCAGCTAAAATTATAGGTACAGGTATGGCCACAACAGGTTTAATTGGTGCAGGAATAGGAATTGGTGTAGTGTTTGGTGCATTAATATTAGGTGTAGCCAGAAACCCTTCACTTAGAGGACAATTATTCTCATACGCAATTTTAGGATTCGCGTTTGCAGAAGCAACTGGATTAGAGAGAATAGTCCAGTATAAATAGGGTGAATTGTAAAAACCACTAGCGTTTTTCTAAATAAAAAAAGAGGTAGTATATTTACAGCGAAGTTTAGTTTAATCTATCTAGTAAATAATAAAGAAAATGTTTAATTTTTAACATAAAGCTGCGTCGATTAAATTGTAAATAGAATCAACAGCTGCTTTACTTTGCATTACTAGCAATACTGCAGCTTTCTAGTTTAAAAAAAAGATAAGTGCTTGTCTATAAATAAACACAGGATAACTCAGTTATCTCACTAGATAAATGGCTAAAGACGTTAAACGACTAAAAGCTCCCTAAATTTAAATTTAGTCATAAAAAATTTAAATTATGACATAGTCTAAACAACAACGGAAGTTGTTGAATAATAAATTTTTGTATTCGCTCTTATGATGGCATTCTTATTACTATACGTAGCTTAAGTTCTTGCTTTTAATTCTTGTTTGCAGACGAGAAGGAAAAAGAAAAACTAAAAAGATAAAAGAGCCTTCATGGCTCAACGGTAGAGCGGAATACTGTTAATATTTATATAGATGTTCGATTCATCTTGGAGGCTTTCACATGCAATTTTGTTTTCATTTATTTACTGTTATATAAAGGTTATTAACAAATTCTATTCTCTTCAGATAGATTTTGTCTTTTTTTCAGCTTTATTCATTTTTATTTTCTTTATTGAACGATTGTGAATAAATTAAACCAGCCCTTTAACAGTTTGTAAAATAAAGTATTTAAAAGGGGATATAGTTTAATTGGTAAAACTGCGATTTTGCGTATCGTTATTTCGGGATCGAGTCCTGATATCTCCATACTTTTTAACAACGAATTGTTAGCAATTCGAGCTATGCGCCTTGTCTGCTCGTTAGCTAAATAAAGACCGGATAGTTCGATTATGTATAGAAATGTACATAATAAATATTTCTTTTATTTTAATTTGTAAATACCAAAAAAATTTAATGCTTCTATTTAGGGATCTTCGGCTTTTAAACCTTTATAAATCTTTGACCTTTTAATTTTTAGAAAACATATTTTTGTAAAACTAGAAAAAAACGGAGTTTTATCTAGTTATAGTTAGCTCTAAATTATTTAAACTATTGCTTTTGTTAAAAGATAGCTCGAGAAGCTCAATTGGTCGAGCGGAACACTGAAGATGTTTAGGCTATAAGTTCAAGTCTTATCTCGAGCAATGTACATATTTTATGATATTTAGCGCTAGCTTTATAGGCACCAGATAAAATTTAGTTCATATTTTGCTTTGCAGTAAAAAACCTTTATTTTTAATCTGGAATTTACCTCGTTAGGCTGACTAACCCTCTTTTAAATAAAAAAAGAAGCAACAGTAAATATGAACAAGCTATCACTGAATATATTCACAACAAAAGTAACAAAGAAAAAAAGAGTAAAAATTAGTTATTAAAATATTAGACTGAACAGAATCCATCAATTTCTTAGTTTTATATTTCATAAAATAGGCGTGCTGGAATTGGTAGACAGTTTCCACTTAGGATGGAATGGTTTGTAGCCGTGCAAGTTCAAGTCTTGTTGCCTATAGAAAAAAAAATATAACTACATTAACTTTAATTTTTTTTTTAATTGTAAAAATTTTTTAGGTAAGATACTGGTACAAAGTTTTAGTTTGTTAGCTTGGGGTTTGACCAGCTTTTTAATGCAAAAGATCAGGCTAGCCTTACACAGGTTCAATCTTTAAAAATAAAAATAAACTATTTACATGTAAATAGTTAGCTAGTAGTGTTTATTTTAATATAAATAAACATAAGCTATATATAATTTTATCTGTTTTAAGCATGAAAAATACTATCTTATAACTGTAATTAATTAAAATCCATATGTTGTGGACTAATCGGTAAGTCATGAATTTTTGGTATTTATTATTGAGTGTTCGAATCACTCCAACATAAAATAATATTAAGTAGAAAAAATAAAAAACTCTAAAAGTATAAAATAGATTACACTTATTATGTAATAGGGATAGAGATTTAAAGGGCGAATTAGCCCGTCCCCTAAAGGTGGATATAGT
>Ga0068630_1000019_pt1 | contig 32858 bp, 38 predicted proteins | sample InSIn4gowninarea_FD_77433 | JGI IMG/M metagenome (GOLD analysis project Ga0068630, IMG submission 77433) | Clean room microbial communities from NASA Spacecraft Assembly Facility at Jet Propulsion Laboratory, Pasadena, California, USA -... ... | reverse complement strand
GTACGCGCTCGGCATAACTATTCTAGTCGCTGGTGTCGATGCTGGTTGCTGGTTTACTTTCGCTGGAAGGACGATATATGCGTGGTAGGATAACATAGCATAAGATGAGATAGGATAGGCACATGGGATATATGGCATAGCATGGGTATGTGCATCTGCTTCCCCCCTTTTTTTTTTGTGCTGGTTATGGGTCTGTGATGTAGTGGGACGTGTGGAGTGTACGGCCTGTGAAAGTTTAGAGTAAGCGTGACTCGCTGGCGTGGTTTGCTATGTGGAGGGTTGTGGTGCGAGATGAAGGTGGTGGTATGATGATAGAATGGGAGAGTATATATAAGATGTGTGCACTTTTCCTGCGTTTCACCGTCACAATTGTTACGAAGGGTGCCGTGTTGACGGTGGTCTGGAGAGGGGTGGTGCAGGGGGATACTTGCTCTTTTAAAGGAGGGGGGAAGCGCTTGGGCATGTGTGGATGTGGAGAAGTCGGTTCGGCGGTTGGAGATGTGGATGTGAAGATGTCGATTGGAGATATAGATGTAAAGAAGTCGATTGGCGATATAGGTGTGAATAAGTCTGTTCAGCAGTTAGAGATGTGAAGAGGTCTGTTTGGCCGTTAGAGATATAGATGTGAGGAAGTCGGTGTGGCGGTAAAGTGGCGTTTTGGTATGTGCTGCACGACGCGCCTTCCACGAGCACATCAGTGACATGTCAACATCATTTCACACACTCTCTCTCCCCCTTCCTTGAGTGACCGCGCAAGGCAATCAAGTCAATGAAAAAAAAGCAATGGGGTTGGTCGCCTCGTGGCTTCGGTCCGATCAACAAGAGCGCCAAACAAGCTCTTGCCTAGGTCTCGAGACCTCCGTGTAAGGGTCGCCGTCTCAGGAACCGCACTCACGGCCGTCTCGGTATGAAGCTCCATTTCAGAGGGTCGCGTTATCGGAGTCTGCCGCGCGAAGCCCCCTCCCAAGCCAGACTCGAGTCCAGAGCGGTTGGTGGTTTTTCCCAATCCACAAGCTTCGGAAGACAGGCGTCGAATCAGCCGGTAGAACACTCGCAACGTCATATGTAGACACCTGACGCGGTGTGAGTGTAGGTGTGGAAAGAGAGTAGAAGTGGCTGTGTGGGGTTTGATTAGATGAAGGAAATTTGTGGTGACCTCAGGTTGAGGGGAGAGCCAGAAAGTGGAGAGCTGGTTAAGGCGGGGGGAGGCCAGGACTTTATAGTAACAGGGGCGAGAAGAGAAGAGGTCAGAGCTTGTGAACTTGGCGGCACCAGGCCGTTTACATTAGATCGCTCTTCTAGCATTCACTTTCACCGTGTCGCGTACTGACCGCATGACGTGCTGCGCGCTTTCCCCCACCATGAGATAAAAGCGGCCATACACTCCCATCAGACTCCACCCAACTGCAATTGTCCCATTTGTCACCATGGTAGCGCGATGTCCTACGAAGCGATCTGCAAGTCCTCCTTCAAGCGAGCGTCGGGTGTCGAAGACGCGCGACACCTCTGGTTTGCCGCGTGCAGACGAAGTATCATATCGCCACAAATCGGTATTGAAACAGACCGGGGAGGCTATTGAGCACGGAGAGGCTGCTTCTCTCACATTTCCCACGTCACAGCCGCCAGTCCAGACATCGCATGGTCGTTCATCCGCTCCGGGAGCACCTCCTCGATCTGCAGTAAGTACCCTGATCAAGCCATAACTTTAGCTGTATGAAACTCCCTCAAAGATAAACCCACTTTTGGCGACTTAGCTGGGCGAATACATATGATATTGTTCAGTGCATTGCTAATATATTGCAGTGTCGCGAAGCTCTTCAGTGCACTACGGACAACCATGAATATTCTAAGCTCCTTAAATTGCCGGAAGTGATTATTGAGATATGGTTTTGGCTGGTAAGCTCTGAACAAATTAACTAGTGTACTAGACCGTTTTCAAAATGTGCCTATGGTTGCGTCAATCTAGGAAAATCTCGTCATAATCCATCATGGCACCGTTCTTTGTCGGGTCAGACAGGCTGTCTTTGCTAGACGTAGCAATAAAGTGGTATAGCGAACAGGACATACTGAACAAGAATCGAAGAACTCTAGTCTAGGCTCGTTTGGATTGACTCGATCAGATGACTTACAGCATTTGATCTTCGACATTAATGTACATATACGTATGTCCTCACCAAGACCTAGTCTATTGTTGGTAATGTCTTCAAGCAGTCTTAATAATGCCAGTGTCTTCTGAAAAGGGTGAACTCTACTGAGACTATCTGTGACGATCTCGAGACACATTCGATAGGGTGGCCGACCACGTGTGTAAGAAGTCTGACTGTAGTGCAAAGCCACAATCGTGCCAGCATGTCGCACAGTGAGGAGTAGCTGTGCAAGGTCAGCCATGACATGTAAGCTGACAGGATGGCCGTCGTGTGGCTTAGTGTCATGCTCTCTGTAATCCATAGCGGTTCAATTATCTCAGCACTCCACAATTTGGCATGTTGTTGATATCGCGTTTGCTCATTCCCACCGAACAATATGCAATCACGTAAGCATGTGCATGTGCGTCATGCACAACACAGCTCAGCTCCATCATTTTGGACTGCACCTTTCGCACCAGAATGTTATTTGAATTTGGACACATGGCCATTTCTCACCAAGGCACAGCTGCACGTTATCAGGCCTCGTGCTGCGCACGCTGCTGCTGCGTTCTTGCGGCACCTTTCGCGACAGGAGCTCCAGAACCCCTCCGAGACACGACTCAACCGCAGGTTCCCCTGAGAGTAGTGTAAGTACCACCACAGCTGCGTACAGGAGTCGAGCTGGCTGGAAAACGCCAGTATTGTTTGCGCGTGGCGTTGGGAGTACTGCCATACGCCAAATGCTGTACGATATCGAGAGCATGGCAATTTGAATTCGCAGACTACAGAGCTATTGATTAACATACTCGAGCGACGTGTGATTGGGAGGGCAGACTCCCACAGCATGCAAATAAGACTGTCTGCATCCGCGGACCTCCTTGTTATATTGCCTGGAGAACGAAGCTACTGAGGATTCCAGAAGTATCAGCTCACACCAACTTCATCATCGTCAAGCGGTGCGCTTTCTGTCCCGTTGTGATCAATGGTGTCCGCCCCGCCATTCTGGCAGTACATTCAGCGATTGGCCTACGAGAGGGGCCTGCGAGGCGACATAGTGGACTCCGCAAAATAATAACGGTGAATAATGGCAAGGGTACAACGTTGAGCAAGCTTCCATTAACAGTTCCGTCCTGGATTGCCCTTATAGGGCGCTATGTTCGGATCCCTATCGATTCCGTACACCAAGGCCAGTGCTTCACGAGACGACAATCCATCAGTTGAGCACGGATCTAGTCTTTTGGGTGGATGCCAGGAAGCGAAGCCTCTCAGTAAACCATAGCGTAAGGTACACTAAACACCCATGTCAAGAAAAGCACTTACAGGAACGTCAATGCTTCAGCAAGGCAGCCAGAGTCACACAACGTTTGCTCTAAGTGTTTGCCGTCCCCAATGATTACAGCAAGCCTGGTTAGCGCTGTTGTGACGGCAGCTCACCGCAAGGAATACGCGACTTTGCGTACAGCAGAGAACCAGGCGCGACATAGCAATACGTCCCCAGCAGTGTCGTGAGGCTCGAAACACCGACCCTGACTCTATGGGACGCCCATCGGCTGCATCTTACCCCATGTGGCTTACCTCAGCGTATCAAACGCATGGCGCCCATGTTAAAACCGTGGCGATCATGGTTTAGCACCTCAAGCTTCACGCTCGCTGGCCCCATGTCGTCGTGAAACACCAACTCCACAACCTTTCTTTAGAAACTTTTTGTTTCGACACAAAGGGGCAATACTGCTCGCCTTCAAAGCTAAGGAGAAATCAGGAAGGTACCACAACACAATAAAGCTTTTCAGTGTTGTAGAGTATTTGGTATACGCAACTGGTAGCATGCCGTGCAGACTGATGTCCCACAACATCATTATGACAGATGCACAATAAACACGCCACACACAGCTATTTGGTGGGCTCGCAAATTCGATATCTTGGTCTCGCGTGGTATGCTGGTGAGAGAATAAGCTTCTAAGCGAATTACATTATCTGACTGGATCCGCATGCTGCCATCCACCTACCACGCTAATGGTATGAACATACATCTGGGTCACGCCTGGCACCCAACCCACAGTCCCGGAAGCAGCTCGACCTAATCTAACTCACCACTTTCGACACCAATCTAATGTGTTGTCAAGTCTATTCCACCGAATTCAAGGTTTAGGCCTAGCATAAGCAGCACGGGGTACACTTGTTGGCACCATGCCGTCGGTGAGCTTGAGTCGTGGTTCTATTTTGGCTTACATTAGAAGATGTACTCACGATGTATAAAGATATGTCAATTCTTCCGCTATTCGATCTCGTCAGCACGCAACAGTCTCTCATTTCCTAAATTGCCCTACCAGTCTTTCTTTCACCAGTGTCGGTGTTTCTCACAACGAACTATAATGTATATGCGAAACGCCCTCATCACTGCCTTGGCAGCTACCAGCACAACATATGCTATCAACTTCCGTAAGGAAGCTTACAACGTAGCGGAAATGTCCAAGCGTACCATTGGCAGCTTACTCAATTGGGCCAATGATACCCCCGGTGGAAGCAAACAGGCAAGCTGCCCTGCAGTCTGGAACAACATCTCCTCAAGCCTCACCGAACAGTTCCTGGCAGACGGCCAATGTACAGATGCCGCCCGCGCGGCTATCCGTGCGTCGTTCCATGACTGCTTCAATGGCGCTTGCGACGGATCTTTAATCCTCGCCAATGAGTGCTCCAACACCGAGAACAGGGGCCTTGAGCGAATATGTGGTAGTCTCGCCAACGTTGCAACTCAGACCAAAGTCGGCGTTGCGGATCTCATCCAATTCGCTGCTGCTCATGCTATCAAGACATGTCCCGGTGGTCCTACCGTCCCCGTAAAGGTCGGTCGCATCGACTCCAGCACCGCAAATGCTCTTGGTGTGCTTCCTGGCGGTAATGTGCCTGGTGACGATCTTGTTCAACTCTTCGGTAAGTCGACTCTCCATGCTCTATAATTTCATAGCGTCTAATTATCTTTGTCAGCATCGAAAGGCTTTTCTACCGTCGACCTCGCTGCCCTGATCGGCGCACACACTACCGCAAGGCAACGCATAACCGACCCTTCCAAAGCCGGTGCGCCACTAGACTCCACCGTTGGCACATGGGACAACACATACTACTCTGAAACCAAGTCTGGGAAGGCACCTTTCACGCTCCAATCGGACAAGAATATTGCGCAAAACCCGCTCACTGCCACGCCATTTGCTAGCTTTGCGCAGAGCAAGGGTGCATGGGATGTAGCTTTTGTCAGTGCTATGACAAAGATGAGTATGTTGGGTGTGGACAGTGGGGGATTGGTGGATTGCACGAGTGCTCTCCCTGGAGGGAGCAGGAAGAGGGAAATTAAGAGCAGCAATATTTTTGATCGGTTGAAGTGGTAAATACGTGGGAGTTCTCGTTATCTTTCTTGCATTGGTTGGCGTTTTTGGGTACTTGGACAGTGGATGGCGTTGATTGTGTTGGATATACCGGCTTTGGAGGCGTTGTTTATTCATGTTTTCTCAGAGAAATATGTTATCAGTCTTTTTGATTTGTACTCTAGTTGATATTATATACAATAAATACATTCCAGGGGATGATCATGTAAATTATCTTCGTCGATAACCCAACTATATGTCCGCTCTTCTCGAGAATACGGTACTAATTGCCGATGAGGAATATGACTTTATCCTAGGGTTGCCATACGTAAGCCATGCCCAAATGGAAGCTGCCTTGAACATGAGATGTGCTAACGGTGCTTTTCGATTTTGCAGGGTGGTGGCTGCGTATTGGGGAATTTCGTTTTGGGGCGCATTGGTGAGGTGGGGCACGTGTGTGCTGGGGGTGCAGAGAGGGGGACTGCAGGAAGATGGATTGTGGAGAGGGGGCGGAAGGAGGAAGAGACAATTAGGTTTATTAGTTCCCAGCATGGTATACAGTGTTAGCACGCGGCGAAAGACTGGTGCTTGTAATCTGGACGGTGCGCTACTGACACCTTACATCTTACAATTCGAGAACTTCTTGCTCGCTAGATGACTGATCTTCATCCTCGTCATCCACCCTTGTGAGGTTTATTCTGAAGGCACTAAGTTCCAGAGTCTTGAACTTATCCTGCTTGTTCTTGTCCCAGAACACCATTTCATTCAAAGGAAAACCCGCGTACATGGTGGCATCCACATTCTCGCTGCAAAAATCATCCCATATACCTCCCAGGCCTTCTTCTCGCTCCTCGACAATGAGGGCCCGCCACTCCTCTCCCTGCTGCTCCTTTTCATCGCGGTACAGCAGTGTGGGACTGAGTTGCGCATACCAATGGTCTGCGGAGATGATCTTAGTGATATCACTGCTGAGAAAATCCGTCCCGTTCGAAATGAAATCTGTTACCACAAGACCTCGACGATCGGAAATGATAGTCACTGACGAGTTGAGAGATGGATCGGTAGCCCTGTACCTGCCGGCATAGCGTTCATGCAATTGGCGAATGGAGAGTTGTTCAGCCGCACGAACCGTGGCTACAGTGACGATCTCTAGAATCTTGTTCAATAAGGGCTGACGGCCACCAGCGACTAGAATAGTTATGCCGAGCGCGTACTCTGGAATTGTTATGATAATGGATGAATAGCCAGGAAGACCACCGCCCTTGGTGACAAATTGGACTGTACGTCGGGAGTCCTTGAGGATGCGGTCTGTCTGGAGGATCTCCCAAGGCATGCCGTAGAAGGAATTGAGGCCGCGCGAAGGTGAGACAGGGTTAAGCCAGTTGATGGCGTGGCTGATGGCATTGAAGTGTGTCAATATGTAGCGCAGGAACTTTGACAGGTCGTTGGAGGAGCTGTATATCCCACCTGTAGGTTTCTGAATGCCTTCATGTACGTCCCAATACTGAGGTTCGAGCGGGATGACGCCAGCGGAGTCGGGAGGCAGGTAGAGAGTGCTAGCAGACATGTTGAGTGGCTTGAAGATAGCTTTCTCAATGTACGATTCGAAAGTCTGGTTCGTGACTCGCGAGAGTACCAAGCCCAGAAGATCGAATGCCAAGTTTGAGTAGGTCGATTTCTGGTTGGGCGCAAACAAGGGCGGCTTCGGTTTGATCGCTTTGAGCATGTCTACAACTCGTCAGCGATGCTCTTCTTGAGTTTGTTGCAAGCCTAACCGTGTGCAGTGCACGGCGTGTCATAATTGTGCGAATACTCGTCGCACTTGGGCAGGCCTTTCCGCGACACAGGTGGCAGACCAAGTTTGGACGGATCAAGGACACTACCCAGAATGTCTCCTTGGGCAACTAGAAAAGAGATCAGCTTCCGTACCTTTGGCTGTGTAGCAAGCAGCAAATGAGAAGCCGCCATGGACTAGCTTACACTCGCGTGGGATGCCGCTCAGCTGGCTGGCTAGACTCCGCAATGTAATGTCCTTCCATGGTATACCACCATCCGACTTTTCTCCCAGTTCCTTGATATACGTGTTGACCGTCTCATCCAGGCTCAGATTACCCGCCTCATGCTGGTACAGTATGCCGAGCACAGTGAAAGGCTTTGTGATGCTTGCGATGCGATATAGCGCATCGCCGTTCACCTCGGGTATGTCGAGACGGGACGAATTTCGTTCGCGGGCTGTGTGGTGTTGAGACCATAGCGTCTCTTTTTGAGATGTAAGTTGCACTGAGAACGAATATGCAGCGTATTCGGGCGCAGCAACCACTGACGTAAGCGCTGTGTCGATGTCGGCGAAAGCACGTTGTAGTAGAGGGTCATGTGGATCGTAATCTGGTGGAGGGTGCGCAGTCGTGGGTTCGAAACATTTACTGCTGGCTATGCCGGCCAGCAGGAAGGGTAGTAGAAGCACCATTGTGGTGACTGAAGTCTGAAATTAGCTACATCACCACGGTTAAGAAAAGACGATGACGGTGGTAAACAAGGCATCCATACAAATGGGCTACTTTCCCCGCGTTAGCAGGAGCTTGGGCCAATGACAGCTTCATAACTTCGAAACTTCTTATCAACAACAAATCACCCACCCCTATCCTACTGATGCCGGATGCCATTGTCCTCGGACAAACATTCTAAGACAATGGCACTTCCACTCCCACTTAGCGGCGCGGACCGACCGTTGCTTGCTGTGGTCGTTCCAATGCGTCCAGAGTGGGTCCATCACGCTGTCACGTGTTCTTCAAATTCACGCATTCGATGCTGCGCCTATCCTTCTTAGGCGCCGTATTGGATCATATATCGAAACACTGAAGTTCGCTGTAAATACATGACCCCACAATCCGAAACCCAGCATGTGGGACTGCGCTCTGTGTCTTTACCCGGTTAGATGACGGATCCTCGTACAACAATCGGCAGCTTGAAGCTCGTAAGAAATCGAGCCAAAGTCAGATATGCAGATGCGCATGTATGGCACTTCGATATGCCGGTATTAGCTCTCGGCAACGACTAAGCCGCGGGAGCATATCTTTACTCCAAATGGTCAAGGTATATACGATCACTGTCTCAAGGCAACGATGGATGATACAAGGCCGCATGTGAAGCTGCGACATAAGCCTTCAAGTTGACTTCTTACCCGCCCGTCCTTCCATAAGGGTGTATGAACTTGACCTGCAGCTTCGAAACCACCTCAGATCCATCAACAAATAGACCATCCACAATGCGCACCGTAACCGTCGCAATCCTCGGTCTGACAGCCTCAACTTATGCTACACCACTCGACCACACCAATCCAGAACACCTTCCCGATTTCCTCTCCCGTCAATCAAACATAACATGTCCCTCAACGCCCAACCCCATGCCCAAAGCCGCCTCTTTCCCCTCGATCAAAACCATGCCCGACCCCTTTCTCTACCTCGACGGCAAAACCCGCGTCCAAAGCAAACAAGAATGGCTCCAATGCCGCCAACCCGAGATCCTCAAGCTCCTCCAAGAGTACCAGTACGGCTACTACCCCTCCCACTCACAGGAGACCGTCTCCGCAACCCGGAGCGGCAACACCCTGACAATCACCATCGCCGCAGGAGGAAAATCCGCTGACATCGCCGCGACCCTGAATCTCCCCAGCGGCAGCGGCCCCTTCCCGGTCATCATATCGATAGGTAGCATGGACACCAAAAGCTACACCAGCGCCGGCATCGCCATTGTAACATTCGACTACAGCAAAGTAGCCGCAGACAGCACCTCCAAGACCGGCGCATTCTGGACCTTGTACAGTGGCAAAGATATCGGTATGTCCCCCGTGTATCCTATCTGCCCATCCATATATAAAACAACTATACAAACATAACATACCAACACCCACACAGGTGTGCTAACAGCATGGGCATGGGCCACCCACCGCATCCTCGACGCCCTCGCCCTCGCCGTCCCACAAATCGACGCCACAAAAGCCGGAGTAACGGGGTGTTCGCGGCTCGGCAAAGCCGCGCTCGCAGCCGGGCTGTTCGACCCTCGCATCGCGCTTACGATGCCCATGTGCTCTGGCGTTCAGGGCGCAGGCCCGTATCGATAATAGTCTCAGCGGGCAGAGCGAGAATCTGGAGAATGCGGTACGTCCGTCTTTCAGTCCGGTTTTCCATCGCTTGAAACTGAACTGATTGATTGATTGATGACATGTGTTACGTATGCAATACTGATACTGATACAACCGGAGTAGAAGGCTGGAGCACCTTGGTGGACAACCTCGTCCATCAGCCAATTCCTCGGAAAATCCACACAGCTACCATTCGACGCGCATACCGTCGTCTCTGCAATCGTCCCGCGCGCCGTAATACTAAGTCAGAATGCAAACGACCAGTTTACAGACTCGAAGGGAACGGCGCAGATTACTTTCCCGGCTGCGAAGCTCGTGTATGGCTGGTTGGGCGCGGGCGAGAAACTGGGTATGAGTATTCCGAGTGGGGGACATTGCGATGTCAGTGGGTATGCGGATGTGCTGCCGTTTGTGCAGAAGGTGTTGCAGGGGAAGAGCACGGGGAGGGATTTTGATGATTTGAAGGGGTGGAAGAATATGCCGGAGACTTATCCTTGGGGAACGGATCTGCCGAAGGGCAAGTAAGTCATATCAGTGTATGATTTCCGATGGCAGGCTTTACCACCGCCACATCAATATTCTATGATTATAGCTTAGCAGCACCCTTCAGACCCCCCTTCGCAGCATCAAGAAATTTAGCAAAGTACCCCTCGAGTTTCGCACCTGCACTCGCATCCATGCTCATCATCGTGCCAACCCATCCGTCAGGTCTTAACACTACCACAGCACCCTTGTTGATATCGATACCATACCTCCGATGCGCACTGTGATTTTCGTCGTAGAACACACGACCAAAAGGCATCCCGCCCAGTGTCTCATATGCTGATGGCCCGCCAGGACCCGCGAAGATAGACAGCCAGTCGATAGGCGCGTCGGGACTGAACAACCAAGACACCATGGAGACTGTTTTGGTGAATTCTGCGAGCGCTGGCTTGGTGCTTGTGACGTCACCTGCGAACAGTGCGATGTAGAACGTCGCTGTGTTGGGCGTAATGACATGCAGGCGCGTGGATTCGAAGGTTGCGGGTTTCTGAAGTGGAACATCGGGTGCGCGCTGACCGGGCTGCACTGAAGATGCGTTCGCATCTGTCTGTTGTTGAAGGTTCAGGTACGTGTCTGGCTCGTAGTAGATGCCCAGCCCACTACTAAATGTGGCTGCCTCGGCCATTACTTTGCCCAAAACCTCGTTAGGGTCTGCATTAGGATCGCCCGTCCAGTTCTCAGGCAACTGCATGGTCATCAGGCGAGAAATGTCTTTGTCGTAGTTGATGAGCTTTTGTACGTTTGGAAGTCTTTCTGCTTCGTATGTATGAAGGAGGTCGGGACTCGCGTGGCCTTTCAGGACGAGGGAGAGCTTCCAGCCGAGATTCACGGCGTCGTGCATACCGGTGTTCATGCCTTGCGCAGCGCCGGAACTGTGCGTGTGACATGCGTCTCCAGCGAGGAAGATGCAGTCTTTGACGAAGAAAGACCGCGCTATACGTTGCCCAACAACGTAGATAGTCCACCAATCGACTTGCTTAAAGCTGAGTGAGAATGGCTTCACGGATGCGATAGCCTCTTTGATTGCAGCTTCCTCATTGAACTCCTTGTAGGCCTTTTGTCGCTCGGCGGTAAAGGCAAATCCAATGCGTGTAGCTCCGTGGTCCAGAGCAGCCCAGAGTACATTGCCATGGGTTGGTGATTCGATAGCGCAGTATGTCCGCGGTTTTGGCAAGTCCGTCTCTATTACGCCGTCGATGCGCACCCATTTATCTTCGCTGGAGGAGCCGTCGAAGGGGATGTCCACCGCTCTCCGAACGAAAGATCTGCCACCATCTGCACCGACCAGGTATTTGCACCTGACCAGACTCTTGACCTTCGTCTCGCCATGCTCAATCGTAGCAACAACTCTATACCCTCCCGGCCTCACATCTTCAAGCACCTCGATCCCGGTCAGTGCATACGGCGCATCGAGCCCTACGCCTTTTTCTTTCAGTGCCGCGCGAAATATTTCTTCCTGGTACTTCTGCCTCAACACCAGGGCAAAGTCCCATTTCGTATCCTTCATATCTTCCATGAACGCCCAACCTCTTCCAGCGACTTCATTGCCGTGCTTGTCATAATTGACTGTCTGGCGACACGCAAAGCATTGCTGCGCAAGCGCGTCGGCGAGACCCAGTTGATCCAGCATCTCGGAGCTGCGTGGGAACAGGGTGATGGCCCGGCCATACTGATCTTGTGAAGACTTTGGGTACTTCTCGATAATTTTAATCTTGTGCGTCGAGCGTGGGAGGTTGCGGGCTAATTGGTAGGCAGTGATGAGACCTGTATTGTGTTGTTAGTGACGCCTGGGAAGGCTCGTGGTGGTTGATGTACCTACCAACAGGTCCTCCACCAACTACTAATACATCAACATGCTCGACTGCCAGCTCCGGACTAATCATGATGACTATATTGTACGCGTGCTAAGCTTACAGAGTCCCGAATAGACTTCGCGAACATGGTTTTGGGTTTAGCCATCTTAATGAGCTTCAAGCTTCGCCTTGTAGAATCCACGTGCATGTAGCAGGGGTCCCCCGTGTCAGCGATAAGCGTATCGAGGGGTCAAGTATACCATGATGGTGGCATTGCACGATTGGCTAAAGTCGATTGGTACCATGGACAAGCCCGCAATGCGGGTGTGGTGGCGCGAAGGAAGGGTGAGCGAAGAATGGGGGAGACGCGATGTTGATAAGATGATAAGGTTTGGGCCGAGGCAAGCCCCATTGATGGTACTCCTTTCTTGCACCCAACACCAATTCTCGTCTCCAATATCATCGCTGAGGCTCAGAGTTGATCTAATAGGTACAGCGAAGGGTTACTGTCACATAACATCAAGTAGTGAACAACAACATACATGTATAATGCTGAATACTAGCTCCGTGCTATCTATTCAACTACGGTTTCTGTGCATTACCTTGTTGGTCAAAATGGCAACTCCCATTCTCCCTCCTTCAACGGCTTTGCGAGACTACTCTCCCCTCTCTTGACAAACCTGCCATACCCTTTCTCCCCCAACAATCCCCCGTTCTCCTTGTCCCACACAACCTTCCCCCTCAAGATCGTGTACCGTGGCCATTGCTTCACTGTCCTCCCTTCGAATGGTGTATAATCCACATCATGATGCAACATCTCATTCTTCAGCTCATACTCCTTCATCTTACCCGGCGGGTACCAAATATTAATGTCTGCGTCTGACTCGCCCTCTACCAGCGCCCCCTTGAGCGGATACAACCCGTACAGTTTCGCAGGATTCGAACACGTTACTTCTACGAACTTGTTGAGATCGAGACGATTGGCGGAAAGGGTGAGCGCAAGTCGCGTCTCGATGCCCGGACACCCGTTGGGAATGTATTTGAAGTGGCCTAACGGATATTGCTCGTTGATGCTGCTCTTCTTCCCCGTCTCACTGTCGTCGTAGCGGAAGGGACAGTGGTCCGAAGACAAGATAGTGAATGTTCCGTTGGCCAGTCCTTCCCAGATGACGTCGCAATCTGCCTCGCTTTCGCGTGGTGGTGGCGAACATACGCACTTGGCCCCCTCGAAGCCCGGTTGATCAAGATCTTGTTTCGTGAGGAAGAGATACTGTGGGCATGTTTCAGCGAAGATTGGGAGACCCCGGTCTTGTGCGGCTTTGATGTGCGCTGCCGCAGCAGGAGTTGAGACGTGCACAATCAGGATGGGTGAGTCCATAAACTCAGACAGGCTGATCGCACGGTAAGTAGCCTCTGTCTCGGCCATGGGGGGATGCGATGAACCGTGGTACTTTGGCGCGAAGAGCTTCTTCTTCTCGAGTTGAGCAGTCATCCAGTCTATCACCTGGCCGTTCTCAGCGTGCACCATGGTGGTGATGCCCTGTTTCCGAGCTTCAAGCAGGACATCGAGAATCTGTCCATCATGGAGCTGGAGGGATTCGTAGGTCATGTAGATTTTGAGTGAGGAAATTCCCTCCTCGCGTAGAGTCTTGAATTCTGAAAGTGCCCTCTCGGAAGGATTGCCGACAAGGAGATGAAAGGAGTAGTCGATGTAACAATTGTCCTTGGCCCTCTCATGCGTTGCTTGCAGAGTGTCGAGAAGGGTATCTTCAGACTTCTTCTGGGGCGCAAAGGTTACCATGGTCGTTGTTCCGCCACATACTGCTGAACGACTTCCGGTCTCGTAGTTGTCTGCTGTAGAGCCTTTGCCGAACAAGGGAGGCTCTTGAAGATGAACATGCGCATCGACGCCACCAGGCTAGGTATGTCAGTCAATTCTTACGTCGTGTGGAAGGAGAGTTATACATACCATGACATAGCCACCTTCAGCATCTATGATCCTTTCTGCACTCGCAACATTCAGACCCCCTCTTGGAACAATTCTCGCAATCTTCCCATCTTTGACTGCTATATCCCACTCTTGTATCTCTGTGTCTGTTACTACTACACCATTGCGGATGATCAAGTCATATCCTGCGGCCATTGTATATCAGCTCTTTCACAACAACAGTTGTACCTATCATTGACTTGTCATCAGAACGAATGCCAATGATTGTTGTTGTTGTAGGTATGCATCGGCAAGGCTAGACCGTGTTTGTGAGATGCTATCGCGACCCCTCCTTGACGCTTGCCCCACTTGACACCTGACATCGTCTTTCTCTGTGTCCACGGGTAGCTTATCAGCGCCGCAGCGCCTATCCGAAGTGGCAGGCATATTGAGAGAGTAAGTATATCTCGTACAGTCATAGGAATATGTCAAGCGTTTGCCGTAGCACGCGTCTGCCGTCGGGAAACGCGTCTCATGATTCCCTCGTGATCTACGTCCCAATGACAGCTCGATTGTAGTTCTTGCTGCATCTTATTAAGATCAGAAAACATGGCTACACCGTCTCTCAAGGTCAACAGCGACAGGCTAAACCATACACTACAGCAAACATGTACGCAATGGGGCGCATTGTCAAGTGGCACTGGCATGTGTCGCTTGACACTTTCGGAGGAGGATAAACAAGTGCGAGACTGGCTCATCATAGAATGCAAAAGTCTGGGATGTGAAATCAAGATCGATCAAATGGGCAACATATTCGCAATTCGACCCGGTACTGCGAAGGAAAGGAAGTCAATTGCGATGGGCAGCCACATGGACACCCAGCCAGCTGGTGGAAGGTATGCGTAGGAAATGGAATAGTGATCAAAGCAGCTGCTAAGAACCTCAAGATATGATGGAATACTCGGTGTTCAAGCAGCTCTCGAAGTCTTGCGCACACTCCATGAGAATAATATCGAAACTCACTGTCCAATAGCGCTTATAGACTGGACCAACGAGGAGGGTGCACGTTTTCCTGGCGCGATGATGGCCTCGGGAGTCTGGAGTACAAAGAGCAGTACGCCGCTAGACGCATGTTGGACCATCCAAGATAAAGAAGGGATGCACATGAAGGATGCCTTACAGCAAATTGGCTACCTCGGAGACACCCCATGCGATTATCGAGAAAACGGTCTGGAATGCCATTTCGAACTTCACATCGAGCAAGGCCCTATTCTCGAGCGGGAAGGCAAAAGTGTAGGTATCGTAACTTCAGTGCAAGGCATGAAGTGGTTCGCTGTGCGTGTCGAGGGTGTGGAAGGCCATTCCGGTACAACACCTATGCCCGGGCGTGCAGACGCTTTGGTCACTGCATCACGGCTTATTACTGCTGTGCGCGATGCTGCCTTGAGGACAGGTCTAGGCGTTGCCACAGTAGGCGTTATCAACAGCGATACATCGAGTCAAGCCACGATTCCCGCAGGTGTGAACTTTATCATTGATATCCGCTGCTCGACAGACGAAATGGTAGAACAGCTCGCTGCAGCTACGTTTGCAGCTTTCAACGACATCATCGCACAAGAGGACAACAGCACCTCCTATAGCATTGAGCGGTCTTGGGGCTTACCAGAGTCGATCTTCCATTCCGGCTGCATCGAGGCCGTCCGCGCCTCAGCCGTCGCACAAGTGGGTGAAGATCAAGTTATGGAGATGAAGAGTCGAGCTGGCCACGACAGTGCATGGACAAGTAGAGTCTGTCCAACAAGCATGATTTTTGTGCCGAGCAAAGAGGGTATCAGCCACAATCCGAATGAGTATACGAGTCCAGAGCATTGTGCGTTGGGGGCCCAGGTTCTACTGGATGCTGTCTTACAGTATGATCAAAAAGTAAGGAATGGAGAGACTTGAGACGGGAAGGCTGGTACTACGATATATTTCGCTTCGACTATGTATCAAGTCCAGACTGAGCTTGAGTTCAAGTGCATGAAATTACAAACATGCACTTTTGCTAAGTATCAACTGTGCGCTTGCATTACCAATCCTCAAAAGCTATAAAATTCGCTTTCTCATTCTCGGCAGCTAGGATATATAGATTGGTGCAACCACGTGACAACGTTTATATAGTTGGAAGCTAATATCCTACAAAACCAGGACTGGTCGCTGCAACATTGCATACCTTGATTGGTTCTGGAAGAATGCTGGAAAAAGGCTTTCAGCTATCACATGATTCGTGGTAGAACATAATGCGACCTTGAATCGGTATGATTGAGGAGATTCGAGAAGACCAAGATATTGCAAGAGGTGGAAGTATTGCGCACGACTTAGATGCCTTATTCGATCTATGCTGAGAGATGCACATTTACGACGTCGATCCGAAGCACAATGGTGAATAACCACAATGAGTCCGTTTCCAAGGAGTTCCTTCCGAATCGCTGCCTCAAGCTGTCTTGCCATCATAGTGCTATGTATGCTTCTGCGATTCAAGTCAGAAAGAGCGTACGCAAACCAAGCCTTATTCCCCCAGCGTTCGTATAGCACAACGCCTACCTCCAGCAACCATCTCCCCCTCAACGAGCGCTTCGCTTAGATCTCGACGACCCAACCTGCCGAGCAACCTTCCTCCTCCTCTTCTCAGACATTGACCTCTCCATCGCCCGCGGCGCATTCCCCTTCCACAAAAGCCCACTCAAACTAGACCGGCCTCGTGCAAGCTCGCATAACCAACGACCACGTAAGCCATCCCTCACAATTCTCACGACACCAACCTCTAACAAGTACAACCTTAGCTCTACATCCTGCCAACATCCCCCTGCACGCTCCCCACCATCCTCCACCAACGTACATCCACCCTATCTCAAATCCAGCGCGCCCTGCTAACCTCCCCCTCCGCCTCCCCAACACCAAATCTCCCTCGTCACCAACCACGTCCGCAAAAACAACAGCTTTGTCTTCGCCTGCCCATCTAACCCCTCCCCCTACAACATCTGGCTCATGCCGCCCTTCGGTGCCTGGTCCTGGCCCGTCCACGGTCTCGGCACCTTAGACACCATCCTCCACCACATCACCTTGCTCGAACCCTCAACACCATTCACAGATAAAATAGACAAAAGTAGATCCGGCGCGGAACCCCGTGGTTTAACCCCGTGGGGTATCCCTCCCTACGCAAAATTCTGCCTGAAGTAGCTAGAGGGAAGGAATGGGCGGATGTTTGAAGCGCGGGGGAGAAACAATAGGAATGGAGACTGAGGCGTTTTGCAGGTACATCTATGTTGTGTATACGGAGGGAGTTTGCGTATTCGGGGCGCTTGCCGTATCATCAGGCGTGTGGGAGCGTGGTTGTTATGGCGCCGGGAACGTGGGTGAGTTGGAGTGCGGGGTTGGTGAAGGGTGTTGCGGGCGGGGGAGTTGTTGATGGATGAGGGAGATGCGTCAAGGAGGGCAATAGGGCGACGGGGAGGTGAGAGAAGGGAGGCAGGTGGAGGGATGAGCGCGTACGAGGCTGCTAATGCGATCTATGTGACGCCGTACTTTTCGGATCTTGAGGCGCTGGTTTTATTTTTATGGAGACGACCGGATGTGACGAGGCGCATAGCGCGCAATCAGAGGAAGTTGGTGGTTGGTGGTGGGTATCTCAGTATGGCGGCCGAGCTGTGCTATTGGCGAGGGTTGATTCGGGGATGGGCATCTATGGCGAAGGTCGACGAGGGACAAACGGGGTTCGATGAGGGTGAACGGTACGAGACGTGGCTGTTGAAGCAAGTGAGTCCCTAGAAAAAAGAAGCCACCAAGGGAAACGTATGCTGTCAAGACTACCTCGTGAATTTGTTGATTATGCACGGACTTAACCGCCAACACTAATTTCCACCGTTAAGGTGATATGCCATGAACAACGCCCTCGTCCTTGCCATGTTCCAACGCTCACAGCTCTTCCATATCTTCATCGCCCATGTCGAGGACAGGAAAATCTCCTGCTTCGCATCGTTCAGGTCGCACAAAGACTCCATAATTATTGCCACACTCAAAGTATCGCTTGCCCTTGACTGTGCCGTCGTTCTTGCCCGTCGGCTCGTCAAGTGTCACGCCCACCCATACACCGATGCCGGGAATCTCGGGAACAAGTCCTATGTAGGATATGGTACCTCGACGAACGTCTGTTTCGGGGAGAAGGCGAACCCGCGCTGACACCGATAGACCTATCGCATCATATCAGCAACTATTCTTGAGGTCTTTAATTGGGGATAGGTTGAATTGCAAGGGGAAGTGATCGTGGTTATGTAGCGATGATAGGCAAGCATCGGGGCCTCGTATGACTTCTGAATGGGCTTCTGCATGGGTCGCATGCGGCATCCTCAGCAAGAAAAGCGACATGCAGAACAATTCGTTGTTTGGAAACAATGTTGCATCCGTGATTCTTTCAAGCGAGACAGTGATGCGCTATTTTCAAGACATGATAGTTCGTTGGTTGCGGTCATTCCTCGACGTGGTTGGCTTGATATCCAGAAGTCCAAGGGCCAGAGCGCCGAATTCGTCTCGATAAAGTGATGGGATCTACAGATCTCGCTACACAGAATATCCGCGGTATAATGTGAAGAGATCGGCGACTGATGTAATTGAGTGAGGCTGATGGCGATTGTGATGATCAACTTTTAGGTTTCGGGATGTTTCGTACCGGCGCCTGTCCGGCGCCTGTTCCCTGCGGGCCGGGTGGGCGGAGGCAACGTGAACACCAATGCGAAAGCAGCGTCAGTGATAGCCGAAGCACGTACGAACTCTGCGGGACCGGTCTGAGAATGGAGTCGTTGAGCCAGGACATTGGTCGCCGCCATCTCCACCGTTGAGGTCTGATTCAGCTTGGCCATGGGCGGCTCTGCACAAGACCCAAAGTGGAATTCCAGCATGATGTATCTGGTACCATTTCCGTGATGGAGAAATTGCTCGTTCCACTTCTCTCGCCCCCCAAGGTTCTTTGCTAGTAGTTGTACACCACCCGAAACAATTTGGACACTTTTTGGGTACTCTGTCTGTACCAAAGTGGTGCTATTGACACGCTGACGTCGTCCAAGGATCCAGTCGAAGTCTCTCCAGTGTGCATGCTCGCCGGATGACCACAGCATAGAAGTCGTAACTGGCAGACGGTGTGCCTTTTCTGCTTTTGATGACGTACTCTCCATGCTTGCCTTGATTTGCTACTAACATACGAGGGGCGTGCACGCGGAAAGAGAAAGTACACCTTACCTCGTTCTTCTACTTCACGTTCAGACGCTTTAACCTTCTGTTGTTCGATGCTAGGAGCGTCTGGGTCGAAACGACCAAGCTTCTGCTTTCTCTTCCAGGCAAGAACACTATCTGTGCGTGACTCGTATTCGGTCGTTGGCATCTCATACTTCTCCACCGATGAAAGATCAGTGAAGTCGGTCCGTGCAGCAGGCGGACGAGTGTCGACGACCTATGATTGGGCTGTCAGGACGGGATCATGTTCTTGAGAAGCCAATAGTTGAAGTAATTCCTGATGAGAGCACATAGCTAGCGGGTGCAAGAAGGATTTGCGCAGGAATACCAATCGGGTAAGGCATGACGTTGGATGAGGCTGGTCGCCCAGCAAAAGAAAGAAAGGCCGGAAAAGCAAATGCTAATAGAGCGCATCCGTCCGGATTTGAGACTAATGGCCCGGCGTCTGAGGCTCGGCGCTTGAGCATGTTCTGATGTCGACAAAAGAACTGGAGATGTTGCATCCACAGCTGCGGTGCCTTGCCAAGCCATTCAAATGACGAGCAAGGCTACCACCAGGAGAGGTAGTGAGGGTATTGCGGGGTGTCAAACAATGTATGCACGATGCAGCTGGGGCGCAACAGCCTTAGGAGCTGAGCAAGGCAACGAATAAGGTGGCTGGGCAGGAGAGCGGACGAAAGCATTGGAGACACGCGTAATGTGCTTGCAAGGAAGTGTAGAGCTGAAATAGATGTGGCAGCTGGCGAGAGGGCAGAAGGATGGAGCTATCAAGGACATGGCCTGCTGCGGCTATGCAATGAGAGTGAAGGAATGAAGCACTCACGGTTATCTCCGCATATGGCTGCAGAGGAAATGCTCCGAGGAGGGTCTGTTCTTCATCGGTCGCAGCAAGCGGCACTGCATCTTGGGAACCAACTCGTAAGGACAGTTGCTGGCTGCTTGCTGGCACACCAGTAATGGGCTCTAGACGTGTCTTGAGATGCGCAATGCTCCATGACGGAGAAATTCGGCGCTCCGATGAGGAATTGGGAGACGCGATGATGAGAGGCACATCTGCCGCGCTCTGAAGTGACATGCCGGCTGAAGACGGGCTGATGACGCAAGAAGCAGTGGGAGCTAGCGGGAGAGATCAGAATTAGAGCAAAACAAAGTGTTTGGAGCGGAGGATGCGACGGGCAATGCGCCAATGATCGTGCAGTATTTGAAAGGGAACAACGCGGCAAAACAACTGCTCGGCGCGATGAACCTACGTTTGGGAATGGATGACTTGTCGAACACTACGGTACCAGGTGACCCGCTCTGTATGCGGCCTGTTTGGGCGAGATGGTGTACCATAGTAGGGCCGACGAGAAGCAGTCGAGCTGTACGGAGGTATATCTGCGTTTTACCGCATCGGGAATGTGAAGCGAAAACGCCAAGCTTAGCGTTTGACAGCTGTGAATGTCTCACACTTTCTTAGTGTAGAATCACCGCGCCCACGCACCCACCCCACGCGCTACAAGCAACAGAACTCATCGCCAGCGTGGGAACGGCGTCAGCATCCCCACGCAACATGTGTTGGCTATCGTTTGCGTCTCTTTGTTGATCTTCGGTGTTTCAACTCGGTGCTTGCAGGCTCCAGTCGGTGGCTTTTTGTTCGAGCTTTAATTTGAACCCACTCCTTTCTCAACCAGGATGTGGTCATATGATAGCCCCAGCGACATAGGTATCTGCCCTTCGGCTCACTGACAGTGAGCATGGATCGGATCGAGTCGTCAAGCGTACCTAAACACGGTACTTGCACGACTTGCCTCAAAGTCAGCCACAGCACACCAATTTCCCTTCAACTGTGGGCAAGCTACACCGCTTGTTTGATGCAATGCAAGTCCTCTAAAAATACAGAGTGCTGCACCCGCAGTCTCTCCGTATACAAATTGAACGCGCCGGCGTGCAACCATGGAACTGACAGCCAGCTGGCATCACAAAAATCTACATTGGGCTAAGTAACCGGGGTCGTCCACAGCCAGGCGTCACAGATGCCTGAGGGCTGTGACACGCAGTTGAGTGCCACAAAGTAGCACTTCCGAGTGCAGCAGCCGGCGTAATGATAGTTCGCCGGAACATCGCACCCTTTGGCCGAGGCGTTCGAGGACATTACGTTCGCATGCCGCACACAGATTGCAAAATAGTCTGTGGGGAGTCCTTCATCAAACCACGCGGTGCGCCGCCGACTAACGGCTTTTTTTTTATTTGCGTGGAGAAACGCACGGGGACGCTGTTCGTGGCTAATGCACCTCGGTATGAAATCACCGCTACAAGCTTGTTCAATCCCAACTGCGCTCGAACGGCGACCAACACACGAGCGAACTTGGCCAGCCCTACACCGCCTGGTGTGCATCATGGATCACTAGGTCAAGTTGGTGACGGAGATGCAATCGCCCTCAAGGTCTGCGTAAGTGGTCGGCGTTGCTTCGCTGCTGCCACGGAGAACGGCGCTCGCAGGACTATGAGCTGGCAAAGCCGCTTTATAACATCAGACTGAAGTGCGCCATCAACGTGGCCCATGTATACGAGACAACACAGCTGCAGCACCGCCGCAGCGTGATGTCTCACGTGGGCAAAGTAGCACAAGTTATGTCTGGCACGGGTCAGGCCGGAGCTACCACCTCAGGCCGCTCCAAACGAGCAGACACCTGTGTGGCACCAGCTTGTTTTGGATCACCTTGGAGAGCTAAAGCCAAAGCTAGACATCACGGCCATGACCGGCATACGGCGTTCGTTCACCGCGGTTCACCGCCTCTCTGTCCAAGTGAAACCTGTGTTGACATTGATGGACTTTGGCACCGACAGTAGAGTGCCCAGAGGAACCATGAACGCTGGAGTTGTGAGTGTCAAGCGTTGTCGACGTGTTCAAGCATTTGGCATGAACACATCACTACCTGCACCGCCATAATGAAGTCAGCGTTCGCAAGGCTTCGTTCGGTACCGACGCTTCTGGCGTTAGATAGCCGTAGGGCAGGGCGAAGGATGCTGCAGATCTTGTTCGCCGCAACGCCATGTCATTGCGCTTTTGCAACCCGAACCCGACCCTGGACACAAGTTCAGCAAATCCCTGAGCGGGTTCATCGCTCCATTCCGTGCTTGATTCGCTGCCCTTTTCTAGTAATTGTCCTTAGAACTAGACAGCTCTGGAGGAAGCCCGGCGATCCTAACAGCTCCCCTGCCAACTGCTAGAAGCCTGCATAGGCCGCAGCCCTGTCTTGGGCGCGCGTTATTGACGCCTAATGAAAAGAAGGGCAGTAAATGACGCCCAGACATGCGACTCAGTCGATATGAAGCAATAACAAAGGGTGAACCAGAGCTTCGTTTGTGAGTAATGCTTCCAAGTGGGGGACACGTCATCGAAGGCACGTTCTACTAGGAGGAACGGTTTCGTGCTTTTTGGTCGAGGCTAACGTCAGTAATTTGGGCTCATGGGCCGTGCCTTTCTTTTGGCTGCTCGCTAAATCCCCGGCCGACATGCTTCCTAGCTCAGATCAGCTGTGTTGCCTTGACGTGGTCTGTGGGTCGTCAATGTGGCGCGCACGCCAGCACGAGTCGAGGAAGCGTGAAGCGCGAAAGTAGTGAGTATCAGAAAGGGTACCATCCTGATTCCAAGCCCCCGGTATCCCTACCGTCCACTGGCGATGCGGCGGCACCAGAGCTGCCCCAAGCAAACCAGGGATGCATGCTAACGGTATTACACTCGCACGCTAACACTCTCTACTCGCACATCCATGCTCCCAAGCAACTTCAGTCCTTACTCTCTGCTCTTACCAAACTACATCCTTCATTCTCAGTACGATACTCATGCCCACCCCATTCACCTGCAACAATCAGTTGTTAAGCACACCTGTTGTGAGCAGACCCGTTTGGTTGGCCTGTTTCATGCCCCTGCCCCAGCAGCCCTGACCTTAGCCCAATAGCTCGAGTCGATCGACCACTTAGAGCGTGAATCATCAACAGTACATCCCAACTGGTTACTTTGGCATCCATCGGCACATTAGTCGTGACCGAACATATCACCTCGGACTGTCCACTTCTGTCCCGTCCCGTACTCAGCAACGCATCGCCACTCTTCACGCCGCCTGCTTGTTGTCGTGTATCAACAACACGCACTCTTTCCCTACTACACTAAGCATTGCTGCCCATCCATTCAGCACTGCTGCTGCCTCGCCTCCACCAACGCCACTGCGAGCTGCCAGCGCTGTCCTCCTTCTCGTGGTCTTTTCCTTCGGACATCAGGCTGGTTCGAGGCATTATCAATAGCATCGGACGCCTAACTTGACCGGTGGCCCTTCGACCAAAAGACAGCAGTCTTCCATCAATCGCAGCACTTACTTAGCACGTCTTGACTAGCCTAATTACTAGCAACTGCGAATACACCCTTTATCCGAGGATCTAAAGCTTGGTGAACCCAGGAGTACCAAACCCCTTCAGTACCATATGGGCTGGCTTAGAGCTGGTCCACCTCGCCCATCGTGGATATCAATCTACTCCTCGAGCCTCGTGGCTCCGAGTCGCCTGCGAGCAAGAAGAGCTCGATCTCAATAGCATCGAACTCTACTGCAGCGACACGAACGTATACGACTGCACCTTCCGCGTATACGCAGTCCCCTGGCCATTCCGCTTCGCCTGCCTACGCTTCTGGATCGCCAGCGTACGGGCCGCCTTCATCTTATGGTCCAACTTCTGCCTACGCCGCTCATGGACCAACTTCAGCTCCGATGGGACCTGGATCGCTAATCGGCGGACCTGTACTCCCCGCTATCTCAGAGCTTCACCGACATCCTGACCCTCCGCCGCACCCTCAATTTCGTCCGCTGTACTCGGGACCTCCTGGGCCTACAGCACTTCACCATGGCCCATCTACTACTAACGGCTCGCCCCCATCCGCACTCAAACGACAAGCTTCTCAAACTCCGCTACCCGAGGAAAGTCCAGCTAAGAAGCAATCTAAATGGACACCGGAGGAAGACAATTTGACCATCGAGCTCAGAGGCCAGGGTATGAAATGGGACGACATTGCCAAACGCTTGCCTGGAAGGAGCTCCATCTCGTGTCGACTTCGCTATCAGAACTATTTGGAGAAGCGTGCTATCTGGGACGAAGAGAAGAAGAACAAGCTGGCTAGACTTTACGCTCGGTACGTACAGCATACACCCTGCAGACTTGGAGTCTGCAATGACGCGCCACAGAGACGCTACCGAAATCTGGTCACTTGCTGCATCCCTTGAAGCTTCTCCTCGCTTCGAACACTTTTGGTTTCTCTACATCTATCCCTTACACCTCGCGTAGAGCCCGTATGCATGCAATTGATGCGTTATTCTGATGCGGAAATGCTGACTTCAATATAGGTTCAAAGACCAAATGTGGCAGAAAGTAGCTACCGAGATGGGGATTCCCTGGCGATCGGCCGAATCTATGCATTGGCAACTAGGGGAGCAAGAAATGAGCGCCCGTGCCAACGCGCCCGTCTTTCAGCTACACCCCTCAGCGACAGGTACGGGTCTCAGCTCACCATCTCAAGTCCCTGTCATACCTGCATCCGCATCACACGGTGGCTTTACTCCAGCAAATGCCGCTCAGATTATGCCACATCCGCCGCCCATGGCACCACAGCATCATCAGCCGCCTCCGCGTCTACCTCAAGGTCCAATCCATGGTTACCACCATCGTACAGAAAGCGGGTCGAGCGCAGGTCGAAGAAGGAGTAGCTCCTTCAGTCGCAGACGAGCAGACCCTCGATCTCGATCCAGCGTTCCGCCTCAGATGAGTCAACCGCTGCCCCAGATACACGCTGCGTCTGCCGAGGACCTTATAAGCGGGGCAAGAACCGCGCCTGCACCAGGCATGCATTCAGGCATCAAGCGAGAGGGCGAAGGCTCCAGCTATATCGAGCACTATCACAAGAGAAGGCGAAGTCAGGATATTGCAGGTCCAACCCGAGACTCGGACGCGCGGAGCCAAGGGAAAAGAAGTCCGGATAGGCAATCTCAGCGCAGTGCAACCGGTAGCATCAAAAGCATGAAGCGCGAACCCGACGAAGCCGAGCGACCGTCTGCCATGCCATCTCCACCGCAACCTGCTGCTACTTACGATCGACCGCCTTCGACAGCCGCATAAGGAGAACGAAATTACCTCATATAGCAAGATCTCAGCAGATTGGTAAGAGATGGGAGCATGTACATTCGGGCAGGAACCGGAAAGAGTGTGGATATAACTTGGGTATTGTTTAGGCGTCTTGAGATGACAAGAAGCTTAGATTGGAATTGGCTCAGGCACGCATAGCATACGAAGGGATTTCTGTTTGAGCAGTCATGATTGTGGCATTTAGCGTGGGTTGGCTCTACACATATTGCTTTTTACTTTGTCTCTTTTTCATCGTACACAACATCATAGCGCTGGATTTTCTTGTCTCGCATCGTCATTTCTCGCTTGTCATTATATCACGCATATGGTGTGGTTACGATTGTGCATTTTCCAACAGCGTTTCACTATTCTTATTGTCTCATCATAAGCACGGCATAGCGTGGCGAGGATACCTATCATACCATACATCGTTGTATTTCTCTAGACCGTCAATACATTCTCAAATGTACGCAGCATTACCTATAGAACATTCTCGCATCGCCGCGACTCATCTCGATTGCACCAGACTTTTGCGCGCAACTATGCAAGCCACCCTGGTAGTCTACCAGCCAGCACAGCTGGCCACGTTCATACAATACAACCATCGTTCATCTCCGAGCTATTCCTCTCTATCGACAGCTACGACTCGAACTTGCATTTCACCCAACAGCAAAAAAAAGCCCAGCATTCCCTGCCCGAGAAGCGTGGCGGTGAACAGCAAATTCCCACCGCCTCTCGTCTACCCCAGATCATCGTATAATGACGTAGCCTAAAGGGAAGTAGTTCAAAAGGTCGGTCAAGAAGCAGTCGACGTGGCCGCCATGCTGCGCATGCGTTGTCACCGCTCAAGCTAGAATTTAAAGCAAGCTTGCGAAAAAGGTGGTGTAGATGTGTTGTCCATGCCGCACAGCCTCACGCCTCACTTGCAAGCATGATTGGGCGCCGACATGGGGACAGGCTATGATGACAAGGCTGCATGAACTTGCCTGAACGGTTCGTGGCCCTGGGCTATTTTGAAAAGTGGGAAAAGCCATGTCATGGGGCCGACGAAGAGGGTGTTCAAGCCCCGCAAAAGCAATATGCGAAAGGGCATCATGGCAGTTCCTCTGAAGCAGGGTTATAGGGCTTATCGATAATACTGAAGCATATCGGAATATTTGACTCAATCAGGTCATGTACGTCGTGGCGATTCTCCTCACTGGAAGTCTTCTTTCTCAAGATGAAGTCTCCGTGACCATTCCGTTCGGGCTGTCGGTCCCAAAAACTGACATGCCGACTCCACCATTGCCCCACCATCAAGAAAGCTTTGAAACGCCTAAGAAGCACGACCTTACCGCCCCTAGCATCACGTATATTGTTTTCCTTCGATTGCTTTTCCAGAAGGCGTCCTCATGCTATGGATGGGCCTGTCGTTCGTACCACGGTTAGATGACCGTTCCTTCACATGGGCATTTAGGCAGATAGACACCACGGCATCAACGACGCAATACCGAACGAATTCGGAACCTGGCGAATGGAACCGGACATGCGACATGCAGTGAACGGCGCCGTTTGTCCGACTTCTTACGTGCCTCTTTCCGGGGTTCCCACACGCATGACCTCGCTGCGAACATGTTCGAAACATGCCATGTCGAGTTCGCGAGCCGTGTGTTGGTGTCCCACGCAACGCATTGATTCAAGGTCAAACAGAACAGCGGGTGATGTCACGCAGAAGCTGTTGCGAGCTTCTTCGGCGCAGCGATCTGCTTCGAGAAGCCTTCCCGAAGCGGGTCGGCCATCCCCTCAATCACCTGTTCTGTTCGCCAAAAAAACGAATCATGCACGACACCATGAACTTGACACAACAGGCCCCGTTCCTCTCTACACAGACTCTTGCGCATGGCCACCCTGTCTGGCGATACAAACCTCCTTTAACGCCTCTGTCGTACCATCTCTTGTCCGCCCCCCTCAAATCACCGTAAATCCCCCGCTTTCCCGCTTCGCAGCAGCGCCATTCTGTTCGCCCGGTATCGCTCCAAACTTTGGGACCCGTTCCATGACATGTGTAGAGATAAAACATGAACCATGGATCACGATTTCTCTTCGTATCCACCGGTTTGGCGGCTACAGGGGGGGTCAAGCATAGCAGCACCTGACTCCTGACACAAGCTAGTTGCACCTTCGAAAGCGTCAAGAAGCTTTTCAGAGTCTTCCATGGCCCTTGCGCCGTGCACTTCATTTCGGCATTCCGAACGCGTGTTTTGGGCGGGTAGGGCAGACTTCCCTCAAGACATGTCTGACGTACAATGCGCGAGGTTTGTGAAGGGCTAGAGTGATTTCGAAGAGTTTCGCGATTCAAACAATGGGTTCCCTGGAGGACGGCTTGTCGCGCGCGGCAGTTCTGTCAGAGTTCGGAAGTGGAACTCACTCTATGGATGGCATGGGCATGCAAACACAATTCCATGGAAGGCTTTTGCATCGGCCGCGTGCGCAGTGCGTGCCATAGTGGTACTCACTTACACAAAGCTTCTCAGCTCCTCGGCAGCCACAGAGTCAGCCGCGTCCGTCGCTCAGCTCCATCTTCGCGTATCGCCCATGTTCCTTTTAAGACCACATCTTTCATATCAGCCAGCCCCCATACGCTGTGTTCAAAGCAATATTGGCATCGTCGCAGCAATCGCGATTCCTCCTCAGAGAACGAATCGGAATCAGCCATCCGAGCACTAAGCAAAGCGGCTCCGCAACACAACTAAAACGCCGATCGACTGGTTCACAGGAGTTCATCGGAACATGCACAACGCTAGTTTCCGTTGCAGTCCATCATTTGGGCCCTGACTCGTCAAATGTGCGCAGTTCCCGACCATGACTTTTTCCTTCGCTTGGAGACAATTTGGGGGCCCACACAACGTCGGCGAACAGGTTCGCTTCAATGGACCTGGAACATGCTCGCAGCGAAGAAGGTATTCGCCCACTAGGGCAGCACATTGATGTGAAACGTTCACGATGAGTGCGGAAATAGGCGGCTCGGCAAAAGGCCACCCAAGTGCGGGAAATGAAGATGTGGGAAGAAACGGGATGATGTACATAGTAGAGACATGATTATGAAGTGAGGCTGGCTGATGATCAAGAAACGCGGAACGATAGGTAGCGCTGGTTGCAAAGGCTGATTATTTTCACGTCAGCAATATCTCTCGCTGTGTTTAAGGAGGACTCTGAATTCATGTTTCGTACCACAGTCAGCCGATTCGAGCATTTCCCGCGCGACCGGAGTTGAATACCTACTATAGTGTATGGACGTAGATTCGAAGTCCAACCCAGACGGCCGAGCCGGACAGAAGGGAAATCACAATGCTGAGTAGATCCTCTCCACGTTGAGCTTACTAGGACGAACAGGGCAACGACAATCCCCACTACAATGAGCTTTCATCAACGTTTCTCTGAAAAGGTGAAATGTCGTCTGTGCCTATGAGCCCTCCTTGGGATACAGTACATACAGCGAGCCTCACAATCAACCCACATTACAACATCGCCCTTCTCCCAATATAGCATACCAGGACTTTTCAACAATTTCAACCGTCCATCCATGGACGGAAGCCCCAAGCCCCAAGCGCCACATACCCCAGCCACACACCAATAAAGCACCTCATCACAGTTACACAGCACGTCTGCGGGCAACGGCACGCTTTCCTACAGGCTCAACCATAGTCCAGTTCCGCCTTTCGCACAATCCTTGCTGAATGGAGCCTCAATTTGAACTTCTGAACAATGGGGGCGCGGTGTTGTGCAAGTGTAAGATGCCAGGATGCAGGATGCGTAGAAGAGTGCGAGTTGCCACTTCCATTTCCACTTCCACATTCACGTTCCAAGGTCTACTGTCTACTTCTGTCACATGTGTATGTCGCTCCTACATACATACCGGTATGTAGGAGAACATAGCACATAGGCTGGGCTGGGCTGATGCGTGAGACAACATGCTGCCTTCCCACCAGCTATTCTATTTAGCTAGAGCAATATGCAGCATCGCCATCGTCATCGTCATCCCATCATTTCCAAGTTTATGCCTGTAACTACCGGCACGATTGCAAGCTTCCTCACCGACTCTACAGACAAGGATGCAAACGTGCCACAGCATTCGGCACCTGCATTTACACTTATACCTGGCATGTGTATGTGTGCAGGTGCGTACTACATGTGCTTTCGGTTCGTGGATGCATATGGTATGCAAAGGTAGAGGTAGATGCAGAGGTAGATGCAGAGGTAGATGCAGAGGTAGATGCAGAGGTAGATGCAGAGGTAGATGCAGAGGTAGATGCAGACACATGTGAAGATACAGATATGCCTCTGCAGCATTAAAATGTCATAAAAGAGAAGCGATCTGATCTGGCATCCTGGCGATATGTTACGTGTACGTGATACATGGTGAGTACCGTATACTGAAGCTCCCTCACTTCCCAATTCATGCAGTCTAGACTGCATACTATGATGAACGATGTAGCTCGATAGACATATCGTGGAGAATAGCGGTGAAGATATATACGCAGGTTGATGGTGTAGGCTAGATGTTGCTACTCGGTGCGCAGAGGATAGGAGGGAAGATGGAAGGGACATGCGAGGGGGTTGTAGATGGACCATGGCATGCCATCTCATAGATTAGATTCCGATATTAAATATAGAAAGAGTAGGAGTATGAGTATGAGTATGAGTATCATTCCACATGGGGTACAGAAATCAAATCAAATCCGCTCAGCCTAGCAAAACCGTAACTTCACGCGCTTGCAGATATTGAAATCTTGACAAGTTTAAAGAAAAGCAGGATGGCTCGTATACGCTACATTTTCGTTACGTTACCCACGTATGCTCACCGGTACAGTAGCCCAACACCCCAACACCACAAAGCCCGAACCCCCAAGCCCCCAAACAAACACTATACTAAACTAAACATGTTATCACCCATGCTAAAGAAAACTCCACACACACACCGGAGAACGACGCTCACTAATGTTAACGCTCACGCCAGGAAACCATCGCCCCACACAAACCAGCACCTCCACGGACTGCGAGATCCACCCTGGCGCGAACGACATGCACAATGTGGGCATACTACCAGTATAGTAAGAAAAAAGAAAAAAGGCCCTCCTAGAAGCGTGACCATCGTGGCGCAAATTAAATTGCTCTCGCTGCTCATTTTACATACACCCGCCGATTAAGCGGGGGTGCAAGGCTTCGAGATGAAACCTCGTTTTCGCCGTCAAAGGGAAGAAAGGGTAATCGATACAAGTAGGTGTCGTATGTGGGACAGTTTACTCATCGATGTACTCCTGGACCATCATCTCGCGGGCCTGGGAGAAGAAGACGCGAGCCGTCCCGCTGCCGACGTTTTTGATGCTGTATGTATTACCTGCATGAATGAGTGCGTTAGTGACAAGTAAAGTACAATGTGATGAAGCGACCAATCAGCGGGTGCATCAACAAAAGCCACGTGATGCATGTTTGTGACGAAAGATCGGGGCCAAATGCGAAATCGTAGAGGTTCCGTGCGCTGTAGCCGCCACGCCCGGCGAACGATAGTTGGTGTTGCCTCTCGGTTATTAGAGGGTGAACATCGCAACTGCGTCAAGCGTTACACAGCATGCAAGCCGTGTGTCTTGGACGACGCCACAATCTGCACAAGACGGAACACAGTAGTCCTCGCTTCGCTTGCCCCTGACACTCGATGCTGTGTAATGTTGCAGAATTCGAGCGCGCGACGCGGTGCACAAGATGCGGGCGGAACATGCAATATCCCCACCCGTGTCGAGCATAATGTGACCGCTGTCGTACGAAGGGCAGAGAGGCGCGGGAAGCGGGACATGCTGTTCTTGTCGAGGGGGGAGGTTGCGAGGATGCAGAAGCTCGATGTCTTGCCCGCTCAAGGTGATCGAAGAGAAATGTTGGGACTTACCTCGAGGAACTTGCCAGATACCACCCCGATGCACCGTGAACTCGTTCTCATGGACCTTGACTTCCACCGTGCCTGTTTGCACATTGAAAACCATATGCATCTTGCGCGAGTTTTTCGTGCGCTTCATTTGATCGGCTCGCAGCTCGATGAGACCCCAGTTGAAGAAGGCTCCGACTGCAGAGAGTTTCTGATATTTGAACGAGCCGTCCGGAACGTCGACTGGTTGAATGCCTTTCTCAGCCCAAGCGATTGCTGGACAATGTTAGTAGACTGATGACGGACTGCAGAACGGAACTTAACGTACCGTCTTCGATAATGTCGTTTGTACCAAGGTCAGTGACTGGATCATAGTCTCTGTAGTTTCCTACCAGTGTGCCCTCATCCTCTTCCCAGGGATCAAGTTCTACCTCTTCCTCTTCGATGGCAGCCAGAGTTCGCTTTCGACCCCTGTTTGCTGAAGTCTTGTATGCCTTCCGTTCAGGCTCGGGGTCCTGATTTTTCACAATGGCCGTCATGCTACCATCAGTATCATATGAGATACTCTCGTTCTTCCAGAAATCGATAGGTGCTACGCGATGCCGGCCAGTTCGTCCTATACGAGCAACGGCATCTGGATCCATTTCGCGGAAGACAGAGAGATGTCGTCCACGCCCAAAACGCGAAGTAGTGGAGGTAGTTGACATCTTCTCGATATCTTGCTTGCTCAAGGGCCTACCGTGAACATCCACCAGCTTGCCAGCGTCCTCATCATTGGCTAGTGGTGTCTTCTCTTTGGCTTTATTTTCTGGCTTGCTCTTCGATTCTGGCTTGTCCTTTGATCTTGCGATTGGTTTTGCAGGCTTCTTGAATGTCGCACCGTCTTTCTCTTTCTCCTTCTCTTTCTCTTTGATCGAAGTAGTTTTTCCTGTCCTCGCAGTCTTTGCTGGTGCAGCGTTCTCTTTTCCAGTATCTGGCTGTACCCTGGCCGGTCTTCCTCGACGTTTGGGCGCTACAGGCACCTCTTCCACCTGCTCGGAGGCACCTACGGAACTGTCCAACAACGCGTCCAGGATGCTAGGATCCTGCTCAGCGATATCTGAAACGCGCTGTGATCTTCGTCGTGGAGCAAGTGGTGCGGCCGCATCTTTTTTACCCTTCTTCTGTGTCTCTGAAGCTTTTGTTGTGTTCGGGCCTCGCTTTTGCGACCTTAATGTGGTTGTCTGAGCCTCGTCCACCGGTTCAAGCACGTCACTCTTCCGCTTCCTGCCCCTCTTGGCTGGCTCCTTGACTGGCTCCGGTGCAATCTCTGACTCTTCCTGCTCAATCACATCCTCCGTTGCCTCAGCTCCAGTCGTTGTGTCGTCCCCAATTTGCGCGGCAAAGCTCTCTTCTGTCATAGTATTGATCACCACCGAATCTTCGTTCGCTGTAATCTCTTCCTGCACAAGACTTTCTTCCAGTGTTGTATCCTGTTGTGGAACAGGCGAACCGTCTTCAGGTATGTCATATACATCGTTGCGCTTTCCACGACGCGCGCCCGATCCGCTCAGGGCTGGTGTCTCCTGCAAGCCTGACTCGTCTTGTTCAAAGTCTAAGCGCCTGGCGATGGGATGCGACGCGGCGCGCGCTGGACTGGATGCGCCAATCGAGCTCCC
>Ga0068630_1000015_pt1 | contig 34765 bp, 39 predicted proteins | sample InSIn4gowninarea_FD_77433 | JGI IMG/M metagenome (GOLD analysis project Ga0068630, IMG submission 77433) | Clean room microbial communities from NASA Spacecraft Assembly Facility at Jet Propulsion Laboratory, Pasadena, California, USA -... ... | reverse complement strand
CTGGGGACTTGTATCCGTTCACAGGTTAGTGAGGGCGGGACTGTACAGACGATTAGCAGAAACGACTGCTGTCTTCATGCGGTTGAACCTTGCTGATCGCCACAGTGCATGCGGCGAAGCTCGTAGGATCGAAGTGCAACATCACAACTTCACAAGCGTTGGAAAATACCCGCACATGATCTTCTTGGATAGTACTGCGCATTGGGATGGGAATCATGAGATGCAGGTGACCCATTCTTTGGGCCTCGCATCGAGCAGTGGAACACTCAGCGGAGCAAGCAATCTCGCAAGTCTCAGAGGAGACATTTCAAATAATCTGCGAATTCCAGTGTACTGGTTCTCCTGCTGCATACAGTACCGTAGTCGGTGACAGGGAAGCAGGCGAGCGACGAGGCCTGTTGGCCAAACTCAATACGAGACGGAGGACCCTTGGTCGTCATTTAACATACGGTTGTATTGAGAATTCGGCAGGACAGAATGAGCAATACGGTATACAGTATCACTATCAGACGGACTGTAGTCGAACTAGAGATCCAACCACGATTCAGATCTTGGTTCGAAATAGGCCACGGCATTTCCCGGACGGGAGCCTCCACAGCCCACCAGCAATGCAGAGCGCAGCTGTGCCATCACTCGCATACTGCACCGCACCCCAGCCAGCCTTCATAGGCTGACGAGCCCACAGTGAATCTCACCGGCCGGCGTGACCGAAAGCTGTGGACGACCTTGAAGGAATAGGTTGCCCTGCTTTTGTTTCTCCCACATACGGATCTACATAGATACCGCAGATCGATGTCTCTCCGCGATCTGTGAGGTGCGAGCTTGCACATGGAAAGTACCCCATCTTCTTCGTGCATCTGCCTCCACTGTAGTCTTCAAGTCTCCTTGTCGGCAGACCACACTCGTAATTCACTTCGGGCCCTTCTGCCATCATCTCATCCGGAGCTTGCCGGCCCTGACGATGCAATAAACCGATACTGACAACGCTCTCGGAACAAATACACAGATACACAAGCGACCCTCAAGCATCCATCACATTCCATGGGAGGGCTTTCCCTCCCTCAGTCTCTCACTCAGCCCACCATGTCCGAGTCTACCGAGTGCTTCACTTACCTCGTCTCCAACGCACCCCAATGGATTCAAACCGCAACAGATCTCCGCGACAAAGTCAAAAAGCGGCACGTAGAATTCATGAAACTCTCCAAGAAGAACACGGCCGACATGGACGCTCTCTCTCAAATGTACACTGGCGACTATAGCAAGAAGAAACCTCCAAGCGCCTCGAGCAGTAAGAGAAAGGCTAGCACCAGCGCGTCTCTCGCGGCCACTAGCATAGAAGATGATACGCCACCAAAAGAACCCGCCAAAAGGGGTACGTGGAGCATCCTCTCGGAACATTTGGGTAGCGGACCCGCAAGATTCAAGAGCAGAAACGACATCATTATATGGTATGACAGCGAGATTCAGAAGGCATTCGAGCAGCTAGTACAGAACATTGGAGCAGGCAGGAACATGCTGCGTAAAGGGAAGATGGCAGCCAGAGTGCAAATCATGAGCTCCGACCTTGGTGGGGATGGAACGGACCTGCCAGACGGGCTGACGTCTTTGGGAGCTTTTAGAAGCACCAGGGGTTTACGTAACCGTAGCGGTCTCGGAGGCGCGGCAGGAATTGGGACCAGGGAGAACGGAGCACAGGTGCAGGCGATTGAGGATGCGGACAAAGTGCTTGAAAAAGCGCAGGCTCTATGTGAGCATGCGGCGCATCAATTTTTGAGGGATGGAGATTGCAAGAAGGAGGTTGACCAGGTGAAGGCCAGCTTTCAGGAGGTTATCAAGATTAGTAAGAAGGAGGTCACGAGGAAGGAGGCGGAGGAGAAGAACAAACCCAGGCCATCTACCGGAAACTCTGCGTCGGTCGAGGTTGATGGGGAGACGGACGGGGTCACGAAGATGCCACCGTTCAGGAGGACGTCACAGACATGAGTGCGTAAGGTCCCATGATTGGTGTTGCCTCATACGGACTTTGGAAGCATTTGAAGGACATCCGGGGGAGAACTCGCTCGTGGTCACATACATGGGTACGACTCAGAAGTCGCTAGTAGCATTTGAGCATGGAGTCAAGGACCGGAAATGGGACTGGTACAAAGGCACACTACATTCGATGGCGCAATGAAGGGAGTTACTCTTTCTTCAATGGTCATAACAGAGGACGGGTGCTGATTTCATACATCACCAAATGCATCTCAACACTCATTCGAGTTTCCCTTGTCGTGCCTTCCTCCTGAGGACACTCACGTGCAAACGCGCCACGCTAGCACTGGGCTTCACCACGCGTTTCCCACTACTTTACACCAAAATTTCCGTCTCTCAACCGCTGAACGTACGCGTTTCGATGATCATGGCGAAATCAAAGTCTCCAGGAGTCATGAAAGGGCTCGACGTCGGTCAGATCATTGCAATTGAAGATGACGATCCTGAGGATGTGCCTTCTTCGACCGCACACGGACACGCGACTCGCACACGTCTCAATGGACGAACTGACAATCGTCTCTATGACATGAAATACCACCCAATGGATGACGTTACTCATCCTAACCATGCAGCGAAGCGTGGACACATCGCTCCCGCGGCCCCGAGTAACGATGATGACGGAGAAGACAGCTCGGACGATGAATCGATAGGAACGCTCAAGTCATCTTCATGGTCGGAAGACGATATGATTCCGACTTCTACAGAGAGGGCTCCTCATCCGATGGCGTCTCGCCAGTCTAGTCGCCCTTCGACAGCAAAAGCAGTCAACTACGACTCGAAAGTCCGTCCTCAGGACAACATCTTGGCCAAGTTCGGGTTACTCAAGCGCAAGAAACTTCACCACAAGTCGCCTACCGAGAACAAGAAGCAGACTACTGTGAAAAGACAGAAAACTTCCAACTCTCCAACGCCATTCACATCTCCATTGCAAGCTGACAAGCCTATCATTCGATATGCTGAAGGCATGGAAGTCTGGAAATTGAAGCCTGGCGAACGCTATTTTGCGCACCATGACGATGCGCTCTATCATGGTTCGCAGAATGAGTTTCGGACAGGGAAGAAGCTCGTTCCTCATTCAGGACACACCAACAATGGGGACAAGGATTGTGCGATGCGAGAGGTTATTGGTAATTCCAATGATGAAGACGAGCATACACTGTGCTCGAAGCCGCATGAAGAAATTGAACCAGAGCTATCGGTCGTCGAGGAGGATGTCGGCTTTGTCTTGGGACAGGAGGACAATCCGCCTGCAGACTCAGCTGAGGCTTCTGACGAAGAGGCTGACAACGATGAAAGACAAGACCATATCGATCAAGAGTTGCTGGCATTGGCAGACAGTAATTCTGAAAGTTCCACCAACAGCCCCCACGAGGGTAAAGATAGCGTTATCAACCCAGAGCTTCCGGTCCTTCGCGTCAACCGCTCTAGCTCTGAAGCGAATGAGCTTACCGAGTCCCAAGTCGATGCCTCCATTCATCGGACCATATCAGCCCTTGCTGGAGACGACTCAGCCTCGAATGCTTCTTCGCAAGATCTGCGTTTCGTGCAAAGCACGATCGTCAGCACCCAAAAAGTATGGGACTGTGTCGTCCATCAGAGCGGAGATACGGCCTCACCACGGGCCACCAGCGCACTCGAATCCGTCCACCGCACAGTATTGAATACATCAACGACTGCCACGGAGAAGACGGGAACATCTCGCCGTCATACTTCTGACCGCTCAGACACGTCTAATAGGAACTGGTCGGTGCTTCACGCAAGATCTATGCCTATGTTGGTCGAAGGAGTGTCTCGGGAAGCATCCACAGCTCAGCAACGTCTCCTACCAGCATCCACTGACAGCAGCCGGACCTTGAGCAAGAGATCGTGCTCCGTCCCACAGACGGTTCCTCCCATATCATATGGCAATTACCCCGCCAGATTTCACGCTCGTCACCCGAAGAACAAGTCAGGCTTCGACATCTTCGAAGACACTGGCTCAGTAAAGGACAACCTGGCCGCTAGAGCTGTCACCAGATTTATAACACAGGATGACTACCCAAAGGAGAATGTCATGTTCGCTCTGTCCGATGCTGAAGCTGCCATAGAAACATCGCCCGACGTGCCACCACGATCTGCGCAGCTTGTTCGTCAACGGTCATACCTATCGGACTGCGAAGAATCGGCCAGGGACAGCCAGAAGAGTGATAATGCAACAGACTCAGGACCGCAAGTGGAACACGCGTACTCGCTGTTTTCGCAGATGGATCCGGCCAGCTCCTTTCAGGAGAAGAATGGTGAAAAACTGCCCGATACGGATCCTATCGGAAGCAACCCCGAGTTCCTGCCCAGTGGCGATGCTGGGTTCGAGTCTGAAGCATGCGCTCCAAATTATGATGACGAGTCCGATGGTGAAGACGAGAATAACCAGAACGGTATTACCGACCAACCAGACGGTTCTTTGTCGCTGTCGGGTACAACTCTTCAGGATCTCAGCAACGTTACCTGCGCGGGTGACTCTCGCGATTTGGCCTACAAATCCTCCGATCGGTCTCTCATTATCGAGACATTCCACAACGCCAGACGCGCACACGCAAAGAAATGCCGCCACAAGTTTGGAGTGGATTATACGGATCTACCTCACCATGAGGGCAAGGGGTACAGTCACAGTCCCAATCACGATGAAGGCTTTACGAACGGCGGCGCCCAAACCCGTGCCAACGACGACGCTCGTCTTGTTGAAACCAACGCGCCTATCATTGCTGGCGATTCTACTTTTACTGCCACAGGAAGATCGATCTTCGGCCCATACAGCGACGACACTGATCATGCTGATGCCGAGACGAGGGATATTATGGACACTGAGGATCGGCATCTGCAGGAGGCGGGATTTGGAACGACAAGGATACCGAATCTGCCTTAAAGTGTCCGCAAACATCGCCATTGAGACTCCTGCATGTCCTGCTGGTCCCTTCTACGGCCGCTATCTATGTCTTCACGTTCATTTGGTCTTGCTGTGTGCCATGAAATCCATACGTTGCAGTTACTCGAAGTCAAACGTCTCTCTATCTCGATTTTCGGAGCATTCTGAGCATCCGGTGCCCGGCGTTAACTTCAAGATCTCGAGTGTTCTTTAACTTTCCTCATTGTTTTTGGCGTCTCATAGCTACAGCGGATCAAGATATCATGATATGTCATCTTTCTAGTGAGCGGATAGGGGCTAGCTAGTTGTGTCCTGAAACCTTCCGAAAATCCAACGCCAAAGGAAAGCTCTTGCAATTTAGTCTGCCTCCTCAACATCCGCCCATATTATCGCTTTTTCCAATTTAGCATCCCCTTTTCTCCAAGTACCTTCACTTCTTCATCACGTGATTATGGACCCCTCTCGTTCCCCCTAGCCAACCTTCCCTTACATCCTTCCCTCGCCTAATTGCCAACCTCTTTCTTCTTCTTCTTCTCTCCTTCTCCTCCATCCTTCACGACCGGCTCCCTAACCATAATATCCAACTCCACAGGCCTGCTCCCCCTCGCCAACACAATCCTACTAACAACCTCAAACCCTAACCGCCTGTAAATGCCCACATTCACCTTGTTCGAGCTCTCCAAGTAACAGCAACGCCTCTCCCGATCCGCCTTGCGCGTCACATCCTCGATCAGCTTCCTGCAGTACCCCTTTCCCCTAGCTGAAGGGCGCGTGCCGATGTAGACGAGGTAGTAGGAGTCGTTGTCGCGCAGGGCGCCGAGGGTGGCGTGTTTCGTGGTGTGCAGGAGCGGGAGGAATTCGGTGAAGAAGCGGGTGTGGGATTCGGGGGAGAGGGTGAGGTGGAGGCGCCAGAGGCCTGAGCGAAGGACTGGGGATCGATTCTTGATGTTAGCGTGTGATCTGGCTGCCTATATTGTTTTTCTTTATTCCGTCGGGAAAGGGGGGGAGGGGTGGTGGTGGGGGTTGGACGTACAGGTGTACCAATCGTCTATGCTTGTGCCGGGTGGCATCCTGTTTGCTCTCGAGAGGTTTCGACAATCAGCCTTTCTTCTTCTTGTTTCCTTCGTTTCATTTTCGTTTTCGTCGTGACTCGCGATGTGACATCCCCTCGCGGCCCGCGGTGTTACTGCAACCCCGCACGGCACTCGATAGGAGATCAAAGGGGAGGAGTTTCTTACTCACCAAAGCGCCACAGCCCCATATCCTTCCCCCACAGTCGTCACAAGGCCCCGCATACAATGCGCATACGTAATGTACTCCAAGATCTTGACATGCAGCGCCCACCGCTGCTCCGCGGTCCACCAGTCCCGGTCCGGCACGTCGACAAAGTAGCGCGCGACTTCGTCGTCGGCAAAGGCCTCGGCGAGGCAGAGCGCCGCGGCTTTGTACTCGGAGATGTGGACCGCGCGGACTCTGTCATTCGCATTTGCAGAGGCGTTGGCGAAGGAACCAGTAGCAGCGGCAGTGGCAGCGGGCTTTGCGTTTCCGGCTTCGGCGGCGGCGGTTTTCATGTCTTCTTGGTTCTTGCTGGTAGCGGCCGTGGCAGACGAGGTTGTGCCATTCATGGATGGTTTCGACGATTCGTCAACGATGGTGATGGCGGTGGCGGCGACTGCTCTCTCCATGATGGGTGGTTGCTATCACCGGTGCGTTTGCTGCGATTACTACTATTGAGGTTGATGAAGGATCGGCCGCTGTGGATACGGGTCGTTGGGGAGAGAGCCAGCTTTGCTGTTCTAGGCTGTGCCGCTCGGTAGATTGATTAGAATAACTTGAGCGTGTCTGTCTGTCGGCGCGATGAGCTGACGGAACAGTCTGAAGTTTCGCGGAAGTGTCAGTGAGGCAGGTACAAAGTTGATGGCAGCATGAGATGGTAAGGACATGGAAGGAAGGAACGAGGGTAGGTCTGTTCCTTTTTGACTTACAGTAGGTAGTCTGATCAGATCACGTGCGTTTAGCCGGTCTTATATCGTCGCCCGTATGTACTTGCGAGAGCTGATATCTCGAGACACTTTCGACTCGAGATGGGAAGCGGAGAGAAGTAAAAGCTTGGCGGAGATCAACCGACATCAACGAGGCGATACGTCTGAGACGTGTAGTTGCAGATGGGGTTTGTAAAGAGAGGAGAAGTATGTTGCTTCGAGAGAGGACGAAGCTTGCAAAACCCGGCGATGTTGTGGGTGATGATGTGGACGGCAGTTGTATCTTAGAACGGCAATTGGAGGACGACCACGTAGAGACGATACGATTCGCTTGTGGCAGCAACTCCTTGGTGGAAAGCGGGAGTGGAGCGTCGAATATATTCGTTGGTCGAACAAACAAAGCTATGGAAGCCCTTTGCTTTTCTGGCTTTGCCTTGACGCCCGCCAAGGATGCTGTACAGCGATAGCTAGCAGCTGATCTCTTATGACAACGCAGGAAGGTGACGGATATGCAGCGGAATGATAACTTTGTGCAGCCGAGTGGGGGTTGAGAATGAGTCCACGAGCGTAAGTAGTGCTGTACGGTTGTGCTGTATAGCTGTACGTACGGGAAACGAGACAATGAAGCAAAGGCAGCGAAGAGAGATGCAGGGCGAAGATACTTAGATATACTGGACATACTACCACATACTACTGCGCCTACTGAGACGATCGATGCCGGGATGGAAGAAATAGCGGAAGCACTAGGCCAAGCTATATGTTGCTTCTTCTAGAACTCGTAGTTGATATCGCTAATTCCTGAGGCAGAGCTGGCCTTTCGAATCAGTCTCGGAGTCCATGATTCTGGACTGCCGGAAATTTCTTTTGTTCTCTGGTCGGCAGCGGAGACGGAACCACAACTTGAGATACACGCAGATAGGGGCGAGTCAAACAAGACATCGTGATGCATGTTCTGAACGTCGTTGATCCCGCGTACGAGCCTATCGTGAGCGTTTTGCCGTGACATACTGTACGTTGAGAGAGTATGAATGGCAGCGAACGGAGGGCATGTGGGGTTGCTTCGCAAGGACATGCTGCATCGGGCGTACGGCCGTTAGTTTCGCCCTATCACCCGGTAGCGATCATGCGGATGCTCATTCTCGTGGCGCGAGACGTGGCGCCGCTCGCAGACGTTCATTATGAACAAGGACAGAAAAGAGGATCATACGAGGTTGAAGAGAGCATCTATTTGATGTTCGACGGAAAGTCACCACGGTATGCCGATACGGATATGTTCTATACTGGAAGATAAAGGGTTCATTCTCACGTTTACGCTTTCGTAGGTATGATCATGGGCGGGCCGCTGAAGTCCCTCCATCTGCAACCTACGCTATAACCCTCTGAATTCGAGACGCGATCATGCAGTGATAGACTGCTCCTCATCTCTCCAAGCCTAGCCAATGGCACCAAAACTCCCTCAACTTGATCGACTCTAAGTGAGCACTCATTGCAGCATCCTCCTGATCTCCTTCTCCCCCTGATACTTCTCTAACCCACTATCCAAGTGATCCCACCACTCATAGAGCATCGATTCACAAATCAGCTTAAACCACGGCGTGTACTTTAGCCCCGGCTCCTTAAACATGGCCTTCAACTCCTCCATACTCACAAACCTCGAATCCCTCACCTCATTCGGATTCACCGCCAAATCTACCGTTTTCGACGGCTTGATAAACAGTATGTAATCCACCTCGTGCTCCCCCCACTTCCCATCACTCGGCGCCAAATAGTGAATACGCGTCAGAAACCTGAATTCGCTGATTGGCACCATGTCGCTCTGTATGCCGAGCTCGTGCTCCAGCTTGCGGACCGCGGCGCGCTTGACGCCTTCGACGCTCTCGGTGAGCCCGAAGCCCGTCTCGCCGGGGACACCGAGCGGGTGTGAGCAGCATGTGTTGGTCCACATGTCAGGGAAGGTGATTTTTTCAGAGGCACGCTGTTGGAGCAGGAGCCGGTTTTCGTGGTCGAAGAGGAAGACGGAGAAGGCGCGGTGGAGGAGGCCGCGGTTGATGTTTTCCATTAGGTGGCCTGTGAGGTCTCTTATTAGCGGAGGGTATCTTGAGAAAGAGAGAGAGAAAGTGTGTGTGTGTGTGTGTGTGTTTGTGAAACTTGGTATGACGCAATGGTATGGAGGCCAGAGGGAAAACAACGAAGACGTACATAGTTTCTTGCTCGCACTGCCAATAGGCACGTCATTCTCGTCCGTGACAATGCACACTTCGTCCATGAGCCTAATCTGCTCCTCGTCGTAGCCACTCATGTCCGTGTCGTTGCTCGCCGGGTCGCTCTTCCCTCCGATCAAGTTCTGATTCACCTCCGGAAACAGCCTCAGCACATTCTCAGCATTAGGCACTTGGAAGCGCGTCTGCGTCTGCGACGGAGCGGCCATGGTAGCTGTTGTGGACATTCTTGCGGCGGAGAGGGAGAAGGGTGGCGATGTGCGGAGGCAAGTTCGAGGTGCGTGGGGATGGTAAGGTCTTGCACGTGTGATGCTTCTTATGAAAGAGTATCGCATCAAAGAAGGAGCGGAATTGGCTGTAGGCCGGGCAAGTTGTGCGGAATTTCGTGGATTATAGGTGAAGGCGGCAAAAGTTCAAAGGAGGTAAACCCCCGAGCAATGCTACCTCCGGGGTGCCAAGACCTGGGAAACGCCCTTGACGTCTTATTTCTCAAGGTCAAAAACGTTGGAACGGATCACGAAATGAGTTGTTTGAGGTTTGTTCACATGAGAGAGAAATTGTGTTTGTTCGCTGCGAAGGCCACGTAGAAGCTGCATGAGAAGGTGTTCAAGTTTTACAGTGTCCATAGGGAATGAGCCTGCGGCTTCCCAAGCACAATAACGTACTATCGCTGCCTCCACGACGTATCCTAGCAATTTACAACGTCTCGTTGAGCGCCATAGCGGATTCAATGAACAGGTGAAAGCCTTGTTACGCCTGTCCAGCCACTACGCTCGAGAAATCGATGAGCTATGTAAAACCACATGTAGAAAGCTCAAGACCAATGTCAAGACCAGAAGCGTTTTCCCTTAATCAAGGAAGAGACCAAGACTCTCGGAGTCGGGAGACAGTCGTGTGTCCAGATCTTGTACGCTCGTGGTCAGTCAGGCCGAAGGTTATAGAAAATAGGGCAGAGTCATCCTGTACGTGGTGTTAGCAGAGCCTCTCGCATAGAATTGATAGTCACTCACCCAACAGCTGCCGCTGCCACGATACCAAAAAGCGCCCTCGTGCGAACACGCTCTTTCTTCACAGTCACTTCAAGCTGCTTGACTCTCTTTGCACGCACCACCTCATATGCGCTCTCATCTTCATCCTCCTCAATTTCGTCGGCCTTCCTCTTGAGCGCTTTGACATTACTCGTCCGCGTATCTTCAAGTCTGTTGGCTTCCTCGACCATCTCTCTCGCTTTGGCAATCATCTCTTCGGTGGACTCTGGAAGTGGTAGCTCTGGTGCATTCGCCGGCATCTCAACCCTGACGGTGGTGTGGGTGATCTCAATGTCGCCATTCTGTTCAACGTCCTCATCTACCTCGACTCGTACAACATCACCGTTGAGCGCCTCCGACCCGCCGACTTCGGGAGCTGGGGTTTCTTCGGTGTCGGTGATGCCATTGCTGATCGCATTCTGCAGCGCTGAGCTCGCGGCTTCCGATGCTGCCTCCTCCGCTTTCGTTGCCCTGCCACGCGTACCGCGCGGCTTGCGGGGAGAAGCCATCTTCCTTGCCGGAGTAGCGCTCTTGCTTGGCGAAGCGGATCTGAGATCCCTTGTGCTCCTACGCATTGATCCTCCGACGCCTGATGGTAGCAGGTCGCCTCTGTTCGGAACAAGAAATTTCGGAGGTGTCGCGATATCGCCCTTGTCTTTATCTTTTGTACCCTTTTCGATAGGTTCTGGATCTAGTAGTGCGACAATCCACGGTCGCATTCCGTACTCTTCGGCAAGAGTAAGAGCTGTTTGCGCGGTGTGTTAGTCGCGTCGCATGGTAATGTAACGTGGTAAGTGAATTTGGCGCGTACCGTTCTCAGGTGATATCCACACGTTACCAGCCACCTCTTCCGGTCCCGCGGTTGGTAGGTTCTTGTGATGTTTGCGCTCTGTTTGTTCTTCCTCCAGCGATGCCCACGGGAACGCGGCCTTGAACATGCCAGTTGCGCTAATAAAACCGTCGCTGCTCCGTCTCTGTTCGCGATCGTCTCGTCAATGCCGTTCCGCTTGTTGTCGCGACGCGTCGCTTACCATCAGAAAGTACGACTCTGGATACGTTTGGTTCTTTTGTAGTGAGAAGATGCCGGAGCCCTTCAAATCCTTCGGAAGAGGCACGCGAAGATGCGCATAGTCGAAGATGCCTAGGTTTTCCACCTTTGTCGCGTTTGTCAAGCCGATCTGTCCAGGCTTCACAGCCAGGTCCGTCTGGCCGAGTCTGCGGCGCTCGACGAGGATCTCGACTATAGAGGATCGTTCAGTAGTTACGCGATCCAGTTATGCGCGAAACGCGCCAGAAGTACCTACTTTGCGGAGTGTGTTCGGCCTCGACTAGGGGGTTATGCGCGTCTGGCAGTTCTCTTTTTGAGACCATCTCGAAAGAATTGCCGAGTCGTGTGTATTGTATATGGGTGCACGATGCTGGGTGGAATGCACCGCTGGAAGATGAAGTTGAGATGACACTGTCGCGCGCGCCAATGGGAACCGACCAGTGCACCAGGGAAGCCTCGCAAGGTGAATGCAACTAGGATCGCTCAGTACCCCCTGCTCGTCGCGTATTCAATGGCGATGGGTATGTGAGGCAATGATAGTTTTGCGACGGCGGTAAAGGCGACGTTTTGTAGGTAGCTACGGAGGCATGATGATGGTCCTCGCAGGGGTAGACTGGGCTTCCAGGCACGTGACTAACGCAGATAGCTCCATTGCGGAGACGGGCAAGGCTGGACGAATAGTAGAGAATACTAAGCATCATTGCTACTGTAAACGATTACATCTCCAGCATGCTACTCTTATATCCCTCATGACCAAGGCACTCAATCGAAATATCAGACCATGGCTGCTGTCGCGAATGTGGTTCCGGAGCTTCGAAGAGGCATCCACTTCTCAAGCCAACTCTGCTCCGTATGATGTTGCAGTGGACGACGACTAACATAGTCCGCCATGGTACATAGATGGCATTCACATTGTCGACTTTGCGGAGGCTTTAGGTTGCTATCTTAAACACCAATCTGAGCTCCGTTTGCAGGGATTTGGTACATTCTGTCGATGAAACACCCCACCTCATGTCATTCGCGGTAAGTGAAGCTCTCAACAAACCCGACATCGCCGGCTTCACAACTCAAACAACTCCAGATACCCACCACATCAACGCAAACATTTCCAACATACAGATCTTGTTACATATAGCTCCAATACTCAGACTACACACCTCATCGACACCCATTCAACTTCGCAATGTCCGGAGTCGCAGACGAAGAACTCAAGCCCGAAGCCACCGAAGGCTTCAAGGTTGGCGAGAAGAAGACTATCGAGGAGTACCAAAAGCTAGGTGAGACTTCTTGAAGATTGGTACACGCTTGCTTCACACACGACGGTCTTCCGCGCGCTGCCTCCGCTCAGCTGTTGTGGCATCAATATCACCGCTCTTGGCATAGCCGCGTGACATTGAGTGTCTCGCATCAGGCTGACTTACTTCACGGCAGATCAGAATGATGAGTCTCTCCGACGATGGAAAGAGTCCCTAGGCATTGGCTCTGGCAAGGCTATCGCAGATCCTAACGATCCCCGCAAATGCATCATTCTCTCTCTGGCACTCGAGGTACCGCAGATCACGTTATCACACCGACCCGCATCTCACATTTCTCTAGGTCGAAGGTCGCCCGGATGTTGTTATCAATCTTGAGCAGCCCAATGCTCTCTCCACACTCAAAGACAAGCCTTTCACCATCAAAGAGGGTGCTACGTTCCGCATGCGCGTCACCTTTCGCGTTCAGCACGAAGTTCTATCGGGTATGAAGTACGTCCAAGTCGTCAAGCGTATGGGCATCTCCCACAAACTACAAGAAATGATTGGCTCGTACTCGCCAAACACAGAAGACAAGCGAGAGTATGTCAAGACATTCGAGCCAGAGACAGCCCCCAGCGGCATGGTTGCGCGAGGCCACTACAACGCCGTATCTACGTTCGTCGACGACGACAAGCAGACTCACCTGAAGTTCGAATGGAGCTTCGACATCAAGAAGGACTGGTAATGTGGAAAAATCAGGCTGGTCGATGTTGACTCACGTGCTTTTCCTTCCCATCATGTCACTGTCAACCTCGTCTAATTTCGGGGTTTAATATGACGATGACTTTCACGATGACTGCCAAAATCTTTCCAGATACACTCTCAGCCTGCATTTCGAGCGCCAAAGGTCGAGAGTCTCTTGTTGTTTGCTAGATTGCTCCATCTATTATCGAAAAGTGGATCCGAATTTCCCTTCGTCTTCAGCTCTCAGTGTCTACAGTGACCTCTTCCAGTGTTCTCTTTCCTCTCAACGCCGAGCTATATCCCTTCAAACTCTCATGTACGCAATGGGTATCGGCATAGCTAATAACAGCTATCATCTTCCTTTCGACCTTTACAGAAAATAATCCGTCACCACACCCTCAGTACCTTGACTCTTAGCCTGGTGTTCCTTGAAACTCTCATTTTCTGGTGCGGCGTCAAAGACGTTGAAAAAACGCTCTCCTTTATCGCTGACTTCCAGCACACTGGCCAGGTTCCCGCATCTGTAGCAGTAATTTGGCGCACTCCACACCGTGCTTAATCGGTCATCATATAGCACTTGATAACCTTCCTGGCATAGCTGGTGTGCACGCAGTATGTGGTTCATGCTGTTCACCTCCAAAAACTTCTTTACCACCTGCGCACCGAATGTATACCCTGCGCCACGCGGAGACAATGAAAACTCATCTCTTTCCGCATCAGGATCACTCCAAACCAAATCCGCCATTGGGCCCTCATGCGGTATCTCCCGGAACCGATCAATGATCTTGATCTGATCTATTGAATGTATACTCGGACTCAAGCCTCCATGGACACAGAAGATCTGGTCATTGATGACCACCGAGAGCGTCAAGAAGTCGAACATGTCCGTAAAGTAATGCCAGACGCTTGCGTTCCCGTATTTGCGAGAGCACTCGGTGTAGAAGCCATAGGACTGTGTAACGCCGCGCGACTCGTGGTTGCCGCGAATGAGGTGTACGCGTGAAGGATATCGCAACTTGAGGCATGTGAGGAGAGAGATGGTCTCGACGCTGAAGAGACCGCGGTCTACATAATCGCCTACGGAGATCGCAAAGTCAGCATGGCTCTCGGGGATCATCAGCCTTTCGCGTCTTTCCTTACCTAAAAAGAGGTAATTGGTGTCTGGGATATTTCCGCCAATTTCAAATATTTCAATCAGGTCGAAGAACTGCCCGTGTATGTCTCCAACAACCGTCACCGGCGCTTGGATATGCACCACGTTGCTCTCCTTCATCAACAGCTCTTTTGCTTTCGCGCATATTGCCTCTATGACTGATTCTGCCAACAGTTCTCTCTTTTTGAGTCTTGATATGCATTCGTCAAGATCGACCGTAGCTGCAGATAGTCATTCGTCAGAAACGTTGCTTTCCACTGAATGACAGAAATTGCGCATTCGTACCTGGAAGACCGGGCATGGCTTATGTCCAGGCGGAGGGAGAAGATGGACGGCTCTCGAGAGCAGGACGGCTAGGAAGGAGAGGCCGTTGTGGTTGTTTTCGTCTCCAGCGACTCTCTCTTTCGCACATTCATCCTCGTCAAGTGATTTTGAGTGACCCAGATGCGAAACGGCACGGCTGCAATCCTGACAAATTGCGCTGTTGGTCGGTCGATCGCGTGTCAAGGCGAAGTCGCTGGTGTTTGGTCGCGATGGTTTAGCCGAAGATCACCCGCTCATTTCACTCGACTGATGCCAACCTCCGCCGTGCGACAGAACACATGATATCAAACGCAGCTCTTCAACTGTTCAAGAAAGATTTGCTCCAGTCTGTCCACTAACACTCTAGTACAGACAGCAACACTTCCACTCCTGAAGTTTTCGAATAGAAAGCTACTCTCGTCGCCATCTGCATCTTTTTCTCCTTCATCTGAGATGAGCCTCCGTGCCTGACCGCACATCTTTTGCTACACCTGTCACTACTTCTGCAATTTCATCCTCGCGTTTGCAACGGTCATCTCCAAAGCATCACACGCTTTACTTTCAGATGCGAGCTGTCAATCAATGCACTATTTGAGTGACGATTTCGGTCGTGTTACATTCGGTTGTGGGACTCTTGACCTCAAGAAAAAGAAGCATACCAAGCTACTTGATAGCGCGCCATCTGAGTGCCGCACTCCATCAGCACCATCAAAGAATAGCAACAACTATCAAGCTACTGAACGGTAGTCTGCTGTGAGCAGCAACTTCTTGAACGCCCTAGAAGCCGGCACAAAGCGTGCGCGTTGGACTTTACAACAGGCCACCACCAAGCGCTACTTACGGTCGCAATGTCCGGTTACAGCTCTTCACCTCCATATCAGTATGGCGTCGGATCATCGAGCTACCCGCAACATTCAAATCCTCATGTCAAGCGTGAGCCGCGCTGGCACAATCAGCCACCGAAGCCAGACGGACAGCAATACCCTTACGTCAAGCATGAGCCTGCCTATCCGCAACAACAGCCCTACGGTCAGCAGTCGTTTCAGCAACCTCAGTACGGTCAACCTCCTCCGAATCAAGGCTGGCAAGGTGGTCCGCCTCAACAAGATCGTCGCTTCTCCAATCCGTGAGTACTCCAAAAATCAAGACACTTTGGCACCCCGTCATTCGATACTCGGCTATCAGGGTACATATTTTGAGACTTGGATTCCTTTTGCTGACATCAACATAAGTAACCATCAGCCAAACAAACGTCAGAAGGGCAACCCGGTGATTACTCGTTATGCTCCGCCTCCAGGTTATCAGCCGCCTCCCCCGGGTCAGCCTGCCCGGCCGCCTGGTAGATTTCCTCCTCAGCAGAATTACCACCAAGGCCCGCCACAAGGCTACCCTCCGCAAGGTCCTCTGCAGGCCCCTCCGCAACCTGGCTTTCAACCTCAAGGACAGTATCAGCAGCCTCCAAACTACCAGCAGCCTCCACCACAGCAGGCATATCAATCTCCGCAACACGGCTATCCGCCCCAGCAAGGCTATCACCAAGGCCCACCGTCGTACCCACCGCCGCAGCAGCATTATCCGCCTCAGCAGGGTTACCAGCCGCCGCCTCAGCCCTACCCACCGCAGAATCAAGGCTATCCACCTCAGCAAGGCTTCCCTCCCCCACATCCTTCACCGTTCCAACCTCCACTCAATGGAGCGGGACCGCCAACAAGCTTTCAACAACAACCTCCTCAGTGGCAGCAGCCACAGTTTCCGCCACATGATCAAAACCAGTATCAAGGACCATCGTACAGTCAACGCTCATCGAACGCTGGCTTTGGCTCGGATGGCTCGCCAGCGTCTTATCCCGGTCTAATTGGTGGCAGCAGAACTATGAGCGTAACATCAGATGATGGCGCGTGGTTGCACGATCGTGATGCTCTCTACCGCGTATTCGACGAGTTTGATAAGGAGTCGCTCGACTTTGAGACTTCGGGTGCGCTATGGCCGAAGACTGATGATGCAGTTGAGAAGAGCTTGAGTATTGGAATCGTCGGTAAGTTCTGTTCGACAAACAGGACTTAGGCTGTTGCTAACGAAGTAGTCTGGCATCCGGCTGATCGATCCACACGTGCTCTGCCTTCGGTCTTCGATCACCAAGACGCGAGTGAGGGCTGGAAGCAGGAGCCGCCTATCGAATATGGTAACTCGGTCTCCGCCCACTTCACCAAGGACAACGCTCGATGCTACCGACTTCGGCCTGACGAGAGAAAGACTTGGTCAGCCGCTGTGTACGATCCAATCTTTATGAAGCTGCCTAATACATACGGTGGTGTTGAAAAGAGTATTGTAATGGCGAACCTTGAACGAGACGAAGATCCTGAAGATCACTTTCCGCCGGAAGCAAACAGTGAACCTGCCGACATTGTCAATTATCCTAGCGTCAAAGATGATCAGCAGCCGGATGGTGACGGTAGCTGGAACGTTATGGATCATCTGGAGCAAGCTCTGAACTCCGGTTCAGCCCCCGTCAAGGATGAGGCTGGCGGATCTGGCGCGCAACCCGAGGCACCACCTCCACGACTTGACCCAAGCACGGAAGACATACTTGCCGCTCTCGGTGTCTCTGGCTCTCCTAAGCCCGTCTATCCTACCACTGGTCCAGGATATGTTGGACCCCGGACCGGGCCGCCTCTGCACGAAGCTCAACCAGTCACGAGTCCTCCGGTTAAACAAGAGGGATACCAACAAAGTTACCCTCATACGCCGACTGGCTGTCAGCAGCCTGCACAGGCCGGCTATCAACAACCGTATCCGAACCATCAACAACAGTACCCTCCCCCACCTCCACCGCAACGCCAGCGGTCCCCGTCATTTGATCCATGGAAGGCTGACCAGCTGCCCAACGGTCGCAATTCTCCCGACCGGCCTGTTTCGCGCGGCAGCAACGGCACGCAGCCTGGAGGCGACTTTGACGAGCCAATGCAAATTAGTCAAGCAGAAGCTGGCGCTCAGATTCCGCCTGGATTGTTCCGTATGGAGAGCGAAAATGCCCGTAAGCGGAGCCTGCCAGAGCCGGAGAGCAGTGAGAGGCAGCGTCAGGAGGATGATACGATGTATAAGAAGCGTAAATCGCAGCCCAGTGTCAATTCCGCTTATAGGTAACGTGGTCTCTTTCTCCCGTAATCTGGACCGAGCTGACCATGGAAACAGCCGTCGCTGGTGAGCTTACCGCCATCGTACCGATGCATAAGCGGAGGACACTGAATTGCGCAGAATGTACTGGTGTACTTTCTGCTGATCATCAAATTTCCCATTCTGTATCATAATCACTCCCGCTTCGGTTTCACTTCTTGTACGGTGGTCTTGATCCACGTTCACCTGTCACCTTCACTTAGGAGACTTTGACTGTCTGTTTCAGCATCACTCGGCCTAATCCAAAAAATCTCCTTCACTGTCCAGCCGCTTCGGAACCTTCAAAAGTCATCAGTCTCTGGTAGTTTGGTTTTAGTCCAGTACATCGAAGGTCTCAAGTCAAACTGTCATCCGTGTGATTCCCATGTTCAAAAGCTGCTGATATCCTATCGTTTTGACCCAGTCCATCTCTCGTCAGCAATGATCGTCTCATAATTGAGTACCTGCCTGATGTTCGCCGTCATATTAACCATCATCTTTCAACCTCTAATACTCTGACCATCGGCACAATCTCAATCCCTTGGAACCATTTCACTTCGTCTCATGCATCGGTACCACTCCGCGGCCAACGATCTGGAGGTGGAATGCACGGAATCGGATATCTAAGGTGCGTCTTCACCTCCCGACCTCGTACTCAATTCAGTCACGTGCTCCACCAGTAGCAAATGCCCGTCGAGCTGATGGTTGCGCTTGTGGGCTTTTTCTTAGACACTCCTCTGGCTCTGCAATAAAGGCGTTCATGTCGTGACGAAAGACAATCTATGGGGCAATCCAGCTTTCACTCTGTCAAATTGGATATGTCGTGTTCCGCGACATAGTACGCTGTCGTCGCAATAGAGCCTTGCTAGCTGTGGTACTCCAGACAAGTACACGCGAACGTGCGCTCTCCGACATACAGTCCCCGTTCAAGTCACGTGGGCAAACACTGGTTCTAGTATGAAAAAATGCGGAATCGGCTTGCTGTGAGGATAAAAAAGGGCTTGAGCAGTTGTAAGATCATCTCTCGAAGGCTTTGCCCTTCGACAGTCCAGCCATGCTCCGCGAAGGTAGACATCCTGATATCTACTCAACCATGTTTGTTGTAGGGGCTCACGCTTCGATGGTGCACGTGCGCAGAATCCATGTCAGTAAGGGATTTGAACTAAAGCTAAGCGAACAGTGTTACCCTCTCAATCACTCTTCTTTGATGTTTCTGCTGTTGGCATTGTTGTCCTTTCCTGGAAATTGTTGCTGGCCGCATCCGGCGAGTGAAATTCCACAACAAAGCGATGGCCTCGTCATTGACCAGGCAAGCCTCGTCTAAGACTTTGAACTATCTTTGACGATCCTGTCAAGTCCGTTCCTCCACTCCTGTCAGCCAAGTCTGAAACGGTATCGCATCCACCTTTTTCCACAATGATGCCAAAGCTAAAAAACGATGTACGTTCCGGCCACCCGGTCGACACTCCTGCTGCCGAGCCTCCGAGTGCCAGCGACGATATGCTCGCTCCGGGTTTACGTAGGAAGCGCCCACGGAAGAGTCCGTCAATCAATCACTCGCACGGAGGAGAAGACGCTCCAGTCGAACCTCCGAAGACCCCCGCCTCTTCGCCCGTCAAGCGCAATTCTGCAAGCGATAAAGCTGGGGTGGGTGGAAGTCCGTCGAAGAAACGCAAATTAAGTGGCGGGACGAAGAATCTGATAACGACGTTGGAGGGGTCTGCACAGCAGTGGACAATACCTGGTGACATGGATGAAGACGCAGCCGAGAGTCCGTCTAAGGTAAAGAGTACGAGTGATGGTGCGAAGGATCGGAATGTTAATGCCCCTGGAGGTCCGATGTCAAAGCGGTCTACGTCTGAAGACCTGCCCGGCGATGGAGCAGGAGGGAGCCCGTCGAAGAAGCAGAAGTCAAGTGGCAGCACTCGTACAATACTCCGATCCTCTAAATCGCGGGGTAGGGATAAGACTCCGGATCCTGTGGACGCGCCCGATACCGCTGACGGTGTGGAGAAGTTGAGCTCACCGAAAACTGGGAAGTCGCCGAAGACACCGAGGGCTGATAATTCGCTTAAGACTCCGGAATGTAGAAGACGTGCTAAGAATGGCCCAAACCTGGGTTCCGGAGCTAGTGATGAGTCGGCAGCTAAGATTTGCAAGTCGCCGCGGACAGCGGCGCGGGAGGCTGCTGAGGCGAGGGCGGCGGAGGGTAAGAAAGCAGCAGCGGAGAAGAAGCGAAAAGACGAAGAAGCTAGGAAGAAGAGAGAAGAGGAGAAAGCTGCGAAGGAAAGAGCCTGGGAGGCTGCCGCTAAGGAAAGGGCAAGGGAGGCCGCTCGTAAAGAGGAGCGAGAGAAAGCAGATACCGAGAGGGAGAGACATCAGAAGGCAGAGGCCGAACGGAACGGCGCAGGAGCTAGGGATGACACTTCTAATGCGAATCGCTTATACGCCTCTGGAAACACCAATACAACAGGTGCATCGTCTGGTGGGGTGGCCACAAATTCCGCTGCGGGAGGTGGTGGGTCTGGCTCAACGGATCGCCCAACCGCGGGTGTATACATACTCGAGCCTGGCCGTTGTGCGCAACTGCGACAACAATTGGAGAAGTTGGCCGGCGAGAAAGATAGGAGTGAGCCTCTGGGCCTCGACTTCAAAGCTAAGCCTCACTTCCGCCTCTTCCAAGATACTGTTCTTGCAGCTATTACTTGCGTTAGCGAGAGATTGACATACAACGGAAGCTATACCTTCAGCCTGATTGGCCAGATGGCCCTCTCCTTGGCGCAGCTTTCACAAGAAGACCTTGACAACCAATTCAAGGGTCAACGCGCTGTGAGACCACGACTGCACTTGTTCATCCCATGGGTCTCGCCGTCTTACGAGCACATGTTCCTTGTGATTGCTCGCACAGCATACACGGCGCCATCTGAAGGCCCTAGCAACGGTCTGTCGCTTCCGACACTCAGGATCTACGACAGCGAGCCTGACTTGATCTCGCCAGAGCACCACCGCCGCATCATGTGGGAGGTTCGCCAAGCTGTACAAAACCTCGCATGGTATCAAGGACCCGGTGTGCAGCTCACGGAGGACTTTCACTGGATGACACCTACATCTCCACCAACGGCGCGGCAGCGAGAAGGAGATGGCCTCTCCTGTGGCCTTCACACCATACTCAATGCATGGACTGTGATGTTGCAGCCGCTCACGCTCAACCCTGACATCGTCGCCAACATGGACTTCTACGAGTACGCTGCAAAGGTCGTGAACCTCGCTTTAGGCGGCCACATTGGCTTACACACTATACGCAAATTCCTCGTTTGCACAAAGTTCGCGACGATACCGGATGGCAACGCGCCGGTAAGCGTGGGAATGGAAAGGACTTTGCGCATCCAAGACGACGGCGCGCTCGAGGCTTACTATCAATCAGCACTTACGCGTGAGAACGAGACATGGCGAAGTTCGCGATGTGATGCGACCGAGCCGCCTAAGTTTAGCGCAGAGGATATTGAGGCGCTGCCACCGGCTGAGAAGGAGCGGCAGATGGACGAGGCGGGATGGCAGCGTACGGACGCGGGCGTACGGGCTGACTTTGAGGAATACCAGAGATTTGTGCTGGCCCAGATGAAAGGAAAAGGCAGGAGGAGGTAGGCTTGCTCTATGAGTGTAGGCTTAAAGGGGGCATTCACATGTTCGTACGGTGGTGGCTGAGCTTCTGGGTCATCTCGTACGATGAGCTGTGGCGCCTGAAGCTCACTACGCGATGTGTTGAAGCGTAAAAGACACAAGAAGACCGCCAGCTGAACCTCTTCGATGGTATTAGACCTTATCGGCAGTCCATCAAAGCAAGTGAGAGGGCGCTTTGTTGAACTATGGCGGAACAGGCCGCCTCATCCGGAGAGCTCAATGCCAGATTGACAAGGTCGAAAGAGCATTTGTGGGCTCTACAGAAGCCCTGTACGGTAGGTACTAGACTCCCAAGTGGAGGCACGCGTTGCGTCGGCAGGATTGAAGGCTTCTTTTTCACTCACATCAACCATCCGCGAGGAAGGTATTGTGCTTTTAGAGTTTTTCTTATTGCCTCATGACTATTTTGTCGTATCACTGTTAAAGTCTCCCTGATGGTCGCATCCGTTGGACAACCGCACAAAGGCTTCTTGACGTGCTTTCACGATCCCATCACGTCCTGCAAATGCACCTTGGAAGGCTCCCGTGGTACTTAGGTACACGCCTTTCGTAGCTTCCAGTGGCCGTGCGAGGGCATCTTGCCATTCTTCTTTGTTATTGTCCGTTTCCGGCGAGTAGCCAATTCACGCCCGAGGACAAAGAACAGGAACTCCCTTTCAGCATTGAACTCTCCATCTCATAAACTCCTCTTCAACTTCAGTCTGTGTTCGTTCCGTTCCATTTCGATACTATATCGCTTGGCGTACTACTGTTGTACTCAGGCGATGGCCCCCAAACGCGCCTTACCTGCAGCCGCAGGAGGTGAGCGCCGCTCCACTCGGCGACGAAGGACTGGAACCGAAAGCCGTCGGGCAACTTCCGAACAGATCTCGGAAGAGGAGGAGATTAGACGCAACCAGGAAGCAGCTCTGGAGGCCGCAGAAGCTGCACGCAGGAGACAGAACGCGGAAAGGAGGCGGCAAGCTGGAACCGGAGAACGTAGGCCTCCACGAAATGCGAAGCAGCGTGCTGGAAATGCTCCGGCTGCTCCGGCGCCACCAGTATATCCAGCTGACGGGAACTGTGAGTGATGTGGTTGCTCGCATGAGAATCGTTGTCCGACTTGTCGTTGTGCACCGCATGGCCCGGCCTGGGACCTCAATGCGGACGGCAACCGTTCGTCTGGTGATCGCGGAGCCTTGGATACTGCTACCGTTGCTCCCGACCCGCAGCCGGCGAACGCAACACAAGTGGCAGAAACAGCAACCGCGCTCACCATCACTCAGATCACTGATGACGTATGCACAACGTGGCAGGCGGAATTAGCCGGACTACTGAAGAGCGAAAGGACTCCAGCATGTCAATTCGCCCTCCGTGACCTTACAGAAGACGAGCTCATGCCGGCCATCGCCTCCGTCACTGAGAGTGTTCGAACCGCGGACGGCGTTCCTGCTTCCAGTTTGATCGTCCCGGACGAGCTTAGGCCAGCACGTCGCAACCCTACAAGCAACAGGAATAAAAGGGTCGTAAGGCCTGGCCAGCAGCTTCTCTTCACTTGGCGCATCTCCAGTCGCGACCAGGGCAGATAGGGAGGCACAGCGAACTGGAAAACCCGTGGACTATCGAGGAGTCCCCGATGTTGCGCATTCCATCCTTGTGCATGCCTTCGCCGACCTTGAAACGGTGGATGGACAGATCCAGACGTCTCTCCGGATCCCGTCTCTAGAAGTCTATGATAGCTCATACAACAACCCTTGGTTCCGCGACAACCAGGCCGCCATCATCGCAGAAATCAAGCGCACCCTTGACGCCCTCAGATGGCTGCGCGGTCCTGGAATTCCAATAGATAGCTCCATCTCTGTCACGACGTGGACGCCCGAAGTGATGCGCTGGACCCCTGACCGTGTTGTCGCGAGTTCGCAACAGCTTCGTGGCTCAAACACCTGTGGTGTTCATTGCGTGCTCAATGCGTGGTGCGTTGCTCTTGGTGTGGACATCAATGTTGGCTTTCAAGCAAACGATGGCTTTTACGCGCAAGCTGTTGACGTTATCGGACTGGCGCTGGAAGGGAGGCTGAGTTCGGAGCAGATTAAACGGTTTCTCGCTTGTTCGGGCTACGGTAGCAGGACGATCAGGTATCCGATTCCGACGTTCGATGCGACAACGAGGACGGGTGATTACGCGACTTTGAGGGGCATCTGGGAGCGTGTACTGAAGGCAGAGGACGATATGTGGAATTCTGCGACTCCGACGCCTGAGAATTCCGCAGATCTCGAGACTGCAGCTCCGCCGCCAGGCCTGCCACCTAGAGCACGATCTGGAGGACCGCCGTTTGGGTCGGTTTCCGGAGGGACAGGAACAGGACGAGTTCTGCCGCTCGATCGAGCTGATCGGCTGATCAAAGATCGCCTGGAGGCACTAGATTATCCGGTGAGCCCCTCAGATTCCGCGGCGGAGTTGCGTATTAAATGGGATGGCATTCCCGAAGACAAGAAAGCGTTCGCCTTCGAAACGATACCCGGCCCAGAGCCGTAAAACGCCGTCGCTCTTATCGCTGGTGGGTGCACAGAAGTAGTCCATAAATTTGCAATGAGTCGTTTCATACGAGCTTAATACCTGGGTATACAACGCCACAAATGCCCTAGAGATACTGTGTACATACCACTCATTCCGTGTCATTGCCATCGTCCATTTCGTTAACCGTCTCACCCCTCGCCATCGCCCTCAATCTCTCCCTCACCCCAGCATCCCTCTCCATCTCCTGCCATAATTCTAATCTCCACTTTCCGTCGTCTCCACTCTCTATCCGCCAAAATCGAACATGCCACCGTCCCGCGCGAATCAACCTCATCTTCACCGCTCTGTACGCCACCTCCATGACGAACAATACTCCAAAAACGAGCAGCAACGTCAACCACCACACCGGATCCGTCCCAAACTTCCCCACGAATCCGCCTCTCACGTAATACCCGCCCGGCGCACCCTTCCCGTAAGCGGACGACAAAAACGCATTCCAAGCCCACCATCCACCAACCGTGATACTTATCGAAAACAGCACCATCAGATTCTTATGATGCGTGTCAAGCACAAAGAGCTTAAAGTTCGTCCACACGATCCCCAAACTAAAACACAGATCCCCCAGCGCGAACATGTTGTCGTCTTTTGGTATCCCGTACGTATACGCGGCCCAGCACACGAACCACACGACGATCCCTTCGATGGTAGCGCCGAGCATCCAGAGCAGGTACTTAGGTATGTTGAGCGCTTCATTGCGCTGACCGTACCCATACAGCTCCGGCACCGCCAGCAGCGTATCCGCGGAGAGGTCTTGCTCAAAGATCCCCAGTATGATGACGCACAAACTGGTAAAGAGTGTGTTCAGAACAGTCAGGGACCAAGATTCGTATAGCGAGGTCCCTGTGTATCCGTTGTAGCCTTGGTAAAGAGCTTGCATCATGTAGAAGAACATCTCTTTCCAGAAAGTTAGGAGGATGAACTTGGCGGTGCGGACATAGTTCCAGCGGCCGTGGACGAGGAGCAGGCGTTGGAGGAAGCGGAATTGCGCGATGCTGTAGTCGGCCACGCGGGAAGCTTGAAGGCCTTCGCGGCCGGAGATGCCGACGCCAACGTGCTGGGATGGAGGTTAGTGGATGCTGTAACTAGGCTAGAAGAGAGAGGAGGGGCTTACAGAGGCTTGTATCATGGCGATGTCGTTGGCGCCGTCGCCGATAGCTAGGGTCAAGGCAGAGGGGATGCGGGTGCGGATGTCTTTCACTATATCGGCTTTCTGAGCTGGGCTAGCGCGACAGCAGATTACGGAGTCGATGGATGGAATAAGTGAGAGGAATAGGTCTTTCGTTAGAGGATCTGCATCAGCGAGGGCGAGAGTATGGCCATCAATTACGACGACACTGTGGGCGCAGTCTTCGCTGTCGTTGGCGGCCTTCTGCATCTGGCCTGGCAGATCCCCTCTGGTCGAGTCTAAGACGGAGATTGTTGACTCTGGAAGGCAGATCTGGGCCGAATGCGCGATGTTAATAGCTGTCTCCCGCTTGTCACCTGTAAGCATCCAGATACGAATGTTCGCCCGACGAAGTTTGTCAATGGTCTCGGATACGCCTGGCTGCAGCTTGTCTTCAATCGCCGTCGCACCTACGAAGAGCAATCCTTGTTCGATGAGCTCGCCAGCGGCTTCAATGCGTTCTTGGCGGTTGACCAGAGCTGTTGTTGCGCTTACGTACTGCTCTTTCCAGGCTGTATAGTCTTCAACAGAGACGTACTTATGCGCAAAGAGGAGGGTGCGTAAACCGTACGTCGCAAACTCATGGATATGCTTGAATGAGCGTCGGAAGAGCGTAGAGTCCTCCGCTAGAGCGGCGCTGGTAACGAATTCTGGTCTACGCGGACCCACCTGCGAACGCGGTGAAGACCGCAAAAGGTGTGCTCGCGTTGCATCGAATGACACTCGTCGGATCTCAATAGAGGGCCGGAGGAAGCCTTTATCGTCCCGACTCCGTCTGGAAACCTCCATCGACTTAGCTCGTGAGTTCTCCATGCTGACCCTTTCTGTATTGACGCTTGCGCTCCTGCGCTGCAGTATGTCCAGGGAGTTTCTGACTTCGGAGCTAGCAGTCCTTTGGCGTTCCTGACGCTCATCTTCGAGGTCCATCGAAACTTCGTTCGCGACTTTCTCCGCAAGAGCAGATTGTTTGAGGCGCGACAAAATCACGTTGTCCGCGCCTTTACAAATAAGCCAGATCCTTCCGTCCGGGCAGCGAACAATGATAGTCATGCGTTTGCGTTTGCTGCTGAATTCGATCACATCAAGAATCTGGTACGACAGTTGCGTCTCAGGCCCTTCAGTGCTCTTCACTGACAGGCTGATGAGGTTCGACGAGCGATGCACCACTACGAAACCGAGCTCGAATGCAGCGCGGACGAGTGCAACCTCATCCGGCGAAGAGCCCTGAAAGTCCACGCCGCGGCTTGAGACTTCTGGTAGGCATGCATGGCAAATGGCCATACTGAGAATAAATTCTATTGCCTTCTGAGAGAACGCTGATGAGGGATTGCGACGAATGTATTCGATAAGCTCCGTGGCAGTCGGCTCGATATATTTGGGTGACGGCAAAGATTTGATGGTGATAGAGGGTGTGTCTTTCTCTTGGAGCAGCGTGGGCGTCTGTGTAGAATTTGATAGTTGGACATTCTTCCTATCTCCATTAGCATCTCCGTCATCGTCTACATGATGCGACCAGGCAAGCCCAGCGAAGCTCATTTTCCGAAACTTCATCACGTTCTCCGTGAGAGTACCCGTCTTGTCACTCAACACATAGCCAACCTGGCCAAGATTCTCCAGTATCGTATTGGTGTTGCACCGCATCGGCGTATTACTCGCTTCATCAAACATGTCGATATCGCCTCCGATCATGACCGCCTGGCCAATCTTCACAATCTCAAGGGTGACGTACAAGGCTAGGGGGATAACGTTGTTGAACATGATGGCGAATCCGATGAAGATGAAAGCCATGGAAACGGAGGCGTTCTCGAGATACCAGGAGCGTTGTTCAACTTGGGAGCGCCAGGAGGTATACCCAACGGACAAGCCTACGGAGAGGACTACAACGTAGACGACGAGTGTGAGGACGATGCGATTTGCATGTTTCTCAAGTAGTGGCTTTTTGGCCTTGGGGTGATGATTGGCGTTCATCCTGATCTTGCACTCTTCGCCTGTGTTGATGACCATGCCAATCGCCGTGCCCGTATTACGGAGGACGCAGCCACGAAGCATGATCTCATTGAGACTCAAGGGAATAGTCGTCTTGCTGCTGACAGTCACCCGACCGATGAAATCGTAGAGGTTTGGGTTGGGATCTTCGACGAGGAACTCTGAACAGGCAGACTTGATGCCACTGATGGTGCTGCAGCACGTGAGAGCAGCAGGTGCTTGCTTGGCCTTCAAGTTTGTCTCACCATCCAATGCCACAGTCTCCACGTAGGCTACTCCATCTTCGCCGCTCGCGTAAAGCAGTGCAATGTCGGCTGGAACAGGGTCGTCGCGCTTTAACTTGACGATGTCGCCGACACGAATGTCGCGCCACTGCACTGCTGACCATCGTAACTCTTCGTCCTCGTCCGGATCTTGCACCAAATGCTCGATCACGTCCTTCTTCGACTGGAAACTTGGAAGTGGGGGAAGACCTAGCATCTGCAAGCTCAGGATTGTACTCAACATCTGTTCCCGACCGACATGGCCTATCTCGCGCAGCACAGTAGCGTAGCTCTTGTTCTCCACTTTGTCCAAACGATGCCGTCTCCAGTCATCGTAGCCTTCTTTCAGCACTGTTAAAAGTACGAAGAAGAGCAACGGCAAGATCGTCGTATAATTGCCCGTTGTACTTACGCCGGGTATTGTCTGCGGTATGCCTACGCATAAGAAATAAATGTTGGCAGTACGTGTGAATTGAAAGATGAGCTGTCTTGGAAGGAAGTCCCACAGATTGTATCGGGACGATCGGATACTGTTTGATATATAGGAATGGCCGCGACGTTCGTCTGTTAGGCTTCTCCGGTGTAGGGCGCGAAGAGGGACACGGCGGCCGTCTTTGGAGGGAGGAAGCGGACGTTGGCGTAAGAGGAGCTCGATAATGTATCTGTTGTAGTAGATTTCTACGGGCTGCTTGACGCCGCGTTCATAGTATGCGTGCCATTCTCTCATCTTTTGACGCAGCGATGCCATTCTCTTGCTGTTATCTGGAGTAGCGGCACTGGGCCCTTCCTGGCTCCACTCTGTCGAGCCCATTGTATGTCGTCAAAATCGAGACGACGAATATGTAACGACTGGAGGAGTGCGAGCGATCGTGGGCTATTCATCGGAGCAGCTTGGGAACGTGATGTTGAAGCCACGGCGGTGCGACGCCTGTAAGTCAGATATCGTCCTGTGTTATGGACTCGTGAGGCGCTGGAGATGAAACGCTCAGAACGTGACAAGCACGTCCGCATACCAACAAGTTTCTCCATGATGCGTCGTTAAAGCCAAGGCCGAAAGACGGGAACGAAGCTCGCAGTAGGAGCATGTCAACACGTCACTGCTGATTGGCGGGCCAGTATTGATGCCTCATACACAAAACTAATGCCTTATACACACAAAACTGATGCCTCACCATATATATCCTGCAATCAATCAACCACCGTCACCTATGATGCACATGAGGCATGGAAAGATTTCTTGGGCGAACACGAGTCTCAACATGTTACAACTCTTTTCTAGCGCTGTATGGTAGACATTGATCAGCCCTCTCAGCCCCCATGCAACGGAATCGCTTCACTGAAATCTTAATCTCTCATCGTTGTGTGAACTCTGAGAGGTTCGGCCGTCATCACGGACTCCCAAAAGCTAAGAGTACAGAGAGCTGCTTACTATTAACTCATCGCACTACCTGAGGTGGGTTCTATCTAATTGAGTCCAAAGCTCTCATGTGGACACTGCGCAATTGGATGATTCGAACTCGGCTTGAATAGCTGCCTTGTTAAGGTTGGAACTTATGTAGGATCCTTTTATCGTCTTCTATGCGGCTCGTTCTGATGGACGAGTGCGGCTCTGACTTGACAAAGAAATGCGTGGAACGCCCGGAACTCGGGCCTCAACAGCTTCTAACAAAGCATCTTTATTCCGCTTCAAGAAGTTTCTGAACGTAGTGATCAGCTCATTACTCATGCCTGATTCTTCACCTCTTGTCAAGGCATGCACAGCAAAAGTGCCAACATCCTCCGGATCCGTCAGATGCATCCTGGTGCGCTCCCCAAACGCATGCATCATAATCCTCTTCTCCTTTCAATCTGCCCAATACATGTGACTCACCGGCGCGATCCAATTCGTCATTACGAAGGCAGGCTGTAGAATCGTCCAGCGCTGGAATCCGGCATCTGTGGCCGCGCGCTGAACAGCGGCCTTGGTAGTCCAGTATCCGATGAAGGGCGTCTGGTGCATCCAGGAGGGGAAGTCGTCAGGAAACTGTTCGCATCGAGTCACTGTTGCACAAGCTATACGTGTCATGCCCGCGGACTTTGACGCGTTTATGACATATTGAGCGTGCTGGAGTTCGGTCTCAAATGGTTGGTCCGGAGATGTGTTCAAGAAGACGCCTGTGCAGCCTTGCGCAGCTTTTGCGAGGGCTTCGATGTCGTCGAAGTCTCCCACGATCAAATCGGCGCCAGCTTTAGCCAGATTGTGAGCAGATGGATTGTCAAGGTCACGAGCCAGGGCGTTGGCGTGATAGCCGGCGGAGAGTAATTGACGGGCGACCGCACCGCCTTGGCCGCCGATGGCTCCAGTGATAAAGAAACGTATCTTATGCTCCGACATGGGGACCAGTCTCTTTGGGTACATGTCACCGAGAGGTACCACTGTGGTTGAAGTCTGTGATTGAGGTTTGGACAACTGTGAAAGCGAAAGCGAAAGCTCAGATAATTACTCGCGAGAAGTACGGAATTAGCACCCTTGCATATATCACATTTCCGGAAACACTTAGCTTCGCCGGTGCTTCTTTACCCAGTAATGGGCTCTACGATATCGCAGGATTTCGAATAGCAGCATAGCTGATCAAGGTTCAGAGCACTGTTGGCCCAATTAAGTTACTGGTGTGAAAGGAGTATCGCGCAACTCGTAGTGAAGTGGAGCAAGCAACCGTAGATAGATTTCTTCTGTCGGTTGACGATATTTTACAAGCCGCGAAGCAATCCCCTTGACCGAGATGCGCAAAACGAGCACGAGAATAAGATCAGTTCCTTAGTTGTTGGTGAAGCCGCCAGTATCGTGCTTCACATGGCAAGGAAAGAGGTAGGGTATGATTCGGGGCGTAGTCGGAATTGGACCGAGTCCAATCCCAGAACGTCATAGCGCATCCGCAAGCAATGGCCCCATATATCATCGAGGTCAGCACTTATCTCATTCGAGGAACTGCTCAATTGATAAATGCGTACACGATCTACCTCATCTCAATCTTATCGTCAGCAAGCGCGCCTCCTTTCGCTATACATTATGCTATCGCTCCTATTACCTTCCCAACGGTGGAGTCGCCCTTTTCCAATTTCCCGTACCAACGTCTGTTTTCCATTGCGTCCAATATGTCCGACTCGAAGCCTTTCACTATCGCTATAGTTGGAGGAGGACTAGCCGGTCTCACCCTTTCCATCGGTCTAGCTCGTCATGGCATCTCACATAGAATCTACGAATCTGCAAAGCAGTTCTCGGAAATAGGAGCCGGTATCGCTATGGGGCCGAATGCCATATCTGCGCTTACGCTCATCGATCCGCTAATAAAGGAAGCTTACAACCGGACTGCGACCTTCAACGAAGACCCGCAGTTCAGATATCATTGGATGCTGTGTCGCTACGGAATGGAGGCGGAAGAGGGCGGCGAAGCGAAATTTGGCGACCTGATCAAGACCGTGGGAGCTACCAGTCTGCTAGACAAGGGACGGAGCTCGTGTCATCGCGCAAAATTTTTGGATGAGCTGATTGGCATCAGACCCCGGGATATTGCGGAATTCAACAAGACCATGGTCCATATAGACGAGAACGAAGACGGAGTGTTGACATCTTTTGCGGACGGTACTACCGCTCACGCTTCGGCTGTGGTATGCTGTGACGGCATCAAGTCCGTCGCAAGGAGCCTGGTGCTTGGATCGGATCATCCAGCGGTCAAGCCCGTCTTCTCAGGTCAGTATGCCTACCGGGGACTCTTCCCACGTTACCAAGCGGAAGAGATTTTTGGCACCGAGCTCGTGCGCAACGGAAGCGTGTTCTGCGGCACAAACGGCTATGCTGTCGTATACCCAGTCGAGCAAGGCCGCTTGATCAATATGGTAGCTGATTGTCACAGCTCAGCTCAGACGTGGCCGCACAAAGAGTGGATACATCCGACGACTCGCGACCAGATGCTGCAGGACTTCCAAGGCTGGGGAGAGCCCATCCGTAAGATGCTCCAGCAGACATCGGATATGAATCAGTGGGCGATGTTCGATTCGCCAGATGCGCCGACTTACTGTAAGGGTCGTATGTGTCTCATGGGTGATGCAGCGCATGCTTCTACACCTCATCAAGGTGCTGGTGCCGGCATGGCCTTCGAGGATGCCTATGTGCTCAGCTCACTGCTTGGTACGGTAGAGGATGTTGATGACCTCCCAGACGCGTTCAAAACTTACGATCAACTGCGGAGACCGAGAACGCAGAGGTTGGTGAAAACTAGCAGAGAAGCAGGGCAGATGTATGAACTCTGTTTGGAAGGCGTTGGATCTGACCTCAGTAGAGTCGCGGATGAGCTGGACGAGTGGCACGAGTGGATATGGAAAGTGGACTTGCCTGGAGACGTGGAACGAGGGAAACGCATGCTGAAATCTATGCGGAAGACGAGGAACCACGGCTCGATCTCCTCAGTAATTGCTTGACATTCACTCCTGCACTGGACCCTCCGTTGAGTAGGCCCTTTCACCGCCTGCTGTCACCTATCGCTTGTTCGCTGATGCCAATAGCATAGGAACAAAGGCTGACACGGTGTGGCAAGACATCTGCCATTGTCGACAAATAATCACAAAGAAACGGTGTGCTCCTGAGATCGTTCAGCCACAGAGACAAAGCCATTGGCTGTCTGACCGTCAAAGGACAAAGCTTTGGAGCATTGAACGCCAACGTAGGCGTTGCTTAAGTGTCCGGTCCCAACGAAGACACTGAAGACGAAGCGGCCATACGACAGTCACGAAGTAGTAATTCCTCTGCAGACCAGAACCATGATCGGTCTCACACTCACCGAGTTAAAGGAAGCTCCTTTGACAGTTAACAGCACCATCCACACCTTCCACACAGTCATGAAGATGGACGGCTCAACCGAGAAGCCGTACATGAGGTCGCATCCATACTCATACACCAAAGCGTTCATTACACAAACGATCATCGACCAAGAGCTGTTCCGGTTGCGCGGTAACGAATCCACCGCTAAGGTCCTGCACAATAAGTTACACCGAGCCGTCGTCTTGGATACCTACAAGAGCTTTTTGGCCGAGGAAAGGGGATGGAAAGGGACGGAAGGAGAGTTCAAGATTTGGTGGTGGGAGATGAGGAAGCAAATGGGCAATGGAAAATGGATTACGGGGAACAGAGTATTTGAGAATTGGGTTAGTATCGTTATCTGGCAGACTATCGATTGGCATCTGACCGTCTCCAACTACCATCCGCAGAAGAGCGGCTAGATCGACTTATTCGGATCTTAGTACGTTCATCCTTTCGCAGAGATCTCACTTTCTTGCTGTTGGATGCGTCATGATTGATTCGTCGAATCGCCGAGTATCACGCACGGCTCACACGCAGAAGCAGATCAATTTACGACGTCAGGGCTTCACTACACGAACACACAAGACACTCTCCGTCCGGAACATATGCTCCCTTTGGTACGTTGGATTTTCTAGACGCTCCGCAGTAAGGAAGTACGTATCATATGCCGATGCTCGCGCCTTGGGTCCTCTGCAACGACCCCTCAACGAGCAGCATGTACGCCTGTCTAAGCCATAATCTGTGTTGACTGTCATCCACTACCTAGTTGGCGTCGAGAACATTTTTTCTCATGATAATGCTGAATCACGTGATGGTTGTCTCACATACATTGCACCATACGATTGTCTTGCTATCCTAGCACGGTCGCTCAGAACAGACTAACCTCCATGCAGGCGATTGGGAAACGGGATCTGTTGTCTGGTAAATTATAGGCTCGTGCAAGCTTCACATACATGCGAATGCATCGCTTCCAACCATCACTAGCCTCAAACTGGTATCATACAAGCCCCGGCCACGTGCTGTAGCGTCCTGAATCTCCAAGTCAAGACATGCTTTCTCCTCAACATCAGACGGACTTCACTAGCCTCTATATTACTTGCGCGCAGCCGTACGACTTTGACACCACTGTCAGACCCAATTATTCGGCGGCGGATGTATGAATGGCGCACGGAACTTCTATATCGAACATGCTAGGATACTAGAACAAGATAAGGATAAGTTGTAAACATCCCAGACTGCCTTTCGCAGTGCTGCAACCGTAGTCATTGCCGTTTTCCACCTCACATTTCTTGCTGGTTCCTTTTCCATCACTTTCTTTGTACGACTTGACGTCAGGTCTTGTGTGTTCACCATGAGGTCTACGTTCATTTGTTCGCTAGCCGTCGCAGCTAGCATCGCTTCCGCTGCCGTAGTCCCACAGGCCGTTTCTGCTGCTGATGGCTTGGGGACTGGCGAGATTCTGTGGGGGATGCTGACGAACCCAAACCTCTTTCCCACGGCAAGGAGTTCGTCGACCATAGATGACCGGATTGTTTTCCGCTGACAGCAACAGGCTACGATGCGTTCAAAGCCATACTCCGGCCGCGAGAGAAGCGCGACGGCCCTCACGGCGGAGCCGCTGAGCCACAGTTGGGACCCATACTGAACGCATTCAAGTTTTACACCGACAATTTGCATGCTATGACGGCAAAGGCGCCACCGACTACTGTCAAGAAAATCCAGTCTGGCATCGAACCCACAATCTGGCCGACGGCGAAGCGAACGAAGGTCCGCTATGGACCCTATCGTATCCCGGGCATCACCGAGCGCAACGTCCAGTCCCTCGCTATTCACAACACGACTGGCATGCTAGACACCCTCGAAGTCAACGTCCAGAAGCCCACCCTTGGCGATTTCGTCCTCATGTCGCTCCATGCTGGTCTTGAATACGCCGATGGCTCGAACGCGAACACAGACACTGGGTCGTGGCTGCACCACACCGTCCTGCTGAACGCTGGACCGGACATTGTCGAGCCGAAGTGCGGTCTTGGACCCATCGAAGACATCATGATGTCCGGCAACGAGCGCACATACGTCGCCTTTGCGCCGGCTAACACTACTCTGAAGACCGGATACCACGTCAAGGCGAACGACAAGTTCATCATCAGCAACGAGCTGATGAACATGGATAAAAAGGAGAAATGGGTCTGGATGACGATCGATTATGAATACCACAACAAGCCGGAGATTGTGGCTGAATATGCCAAAAGCAAGATGGTGTGGTTGGCTGTGAGAATGAATTGCCAGGATAACCCGAATCCTTGGGGTCATAGCAACATCACCGCCAAGGGCATTCCGACGAAGGCCGTATTCAGTGAGGCATCTGTTCCGTGGAAGAGCTCCATCGAGGGCACGATATTGGTATCTGGAGGACACATGCACGAGTAAGTCTTTCACAGCTGAGTGGGCGGAGAGCGTGAGGATGAACAGGTGGCTGACG
>Ga0068630_1000014_pt1 | contig 35351 bp, 35 predicted proteins | sample InSIn4gowninarea_FD_77433 | JGI IMG/M metagenome (GOLD analysis project Ga0068630, IMG submission 77433) | Clean room microbial communities from NASA Spacecraft Assembly Facility at Jet Propulsion Laboratory, Pasadena, California, USA -... ... | reverse complement strand
GGATATGGAACTGTCGACAGTGGCTGTGCGGTAGATATTTCGTGGATGGTGTGAGGGAGGGGACATGCCGGTATGTGTCGGGGGGGAAAAGGATAGTGTTGGACCGAACTGATCCACAGGGCGAGGGGAGTGATGGGTGGGAACAGGAGACAAGCCTGGAAACCCAGTCGAGCTTGAGTGATATCCGCCCAATGTAGTTCTTAAAGATGGTAACGTCTGCTTCTGCTGTGGCGATGAAGCTGGCGAGGAAGGCGAGGGCGACAGCTGCATAGCAGGCAAGACGACATCGGGGTCAGGGTCATAAGGTGTTATGGTGTATTTTCCCAGGGTTGGAGATGTAAGAAGTGAATCATCATGGCCTTGACTGGTATCGAGCTGCAGTCGAAGACCATGGTTGGCCAGAGAAGCCTCTCTTGAAGGAGGGTTGGTGTTCCAACAGCTTGTCGAGCAAGACTTTTGCTTTGGGGGCGTGAAGCAACCATCCCGTCTCGTATAACTGAAGTCCGACAAAACCTGATAACCAGTTGCATGGCCGTGGACTTGGTTGGTCTTGGGCGAGCTTTGAGGAGAGTGAATCATTGGAAAATCGCCGTCCTTATCATTTATAGCGTGCAAGGCAGCAGCTGCGATGGCATTGACCCCATTCAACGCCAGTAGGGCTTCATGGCGGACGAGCTCGTTGTCGACCAACATTCGAGCCGATGCTGACCCAGCCTCGTTCTCCTCGTCGTCGTCCTCATTCAAATCCTCCTCCTCCTCTTCGTCTTCTGCCTCAGATTGACTAGCCGATGCTAGGGCATATCTTTCGGCATCCGCAGCAACGTCGACCTGGTTAGGATCTATCGAGCGAATCAGTACGCCGTCACTCAAGGAAGCGTTTGTTCGACCCTTTCGACTTTTCCGGCTTCTCGAAGGGCGAAATTCCCCGGCGTCTTCCACGTCAGACGAATCGGATGACGGATATACAGGAACAAGTGGTGGTGGACTCTCGCGAGGCGTGAGTACCGGTTCTGCTTTTTCCAGCGGCGGGGACCTGTTGGGCGCAATGATATCTCTCTCCAGATCGAAGAAGTGATCCTGATAATTGTGGGACATGGGTGACTGGGTGGATCACATGGCAGAGGAGGCGATCTTATTAGGTCGAGCAGCTATGGATAACTCCCAGCACTGGCACGACAAGACGTTGAGACCTTGGCTGATGCTAGCTTGATACCTAATTGTTCGGCTGTGTCAGTATTTCCAACCAGAAGGACATGGAAAAGAGACAAAAACAAAACATATTGCGACAGGCATCTTGGCACAGATGTCCAGCACGTTGATCATGATGGACACGCAATAATGCAACATGGGCAAAGCAGCCTCAAGAAGAGAAGACGAAGCATAAAGTAAGGGACATTTGCTAGCGGCTCAAGTCAAAGTGGTCCGTGAAATGTTCCAGGCCTTCTCCGACCGTTGCCAGGGCTCCGCTTACTGGATCGAGGCGGGCTGAGACCGAGCCAGAAAGGCAATACATGAGAACCACCACAAAATGAAATCGTCGGCAGAGAAAGTCATAAATTGAAATGGGAAGGATAAGTGAGAATGTTCGCGTACCAGTGAGTGAAGTTGATCAGTTGCCTGCAACCCTGGGAAGTGAAGAGGGGTTCGGGCAACCTGATGAGGCTCCAAAGCCGTATAATAAAGCCGTCACCCGACCGAAGGAGCCCGGGCACCGTCACCAAGAGGATGCCAGTGTCCGGGGTGCAGGTCGCACGGATAATCAAGGTTGGGGTCGCTGATTTTGAAACTTGTAGACGTGCCGCGAGGCTGATGTTGAAATGGACGGGACAGAGACGTGGCGTGAGTCCAGCCTCAAAGGCCACATCACTATGGGGACGAAGAAGAGATTACTGAAGCCTCGAGAAGGGTCAGACAAAGCACTGCCACACAACCGACTTGCGCATGGCACTGGCTGCTGTCAACCTATTCGCGTATGCCTTCGGCTCGGTAATGGCTGGGAGGTGTCGGAATGGATGTCAACACGGTAGGACTTTTACAAGGATCTTCCTTTGAAGAAGAAGTCGAGCAGACAGCAGTAAAGACGGTCAGCAGGTCAGGTCTATGAATAAAATCAACCAGGAATCTCTGCATCTGAGAGTAGCCTGTATGTCGATAGGACGGTGGAATGACTGATTTCTGATGGCTGGGGGTTGGTCAAATATTTCGGGTCGCTTCGAGTCTAGACTTGTAGGGGGGCTTTGTTTCTGCGGCTAGGAAAAAGCCTCCTGCTGCGTTGAGGCTTCCTCAGCGAGGGAGGAGTCGAGTAAACGGTCGTACTGTGCTTGAGGATTCGACGCTAAGAGGGGTCGGAGACGGGAAGACGGAGTGAGGGTGGGTGTATGTAGTGGCCCATCGAAATCGGGCGTTGATCATAGCATGGGTCAGACGCTTTTCGATTGAGGCTCTGGATTAGCTGCATATGTAGAGATGCCACACAACGAACAGCGAGGCAGTGCATGACTGATGATCCAAGTGATTCGTCCTCTGCAGGTGGTAGAGCAGGCGTGATGCATGAAGACGATGAATGATGGAGGGGACGAGAGTGCACAAAGCGAAGAACGAAAGACGAAAGAAGTCACAACGTGGAAGTTGGGAATCTACACGGCGCGGGGTAGCTTACTCTTGCTATTGCTGCTGCCTGAAGCTACGCTTTTTGCTGCAGTTCACAATCAGTAGAGCAGAAACAACAGCAACAACGCTTGCTCCTTCTTCCTCCCATCAGTATCTTACTTGCGAAGTTAGCTCTCACGGTGAACTGGCTACTTTACCATAATATCTAGCACAGCTGGCCACAGCTGGGAAGAGAAGCCACGAAAGCAAACGATCCATTATTGGAGTTTGAGCCCCAGAGACTCGTCGAAATTGCCGCAGCACAAAACCCGACTACCTAATGTAGTTAACTGGGTGTATCCCTGACTGACCTGAAACGAGCCCTTGAGCAAGCTCTATCTGCGCTGCCATTTGCTGTACGAGAGCAGTGGATGGGTGCTCAACCGTCAAATGTTTAATTCGCGACGCCGTCCACCGACAGTAAGTCCCCCATCATGGACAGTACCATAACGGAATCTTGACAATACTTTGCAAAAGTGAACCAGTTCCTCTCTTGAGAGGCTATCCAGTCGCCTATGCTGTGAAAGAAGATGACAATCTGGCCCGTTGTACGTGGTATACTGCACAAACTTATGCTGTGTACCAACGTCGGTTGCGGACCGTGTGGGAGCCTCAAATGGAGCCACACCTTCTATTGGGTATTACCTTCTGCAGCTTTTCGCCTAGAGAGTAGAGACCATGAATGTAATGTAACTTAGCCTCCACAACAAACAGGTATAGAACGAGACAGCAGAAAGCTTGAAGACGCCGCAGTTCTGTACCCTGCATGCCAATGACAAAGCCTCCATGAGGCGTTGAGTCACCCGGAGTCTAGGCCGTCCGTGCGTTGCTTCCACTGGAAGTTTCCGTATGGTCATTGGAGGGTACGGGCACAGGTTTACCCCGGAATAAATGGTACACAAGCTGCTTCATGTTCGAATACTATGTGAATAGCGAAGAAATATGTCGACCTGCACTCCATGGAACAAGGAGCATCCTGCTTTCTCAGCCTCACTCCCAAACGGCGATCAACCAAATGATTTCCTCAAAGAGGTACATGGATCAGCCCCAACGCCAAAGCAGGCAACCTGCTCGACCTCTTATGCGACCCGGTACAAGCATATTTCGCGGATCACAATACAAGTCAGACCACCCAAGTCTCACAATTTATAAAGTTACTTTCTGCGAGTGGGTCGACCATGTACGTTTTCCATCGGCCATCGCAATCGTGATCCCGCTAAAGTTCGCATGATTGCCAATGAAGATGCAAGTGCCTCCGGCTCGCCTATGTGGTGGCCGGTAGGAGGTGTCAAGCGACTCAAGCCAGACCGGGAGACCTCTGTTATACCTGCTTTCGCATCGAAGCTCGCTATGCTTGCAACACTACCGTACTGACCCAGTTCTCCATGGGTGTCCTTGAGATTGTGGAGTGCGTGGTATTTGTGGCTACTCAAGCCCTGTTCTCGGAGCTGCATTCTTTGCAAAGACCCATGGCTCCTCATTGCCTAGTCCTGGTCAATAGGTGTAGTTGACGCCTCCTGTTGCACAGTGTTGCCAATCTTGCAAGCAGAAGATGACACACACGTTGGCATTGGCATCGGGCATCGCATTTGACCGTGGGGGCCTATGCTATTTTGAGTCTGCATAGTGAAATGATCCGTATCGAGCACTAATGCTGAAATCTCAGAGGTCAGCACTTGCGGTGAAAGTGCTTGCAAATCGTCTCAAGGAAACGCGTCTTATCCCCGAGTCAAACCCTGACCGAAAGCACTTGCGCGCGCATCATGGGTCCAGCAGAGGCTGCTCTGGGTCGTCGTCCGACTTGATGGTTAGATCATCCTGGCCACGGTAGAGGATGAAGTGTTGGACAATAAATATGACATCGAACGCGATGCTGATATTCGAAAGACCGAATTTTAATGAGTTTCCGGTAATGCCGCTCCAGTCACCCTGAAAGCTGGCATCAATGACGAGCTGCATCAGAGACAGGACACCACCCGTGATATCGCACAGGATCTGCTCAATACTCCAACCTACGGTTGACTTGCGGTTGAAATTGAGAATCACCTGAGGGATGTATTTGACAAAGGTGCAAATGAGTTTTACATAACCCAGGGTATAAAGCTGTGACAAGGTTGAGTAAGTTGCCGCAGGGAGGTAGGGGAAGGCTCACCACATCGATCCAAGCCCAACCCTGAGGGTCTTGCTGTTGCCAGCCTGAATGATGAAGTACTATCGCTGTAACAACCAGAGTCGAAAGGATGCTACCCCAAAAAATGCCTAACACAGGTTTGCTGGCTGTCTGACGTGGAGAGACCTTGAAGCCCCAGAGCCCCGGAAAAAATTGCGAGTAGGTCAATACCACCAAAACCACGGCATGCACCCCAAAAGCAACGTCGTTGAATTGAACGGTGGGCTCTGGAGACAAGGGGTGTCTGGCAGCATATTGATCTCGGATGGTGGGCGAATACATGAAACTGCAGGTAGAGATACTGTAGCACAGAAACCCCAGGACGTTAAGTAAGGGGAAGTCGATGGTGAGGCCCAATGTCGACTTGCGGTGCCAGTTCATCCATGGTTGGGGATAGAAGGAAGCGCTCCAAGCTATGGTACTGCATCATAATCAGTATCTAATGGTCCACATGGTATTCACGTATCATACTAGATCCATCCGAGAAGTCTGTCGGTGTATTAGCAATTTGTCGCTTATCTCAAGCATAAAATATTCTTACCTTGACACCACCTTGAGAATGACCGCGCGCTGACAAGCGTCATTGATTATTGTCAACATGAATTCTAGAAGAATAGCACACTCATCGATGGCTGTAGCGACGAGATGTATCCAAGATACTCGTGAGAATTGAGATACCACAATATCTATCTCGTCATGTAAGAGGTTGTCTTTCACAGTAATCAAGAGTTGTGATTGGTGATGCAATGCATAGCGGGTTGGTTGCCGTTCACAACCACAAGGTCGTTTCTTGGCCGAAGCCAGAGCCGATTGAGGCCCAAACCTGCTTTCTAAGTTTGGCACCTGCAGGCAGTCACCGTCAGGTTGATGGAAAGTCGTTGCTCATTATCTACATCTCACGAACGCTTAGACACTCGAACTTGTGCCCTTCCAGCAGACCAAAAGTGCATTCTGGTTGTGCAGCTTCTCTCAACCGGCGGCCAACGAATATCCTCACCTTACCCCGCTTGCGTACTCAAGTAAACAAAAAAGATCCGCATCTATCCTAACCCAACTGGCGGAACCAGCATCGTATCGTAGTTCCACGATCGATTCACCACGACGTTGTATCCAGAAGACCTGATTCTTAGGAAGAGACGAAGCAGTAAACCATATCTTACCTGGATGGTCCGTACCCTTTGAAGCTTGGAGGACACCCTCCACAAGGGTCCGTCCGCGCACACAGGCCATGTCGCCCTCACCATCGCTCGCTCCGCCTGGGAGCAGCTCCTATACCTCCGATACAATGCATGTTGGTGATGGAACCTGGGACTCGGGCAGAGATGACTTCCTATTGCCCAACCTAGTGGGAATGAATTTTGCGACAATGAGATACAATGGTGAGAGAAAACAAGACATTGCTAGTACATCGTTACTGATTACGCACAGGCATGGGCAATCGATTTTTCACAATGAGCGGCTACCACTCCCTGGTCGAAGCGCACGGCATCATCGCAGCTATTACATTCCTCGGGATAGTTCCACTTGCGATATTTTTGATGCGATTCTATGGCCGACAACCACGATTAGCACTGCGCATGCACATATGGCTGCAGATTCTCACACTCTTGTTGAGCACAGTGGTGATTATACTGGGCTTCATGGCAGTCGGCCAAAAGAGAAGCTTGACAAATCCACATCATGGCATTGGTGTGGCGATCTATGTTTTGGTCTGGGTTCAGGTCATTGGTGGATGCATGGTGCACAGGAAAGAAAAGAGACAACGACGGTTTCACATTCCCGTAAGTGCTATGCTGCATCATTGGCTGGGACGAGCCATTGCTTTGCTAGGTATCACCCAGGTCGCCCTAGGCCTCACCGTGTACGGCTCACCTCTGCTTCTTTTCGTGCTATACACATTATTTGTTTTTGCTTTAATTGTGCTATATTTTGTTCTGGAATGGCTAGCGGAGCGGCGGAGAGCACAGTATGATGGAGATGGTGGCAGTTACTACAGTGAGGAGGTTGTGTCTCGACCCAACCGACGCCGGAAGTCTGGAGTCGGGAAGCTTGCAGCAGCAGGAGCAGCTGGCGCTGGGTTGGCGGCACTGTTTTCAAGAAGATCTTCTGGACGTCGCGCGCGCCCGAATGTCACTGGCACAGAAAGTGGAACGTCGTATTATTCTGAAGAAAACGAGAAGATCAATGAGAGACCGCAAGGCGGCCTCGGGCACCGTCTGATGCAAGTGGCAGCTATAGGAGGAACTGTCGCAGCAGCGCAAAAGCTCTTTGGCCGAAAAGAAAGACGAGATGATGGTTCCGACACTGGTCCGTATCGACCACCACGACCTGCATTGGGCGGCAATCAGTCAGTAACTACAACAGACTCAATGTCGCGGATTGAGGAAGGGAGACCACCTATACGCCCAACGACACCCAACGGGGCAAGTCCTGGATATATTCGGCCAACTCATCCTCTCGCACAGCCACCATTGACACCTGGATCAGGAAGGAGGCACTCTGACTCGAATTACTCCTACTCCGACTCATTCGCTTCTGCCTCTCCTTCACGGCGCGATCGGAGAACCCACACCTTCCGAGACGCTTTGGCTACCGGTGGAGCAGTGTTTGCGGTCCGGCAAATGTTCAAGAATCGAAAGCAACGAAGAGAGGATCAGAGGATAGAAGACGAAAGAATCTCTCGGATTAACGGAGGTCAGGGCTATACTGGGGATGGGGTCACTCCCCCTAGGCGGCAGCGTCACAATCGGATGGGCAGTCAGACTGCATCCGACCTCACCAGCGACCTTGAGAGCAATGTTCGGCCAGGAGCTAGTGGCGCGTTGCCGGTGGCCGGGGTTGGTGCCGCAGTAGCAAGTGCTCTGGCGGACAGAAACAGGATTAGACCCGTTGGGACTGATCCCGTCATCAACCACCCCGGTCCTCCCATGGCCATGCCGACTGACGTCCCTCCTGTACCACCTGTGCATCAGGAGTCATCGGGCAGCGAAATGTACACCACGGCATCAGGCCGCCAAAGACATAGGCATCACCTGCGTGATGAAGCAGCAGCTGGTCTAGCGGGTGGCGCAATAGGTGCAGCAGCAGGAGAACACTCCCGCAGACGCCAAAATGGCAGAAACACCGACTCTTTAGAATCTCCACCCGTGAGCCTCAAAGTCAAGATGCACAATGATGGGCGCCATGTCACTTTGAGACGGCTGACAGAGGAAGAGGCTGCGGCACAACGTGAAGCTAAACGAAGAGAGCGTGCAGCTTCGGCAGCCAGGAGGCGGCGCAACTCAAGTTTTAGCAGTAGTGATGGCGATGCGCTTGGGGCTGGACCGAGCGCTGACAGACGGTGGCGACGCACTGAAGCCATGGAGGCTCAACAAGCTGCAGAGAACCAGGCTGCAGCGGCGGGTTCGACATATCCTCAACCTATCGCGCATGTCGGTCCCAGCACGAACCCACCATATCCTACACCACCTACGCCTGGTACGCAAGGAATTGATCCACGTACGGGCGAGACTTATCATGTTCCCATACCTCCACCTATTCCAGCTTCAATGAGCAACCTTGGACCCGCCGGCAGTGGCGTTACCTCGCCTGGCACAGAAACGAGCGGAGCGACAGAGTATGCCAACAACCGCCGGAGGAGGAGGGCGGAAAGAGCGCAGGCTCGTCTAGCGAGGGAAGGTAGAGCAGGAAACACAGTTGACTTTACGTGATTTGTTGTTGCTATTACGCCAAGCACCTTTGCAAATGGGTTGAGATGGATGGTTATCCTATCTGCAATTGGGCTTCATCCGGTTGAGCAGGCGTATTTACGGCACAAGTTCTGGTTGTTCTGTACAATTTGTGATGATGACACGAGATGAATGAGGTTGGGAGGGCTGGGTTGGCACGATCTCTCACGTACCTAAATTAGCTTGTGCGAGCACGTCAAATTGAAGGTCTGAGACCATAGACGAGGATAGAATTTGACCTCATGTCGGTGCTCATGGACCATGATCACAGAGCATCGATCTTGATGATTTCCAAGCATCATTGGTGCTTGCCGCAGTCGCTCTCAAGTGTCGACGTTTCACAGTCGACACTACCGTGCGCGTGCGTGTGCGTGCGTATCGCAAAACTGCTGTCAAGATACGGCTGTTCAGGATCAGGTCGCAATCGAGTCCGTGTACCATATTATCAAGAGCAAACTGGTACGAGTACGAGTCACTCAGCGTCGTACTATCAAAGCGCAAAGCCGGGGCCAGGGATGCGATGCTGACTTCCTCTGACAGCTGGATCCAAAGAGATGTAAGGACGAGCCGTAAGTCAAGGCCCTGAGGCATGCAATATTGTGCGACTTCACATCCTCTCACACAGACACTGCTGTCTCCGTTTCAGGGTCCTCGTGACTGGTCGCATCACAATCAGAAGGTTCAGGGTGCAGATTTCCTTTCCTCGATGCGATGAGGCAAAAGGAGGCGAGCAGAGTGTATTTGATCATCCAGTGCCCCAAGTTTCGGGTCATGCACACGTGGTAAAGCCCAGTGAAGTCTCTTTCCAGCCTCCATTTGGTTCGTTGCCCGTGATAGTTACATCAGCGGCGGTGATTGAAGAGCCTCAACCATGTGTGAACAGCCCAGACGGGAGCACGCAAGAGAGCCAAGGGGCTCGAGGAAGTTCCCGCTGTTACACTTTCCGGTCCATGCGACAGAAGCTGGGATCATATAGAGGCCGTGCGCAGTCCTTGCAGAGCCTTGGTTCCGGGTCTGACTCCGGAGCCATCAGGCTGGGAAAGGGTTCTCTGGATCTTCTCGTTCCTTTTCGCTTACGGGGGGCGTGAGCCGGTACCAAAGAACGCCCATACCCACGGCCAATACCCATAAAGTTAGTCCCTACCACTTAGTGGTCATCGTCACTGCTTCTCCGGGTCAGATCTCCAATCTCAGATCCTCGTCCCAGCCTCCCACTCTCCCGCCTGCTTTTTCAATCTCCATCCTATTCTATCCTACAATTGAACGTTCTTTTCTTGCCGCCCGTCTGTCTCATTCCATTTTCCTACGGTTTGCGCTTGGTTGTCGTCAGGTTTTTCAGGGAACACCACATCCCCGACGCCACGGGATCACGCCTTAGCAGCATCAGAACAAGGCCAGCCACCAACTCTCTTCTTTGCCATTCGCTTGCCTTCCAGACATTTGCTTCTGTCCACCACGATTACTACACTCGATGGCCTAGAAATCGTCCGGACATTGCCCTCTGCATCACACTTTCATACATTTTTCAGCACGATAAAACAATGATGGAACCGAGAACTTCAGAACCTCAAGACATCGAAATGGACTTTGGCCCGCACAGCGACGCCGACCTTCCTGAACCACCACCTCGTCTTGCTGCTCGTTTCTACCGCAAGACAAGCGCTCGAAGAAAGACGTCTGCAAATTCTTCCCGTCGAAGCTCTATATCCTCCATACACTCTCATTCCTCCACACGGTCCAGCCATGGCGGTCCGCACAGTACACACATTGCACAACATCTCCGACGCGCCTCCATCATTGAGAGCCGAAAAGCCCGTCTCGCCGATAGAGCGGCGCATGCCGAACAGGTCAGATTGAGAGCAGCCGCTGCTAAAGCCGCTCGGGGTGTGTCGTACAGCGAAGAGAAGGCTTTGGCAGCGCAAGCAGCCCGGGAGAAAATGCTGGCCGACATTACTGCTCGATGCGAAGAGGAAGTGAGACGTGCGAAGAAGGTCGCAGAAGAAACTAAAGAGAAAAAGGCTGCTGAGTTGGCCAGACTCAAGGACGAGATGGCAGAAAAGTTCGTCGAGGCGGCCCGCAGGAAGTCCATATATCAACAAGGCATGCGGAGGCCGAGGTTATCTTCACTCGCTGCTGTTGAGGAGAAGAAGGTCGCTCCCACAGCATTGACGAAAATCGATCGTGTCTATGCCGCAAAGGTCATTCAACGATCATGGAGGAGCTACCGCAGCAGCAAAGTCATGACCGACTTCTGTGCGTTGGAGCTGAATCTTACCCATGCCCGGGCTCTTTCTTTTGAAGAGTTGACAGCATTGCTCTCCACGGAGCAGGCTACAACTGTTACTTCGCGGCTTCTCAAACAACTTGGAGTTTTTGAAGATGGTTCAGACGACTCGACAGCCATTCGCGTCTTCCTGAGTGCCTATTTGATTCTATCGCACCCCGTGCAAGCGTTCAGCCATGGTGGAAATGAACCTCAGGAGCAGGAGCTGATGGAGAAAGCTAAAGCTCTGGTCGAATCTTTCGAAGCACATGTCAAGACCATGACTGCGACCTCTCCTCGGAATGGCTTGCCGGCAAGCAGAGATGCTTTGTGTTTCTCCTATAACGACTTCTCTGCCACGTTCCATGCTTGGAAGAGTCAAGATCTGGAAGTCCTGGTTGATACATTAATCGGGTCATTTGTCAACCTTGACTTGATACTTCAAGCTACCAAAGATGATCACGAAGGTCACGTTGCGCAAGACTACCTCGATGCCGTCCGACAAGAACAGATCAGATTGCTTGCGCGGCTGAAGAGACTCGCTGGACCGGAACAAGCTCTCTCAAAGGTTAGGGTTGCTGTCCGGAAAGCCCGAAAACAGCGCGCTGCCGAGCAGCGTCAGAATACAGTGGAACAGGTTCCACGTGCATCGACTCCTGTGAACGAGAATCAGTCGACTCTCAATGCAGCGCCGTTGACGCCTCCCGCTACTCCGCAACCGTACCAACGTGAAAGAGATTTGAAGACTTCGACTTTCGCCAACAACCTCGGCCAAATCATGACAGTCCTGCCGTCGAATCGTGAAATCGCTCACGAGATACTTATCAACGGCAGCTTCGAAGTCAACCAACGACCGTGGACTGATGCACGAAAGGATTTGATGAACTCCCTCCGCACAAGCATGCGTGCTAGCATGCAAGATGGTAGTAGTGATGCTGCTGCTACTTGGACTCATGCAATGGCGGTTCTGATTCGGGAGAAATTGATAAACCTTATCAGCCGAAGACATCCTCTTTATGACAGAATTGACGGCTTTCTGGATCCTGCTCTGATCAATCAACAATGCCGGAATGGCATGTTCTCATATACTTACTTCTTCGAGACCATCTCGGGACTGATTGCACAACTCTGTTCGCCCGGTCGTGACGAAATCGTCAGGGCTTTTGCGGCCGATACCACTAGCGATACGATTGATCGCTTGTTTGACCTCATCAACATCATCGATCTCATGACTCTGGACCACATCAATTTCCAGTTCAGGCTTGCTGCCGAGTCCGTCTTGGAACGCGGTCACGAACATGAGATTGCATCGTTTGAAAAGGATCTCCGGGAAGGAGTTCATGGACTTGGACGGACGAAACAATGGTGGTCAGGTGCCAAGGTCGCTGTGGCTCCAAACACCAGTGGTGGTGCCATATATGCAAGGGCATTGACAGATCTCGTGTTGCGCAACACCCATCTTTCCTATCGGGATCTGCCAGAGACCTTGCAGCTCGACTACGTCCGATTGCTCAAGTTCAGGGCTCGCGCTTTCCAGATGGTTGCTACATCTTCGGTGCTTCTGACGACCAAAATCCGGCTTAGGCGAAACCGAGAGTCATTGTGGACCAAAGACGCCGAGAGGCTGATGTCGTTGGACCTCTTGAGCACTGATGTCAATCGTATTGTTTCTCTGGTCGAGTCTTCCCATATGATGCCGGAGTCGACCAAGGAGGGTTTGTCCAACTTTGTCAGTCGTGTTCTGCCTGGTGCAGTTCATGCGGCGAGAAACGCCGAGACAGCGGAACAAGACCACCAGGATGCTATTCACAGTTCGTCGGAGTATACCCCCTCGGAAGCCGATGATGACGAGACCGGAGATGTCTTCACGGAGCAGATCGCCAGCTTCTTGCTGAAGTCCTTGCGAGAGCACGTGTTTGCTAGATTGTCTGCTTCCGGCACTGCGGAGAGGGTGCGAACTACGACAGGTGCGGCTGAGGTCCTGGCCAGAGCAGGTATGCCTGAACTCTTGGAGGAGGTCAATCGCTTAGTTGATGGGCTTGGGAGGATTCGTGCTGTCGACTTGAAGGCTCATGGGAAATGGTATGATCAGGTTGCTGCTGAGTTGGCGTGATTTTCTTGCCAGCGGGGCGTATCATTGGGAAGGAGCATTGTCATGCGGTTGTATATATGATGAGATTATGATTCGCATTGCCGGACAGTCTTCATAGCGGGGGATGAGTTGCTGGTTATAATGATGACATGATCTCACGTACACCACTGGGTGCGTGGTTTATATATTTTCGTCCGTTTGAAGGAACATGCCATTTTCATCATGCCATGATATCTACTAGTAGATTCAGCTCTGTCATAGAAGACATGAAAAATACCATCGTCGCCGACTTGACTCTAAACATGATTATAATGGCCAGCACCCTTGCCTCTTCCCTGCATTGATTACACCCTCCCTCTCGACAATGGCATGTCAACATGTGAGCGTGCTCTCCATTCGGTCCCAAAGCCACCCAGGTTGTTTTCGTTTTCTCGTCTCAAAAAGCGTCCTCACTACTTCAATTCAAATACTTATTCCACCACTCAACAGCCTGCTTCAAACTCCCATGATACCCATCCTCATTTTCGCTATCGTGCTCCTTCTTCGTCTTCCCCAACGGCGCCCGCACACAGAACCCATGTTTACACCCCTTATATATCCGGAACTCATAAACATAGCCTTGCTCCCCACCACTCGCGCCGATATCATCCCGAAGCCGTGCCTCCACTTTCTCAGCCTCAGCCTTGTTGAACTGCATATCCTCCTCGGCCACAGCAACCGAATAAGGAACCTTGAATTTCTTGATCGCATCAACAACCATATCGGGAGTTTTGACGATATAGCTTGGATGTCCGTTGAATTGGGCATCGATCAATCGCTCACTTCCACCGGGCGTAGCAGTCTCGGCGCAGAGTTTTGTCGATGGCCACGCGCCCCAGCAAAAACCCGCGACTCCGAGTTTCCCGCCTGCCGGAAGGTCCTTCTTGACGGCACGTGCATAGTCCAGGATCTGAGGGTACACGTTCTCCGGTTTGCCGAACAACATAAATGGAACTGCTTCTGGGAGTATGAGGAAGATGGTGTAGATTTTCGTCAGGACACCGCCTATAGTCCAGGTTGGATTGGGCACCATGACGGTCTCCATTTTCGGCATGAGACTGGGGTCCATACCCCCATTGCGGATCACGTCCGGGATGTAGACTTTGCAGCCTGTCTGGGTGGCATACTCATCGGCGAGCAATTTGTTGTTGACGAGTTTGAGGGAGAAGGCGTCGGGCAAGTAAATGATGGTGGATTTGGAGCGGGATGGATCGCTACCTCCCGCGACGTATGTCTTTATCCCGTGGATGGTTTCGATGGTGCCTTTGGGTTCGGTGTGATTGTGCTGGGCGCCGCGGAAACAGTCGGGACACGACATCTTGAAGTTCAAGGACCCCGAGGTGAACTGTCTGGTAAGATTGACAAAGCCTGGTCCTGAGATAGGTTTAATAGGTATATATGTGGCCGCCTGTGATCAAGACTATGCCGCGCGTATACTGGATAGCCGTTTGGCTAGCTCTAAACCTCACCGCAAGTATGACTCTACTATCAAGTTAGTACTCGAAGCGGGTTCCTGGTGAGTCGGTGGTGAGTCAGGGTTGAGTCATACCTCCGGAGACAATGCTGTCGGATTGATTGACAGAGAAAGATCTTGCGCGCGGACTGTTCGTCGCTGGGGATGAAGATGAAGACGAAGATAGATGGGACGGGGAGGTCGCCCTTGATATGAATGCCCCTCCTGTTCAGCAAGGCCCCCAAGGTGGAATTCAGCCAATCGACTATCTCAAGGTCGACACTCTCCACAGCTCGAAATCAAGCTTCGTTCATCCATCGTTCACCAGTCAGTTTAGGGTATAGCGCAACTCAAAGATGGCCCGAATCCGACTCGGATCAAACCACGCCGAGTTCTTTGATGCCTTTATTGCTCCGTCCGTCATATTGAATACAACGGGCGCATTTGTTAAGGCTACGGCTGTTTATACAATTTTAAGCGGATGTTATCAGTACTGGAGACAAATCGGAGGCTTGTTTTGGCAATAGAGGGTTTCTGGGAGATTGTCAAACTGCTTAGGAGTTCTTCGTGAAAATTTGAGGCAGAGCACGCCATCGACAAGAAAATCATGGTGAGCAAGGAGATACCACGGTACTAGATGTCTTTTCTAAGCAAGGATAATTTCAGCCTCACGCAGATGCATCCAACTTTTCTTCTTCACTGAGTAAAACCGAAGCATACGCACAGCTACTCTCATCATTGACCTCGCTTGTCCATGAACAGCGTAATTGGGTCGCCAACACCGCTAATGCCGCCTCGCTGCTCTGGCACATGTACCACTCGCTTCCTGCACCGTCATCATCTGTGAACTGGAGCGGCTTTTATGTCCTAGATCCCCTCGATTCAGAGAATCAGTTGATTCTCGCTCCGTTCATGGGGAAGGTCGCCTGCCAGACAATCCGAATTGGGAAGGGTGTATGTGGTGCTGCAGCAGAGGGCCAAGGTAGGACTGTCTTGGTCAAAGACGTCGAGGAGTTCCCCGGCCACATTGCCTGTGATAGCGACAGTCGAAGCGAGATCGTGGTGCCGCTTCGGAGTTCTGGGAAGGTATGTCTTGTTGGTCAATTGTCACGATCTGTTTGTTCCACACCAATGGTTAGATCGCTGATGACTGCGTAACAGGTTGTAGGGGTCATTGACATCGACTGCGCCGATGTGGAGGGATTCGACCAGGTAGATCAAGAAGGTCTCGAGGCGATCGCTGAATTGCTGGGAAAGTCTTGCGACTGGTGAGATTCGTGGACTCTGTATTCCTGCATTCCAGCCCTGCATGCCATTGTGGGTATCGAACTCTTCCATATTCTACTCTTCTGTCACAATCAAAAGCCAAGCATGTTGCTGGATCCTCGGCGCATTTCCGCTCCGCCAGGTTTTGACATCTGGAGGCCTCCTCCCTCAACTACAGCGTTGTGGCCAAATAGTGTCGTCCGCAGGGCGGTCCACAGACCGGCATGATGCGTCTCCCTTACATCTGCATGCCCATGTTTGCACCATCCTTCATATTGCTGCCTGCTCTTGAACTCTTGATGATCTTTGTCACCTGTTCCTCCAGTTCATCCCAATCATCAGTTGCGACCTTGGTCATCTGTGTGTTGAAGTATTTCTGGATTTCCATCAATTTTAGCCAGTCGCCTTGATTGCTAATGAACGTAACAGCAACACCGACACGTCCAAATCGTCCAGTTCGTCCGATACGATGAAGATATGTTTGAGGATCGGCAACGAATTTACCGCCACCAACAAACTTGTCTGGAACGTCGTAGTTGACCACCATAGACACTGACTGAACGTCAATACCACGAGCCAGGACGTTAGTGGTGATGAGGACTTTGGCGTGGCCCATTCGGAAGGAGTCAATGATGACGTCTCTCTGAGAACCTTCATAGCCACCCGTCAAGGAGACGACTTTGTGACCTTCTGCGGTCATGCGCTGTTCGATTGCAAGTGCCGTCTCTCGGGTCTGCATTACGGTTAGCTGGTTAAAGTGGTTGGATGAGAGCGTGAGTGCTCACCTTGACAAAGATGATAGAGGAGCCAATGGTCAACAAACCATACAGTCTCACTAAGATGTCGTACTTGGCTTGATCACTGTCGCAGTCTAGGTAGATCTGTTTGATGCCCTCCACTGTCAAGTCTTGATGTTGAAGGGTCATTTGATTGGCGTTGGGAGCGAAGTTGTTGGCGTATTTGACAACGTTGTCGGGGAAGGTGGCTGAGAACAAGACAATTTGGATGTTCTTGGGCAGCATACTAGGTGTAGTCAGTAAATGAAGTCAGACGAAGGGTGATGGCACCGACCCTTTGACACGAACACATTGGTCGCCCAGACCTTGTTGGTCAAGCATATTGTCGGCTTCGTCAAGGACGAGGATCTTGAGTCCCTTGATGTCCATAGATCGTCTACGAACCATGTCCATGACCGTACCAGGAGTGCCCACCACAACTGATGCCTCAATCTTTCTATTGCGAGCGGCGGCGTCTTGAGGAACAGCAGCTTCGACAACGAGTCCTGGGACAAATGAGCCCATGACCTTGACCACTCCAACAATCTGTCGAGCAAGTTCTCTGCTGGGAGCCAGGACCAAAGCTTGTGGAGTCTTTTGCAATTGTTCGGTACTGAGGTCAATGCGATGGAGTATGTTCAGCACGAAGGCTGCCGTCTTTCCAGTACCGGATTGTGATTGACCGATGAGGTTCTGAGGAGGGTTCATCAGGAGAAGAGGGAGGGTCTTTTCTTGGACTTTGGAGGGTTTGCGAAAGTTCATGCTCATGACACCTTTGAGGATGTTATCCTCACTGTCAAGTTAGTCTTCCACTTTGGGCTCGGAGCAGAAAACTTACAGGCCAAGCTGCTCGAAGCTGGTAGCAGAAAACAAGGGATTGTTAGGATCAGCTTGCATGTCCGCCAATTTGACGTTCACATCATATTCAGGCTCTTGTAGTTGTGATCCACCAAAAGGTTCTGTCGCTCCATCCACCTGTGCTACTGGCGCGGAAGGATCTTCAGCGGGTGTCGCATTCAGATTCGAGGCGGAAGGAGGTTCTTCAGTGGCAGGGGATGAGACCTCATCAGCCCATGAGGTACCGGATTTGGGTTGGAAAGACTCGGCTTGGGCGTTCATCGTGTCGGGCTTAGAGACGCGATCTGCCAGAGAGCCGCCAGAGGTCGGTCCTGACATGATGGAGGGAAGGTGTTTGTGGTAGGATTGCTGAAATGCGTGGGATGACAGTCGCAAGGGGAATGTTGGTGCAGTCGAGTTTGGAAGGAGTGGTGTGGTTGAAGTGAAAAAGAATGGACAAGAGAAAATGTTGTGACTCCTAGTACAATATTTTCAACACAGTATTATCTATATTCCGCCTTTCAGTCGGCCTATTGTTGGGTGAGGTAGTTGGAATGAATAGATGTTTACTCGATTCAGGCTGCGTTCAGTCAATTCACTTTTCGAAAAATACGTCGCTGCAGCCTCTCCGAGAAATCGTGGCGCATTGCGCGGGGTTGCTTTACAGTTCCACAATCGAACGCCTATCATGCACTCCAGTTCGGTGCCTGAGCCACACTCTTCAGGGCAACAAAAGACCAAGACAGAACTTACGCATGCTACGAGGCTCAGTCACTGTGAGTGTCTCCCAAGACCGACGCCGGCGTGCCCGCTCTCGCACTCAGGCTATTTACCTTAACTTTCCCCACCATACCCTCAACGTGGACTACGAGACCTGCGACTCAATTACGCTGCGAACATCCCGCGAGTCGGAGGAGACAGGTCAATCGTCCTGGTCGCTGTGGTCTGTCGTTGAGAATATGGAGTAATGCGCGGTTGCGCCTGGCACACTCCCCACATTCATAATGGCCCAGGTCGCAACCGTCAGCTTTGGCGCTGAACTCAAGGTGGGCATGGGTGTGCACAGGCAGACGGGACACGTTGCTGATATGGTCTTAGGACGGCTACAAGCCTGTCGACAACTGGGTGAGCACTTTTTGCGACACTTCAACTCGTCCTTCTTACTGAGACTTGCATTCTAGGTCGGTCTCGGCATAACCTGGCTCACAGAAATCCAAGAATTCTACCAAGAACGATCGGCCATCGAGAAAGAATACAGTCAGAAATTGACGGCTTTGGCAAAGAAGTACTACGATAAAAAAGCAAAGAGGTCCAGCAACTTGAGTGTCGGGGACAATCCCGCTCTCACACCCGGATCTTTGGAAGCCGCATCTCTCACAACATGGACGACACAACTTTCGACGTTAGAAGCCCGAGCGAACGAGCACTCCAAGTTCTCACAGGATCTGATCAGTCAAGTCGCAACACCGCTGGACTACAATGCCAGAAAACTGGAGGAATTGAGAAGGAGCCATGCAGAGTATAATAATAAACTGGTCAAAGAGCGCGAGTCGTCCTACGCCGATTTGAAGAAATTAAAACAGAAGTATGACACAGTATGTCAAGAGGTCGAGAACCGGAGGAGAAAGACCGAGACGGGATACGAAAAATCAAAAGCTCAGAATGCATACAACCAGCAACTGGTGGAAATGCACAACGCCAAAAACACCTATTTGATTGGGATTAATATAACGAACAAGCTGAAGGAATGCTATTATCATGAGTATATCCCGGATCTGCTGGATTCGTTGCAGGATCTGAATGAGACACGGGTTGCAAAGTTGAACCAGCTGTGGCTGGTCGCTTCAACGCTTGAGACGAACACGCTCAAACGAAGTATTGATCATATGACACATCTATCATCAGAAATACCCAGAAACAATCCCACTTTGGACAGCAACATGTTTGTACGCCACAATGCCGTGCAATGGCAAGAGCCGTCAGATATGGTATTTGAGCCGTCTCCGGTATGGCTAGATGCAGACCACATGATGACGGACGAAACCTCGAAGATATTTCTACGGAACATTCTCTCGAAAAGTAAACCACTCATCAATCAGCTCAAAGCCGAATCTGCTCAGAAGCAGCGAGACTTGGAGAATGTGAAGAAGGCCCGCCAGAACATCCGAGAAGGAAAAGACAAGCGGGATGAAGTGCTCTGTGTGGTTTCGCAGTTTGCTGTTCAAGAAGAGCTGCATGCAATTGACCGCAAGAGACTGACGGCAGAGGTGGAAACCTCCACAATCACTTCAGTTGTTGGGGACTTAAGCATGTACGGGAAGAGTCACGCCTTTAAGTCGGAAACATTCAAAATACCGACCAACTGCGATCTTTGCGGCGATCGTATCTGGGGTTTGAATGCCAAAGGTTTCATCTGTACCGACTGTGGTTTTACCTGTCACAGCAAATGTCATATGAAAGTACCGGCTGATTGTCCTGGCGAGCAAACCAAGGAAGAAAGGAAGAAACTCAAAGTTGAACGGCAGGCCGCTGCTGCGACGGCTGCAGAAGCACCGGCCTCCAACGGTGTCGGCTCTCAACCCACTTTGACCAGGCAGGACACGATGAATAGCCTCTCGTCTGGCTATGCTGCAAGTGCTACACGATCGGTGTCTGGTGGTATCGTCAGAGCGACAGGCCAGGATAGTGGTTTATCTGCACCTGCTTCGTCACCGTTCACGTCGGCCTTGGATTCCAGTTCAGCTGGGACTAGACGAAACAGAGTTGTAGCACCACCACCAACAGCTTATGTGAGCGCCCCGCCTGATTCGAATGGAAGCAGTGGGCCAAGAGGAAAGATGATTTATCCTTACGAGGCGAGAGACGATGCTGAGGTGTCTCTTTCGGAAGGTGCCGAAGTCAAGATTTTGGAACCCGATGGTATGTGAAAACTCTCTCTGAGACGTGTTGGATACTGACTATGCACAGACGGTGGATGGACCAAAGTCCAAACCGGAAATGGCAAGGAGGGTCTTGTTCCAACAGCATATCTGGAAGAACTGCCCACACCAGCAAGTACACCTGCACATGAACGTCCCCCATCATTGTACTCCAACTCGAGTGCGTCGTTGGCTTCGTCAAACTTTGCGACCAAGAAAAAGCAGGGTCCAGCTGTGGCTCCGAAACGAGGCGCGAAGAAATTAAAATATGCTGAGGCTCTTTATCCTTACACGGCGCAGAGCGACGCCGAGTTTGATATGGCAGAAGGCGAGAGATTTGTTTTGATAAGCATGGGCACGGGAGATGGATGGGCTGACGTGGAGAGAAATGGCGAGACGAGGAGTGTTCCTGCAAACTACATACAGGAAGTATAGAATCTATTTCAGCGTGCATGATGTTGATGAGTGCGGCTGCATTGGAGGCTGACCATTGGGCCCAGCCTCTGGTATTGCATAGAACTACGACGATGAGTTCCCACATAAAAGTTGCTTCTTCGCACAAAAAATTTGATTCATGACTACGTACTCATTTTAAGCCTTGCCCGTCGAACCCATATAATCCATATGCCTCTCAATAGCTTTTTGCATAGCCAAGGTACCTTCCTCGATTAACGTCGTCAGCGGCGCCTTACCAGCCTTCTCTTTCAAGACATTGATAAAATGGTCGTTCATAGCGTCGTTGATATTACACTTGGCCATCCCGCACGAGATGACTTTATCATATAACTCGTCGAAGAACCACTTGCCCGAGGCACCGTGCAGGACCAGCTGCACTCGGTCGCCGACTTGTTTCTGGATGGCTCGCAGACGGTCGTAGTCCAATTGCGGGCCCTTGGGCCCGTAATTTCCGTGGACGTTCCCGAACGCTGGGGCAAGCCAGTGAATGCCCAGAGAAACAAACTCCTCCGCTTGCTCCGGCGACGTTAGCAGACCTTGAAGCGCAAAGTCCGCGGTGTCGCCGACACCGTCCTCGCCGCCCTCGATGCGGCCTGGCTCGGCTTCCGTGATGATGCCTCGGTCGTTGCAGTACTTGACGAGTTCGCGCGTTTTGGCGAAGTTCTCTTCCTTCTCGTAGTGAGACATGTCGACCATGATGCCGTCGAAGCCGCCGAGGTCGGCTGCCCGCTTTACGATCTCGGGTGTTTGTGCGTGGTCCATGTGTACTGCGACGGGCACTTTGGCGTTGTCGGCGGCCTCGGCGGCGGCGTGGACGAGCAGGCCGTCGGCGTATGTTACCGCCCAGGGGAAGAGCTGGATTATGACGGGCGAGTTCTTGGCCTCGGCGGCGCGGACGCCCGCGATGATGGACTCGACATTGTAGCAACACAGGGCGGGGACGGCGTAGCCTTCATCTGAGGCCTTTTTGACGATTTTGAGAGCTCGGTTCTGGCTTAGGTCTTTTGGTTTTGCGACCATCTTGGCGGTAGTTCCGTGTCTGAGAGGTGTTGAGAAGAACTATTGTTGATGCGAGTGTAGAGTGGTGGTCAACAGTACTGAACGGGGAGTTCCTGAGTCAGCCAAGGGGCTTTAAACCTGTTGGCAAAACAGCAGCTGTTTTTTGTTATATGTCGTCCCCATGAAGCAATGGTGGGCAGACGTTGGATGGGCTACTCGGTGATTTCGCCGGGGTATTCCGAGTCCGTCTTGGCCGTGTCTTCGAGCAAAACAGGCTGAAAGTCCAATAGAGGGTAGCCTCAGGCTTGAATTGTTGGAGACTGTGGGGTTGTCAAGGTGGCAATAAAACTTGTCTTCGGTGCTCCCACCGACTCTGCAGTGGCATTCATGATTCCCCAGTGATGATCTCCAAGGGGACCTCCTCCTTCGCAGACCTATAAACATTCCAATCGCAATGGATAAGTGAAAGTGATGCCATGGTTCATAGAGATGATAGAGGTAGACTGCTTCATGGACCCCTGGCGTTTGTACCTACTCTTCATGATAGAGTACATACTCACCTTGTGCAATATTTGCACCTGCTCTTCATGAAAAAGGACATACGCACCCTGTGCGATACTACCACGAACTTACCTAGGCGATGTATAAATGCTCACAAAGAATGGCCCACAGACCCAAAATGCGTTGCTGTGGCTGAAGTACCTGTACGTTGTACACAAGAACGAGGGTGAGGAAATCCTGGGGAAGCAGCCTGCGACGCGAGTCGATTGGAGTATGGACAAAGTATGCGTAGCTGTGGCGGAAGACCTTGCGTGAGATCGCCAGTGTCACAAAAGTGTCGTGTTTTAAGTGTTTACATCATGGTCGGGTCGTCGGAAAAGGACGTCTCTAATGATCGAACAAGAGTGGCAGCAAGCGGCAAGATGATCTCCGGCTGAACTAATGGCCCGTTCGAGACCTCCGGACCTCTGCTAGCTTAAACCCTTAGTGGCAATGTGCCCCTACCTTTCTTTTTTCACAGCATATCTCCCCCTAAAACACGAACAATTTCTGTTTACAGTATGCTGCATGCCTCGGACACCCTCTCCATTGCCAATCAGAAGGAGTGTCCAGCGAGTGCCAACTCGTAAACCATTGCATGTCGCTACTCAGATTAGCTAACTAGCCACCAAAGTGTGGTTAGCCATGGTTTCCGAATCCGCAAGAGGGAGGGAGGTCCTCCGGTTTGTGCCCCCTTGATAAAATCCTACGAACTGCTTAATTTCTAATTACGCGAAAAACAGCTATTATCAGGCTTGGTTGGATTCTGCCACGGGATACAACCAGTCGACACAGTCTCCAGGCACGGAACAATACCATACTGATGGTTCCAGACTACGCGGTTCAAATGACAAAGCCTTGATCGCATTTGCGCAGCTGGGCTGTCTAAAGCTCGGCGCGAAGAGGGCGATTGTGACTCTTATTTCTGAGAGTCGTGAGTACATCATCGCTGAGGCGACGAAAACCCTGTCGTTCGTTTCAGAACGAGGCGCTCAAGATGAGGGCGACGACCTCTGGTTCGCAAATGCGTCAATGCCACGCTCACAGGGCATGTCTCAAGATGCCCTTACACCAGACAACTACACCTCCGTTGACTCCGATGGGCAAGCACTTACAGTACCCGCTCTGGTTGTCAACGACATTTCTCAAGACGACAGATATCGACAATTGGGATTTGCTGGCGTAGGGGTTACCTTCTTTTGTGGGGTGCCCATCATCTCCAAGTCCGGCATTCCCATTGGCGTTTTCAACGTCACGGACGACAAGCCTAGGAATGGCCTGAATAGATCCGAACTCGAGTTCTTGGGAGAAATGGCGAAAATCACTATGATACACCTGGAGTACAGTCGAATAGACGTTGCGCGATCTCGTGGGGAAAAGATGGTCGGTGGTCTCGGTCGGTTCTTGATAGGAAAATCGAGTCTGTCCGATAGGGTAGATCCGCAGGTCAACGACAGAGGAGACGCTGCAAACCCTGATGAAGAGCCAGGTTCTGTACCCGCCAAACGCAACTTTCTCGGAATGACTATCACCGATGCCGACCCAAAACTACTGCGAGACGAGATTGCCAAGGGATCGCGACCGGAAATACTGTCCTCTGGGAAACCAATCCCGAGCTCAGACAAGGAAGCCATCTCTGTGACAAGTCAACACCACTCACCAAACCTTGGAGATGGCAAAGGATTTTCTCCAGGGAAAACTTCCAGGAACACTGGCCGCAGTGTCAGGCCGGCAGGCCCGGGCAATGCGACTGACGCAGCCGGGGAGATCCAAAAAATATTTACCCGTGCTGCGAAGATCTTACGCGAGTGCGCCTCCGCAGATGGCGTGGTTTTCTATGATGCTGTTTCATCAAATTATGCAAAACGTCCCGACATTGCAGACCATCAAAAACAATTCGCTGACACCGAAAGGGAGCGGGACGTCACGACTGACGAAAGTTCATCGGACTCCCAAGACAGCCTATCGAGCAAGAGTTCTTCGACGGAATCCGCTGGATCGGACAGCGATCAGCGACCACACATGCTCAGCTCTAAAGGCACCAAGTGTGAGGTACTCGGGTACTCCCTTGACGTCTCGAGCGACTCAACGTCGAATGCAAGATCCATCGAAAACTTGCGCTTGACCGAGTCCGGCTTAAGACGTTTCATTCGCCGATATCCAAACGGTAAAATCTTTTATTTTTCACCTGATGGGAATGTCTCGGCTAGTGAGGATGACTCGGCATCTTACCTCGGACAAGGGCTCTCTACCCATCGGGATAGGCCGGCCAAGCGTAACGACAAACAGCGATCGACACGGGCAATTGCAGATGAGCTAATTAGGATTGTGCCGGGCGCGCGCAATGTTCTTTGGCTTCCTCTCTGGGACTTCTCGAAGCAACGTTGGAGTGCAGGGACTTTCCTGTGGTCTCGAAGGCCAGATAGGCTGATAGCGGCACAGGACGATTTGGCGTATCTGAAAACGTTTGGGAGCAGCCTCATGAACGAAATCTCTCGAGCAAACGCGGTTTTCGCGGACGAAACCAAGGCCACTTTTCTTGCAAACATTTCGCACGAATTACGGTCTCCGCTCCATGGTATCCTGGGCAGTGTGGAATTTCTTCAAGATACGGCGCTCAATAGTTTCCAGTCGTCAATGGTCACTGCCGTTGAGACGTGTGGGAAAACTCTACTTGACACCGTGGAACATGTCTTGGCTTATGCAAAGATCAATCAGATTTCGAAGAAATATTCAAAAGAATCGTCATCGAAAAAGGCACCCAAGAGTGACAACCCTGGAGTTAGCACCACAGCAAACGATACTCTGGAGGAGGATTTTGATCTTAGTGTCATGTTCGAAGAGACGGTTGAAAGTGTATTGGCTGGCCAGACATTTCGACCTTCTGCCTCCTTACCGGGCCAGAGTCGGCCGATACACTCCAACCAGAGCCGACGCGGTATGTCGGCAGAGGAAATTCGCAGTGGTGTTGGACGGGGCGCCGACGAATTCTCGTCAAAAGTAAGGCTCAGTCTTGATATCCAATGTCAAGACAACTGGTGGGTACGCACACAACCCGGGGCCATCCGGAGAATCCTTATGAACATCCTGGGAAATGCTCTGAAGTACACAGAGGAGGGGTCCATTGATATAAGATTCACAGCTGTTGAGCGTGCGGCAGCCCGTCATGCTCGAAAGACCGTTTGTCTATCCATTGTGGACACTGGCAAGGGCATGTCCGTGGATTTCCTGCACAACCATGCTTTCACACCTTTCAGTCAAGAATCTCAATTTTCAGCCGGAACTGGACTTGGTCTCAGCATCGTTCGGCACCTCGTAAATTCTCTTGGTGGCAAAATCGAGGTCCAAAGCGAGAAAGGTCGAGGAACTGATATCAAAGTTTGGCTGACTTTACCAATTGTCCAGCCGCCGTCACCACTGACTGGAGGCCAAGTCCTACGAGAATCCGTCATGCAACAAACCCCTGGCATGTCCATCTGCATATTGAAGCCCACGATCCCCTCTGGGAAGGATCAAGAAGAAGAAAACAAGGGCTCTGGCGCTAAGAGTGCTATAGAAAAATCTGTTCGACACACGCTAAAAACATGGTTCGGCATGCACACGATTGAAGCCGAATCAATGACCGGAATAACAACGGACTTTTTCATGTATGTCGAGCCACCTCCAATCCAATATTTCTTGGAGCATCATGGCCGGAATGGCTCGGCTGAACGAGAGATCCCTCTGATCATCATGGCTACCAACACTTTCGAAAGCGCATCCTTTTCAAGCAATGAAATCCATCGGTTGACCGACCTTGGCCGGATCTTGGAGGTCATATTACAGCCGTAAGTTCCAACCCCTCCTCAGTTGTTGCTCCTACTTGCGGCCTTAAGCGAGCTTCTGCAGCCACCATTACTGCAGGACTCAAGTCCTATCGTGAGCCACGCGTTATGTGGTTCGCACCTCGGCGAACTCTACTGACTTTTCGCCAGGTGTGGTCCCCAAAAGCTTGCAAAGGCATTCCATAGATGTCTTGCGAGACTGGATACATTGAAGAATGATGTCTCCGCGCAAAGAACCGACGGCCCTGTGAGCGAAGCGATTCCTGACCATCGAAACCTACCAGCGATCGAGCCAGAAGCACGTCCGCGCAGCGAGATACGTCCAGAAGCCAAAAATTCGGAGAAATCGTCTGATGAAGTGGGCTCAGTCTCACGAGCGGCCAGCGATGCTTCGCAGACAGGAATAAACGCTAGTTCATCTCTGAGTCCTTTGGGAAAAGAGAGCGCTGTTGAAGCAGACGAGACCGGTACTCCTTCACGACTACCCAACACGAATGAGGACGGTGGTGCTCTCAGAAAGACCACTTCTGGATCACCATCCCAACCAGGAGCGAATTCTGTCCTCCTTGTCGATGATAACGAAATCAATTTGAATTTGCTTGTTGCGTTCATGAAGCGAGCTAATCGGCCCTGTGTCGCTGTCAAGGATGGATTGCAAGCACTGGAAGCGTTCAAGCATGCCTATAGTGACGGAGGGAACGGATTCAGACACGTGCTGATGGATATTACGATGCCGATCATGGATGGCATCACCGCGACGCGCGAGATCCGCAACTTCGAGCGAGGGAACAAAACTGGACAGCAGCCGGCCACAATACTCGCATTGACGGGTCAAGTGGCGGAAGCGACTCGAAGGGAAATGTTTGAGGCTGGAGGGGATTACTTCCTGCCAAAGCCAGTCAAATTCAAAGAGTTGATGAAGCTTCTTGACGCTTGAATGCGAAGGGCACCTTAGGCAAACATTGTTAGAGCGTCGATACTACCTGGTATTCTGGGCGGCCACCCCAAGCAGTAATATCATGAAAGACATTGGCTGTACCCGTCTAATTTCGGTCAGTAGCATGTGGTAGAGGCCGAGGGGCTTTGTCATCCTGCCAAGATTAGTTGCCCCCCCCCCCTCTGGGGTAGGGCAAGGCTTATCAGCAGACTACAATCCATCACCACCACTTCACCAGCATCATCCGATGCCACGCTCGAGAGCCGGTTGTATCAACTGCAAGCGTGCAAAGATCAAATGTGGCGAGGAGCGTCCGTTATGCAGCACATGCGATCGACGTGGTCACATCTGCGAGGGTTATAGCACCCAACTGCGCTGGCGCAGGAATGCTTCTCCATTTTCAATCAGACGCTCTTCCTCATCTTCCCTCCACCCGACATCCAAAGCGCTTTCTCGGTCTCCGAAGGGAACGTACCTGCTATTCACGTCCTTGCATCGCAGCCCTGACGCTATAGGTGATGGCGTTGTTCCTCCGGAAGACGTCGTCGCCGTACAAGCTGTATGCGCATTCCCTCCGAGTATCTCTCCTCAAGCATCCTGCTTTCGCTGACTTAGAATATTCCCAGTGGTTCGACCGGCATCCTAGGGAGATGGTTGTCAGCTCTTACTTTGTCGATGAGATGACCGCCAACGTCCTGTCTGTGCTACAGCTCCACCCAGATGCCATTCGGGATACGCTCGTCGCGATCGGCCAGTTATATCTCGATAGACTTGGCCGCGGCTCTTTCATATCCGCACTCAGCAGGCGCCAGAGAACGCTTGCGAGGCTGCGAACAATGGAAGACCCGCTGCAGAATCTGGAGCTAGCTTTATGCATGCTTGTACAGCTTGCTGGACTCGAGGTACGTGTTTTCAACCACTGTTCCATCGTGCCTCCTAGCTGGTTTTCTCTCGTTTTCCCCTCGTTTTCTCGATCTGACCGTGTAAGATTGTGGACATGAAAACAAGTCCCGAGGAACTGGGACTTTCAGGCATTCTCTCTAGCGCAGCCATACTCGTCAATCGATTTTTCCTGCAAGACCGTCACCCAAGTCACATCGCGAAGTATTTTCTACGTGCCCTCGCCCGTCAGGACATGATAATGTCGCTAACATATCGGCGACGCCCCTGGATTCGCACTTCGCTGTGGTTGGACGAAGAGTCGTTGTCTTCACCAGATCGATTCATGGGATGGACGGCCGCCTTGATGCCAATATTGGAAGAATTGTGCGAACTTGCCGAGGATACACGACTGGGATTGCGCCGGGAGAATGGTGACGAGCAAGAAGAAGATGGTGTTTTAATGAACATTCTTCGGCATGAACAGGCCATGGATCTTCAGCTGCGGATTGAAAAGTGGCAACCCGTGGTCACCGACAACATCCCAGCTACATCGAGACCTGCGCTCCTTGCGCACGCGACTGCTCTTCGACTAGCAGCTCTGCTCTACCTACATCGTATTCTCTATCCGGCCGGTTACTCTCTCCTGTGTGATCAACAGGCGTGTGAGATGGGAAGGAAGGTGCTGTCAACCTTGGGAATTGTCCCTGAGAATTTGAAGACGATGCTCTGGCCAGCGCTTGTTGCAGCTTGCGAAATGTGGCAGGTCGAAGATAGGGCAGTCGCCCTAGACGTCTTCGATGGGATCTATACAAGCAGAGCGACGGCAACCGCACTCGCAGTGAAAGCGTTCTGTGTGGAGAGGGTATGGCAGTCTAGGGATACGGGACAAGATTGGGACTGGATGAAGCTGATCTACCGTCACCCTGGAGAATGCACGCCTGTCTGACTTGGCCTGCGTTTGTTGGCAAAAGGCTGGGGTAAAAGGAACAGGAATGATATTGACATGGGAACTTGAATCAGTCATGAAGGCGTAATCTCCCGGATTGTAAACTCCGGTGTGCTACTTAACGCGACGCACATGGCAGCTTGAGCACTGGACGGAAGCCCCCAGCAACTTTAAACACTATGCAGGTGCCTCTAGGGTAAGTGGCTTGCATGAATCATCCCCGCACAACTTATGCTATCAGGCCCTTGCATGACCGATAAGGACTCTGCTGCCGTGAAGTATAATACCCCCGGCACGCCCTCAAACTTCACCTCTCAGGGGTCCTTTGCATTTCTTCATCCTACAACAATGACTGTTCAAAATTGGCAAGAAATCTCCAGGGCCAAACAGGCAGCGACGTCGAAGCTGGTCGAGACATGGCTGCCACCCGACTTTTCTGTCGATGACAAACTCTTGAACGTCATGGACATGCCCGCGAAATATCTCTCACAAAGAGACAATGAGATTACGCTGCTGCCTGCGACGGAGTTGATAGAGCAGATGCGCTCGGGATCTTTGAAAAGTGAGGATGTTGTCAAGGCCTTCTGCAAGCGTGCTGCAATCGCTCACAAGCTCGTATGGATTTTACTGACCATCCAAATCACGTTCTCCTAATTGAAAATCAGGTCAATTGTCTTACCGAACCGATGTTTGAAGCGGCGATTGCCCGTTCCAAAGAGCTGGACATCTACTACTCCGAGAATAAGAAGCCTTTCGGCCCATTGCATGGTCTCCCGATTTCTCTCAAGGATACGTGTAACGTCAAGGGTGTTCCTACATCGCTAGGATATGTGGGACAAGTCGATCGGACTGCGAAACGGGATTCGAGCGTGGTGGAAATATTGAAAGCTGCAGGGGCCGTCATCTTCACGAAAACAAACCTGCCAACCGCGATATTTGTAAGCATGGACATCGAAATATCATCCAATTGCTAACAGTGGCAGGGTTCCGAGACGGTCAACAATCTGTTCGGTCGAACAACGAACCCGAGAGGTCGAAACATGACACCTGGAGGCAGTAGTGGTGGCGAAGCGTCACTTATAGTTCTGCACGGCAGTCCGCTAGGCTTTGGAACGGACATTGGAGGTTCCATTCGCAGTCCTTCGCATTTCAGTGGACTTTATGGACTTCGTCCAAGCGTATATCATCCTCTTCCAGCGCCGTCGTGTGAGGCTGATCACGAATAGCACACCCGCGTTCCCCACCAAGACGTGGTCACCTCGATGGACGGCCAGGAGACAATTCATACCGTCATCGGACCAATGGCCAATTCGCTCCAGGATCTTGAACTCGCCATGCAAGTTATTGCGAATGCAAAACCTTGGCTTCTGGATCCTAAATGTGCACCGATCCCATGGCAAAATGTTGAGATGCCCCAAAAGCTATGCATTGGAGTAATGTGGGATGATGGGATTGTCCAGCCACAGCCACCTATTCAGAGAGCTTTGAAAGAGGTCGTGGAAAAGTTGCAGGAATCAGGACATCAGATCATAAAGTGGGAGCCTGTGTTACAGAAGGATATCGTCAATGTGTGGGTAAGTACAAATCGCGCACACGTTGAACCACCATGATAACGAGGCAGGAAACATTATTCGTCAGTGACGGAGGCCAGGACATCAAGATTGAGTTGGAGAGAAGTGGCGAGCCTGTCTTACCTCGCATCCAAAGGATACTGGACAGGGCGGCTCCCTTGTCGACATTCGAAACGTGGCAGGTATGGTTCAAGCATCTGACCTCGCTAGGAGTCGCTGATTTGGTTCGCAGCTCCAACAACGCAAGTTGATCATTCAGAAAGAGTACCTGGACCGCTGGAATGCGACCGTGGAGCAATCATCGACTGGACGGCCAATGGATTTGATCTTGACTGCTGCCAAACCCACGATAGCCACTGAGCATGATAAAGCACCTGTGTAAGGCACCTATCCAGTGTGATGACTCTTCCGGACTGACAGGTAGCAGCTATGTGGGATATGCAGCCTTTGTCAATCTGATGGACTACCCATCGGTCGTCATACCCGCAACCAAGGTAGATCCTGAGATCGATGAGCCAAAGCTGTCGGCTCGAGGAGCTTGGAACCCGGACGATGAACAGAACTATGCAGCATACGATCCGGTGGTGATGAAAGGGATGCCTGTGGGTCTGCAGTTTGTGGGAAGGCGCTTGCACGAAGAAAACCTCCTGGCATGCGCTAAAATCGTTGAAAAAGCCTTGAGTGCATGATGATCAACATCATATTTCAACGAAAACTCAAATATACAGACCAAAGCGTCGTGAGTTCCAGAAATGCTGCATAAAAGATTGTCCGACTGGGTTTCTCTGAGGCAGGGACTTCAGTTTACGGCAAGCCCGTTTTGAGAAAAGGTGACACCGTCTGACATGGAGTACATCGACGATATAAGTTCGATGTCCAACAGGTTCGCGACAGCGGGTGCCTTGACTCCAAGCTAGTGGTAACGTATGATAGGTGTGATGATCTTCACCTTGCCAGAAGCTAATGCTATCTCGGTGTGTGCGAAGGACTCTCGGATAACAATACAGAATGGCATCTATTTGAAAATGGGGAGCAACAGCGGTCAGACAGTGCCAATTTTTCTGGAAACAGGCTTGACGATACCGACTTGATGGAAGTCATCCTCGCTTACTTCGGCCTCTTGGTGCGGTCCTCTTTCTCGGGACGATGCAGGGTCTGGGCTTAGCAGTGAAGCTATCTACTCGTCAAGTGGTTCTGAGGAACCCGTCTTTCGACTATCATGATCTCGTGGACTCAAGCCAGTGGCGAGATGTTTCCAACTAATCGACCTATACATCGAACTCATCGAATGGCCACTAGGTGGGAAAAGCGGCATCATCGACCTGCATCAGATATGACTTCGACTTCTTTCCCAGTTGGGCAGTAAATGGCTATCTCAAATCCGCCCCCGCAGTCAAGGAACCTAGATAAGGCAGAACCTATGAGGAAGCAACATTCACTCTAACCTGCCGCTTCTTGCGTCCCCCGCATCAACGATCCTTTGACAGCCTCCGCTCGCTAGAAATCAAAGAAGACTATGTGGACGTCACTGTAGAACGCTTCTGGGTTCACCAAGTAGCGACAGCCATCGTGTCATCACACCATCGATTGCCAGATTCGCGACAAGACAACCTTCTCAACGACATCGCTGCATCATCATTTTTGCAAGGCACCAGTAGCTTGACTTGCGTCTGGGGCCCGCCCCCGGCATGCAGCATAACCCCTATGACGGGAAAGATACTCGACTAACCGCGCCAACTGTTTCGAGATAGCATAACTTGCCTTCATCCAGCGATGGCTTTGTCCGTCACTTTATCTCTTTGCCGCCAACGATCAAGATCGATCATATCTGTCCATACTGATGCTGGGCGTAGCTATCGTTTCGGCCCATGCACAAGCGGTGCATCAATAAAAGAACGCTGGATCTCCCTCAGCCCACCAAGTCAACATCGCTTATTTCCCTTTAAACCTTCTTGCGCAGGACGAAACTATGGACTTCATCTCAAGGAAGCTCTCGGTGGCACCCGAGGAGGAAAGGAAGACAGCATCTGTGACTGCTACGGGTGAGGTGGTAGAGATCCAGGACCAAACACACCGCACGCTCGGCAGCCGGCAAGTCTCCTTCATCGCCATCGGTGGCTCGATTGGCACAGCCTTGTTCGTCAGCATCAGCCTGGGCCTCTGGCGTGGAGGTGCTGCCAGCTTACTCATCGGATTCCTGTACTACAGCACTGTCATTGTATGCGTCAACAACTGCCAGGCTGAGATGACCGTTTTCATGCCTGTTACGGCACCATTCATTCGTTTCGCTGGAAAGTGGGTTGACGAAGCTTTTGGTTTCGCCGTCGGTTGGAATTATTTCATCTACGTGATACGTCCCTCCTACACGTTCTTCCCGATGAGTCTCTACTAACATCTAGATGCACGCAATTCTGATACCTTACGAGATCACAGCTTTGTCAAGCGTCCTCGGCTTCTGGTGGGACAATGTGCCCCTCGCAGCCGTGTGTGGGATCTGCATTGTCCTATATGCGTGCGTATCGTCTGAGTTCTTGTACTCCCGCAAGGCTAACACCATAGTCAGGCTCATCAACATTTTCGCGGTCAAATGGTACGGAGAGGCCGAGTTCTGGCTTTCGATCGGAAAGATCCTCTTGATCTTCATCGTTTACGGATTTACTTTCGTTACGGTACTGTCTTTCCGAAGGGCTGTGCTGTCAAAGCAGGAGTCTCTCACTTTGTCAACAGCCTTCTGACAATTTTCAGATGTGCGGAGGGAATCCGCAGCACGACGCTTATGGATTTTCACACTGGAACGACCCGGTGAGGCTTTCCCACCGCGCGTCAGGGCAAGTTGTTAATTTAGGTTCAGGCTCCCTTCAAGGAATACATACATACTGGAGCCCTTGGCCGATTCCAAGGAGTGCTGGCAGGGATTTTCCTCGCTGGTGGCGTCATCTGTGGGCCAGAGTTCATTTCCATGGTTGCTGGCGAGGCCAAACATCCCCGGAAGGATATGAGTTATGCCTTCAAGACCATGTATTGGCGCTTCACGGTCTTCTACCTCCTGGGCGCTATCGCCGTTGGGATTGTTCTCTCTGCCGACGATCCGAATCTCGCTGCAATATGGGATGGAACGGGAGGCAAAAGTGGTGCCGGGTCGTCCCCATACGTTATTGCCATGAGCAACATGCATATCCGTGGGCTGCCGCACCTTTGCAACTTCTTATTATGCACCAGCATCTTCTCTGCCGGGAATTCATACGTGTAAGTCACTCTCCCACAACACCTCTTACCCTTGTTCTCTTGATGACCTCCCCATCCAGCTATTGCGCAACCCGCGCCTTGTACGGACTAGCTCTCAATGGACAAGCACCCAAGTTCTTCCGCCAGGTCACCAGACACGGCATTCCGATCTGGTGCTTCCTCGTCTCGATCGCCTTTTCCTGCCTGTCGTTCTTGCAAGTCAGCAACGGTAGCGGGGTGGTACTGACGTGGTTGGTGAACATCATCACGGCGGCGCAGCAGCTTGACTACATCTATATGTGCATCACCTACCTCCGTTTCAAGCGCGCTCTAGATGTACAGGGCATCGATCGCAAGACGCTACCATACGTTGGTTGGCACACCACCTTCTGCGCCTGGTGGGGGCTTGCCGGCTGCTCCTTTGTGGTCATCATGCAGGGCTATCAGGTCTTCTACCCTGCTCTCTGGAGCGTGGGCAATTTCTTCACATGGTACTGCATGCTGATCGTAGCCGCCGTCTTTTATCCTGGGTGGAAGCTGTTCAAGAGGACGAAGGCGGTCAAATCGTCGGAGGCCGATCTGGTCTGGGAGAGACCCGTCATCGACTCGTATGAGGCCACGCTGGTCGATGAGAAGGTACCGTTCTACCGCGATGTTTGGCGCATGGCGACGGAGGCGTTCTCCAAGCAGCATGGGCCGTCGGAGTCTTGAAATTAGAACGAGCCGTATGTTCGTCTCTGAACATTGAAGGGGCAGTATAATGCGTATCTCAGCTCCTATTGCTTGCGACGTAGCTATTCCGCCGATTTCCTTCCTGGCAGAGTACTCGCTGATGAGTGGATTTGGTGCATGCTTTGAGGTGCATAAAGCCAAGGCACTGCACTATCACACAAATGCGATCTCCCGGAGAGAAAGCCAGTTAATTTGGGTCGGCGTCCCCTGTCAGAGTGACTAACATAGGGGTCAAAAGGACAGCGTTCAGTGGTGGGCAGCGCCTAGTGACTAGCCTTACCACACCAATCTCGGCTCGGGCCTAAGCTTACTGTAGGTCAACAGACCCCGCATACAGTACATACAGTATCTGAAACGTTGCTGCTTAATCGTCAGGCCCCCTGAGGGACCTTTTTTGAGCACCAAAAGAATCCCCTCTTCACAACTAAGATGACTTCCAGTCCGATCCCGGATAATTACAGCAAACATGAATACAGTCATCTCCAAAGACAATTCCTACGACTCCACGAGCAACGAGCCAACTCGTGTACCCACGGGAGGCTCGAGTTTCGCTACCAGGAATCCTCCACTGCGGTCAGATCAGTACATGCCCGATAACTCCGACGAAACTCTCACTTCACGATCATCAAAGCCAATCCACCTTGAGCCACCGCCAGTCGTTGTCCGCCCTCCCAAGATCAAAACCGATAGCTTCAGCCATCATGCTCTTTCCTGGCTATCATGGAATCGCAGCGAGCACAAGGATATTTCCCACTGCGCCCGGTCGACGCGCCGTGTTTACACTCTCGAGAAGACGCTACGACTCTTCGGCATGACCTTGACTCAGAACATCGACTTCAGGACAACCGAAACAGGAGTTGATACTGCCAGGGTACACGTTCGATTAGTACGTAATGACCCCAACACTTATCCCGCACCAGTCGTCAATCTGTTGACAGGCATGCTGACTAATACACCGCATGTCACAGGGTTGGCAAGGCACCGAAAGGACATGGACAGAGGACAAACTTCCCCAAGCACGCAAACGAATGAAGCAATACACCCAGCG